>Ga0209269_1000945_pt1 | contig 18780 bp, 20 predicted proteins | sample MTBAKMMethaMetaG_FD_187455 | JGI IMG/M metagenome (GOLD analysis project Ga0209269, IMG submission 187455) | Enrichment culture microbial communities from Arthur Kill intertidal strait, New Jersey, USA, that are MTBE-degrading - MTBE-AKM (Arthur... | ecosystem: Environmental > Aquatic > Marine >... | reverse complement strand
CAGTGCCATTGGAAAAAGCATCTGGTCAGGCGGGCTGGTGCTGCTGGCCGCTATTTATGGTGGTTATTTTGGAGCCGGCTTGAGCGTGATCGTGCTGGCAGTGCTGGGTATGGTGCTCAACGACTCACTCACCCGTCTGAACGCCATCAAGCAGGCCATCGCTTTCAGCGTCAACATCGCCGCCGCGATTTACTTTCTCTTCTCAGGCAGCGTGGTCTGGCAGGTGGTGTTGCTCATGTCGATTTGTTCGCTGGTTGGCGGCGCGCTGGGCGGTAAATTGGCCGGACGCATCCCCGCCCAAACCCTGCGCTGGACGGTGGTGTGCATCGGGGTAGCAGTTTCGGTGATTTACTTTTTGCGCTAAGCCTGGCGTCTCAACAGGCTGAAGGCGATATCCGCGCCCATTCCACGCGTGTATGCCAGCCGAATCCACAACATCGCCAGGGGTTCCAGTACTCGAGCCATCGATAGATCACCGGCAATTATGGGGTCAAAACCCAATTCTGCTGCCAATCCACTGACTACCTGGCAGGCGGCATCATCATTACCACACAAAAACATCGCCGGCTTTTGCCCATGATAATCAGGATTTCCCATATTTCCCGCCCCGGTGGAGTTGAAAGCCTTCACCACCCGCGCGCCATCCGCCCATCGGGCTACCTGCTCCGCTCCCGAGGTGGTATGCCCATGAGTGAGCTGTCCATCCGGGCCAATCGGGTTGGTAGCGTCTACCAACACCTTGCCATTGATATTTCCCAGGTTGTTCAGAATTTCTTGTGTTGCAGACCAGGGTGTGGCCAACAGAATCACTTCGGACTGCGCGGCTGCTTGCGCGGGGCTGTGCGCAGAAGCGGTTGCTCCGCTTTCTCCAAGCAGGATTTGCATCTTTTCGGACTCTGGGTCGCGCGAGCCGAAGTACACCGTATGCCCATTCTTAGCCCAGCGGCTGCCCAGTGTGCCGCCCACCCTGCCACTGCCAATGATCGCGATTTTCATATTAACCCTCATTCAATGGAAATTATTCTTATCATCATCATAACCAACCTCGGATAAATCTTCCATTTTTTGTCCAATCCACCAGGTTGATTCCTGGTCATTTGGCCGGACACCTTTCGTGAGCCAGACTTTAAAATTATGATAGAAAAAAAGCCAGTCCACCAACAAATTCAAATCCATTCAATAGAGGTATAAACCATGTCTGAACAGATCGTGATTAAAGGCGCTCGCCTGCACAACCTGAAAAACGTTGATTTAACCTTACCCAAAAACAAACTGGTGGTCTTTACCGGGCTTTCCGGCTCAGGAAAATCCAGTTTAGCCTTCGACACCCTGCACCAGGAAGGCGCCCGCCAATTCATGGAGTCACTGGGGTTGGTCACTGATGGCATGAGCAAAGTGCCAGTGGATTCAATCCGCGGCCTTTCGCCGTCTATCAGCGTCGACCAGCATATCAGCAATCGCAGTCCGCGCTCTACCGTGGGCACTTCCACTGAAATTTTCACCTATCTGCGCGTTTTATTTGCCCGTTTGGGTCACCGTCCTTGCCCGAATTGCGGCAAAGATGTGCCCCCTTCTTCTGAATTAGGCGAGGATTTATGGGAAGAGGACGAATCCGACACGCCAGCCGAGAGCAGCGTGCCCTGTCCGCATTGCGGCGCGCGTCTGCCAGAATTGAGCATGACCCACTTTTCATTTAATAAACCCGCCGGCGCTTGCCCTACCTGCACCGGGTTGGGAGTGACTGCTGACTTACTTCTGGACCGCGTGTTCAATTCCGCGCTGGGAGTGATCGATGGCGGGGTCAAAATTTGGGAAGCCTTCAACACCGACCGCTTTTCGGTCACCTTGCAGCGCGCCGGGCAACATTACGGTTTTACCTTTGACCCGAAACAACCGATTGGGGAACTGGGCGAGGTACAGCGCGACCTGCTCTATTACGGGGTAAACTCAGATGAATTTAAGCGGCACTACCCCACAACGAAACCACCCTCATCGGTGGTCAAAGGTTTTTTTGAAGGCGTGATCACCAACCTACGGCGCCGCTATGCGGAAGGCACCTCCGACTCCGGATTGAGTGTCAAAACCGAGACGCTCTACGCCCGCCAGACCTGCCCAGACTGCAATGGTACGCGCTTGCGCGTTGAAAGCCGCCAGGTACGGGTCGCCGGGCGCAGTATTGTGGAGCTTTCTCAAATCTCGCTCGAGGAAGTGTCTGAATGGTTGGAAATCCTGCGCGCCTCGATAGAGGGTGAAGAGAACCAAATCGCCACACCGGTGATCGAAGACCTGCGCGAGCGGCTGCGCCGGTTAATCAACTTGGGGGTGGGTTATCTGACCCTGGAGCGCGCCACACCCAGCCTTTCCGCGGGGGAAGCCCAGCGCCTGCGTCTGGCATCTCTGCTAGGTTCGGGTCTCAGCGGGGTGCTGTACGTCCTGGACGAACCGACCATCGGCCTGCACCAGCGTGACACCACCCGCCTGATCGAGATTCTGCGCCAGTTGCGCGACCTGGGCAACACCGTGCTGGTGATCGAACATGACCTGGAAATGATCCGCGCTGCCGACCATGTGGTCGAATTTGGACCCGGCGCGGGAAAACACGGCGGGCAGGTGATTGCTGCCGGAACCCCGGCAGATATCGCCGCTGCCCCTGGTTCGCCTACTGGCGCGTTCCTGTCCGGCCGGGAGTCATTACCCGATCCAATCACGCGTCCTTACCCCAACGGCAGTCTTGTCATTCGTGGGGCGCGGGAGCATAATCTAAAGAACATCACCGTTCGCGTTCCATTGAACCGGCTGGTGGCAGTCACTGGCGTGTCTGGTTCGGGGAAATCTTCGTTGGTGTTCGACGTGCTGGACCGCGCCGCCCGCGCGCGCTTTCACGCTTCCAATGAAGAACCCGGCGCGCATGATTCCATTGAAGGCTGGGCAAAAATTGAGCGCGTGGTCACCGTCGACCAGACTCACATCGGCCGCATTCCACGCTCCAATGCTGCCACTTACTCCGAAGCCTTCACCCCCATCCGCGATACTTTTGCCAGCCTGCCCGGGTCCATCCAACGCGGATTGAGCGCGCGCCATTTCTCCTTCAATACCCCCGGCGGGCGCTGCGATCGCTGCGAAGGCGCGGGGGTGCTGACCGTCAACATGCACTTTCTGCCCGACGTGCAAGTGCGCTGTCCGGTCTGCCACGGCCAGCGGTTTAAAAAAGAGATTCTGGCTGTCAAATATCGCGGAGCCAGCATCGCGGACGTGCTGAATATGACCATCGAGGAAGCCTTGCAGCTTTTCGCCGATGTTCCCGCTGTGGCTGCTCGCCTGGGGTTAATGAATGAAGTCGGTCTGGGATATTTGCAGCTCGGCCAGCCGGCCACTACACTTTCCGGCGGTGAAGCACAGCGGGTAAAATTAGCCAAAGAACTTGCCCGAAAAACCAACGGGCACACCCTGTACCTGTTGGACGAACCCACCACTGGTCTGCACCTGGCAGATGTGAGCCGTTTATTGGGGTTATTGCGCCGGCTGGTGGACGCGGGACACTCGGTGGTGGTGGTCGAACACCATGTGGAGCTGATTCGCGCCACAGATTGGGTTTTAGACCTGGGACCCGAGGGTGGATTTGCTGGCGGCCAATTGCTGGCTGAAGGCACACCCGAACAGGTGGCCGCGGTGCCCGATTCTTATACCGGGCGTTGTCTGGCTGCCTTGATAGGAGGAGCATGAAACCGGAATCAAGGTTAATTTCAACTGGAACACTGACCCGCCAGAGCATGGCGGGTCAGATAGTCATCGTTACTGGCGCGGGGGGTGGCATTGGCTTTGAAACCGCCCGCGCGCTGGCCTGGTTGGGCGCGAAAGTGATCCTGGCTGAGATCAATTCCCGAAAAGGCCGCCAGGCTCAGGCCCAACTGCGCGCCGAATTTGACCCCCAATGTTGTGAATTCATCCGCACCGATGTGGGCGACGAAGGCTCGGTTCGGCGGTTGGCACTGCATGTGATCAAAAAATATGGGCGGGTGGACGCGGTGCTGAACAATGCCACCCTCACCCCAATGGGCGCGGTCTGCGATGTGCCCATTGCCCAATGGGACGCCAGTTACCGGGTAAACTTGCGCGGACCGGTGCTGCTGGCGCGCGCCTTTCTGCCCGCGATGCTGAAGCGCGGTAGCGGCGCTTTTGTGTGCGTTTCTTCGGTGGGCGACCAATATATGAGCGCGTATGAGACGCTCAAGTCCGCTCAGGTGCATCTGGCCCGCGCGCTCGACGCCGAGCTGGAAGGCAGTGGTGTGAGCGCCTTTACCATGGGTCCCGGTCTGGTGCTGACTGAAACCGCCGTGGACCAAATCTCCCGCCTGGCACCCATGTACGGTAAAAGCGTGGAAGAGTTCTACGCGATGAGTGCCGAACATATGCTCAGCGTGGAGGCGGCTGGCGCTGGTTTTGCCGCCGCCCTGGCTTTAGCCGCGCAGTTCCGCGGCCTGGAGATTGACACGCGCATGGCGCTCAACGCCGCCGGAATTTCGCTGCCGGAAGCGCCAGGTGAAACCACCTCTCTTTCTGAGGAAGAGTATCAGACTGCCGCGCGGTTATGCCGCGAGCTGCGCCAGACTTTGCAAGAGCAGGCCAGTGGTTGGGCGCAACGGCCATTGTTTGAACGCCAGTGGATGCTGCGTGACTTTAAGCAATATGCCAACCAGAGCGTGGATCAATGCCTGGCTGATCTGGCCGATCTCCAAACCGCCCTGGACAAGCGCGATCCGCGCCTGCCCGGCCGCCAGGCGCCGGCTAACCTTTCAGGGTACTTTGAGCACTACGCCGAGTTGGCGCGTAATCACGTCAAAGATCCGCAAGAACGTGAAGAACAATTGCAAACCATCAGCACCTGGCAGAAAAATGCGGAAAAGCTGGCGCGCTTGTTGTAAAATGATAGGGTAGTCTATCCCTTTCCAAGCGAGGTGAACTGTTGAGTGACACACGATTATCTAAATTGGCTGATGTGCTGGTCAATTACTCCACCAAAGTAAGAAAAGGCGATTGGGTTCATATCAAAGCCGGGTTGCCTGCCATGCCGCTGGTCCAGGAATTGTATTCATCCATCCTCAAAGCGGGCGGCAAACCCACATTTACCATCGAATCAGACGAACTAAATGCGCTGGCGTTTGAACAGGCAAATGACGAACAACTGAAATGGGCATCCCCGCTGGATGAACTGGTCATCGGAAAAGCCGATGTATTCATGTTCATCGTCGCGCCCGAAAACATCCGTGCGTTGACCCGCATTGACCCATCCAGGCAGCAATTGCGCCAATCCGGGAACCGGCATGTGATGGATACCTACCTGAGCCGCTCGGCCAGCGGCGATCTGCGCTGGGTGTTAACTAACTACCCCTGTCTCTCGCTGGCTCAAGAGAGTGGAAAAAGCCTGAAGCAGTATGAAGACTTTTTCTATGCCGCCACCTTTGTGGATCAACCCGACCCGGTCCAATGCTGGCAGCAGGTGCATAAAGACCAGGCGCGCCTGATCGACTGGCTGTCCGGCCGCAAAGAGGTGCGCATTCAGGGCGTCAACGCCGACCTGACCCTCAACATTGACGGGCGCAGCTTCCTCAACTCCGATGGCGACCAGAACATGCCCAGCGGTGAGATCTTCACCAGCCCGGTGGAAAATTCTGCCAATGGCTGGGTGCGCTTCACCTACCCGGCCATCCACCTTGGGCGGGAGGTAGAAGGGGTGCGCCTGGAGTTCAAAGAAGGTAAAGTGGTCAACGCCAGCGCCGAGAAGAATGAAGAATTTTTGATTAAAATGTTGGATATGGATGAAGGTTCTCGCTACCTGGGAGAATTGGGCATAGGCACCAACTTCGGCATTCAAGAGTTCAGCAAAGACATTCTTTTTGATGAAAAAATTGGCGGTTCCTTCCACCTGGCGGTGGGCGCGGGCTTTGGTGAAGCCGGCGGAAAAAACCAATCCGCCCTGCACTGGGACCTGATCTGCGACGCGCGCGTGGATACCGAAATGCGCGTGGACGGCGAACTGTTTTACCAGAACGGCAAATTTATGGTGTAAACCTAACGGGGCTCACTCAATTTTGCTGAGATTCTCGGTGTATAATTTAGAGAATAATTCTCTAAATTATACACCTGTTGATTTTTATGAAGAAACGCACCCCTTTTCAAAAATTTATCCTCACCGTAGCCGGTCTGCTGGCAGTGGGGTTGGGTATTTTGGGAATGATTCTGCCCCTGTTGCCCAGCACGGTCTTCTTTCTGCTAGCCGCGGCGGCCTTCGCCCACAGCTCGGAGCGTTTATACACCTGGCTGATGGAACATAAGATCTTCGGCAAGCTGATCCGCAACTACCGCCTGTACCGCGCTATTCCGCTGCGCGCCAAAATCACATCTGTAGCCTTGTTATGGGTTACGATTCTATATAGCGCGATTGGAGTCGTTTCTTCCTGGTGGCTGCGCGGACTGCTGCTGGCCATCGCGATTGGGGTCAGCGCCCACATTCTATCGTTAAAGACATTAAAAAACGAAGCGCCTCAACTGGATGATGAGGCCGCTTCCATTAATCTTCCTTCAGATCAGGTATTTTAAACTACTTGTACGCGTGGTGAATGCCCGCGTCGGGACTGGCTTCCATGGTCTCTTGCATCTCGCTGACCATCTTAATCCCGTGCCGGTATTGAAATGGCCACATCGAGCGCAGGTGAAACAGCGCTACCCGGTCACCATCCTTGAGTACGTGCTGTAAGTCGGGCTGCATGCCCGGCATGGCCGACAGCTCGCCGTTGATAAAGGTTATTCCACGCTCTTCGGTGTTCATCCCCAGGTGATTCAACAAATCGCTCAGCGTGCTGCCCTCCAGCAGGTGAGGATGCGGATTGGCAAAGGTGGTCTCATTGGGATCGCCTGCGAAACGCGCCAGTTCCCCGTACAGCCAGACATCCAGGGTAATTTCGATCATTGTGCGCCACCTCCAACCGGCGGGAAATAACCAATATCATCTCCCTCATTCAACCGCCAATCCATCTCTTGCGCCCTTCCATTCACAAAGGTGATTTTAACCTCATCCGATGGTAGATTCAACGCGTCAGCGCCATCCTGCAGAGACGCACCTTCGGTCACATCCATTTCAAAGGGGACTCCAGCGATTTGCCCTTCCGGGGCGAAGCGGGATAAACTGGCGTACAATTTCACTTTTATGCGCATTTTCTCACTCCATCATGGACATTTAACTATATCCTGCGCCCATAGGCAGTCAGCGCAGGAAGGATTCCAGCCCCAGCAACCTTCGTTATTCTCACGCAAGTCACAGGTTTCGCGTAGATCGCAGTCCGGGCAGGATGGGAAATGAAAGGCGTTGACCTCCGAGCGGAAGCGCACATAATCCTCCGACATCCAGATCTCAGCCAGCGATTGCTGGTTCACATCCCCCAATTCATACCGGCAGACGCGTTTATTCTTTCCATCCACCGCGAAATAGGTGTAATTATGCGAAAGCGCGTAGCAAGGCGAAACCTTCCCGTCCCAGCCAACCACAATGGCTTTATCTTTTATAAAACGACAACGGCGCTCGGCGCCCCAGTGCATGCGCGGCAGGTCGAGGGTGGCCCACATCACCCACGCATCGGCGCGCATGGCCCAGGCTTGAAACTTCTCCGGCACTACCGGTTCGTAACCGTATAGTCTTTCATTAAGCATGTCTCCGGTATAAGCCAGCACGTTGCTCACCAGAATCTTGGAGGCGTTCATTTGCGCCGCCAGGCTGGCAATTTCAGTTAGTTCGACCACGTTGCTTTTTAAAATAACCGTTTCAAACCCAAGGGATGGGTTTAACGAATCCATTTCGGCTTTGATCTGTTTGAACTGGCGCAGGTTCTCGACAATTTGCCCCAAGTATGTGCCCCGTACCTTTTCAAAGGTTTCCGCCAATCCACCATCCACTGACACCATCACCCGGTCTACACCCAGACGGACCAATTCACGAACAATCTGGGGCTTAAGCATCAAGCCGTTAGAGCCCAGGGTCACTGCCAGATTTTTCTTCCGTACCGCTTCAATCATCTCCAGCACACCGGGATGCGTGAGCGGTTCGCCAAAGCTGGTAAAAATCACCCGTTCCAAATTGGGAAGCCCATCGATGCTCTCCAGAATGCGCTCAAAAGTCTCACGGGTCATATTGTCATCGGGATCGCTCCACACATTGCGAACACAGGTGGCGCATTGCAAATTACATCCGGTGGTCACTTCGACGTAAAGTTTTTTGGCATCGGGCAGGCGCGGGTGGAGAATCAGGTCGCCGTCGCGTTCGCTGACCCAACAGTTCATCTCGGCGGGCAGGTGTCTGCGTTCAAAGAAGTCCGGAGGGATTTTAGCGCCCTGCTGGCTGCTTAAGCGGATATTTGTCATATTTTTCATCCACAATGAAACATGAACAGCAGGGCGCGACACGCGCCCTGCTGTTGAAAAGATTTAATTACATTTCACCAAACACAGATTCAAGGGTCTCATCGGAAACATCAAAGACCTGGTTGTGTGGTGGAAGCGGTTCGGTGTAGAAGAATTCTGGCAGGCGATCGGCCTTGGGGCTGATGCCGGCGGCTTCGTTGAAGGCGCGTTCTTTCTTCAGCACCTCATTACCGTACTTAATCACGTCATCGGCGGTCCATTGGGTGCCCAATACACCGTTCGCCTCATCGATCATGCCCTGGTAGCCGCTGGCAATATCCAGGATGGCGAAGGCGATAAACAGGCAGTGGCCGGATGCGTCAATGAAAGCCGTGGTGGACTGGAAGGCGCGGCTGAGCGCGGCTTTGCCCTCTGGGCTGAGCGGATCTTGCTTGCCCATTACGCCCAAAATTTCGGGAGCGATGGTGTAACCGGCGGTATGATCGGCGCCCATGGTGGTGGTGGCATAGGTGATGCCAATACCCTTGACCGCGCGCGGTTCGTAAGCCGGCAGCGACTGGCCTTTGACCACCGGAACATGGCTGACGCCATAGGCTTTACCGGTGGTTTCTGTGCCCGCGCCAAGAATGCGACCGAGAGGAGTGCCTTTGCCCATCTCATGCACCAGGTTGATGGCGCCCTGTCCATCTCCAAAGGGAATCACGCCGGCCTGCATGGCCACACCCAGAGTGGTACCAGTCTCGATCGTATCCAGACCGTAGTTATTGCACAGCTCGTTCATTTCAGCAATCACATCCAGATCGTCGATGCCTAAATTGGCGCCCAATGACCAGTCTGATTCGTACTCAATACACGAAGTGTGCTCGGTGCCGTCTTCCTTGTGCCAGGTATTGGAGCACTGGATGATGCAGCCCGGGCTGCAGGCGTGATTGTAGAGTTCTTTCCCCAGTCGTTTCTTGTTGCCTTCGAAAATCGCCTCACCGGCGATCCGCGGCGCGCCTTCAAAACGGCCACTGGTGAAGTTGCGGGTTGGCAAACCCCCGGCCTCATTGAGGATGTTGATCAGCACCGCGGTGCCGTAAGAGTTCAAACCGCCCTTCGGTTTGGTGATGGCATGCTCTCGCAGCGCGTCAATCATCTTCTTGCGGCCTTCATCAAACAGGGATTTGTCGGCGATTTCCACACCCGGCGCGCCAGCCTTGTCGAGGATGACGAATTTTAAGCCTTTGGAGGCCATCACCGCGCCCAAACCGCCGCGACCCGCGTATCGCGAGGGGCGCTGGTGCATATCATTGAACACAATTCCTGAGTTAGCGTAGCCGTATTCACCCGCCGGGCCAACTGAGCAGATCGAAACGTTTTCTCCGTATTTTTCATACATCTCTTTGAAGATGCCCGGTAAGGGTTGTTGTTTGTAATCGTTGGCTTCAAACAACTCTACATGCGGTTTATCATCCTTCCAGGTGAGGCGCACGCCCCAGAACTGGTCTTTTTCGGCCGGTTGATCTTCAATCACCAGCGCTTTAATGCGCATGATACCAAAATCACGCGCCCATGAAGTACCGGCGTTAGCTTCTTTAATGCCCCCAGTTAAAGGTGATTTGCCACCCACCGAGATACGGGCCGAAGTGGGGGAAGAGGTGCCGGTAACCATACCCGCCGCAAAAACCAATTTATTATTGGGTCCCAAAGCGTGACAGGTGGGGGGCACTTCTTCACTGACCAGCGTAGAAGTCATCGCCCGGCCAGCCAGAGTATGGTAAGCCTTCGGCGATTCTTCAACCTTGTAGGTGCGGTCCTTCATATTGATCCGAATTAACCACATAGCTTTCCTCCTGAAATACAAAATAGAATCGGTTGAAACAAACAAACCGCTTCAAGGGAAGGTATCTCGCGCAGGATGAACTATGGATTACAGGTTCGTAATTCAAGTAGAAATAAAAAATGCGCAACAGAATCCATCCCTCGAAGGAGGGGTGATTCTCCTTTGCGCACTGGCGGGCGATGAGAATTGCTCCTCATGCCTATCGTTCGCTTATCCACGTGGGAATCAGCGAATCGGAGAAATGCAGCCCAAATCGGGCAATGCATTAATTATAGATTTCACAAATCGGCTTGTCAATTATGACTATTTTCCTGATTTAACTCTTTCGCGGAGAGTTTTCTGTTGCAAGCGCTGCGGCCACACGCGCCTGGGCGGCACGCCAGCGCCGACCCACAAACAGCGCCACTAAACCGGGTGGGATGACCTGCCCCAGCCAGGCCAAAAATTGACTGATCACACCCGGCACATAGACTGCCTTGCCTTTAAGTGCCAGCGCCACCGCGCGTCGCACCACCGTCTCGGTTTGTTGAGCGGTAAGTCTGCCCCAAAATCCATGGGCGGCCATCTTGCGGCGCGATTCTTCAGTGGTGGGCAGCCCCGCCGGGCAAATTACCAGTACATCGGCGATATCTTTCAATTCGCTGTGCAGCGCGCGGGAATGGTCGAGGATGAAGCGTTTGGCGGCGGCGTAGGTGGCCTTGTATGGCATAGGGAAGAAAGCCGCCAGACTGCTGATATTTATCAATAAAAAGCGTCGTGAGGGATCCCGTAATTCCAGCAAGCCGCGCGCCAGATCAACCGGTGTTTCCACCAATATCCGGATCAGAAAGAGCATCTGCTCGCGACTCTTCTCTAAAAACGCGCCTTCAAAATCACGTCCGGCCACGTTGATCAGCCCGCTGAAGCGTAATCCCTGGCTGGCAAATTCATCCAGCATCGCCTCACGCTGAGCGGCGTCGCTTAAATCGCACTGCCGGAAGCAGGTTTGCACCCCATAACGGGCGGCGATTGCCTCTGCCAAACCGGCTTCGTCAGCCCGCCGGTCGACCAGGTACAGGTTATAGCCGCGCGCAGCCAGTTCATAGCCCATGGCGGTACCAATGCCGCCCACCCCCCCGGTGATTAAGATGATATTCTCCATAAGCGCGTTTCCCTCAATGTACTGCAGATTTTCCCAGGATCCTGCCAGGATCTGGTATTTCATGGATAATTAAAAGCAGTTACAGCATTAATTACAAGGAGTATTCTGGAATGGACTCTTCTTCCCTATCCATGCAAGGCAAATCCGCGGTGGTCACCGGCGCCACCGCGGGAATCGGGCTGGCCAGCGCCAGCGCTCTGGCGCGGGAAGGCGCGCTGGTGATCGGCGTGGGGCGCGATGCGCAGCGCTGCGCGCAGGCCGAAGCGCATATTCAGCACATCGTCCCCGGCGCGCGGGTGCGTTACCTGGTGGCCGAGCTTTCCCTGCAGCGCGAGGTGCGCCGCCTTGCGGAAGAGATTCACGGCGTGCTGGATGAAGAAGGATTCACCCACCTGGACGCGCTGGTCAATAACGCCGGAATCGTTTCTACCCATCTTGACCGCACCGACGAGGGCATATACCTGGCACTGGCAGTCAATCATCTGGCCGGGTTTTTGCTCACCCACCGGCTGCTGCCCTTGCTGCGCGCCGCGCCTTTTGGGCGGGTGGTAACCGTCAGTTCGGCCTCGCATTACCGCGCCATTTTCAACCCCAAACGGTTGAATGAGTCCATCTTCTACAACGTTGTGTGGTCGTATAAGATCACCAAATTGATGAACGTGCTTTTTACATACGAATTAAACCGCCGCGAAAGCGCCAGCGCTGTGCGCGCCTTCGCCGTGGATCCCGGGCTGATCAACACCAAAATCGGCATGAAAGACCGTAACTGGATGGTTCGACTGGCGTGGAATGTGCGCCGCAAAGGCGGCCGCCCGCCGGAAGTTCCCGCGCAGACGGTGCTGTACCTGTGCGCGGAAGAAAGCTTGCAGACTTCAACGGATTATTACTGGCGCGACCTGGCCCCCAAAACCCCCAGCCGCGCCGCCCGCCGACCTAACCTGGCGCGCGAGCTATGGCAAGCCAGCGCGGAATTGTGTGGACTTAAAGATTAATCAGAAGGAATGGAGGTCCAATGTCTCCTTTATATGGCTGGGATTTGACCCGCTTCGATCTGGAGCGTTTGAAAGCCATCTTCACCAGCGGAGACCTGCTGCCCTCCCGCAAGCTGCTGGGCGAGGCAGTGGAAGAGCGCTTTGCGGTTCTGGAGCAAATGGGTTTGCGCAGCGTACAGGATGTAGTCAACGCATTGAGCACCCCCAAGAAGCTCAAGGCTTTCAGCCAGGCCAGTGGGCTCCCCGAAGACTATCTCACCTTGCTGCGCCGCCAGGCCAACAGCTACATACCCAACCCAATCTCGTTGAAAGACCTGCCCGGCACAGACCCTCGGCACGTCCAAGCCCTGGCCGATCTGGGAGTGCGGGATACCCGCCAGCTGTTCGAGCGGGCGTATACCCGCGCCGGGCGCGACACATTGAAAACCGAGAGTGGTATCCCTGCTGAAGACTTACTGAATTTAACCCGTCTGGCAGACGTCTCACGGGCAGGTTGGGTGGGACCGGTATTCGCCCGCCTGCTGGTTGAGGCTGGCGCAGACAGCATCGAGGCATTGGTTAAATATCAGGCAGATTCCCTTTACGAGCGACTGATCGCGGTCAATCACCAACTACAGTTGACCAAAGCCGCTTTCACCCGCAAAGATGTGGCAGCCTGTATCGAATACGCGGGCGAGCTATCTGACTGGGTGGAGTACTGATCCCGAATCGCTTAATCCACGATGAATAATTTCGCCCCGTTCGGCGCGGTGGAGCGGTGCGGCTCGGCGTTATCACCCACCTGGTAGGTCATCCCGGCGCTCAATACAAACTTGCGCCCGTCCTTCAACTCGGTGTGCAGCTCACCCTCCAGCACCAACAGAATGTGCCCTTTGGCGCACCAGTGATCAGCCAGATAGCCCGGCGAATACTCCACCATGCGCACACGAATGCTATCAAACTGCAGGGTCCGCCAGGTAGCAGTGCCAACTTCTCCGGCGTGCTGAGTAGGTTCAACCCGCGACCAATCGGTGACAACAAAGGGAAAATTTTTCATATCCATGACGATACCTCTAGTCGGTTGAGTATTGGTTTAGCCCGGCCGCAGTAAAAACAGGGCGCAAAGGTTTTTGAGAATCAATATTATTCCCTTGCGTATTAATAAGAAAGCTGTTCGCTGTGCTGCAGACTTTGGTTTTCTTCACTAACACCACCAGCTTGATCTGTTTCTTTAGGAGCGCAGCGCACATCCCAACAACGTTTACACAGCAGCCATTTCTGCCCACCCTCTTCCACCTGGTAAGCGGCATGAAAACGTTTGCAGATCGAGCAGCGGCGCAAAACTCCAGCGGGCATGGCGAACATCCTTCCTGGGCGGGGATATATCCCCTTTATTGTACCTTGAACCCCAGTGGAAGTGCGGGTTGAATTTGCTTCGCATGAATCAACCGCATAAGAATCTCATTAAAACCGCTCAAACCGGTTGACTTGACCTCTATAAAAGTGCTAAACTACTTTAAATTAAAAGGAACATTATATTAACGGATGTTAAAACTAATTTTTTACAGCTTCAATCACATAGGGATTTCAGCGCACGCGGTATAACCGCGTGCCTTTTTTTAACCACATATTCAACTGATTCTGTAAGGAGACTGCGAAATGGACTATGGAATGATCGGTAAAATCGACAAAGCCAAACGCTATGCTGATGAGCGTCATCGTTTTCATTTTCATTCCTTTACCGTTACGGTGGATGGGGAAAACAACGATCACACGGTGAAATATGAAGATGGCAAATGGAATTGCGATTGCAGTTTCTTCTCCACCCGCGGTCGCTGCAGCCACACCATGGCCCTGGAGTTCATTTTAGAGAAAATGCTGGCCGACGCGCCAGTGGAATCCTGACCGGGGAACACAAAAAAGAATACTATCCAAAAATAATAAACCCTCTCGCGCAAATCTAGCCTGCAAGAGGGTTTATTATTTAATGTGGAAGGAGAAGATTTCTTTAACAAACACTTAACCAGATTATCGAAATCTCTTAATCATTGCTTCTTATAATACCAATTATCAGGTAACTTAACGGTAGAATTTGGCAGCAGAACGATAGCAAGACCTATTATTATTCCTTTCCATTAACGATCCTCTCTCCAACAGAAAGCTCGCAAACCCGCGAGCGTTTCTGCTTTAATCGCCGGTTGCTTTTTTCAATCGGGTGGAGGGATAATTCTAAGTAGAGAATCCGCGGAACTGGGTGGAAGAATGGAAGAAGCGGCATTTTCCCCAAATGAGGATAAAAGAAAATAATTTAAACTTTATGTAAATGTAAGGTGATTCATATGTATTCGCGGCAAAAGGGTATTTTCCAATCAGTCTTTTCTCTAGTGGGTTTGACTATCACAGGGTACTCTTTAATTATAGTCATAAGCAATTTACTGATAGTGATAAAAAATGATCTCTTTTTTATAATGACGGGGGAACAAATTTTCCGCTCCATTGCATTCATGATATTGTTTGTATATATTGGATATCTAGGGATGGTTATCACCTCTCTTTTCCCAGGAATAAGGGTTACAGAATCGGGTTTAGAAGTTAAGTACACTTTTTTTGTTCGTATTATTCCATGGGATGCGATAAAAGGAATAGTCCACGCTAAATGGCCAAATGGAGCCAAAGCCATCATCATTTCTCCAAATGGAAATATAATTGCTGCATTTTTTATGTATTATCCCCAACGTCTTCACGGCCTAATAACGCGAGTTTTTGAACCTGCCATAATCGTAACCAATGAGATGGAAAATAAAGAGGAAATATCATCAGAAGTGGCGTATTATTCGAGCCAACAAATCCTGAGATAAATTAGTAATCCTATTACACATCAAAAAAAGCTTGAAAACCAGGCTGAAAGTTTTTTTAATTTTTCTCTTCAGATAGTTTTCAACCCAACCGCCAGTACCGAGATTACTTCTATGTTAGAAAGCCAAAGGGAAATACTATGGCCAAAATCAAGTATTCAGAAGGACAATGGTTTGCTGTAACCTTACCAGGAGGGGGATACGCATTAGGAATTATCGTAAGAGGCAATTATCGGACAAAAGGTGGTTTAGGCTACTTCTTTGGGCCGAGATACTCGAACGTTCCTATTGGCTTGGATACATTGAGTAAGGATAAGGATAATTCCATTCATATAGGTTTCTTCAGTGATCTTGGTATTATTAGAGGTGAATGGCCTCTGATATCTGGAGGTAAACCATTTTCTCGTGAAGATTGGCCAGTGCCATTCTTTCGCAGGTTGGATCCAATTAGAAAAGGATTGGCATTTCTCGTCGAATATGATCAAAACTTTCCGGCAATGATAATCCAATCCGGGTAACTCTAGTGACTGCCTCGCCTGAAATTATTTCCCTGCCGCGTGATGCTGTTTCAGGGAGTGGTGCGCTTGAAATAATTTTAGATCGTTTGCTTGAAAAAGATTAATTGGCTCATTGTATTTTAATAGTGTGTATAGGAAAGCAGTGTCCTGACAAACTAGAGACAGATAAGAAAAAGAGCTGGGAGCTTTAAAATCGGCGAGCCATCGCAGCGTGTCACATCTCCTGGCATGCCGGGGGAAGCCGAGTAGGCAACTTATTTCATTATTGATACTTCAGCTCATTGAAGTGACTATGGTGGAAAAACCTCTTCCCTGCGTTGCTGGCGGCAGGCCGGGGACAAACTGGCCGATCTGCTGCGCGCCGTGAATCAAGCGGACGAGTAAGGGTTTCGTTATGATGGCAATGGTTCGCTGGCAGCGCGCCCCACAAACGGCTTATATTGATCATTGACCTTAGAAATCTATGTTTCTCGTTCGCCTATTCTTCTACTAGACAAACTTTCCAACTTATGCAATAATGTGTGCATAAGCTTAGGCTTTTCCTAAGGTATTGCACACATGAACACGAGGCCAGATTACCAACAACTCTATGAGTTTGCAGAAGAGCAGGCAGGGTATTTCACCGCGTCTCAGGCTCATGAGGCTGGGTTTTCTTGGGAACGCCTTACAAATTCAGTCAAGAGCGGGAAATTCCTGCGCGTTGCTGTAGGCGTGTATCGCCTGGTTCAATTTCCCCGCCACCCACACGAAGACCTGTTTTACACCTGGCTTTCGGCTGGACCCAACTCGGTTATTTCCCATGAAAGCGCTCTGGCATATTATGATCTTTCAGACGTTCTACCCGCTGAAATCCACCTCATTGTTCCCCGCACAGCCTCACGCCGTCGAAAGAATGTGCGTCTGCACACCAACCAGCTCGCTCCGGATGATGTCATTGTTCGAGGCGGGCTGCGGGTAACGACGATGGCTCGCACCATCGCAGATGTGGCCTTCAGTGGATTATCTGAAGACCTGGTCAGACAAGCCATACGAGAAGCGCTTCGTAGAGGACTGGTCTCACCAAGTGAACTCACCTCCCAAGCCGAGCAACGGGGTGGGCGAGCAAAAAGGATTATTTTGGACGAAATCAGCAAAAAACGAATGCCTTGACCTATCATAGCGGCAGCGCCTTTCGGAGGGCACTAGAACAGCGACTCAACGCAAAAGCCATCTCTTCAGGGATACCGTTGGTTCGCCTGCGGAAAACGGTTGCCTTTGATCGATTTCTGGCTCGTCTTGCATCTGCTCAACCAGAGTTATGGGCGTTGAAAGGCGGCCTTGCCTTGCAATTACGTCTCGGAGGGCGGTCTCGGACCACAAAAGATATTGATCTTTTATCATTCTCCATCGAGGATCAGGTTTTATCCCTTTTACGAGAAGCCGCTGCCAGGGATCTAGGAGATTGGTTTCGCTTTGAAGTGGCGGCTCCGGTGCAGCCATCTCAACCCGGCCAGAACGGGCTGAGATATTCCATTCAAACACTTTTGGATGGCAGAACCTTTGAGTCCTTCCATGTTGATGTTGGCGTTGGAGATGCGGTCGTGGAACCCCTGGAATTCCTGGTGGTCACCGATCTGCTGGGATTTGCCGATCTATCGCCAACGCTTTTCCCTTGTTACCCCATCACCCAGCAAATCGCTGAAAAATTTCACGCCTACACAAAACCACGCAAATTCGGAGAAAGCTCGCGGGTCAAAGACCTGGTCGATATCTTGCTATTGGCCGAATTGCAACCTATCTCAGGCATCAAATTGCAGCAAGCCATTCAGGCAACATTTTCAACCGAAAGTACTCATCCGATCCCAGAAGATGTTGCCTCACCACCCGCCGGGTGGGCGAGTGAATATCGTCGTTTAGCATCCGACTTGAGCCTGACACCGCTTGATCTTCAACAAGCATTTCAGCTATTGCAAACTTTCTTGGATCCAGTGTTAGCGGAAGAACCGCCAATCGAATGGGATCCTAAGGGAAAAATGTGGACTTGAATCCATTATTTACCGGTTATTCCAACGGGATTCTTTCCCCGCTCAGCGTCAGTCAGTTTAATGACCGTCCCCCCCAAAAAAAACTAGCCGGAAAAATCGGCATACGCCACCAAGGCTGGCGGCAAGTCACCTCCCCTGGCTTGCCGGGGGAGGCCGAGTAGGATTACTTTTTTGGTAATTGATCCTTTAGTACATCAAAGTGCCTATGCTGGAAAAACCCCTTCCCCGCGCCGCTGGCGCGACCCTTCCCCGCTGCCACAGGGAAGGGTGAAAAGAAGGTTGAAAAGTAATTCTCAATTCCAAGTCACATCTCCTAGAATGCCGGGAGAAGCCGAGTAGGCAACTTTTTTGGTAATTGATCCTTTAGCACATCAAAGTTCCTATGGTGGAAAAGCCCCTTCCCCGCGCCGGAGGCGCGACCCTTCCCCGCTGCCACAGGGAAGGGTGAAAAGAAGGTTGAAAAGTAATTCTCAATTCCAAGTCACCTCCCCTGGCTTGCCGGGGGAGGCCGGGAAGGGGTTCTTAAACCAAAAACGACCCTTTCAGGTCGTTCTTTCGTGTGCCCCCGCCAGAACTCGAATATTACCCCCTCAATGGGGGTCTGGAACCTTAAAATCAAAAACGACCCTTTCAGGTCGTTCTCTTGTGTGCCCCCGCCAGAACTCGAATATTACCCCCTCAATGGGGGTCTGGAACCTTAAAACCAAAAACGACCCTTTCAGGTCGTTCTTTCTTGTGCCCCCGCCAGAACTCGAATATTACCCCCTCAATGGGGGTCTGGAACCTTAAAACCAAAAACGACCCTTTCAGGTCGTTCTTTCTTGTGCCCCCGCCAGAACTCGAATCTGGAACCTTTTGCTCCGCAAGCAAACGCTCTGTCCAATTGAGCTACGAGGGCATTCCTCATTTTTTCCTGTTGATCAGGTGCTGTATAATATACCTCCGCCGGCCAGAATCGTCAAGGTTAAATACCAAAAAAGACCTCACAAACAGCTTCCCGTTTCCGAATTGACTGTTCCATTGGAATACTTTTC
>Ga0209269_1000942_pt1 | contig 18792 bp, 17 predicted proteins | sample MTBAKMMethaMetaG_FD_187455 | JGI IMG/M metagenome (GOLD analysis project Ga0209269, IMG submission 187455) | Enrichment culture microbial communities from Arthur Kill intertidal strait, New Jersey, USA, that are MTBE-degrading - MTBE-AKM (Arthur... | ecosystem: Environmental > Aquatic > Marine >... | reverse complement strand
AAACCGTCCGACGCGTCATGGCGTCCTTGAAAAGGATAATATCCTTTCCGAATGGTTATTGTTCCATTCTCATGTTCAAGAGGCTTCTGGTCCCCGTGGACCTCTCCCCCCAATCCTTGTCGATGGCCTTGACCGTGGCCAGAATGGAAACGTATGGTGTCGAAGAGGTCGTTCTGTACTCGGCCCTTGACCACCGTTCCAAGCGGGACCCCCTTCTGCGATCGATCGACCGAACGCTCGGCCAGGCGGGGCTCGAACATAAGGTGGTCACAGAGGTCAACAAGGACCCGGTGACGGCCATACTGAAGGCGGCCGAGTCCCACGGCTCCACCATGATCGCCATGGCCGCCTCCGGTAAGGGCCGGGTCATTGAGTTCTTCGTAGGCAGCACGTCCCTGGCGGTCATTCGCCGCTCCAAGCTGCCCGTGCTCCTGGACAAGTTCCCCCTGGAGGCGGACCAGGACCCCGAGGGCTATGTGGAAAGGGCACCGCCCCTTATGGACAGCGTTCTGGTCAACCTGGACCTCTCAAAGGGGTCCAAGCACATGCTGCCCTTCGTGCAGGAGATCATAGATGCCGGGGCCAAGCAGATCACCTTGTTCCATGTCGTGCAATCTTCCAAGTACAGCATGACCGACGACAGGCGCTTCACCGAGGTGAGGGACAGGCTGGGCAAGTACAGGAACGAACTGTCGGCAGGCGACTGCCATCTGGACACGCACATCCATTTCGGCACCACCACGTACAACATCCTTGAGGCGGCCAGGGAGGTCAAGGCCACATTGATCGTGCTGGGCACAACCGGTAAAAGCTATCTGCGTGGCTTCACCATCGGTTCCACTTCGGAGGAGGTCGTAAAAGGGTCCACCCGACCCGTGCTTCTGATCCCCCTATGATCAGAGGAAATGTTCCTTCTCGTTGATCTCTCGGATTCGGGCCTTCAGCTTCTCCCCGTAGACCGGATGTTTCAGGCCCAGCTCCAGCTGCGAGTTCAGCCAACCTGGAATGTCTCCGATGTCATAGCGTTTACCGACGAACTCCCAGGCCAGCATACCCTCCTTCTCCCGTAGTAGGCGAAGGCCGTCGGTGAGCTGCAACTCACCATTATAACCAGGTTCGATGCTCTCCAGGCATTCGAATATGCCCGGTGTGAGGACGTACGTTCCAGCGATGCACAGGTCGGAGGGCGCGTTCTCCGGGCTAGGCTTCTCTACCAGGTCCTTTATCTCGTACAACCGGTCGGAGACCTTCACGGTGTCCAGGACCCCGTAGTCCTTGACCTTGTCCCCCGGAACCCGCTCTGCGGCGATGATCGATTTCCCGGTCTGGGCGTGCACGTCCATCAACTGCTTGACCACCGGTACCTCGGAGACATGGATGGTGTCTCCCAGCATGACCGCGAAGGGCTCGTTCCCCACGTGGTGCCGGGCATGATACACGGCGTCCCCCAGCCCCTTTTGCTCCCTCTGCCTAATGTAATGAAGGTTGGCAAGGCTGCTAAGCCCCTTGATGCTTTCCAAGTGCTCCTTCCGGTTGCCGTTGTTCAGGACGGCCTCCAGCTCGAAGGAACGGTCAAAATGGTCCTCGATGGTCCGCTTGTGCCTTCCGGTGATGATTATGATATCCTGAATGCCGGCCTTCACCGCCTCTTCCACCACATATTGGATGACCGGTTTGTCGATCACAGGCAGCATTTCCTTTGGCTGCTCCTTGGTAAGGGGGAGGAACCTGACCCCCCAGCCGGCTGCGGGAATAACTGCCTTCATGTCTACCAGCATATCCCTTCGTAGTTATTGGTTTTTGTTATCCCACGGCCGTCCACGACCAGAACGTTCGTGTACAGAGAGGGATCGGCGAACTCCTTCCATTCCGTCAGTATGAGGGCGGCATCCGCTTCCTCCAGGCATTCCTTGACCGATGAGCAGTAGTTCAACTGCGGGAACTCACGGCGGAAGTTGGGCATGGCCTGGGGATCATACGCCCGAACGTTCGCGCCCTTTCGTAGCAGCTCCGGAACGACCACGAGGGAGCTGGCCTCTCGAATGTCATCGGTGCCTGGCTTGAACGCCAGGCCCAGAACGGCTATGGTCCGGCCGTATATCTCCATTCTCTTCTCCAGAAGCTCTACCATCCTTCTGGGCTGCTTCTCGTTGACGGCAAGGGTGGCGTCCAGCATGTCCGTTCCGGTCCCCAGGGAGCGCGCTTGGGCTCGGATGGACTTGACGTCCTTGGGGAAGCAGGAACCGCCGAAGCCACACCCGGCCTTGAGGAACAGAGGCCCCACCCTCGGGTCCATACCGACCCCCCGAGCAACCTGCCGGAAGTCCAGCCCCAATGCCTTGCAGATATTTCCCAGCTCGTTCACCAGGGAGATGCGCGCGGCCAGAAAGGCGTTCGAGGCCAACTTGATCATCTCCGCGGTGGAGGTGTCAGTGCGGAGGATCGGCGCCTCCAGTCCATGATACAGCGAGGCCACCTCTTCGAAGGAGCGGTCGTCGGAGGCTCCGATTACCACCCGATCCGGGTTGAGGAAGTCGTGCACGGCCATCCCCTCCTTCAGGAACTCCGGGTTCATGACCAGTCCGATCTCCTCCTGTCCCTTCCCCGAGGCACGCAGGACCATCGGACCTATGACGTCCCGCGTCGTGTTAGGGGGCACGGTGCTCTTCACAACCACCACGTGCCTCCCTTTCTTCTCCTGAAGCGCCCTGCCCAGGTCCTCTGCCGCTCGCAGAAGGTACTTCAGGTCCAGCGAACCGTCCTCATGCGAGGGCGTGCCCACGCAGAGGAAGGTGACATCGGTCCCGGGGACCTCGCCGTAATCCGTCGTGGCATGAAAGGAGCCATTGGAAAGATGACGGCGGAGCATGTCCTCCAGCCCCTCCTCGAATATGGGAGGTTCCCCGGCATTGATGTCCCTCACCTTCTCCTTGACGGTGTCTATGCAAACGACGTCGTGCCCCAGCTCGGCAAAGCAGACCCCGGACACCAGACCAACGTAACCCGTGCCTATGATGGATACCTTCATGGATACGGCCTCTGCTCAAAAAGGACGATGGATTATTTAAGGTCCGCTAAGATACACCGGCGTACCGAACGGTCGACGGAAAGAATTACCTAATGGCATGGGGATAGGCCCTCCGAAAGGTGTTCGTCTGGAAGGATCACAGCCCCCGTTGAAGGTACTTGTAATCACACCCGATTATCCGCCACGATACACCGGTGGGTGCGCCTTCAGCTGCCGTCTTCTGGTGGAGGGACTGAGGGCGAGGGGTGTGACCACGGACGTATGGGCCTTCAATGGGGATGTAGCGCACGAGGACAGCGGAAAGATGGGGAACACGGTGTACCTGCCCACATCCCGTACGCTGCTGGGCCTGAACAGGCTTGCCTACGGGGAGCTGAAGAGGCGTCGTCCGGACTGCGACATCATCCATGTCTACAACACCCAACAGTTGCCGGCGGCGGTTCGATACGGTAGAAAGCATGGGAAGAAGGTCACCGCCACATTGAACAACCTGGCCCCGGTTTGCACCAACCCCAGCGAATACGTGGAGGGGGAATGCGCAAGATGCAGGCCGTTGGACTCCTTGATCTGCTCACTGCGCCGACCCGGGCCGCGAAGGATGCGCGCCTTCATGCCAGTGCACTGGCTCCAGTTCATAACCCTACATGGTCTTTCTCGGAAGGCCGATGGGTACATCGCGCTTTCAGAGGCTACTCGAAATTGTTATCTGGACGCCGGTTACGATCCTTCTAGGATACGTCTAATCCCCAACATGTACGACCCCGGACTGCCCTCTCCTTCGGCACCACCGATCCGCGTCGGACGCAACAAGGTGATCTTGTACGTAGGAAGACTGGAGGCGGAGAAGGGACTGCAGGTGCTCATCAAGGCCTTCGGAGAGCTGGCCGAGGGCAGTGTTCTTTATATCGTGGGGAAGGGCGAATACGAACCACAGCTGAAGATGCTGACCAACGAGATGGACCTGGAAGGAAGGGTGATCTTCACAGGGTTCATGGAGAAGGCCGAGATCGGGCGTTATTACGACATGGCCGACGTTTTCGTGCATCCCGCCCTGTGGCCGGAGCCGTTCCCTCGGACAATTCTGGAGGCACTATCACATCGACTGCCCATGGTGGTCTCGGACAGTGGTTCGTCAGCCAGCATACTTGGACAGGCCGGACTTTCCTTCAGGAACGGTGACCACCAGGACCTGGCTCGGAAGCTGAGGGTGCTGCTGGAGGATGGCATCCTAAGGGATCAGACCGTGCAGGCGGGGGAGCAAGTGCTCAGGCGATATCATCCCGACACGGTGATGGAACAGGTGCTGCGGTTCTACGACGACCTGTTCTCCTGACCGATGTCCGCGCTCGCTTCCGTCGGACTCTCAGCAGCACTTCCATCCGCGACCTCGACAGGCCTTTCGTTCGACCCTTCCAACGGCGCCGATACATCCGCCATAGCGGTTCCCTCGACCGGTGCTTCTGCCACCGTGGTCTCGGAGGGTGCCTGAGCGCCCATCACCACCGTTTCCTTCGCGACCTTCGCCCTCTTCATGCCCAGCTCCTTCTGGAAACCCCCCTCCTCCCATTCGCGGCGGTATACCAGCATCTCTAGGATGTAATAGACGATCCACAGGGAGGTGCCGAACACCACCCACAGTAGGAGACCGGTATAGTCCAGGTAAAGGTTGATGCCATCTATGCTGTCGAAGACGAACCTTCCCTCCATGCCCAACGTCCAGATCCAGAAGATGCTGAGCACCACCACCGCCACCGCGGGCAGCAGGCGGGATAGGGAACCTTTGGGATAGAACCCCTTTGGGAAGGAAATCGCGGCGATAGGCAGGCCGAAAAGTATCAGGGTGGCGGCCAGGTCGTCCAGGCGGGACAAGAGATCGTCCACCTCGTCCACGTTAAGGCTGGAGAACCCGGCCCTCAGCAAGATGAAGACGATTAGCGGGAGTACCACGTAGCCGGTCAGGGCCGCACGGCTGACCTTGATGCCATGGTAAAGGCTTCCGTAACGAACGCGGAAATCATGGTACCAGCGATGCTGTTCCCGCACCTCCTTCTCTGCAGGGGCGGACATACCGGTCTCCACCATCCACGGCCGGCGGTGATCGACGAACTCGCCCAGCTGCATGAATATGGTGAACACCGCCAGTATGAAGTACAGGACGAACAGCAGGTCCAGGTCCAGGTCGAACCGTTCCCGGGCCAGGGCGTCCTCCAGCCTCCCGCCTAGGAGCAGCGAGAGCGCGTAAACTATGGCCAGAACGGCCACGGTCATGCCGAACGTCAGACGGGAATAGCTGCCTTTGGGATAGGCCCCACGGAAGAATCCTAGGACGGTGATGACAATGCCGAACACCAGCACCAGGAACTGCATCTCCTGCAGCAGGGTGCGGAACACCTCCGGTCCCTCGGCACGCTCGAGCACGGAGGCCAAAGTGAACACTATCGAAAGGGGTACCACCAGGTACTTCATAGCGTCCAGAAGGGCGCCGACGGCGCCCTTGCCCAATGAGGCTAGTTTCCAGGAGAACTCCCCAACGTTCACGGTGACCACCACCAGCTCTCTTCAACGGTGTTCGAACAGTCCATGAATCCCAGGGTGAAGCTGGCGCTCAGCTGCTCCCCCTGCGTCATCAGCCTTTCGTAGGTCTCCTGCGGAATAGGGACACGCTCATACCCATTGAAGTACCCGGACGCCTCCACCACCGTGACGACCTCCTCCTCGTAGCCGAAGGAATCGGAGAAGACGATGGTCAGCAATATTGGCTCTCCCTCCACCATGCCACGGGCCTGGAACGAGTAGGGGATCTGCATGTAGTAATCCATGCCGTCATAACCTGGATAGGCCGCCATCTCGTCGATCTCCATCTGGGACAGCATGGCGTCCCATTCCATATCGGAGACTATCTCCGCTCCGGCCTGGACCAGGTCCAAGGTGTACCTGGCGGAGAATCCCACCATGAACTCCAGCTCCGTTCCGTTGAACACCATGTCGCACATCATGTCGCTCGGTAGGTCGTTCAGGTCGAACTCGATCTGAAGCTGAAGGTCGGTCTCCCGTCCGGCCGGGGCGCTCATGGGCACGCTCTGTCCATCCATGATCAGGTCCCCGTTACCGTCGCGCAGGGCGAACTCCACTACCATGTCGTTGATGTCGAAGAAACCCTGGTTGTCCACGGTGAAGGGGGATGTCATCCTGACCACCCCATCATCGTATGTCCAGTCGGTATCTCCATCGGTGTCGAAGTCCACCGTTATGTTCCCCGTGAGGAACGGGAGTATGCTCAGGGCGATAATGATCAGCACCAGTATCTTGACCGAGATGATGCCAAGACGCGTGGCCACCAAGGGCAGCTTCATGGCGCCTTATATATTTGCAGATTAATGAATTTATCTTATGACTGGAGGTCCGCAAAGTTAATCGCCTCCCCCTTCATTACCCTGAACGTGAGCGAGATAAGGGTCAGGAAGCGCAAGAGGCTCCGGGAGAAGGAGCTGAAGGTACTGACGGAGGATCTATCGAACAACATGGGCGTGGACGTTCTAGCGCCCAAGGATGCCGTGGACGTCGCTGCCGGGCCGGACTGCGAGCTCGTGTTCGTGAACAACGCCATCGAGGGCATCATAGTCGAAGGCCAGGCGTTCCTGACCGTGCGGGGGCTGCTGAGGCACAAGGCCACCAAGCGGTACGTGACGGTGGACATGGGAGCGGTACCGTACGTGACCAACGGGGCCGACGTCATGGCACCCGGCATCGTGGAGGTGGACCCCGATATAAAGGAAGGGGACCTGGTGTGGATAAGGGACGTGACGCACAAGCGCCCCCTGGCCATGGGCAAGGCCCTGGTCCCCGCCGAGGTCATGGCCGCGAAGACCCCGGGCAAGGCCATAAAGAACCTGCACTACGTGGGGGACAAGATCTGGAAATACGACGAGAGGTGAACGGTCACCGAAGGTCCTCTGGAGCGCTTGAAGTTAGATAGATTAATATTGATTAGACGCCATAACTCTGACAACCGAGGGATGCAATGCCAATTCTCAAGAAGCCGCTGGGCAAGGGGAAGGAAGACGTCAAGAGCGTGGAGACCGACCAGTACATCGACCTTGGTGCACTGTACTTCCAGGAGGAGAGCAACATATCCGCTGGAGGCATCAAGGTGGCCGAGATCTACAGGTACGAGGACGTGGGTCCGATAACCCAGCCTGTATATCAGGGCAACATCATGATGATCGACTACTCTCCGATCGCCAACGACACGAACACCCTGAAGCGCATAACCAACGAGCTCAAGTCCGTGGCCAGGGACACCAATGGCGACGTGGCCGCGATCGGCAACAACTTCATCGTCGTGGCTCCCAACGGCATACGCATCGACCGGAAGAAGATCAAGGGCGGCTACCAGTAGACCGGACTCCCCCCGGCCGGCCATAAACCCCTCTCATGTCCGGGTTCGAGCATAAGATCATTCACGATAGCGTGCATGGCAGCGTAAGGGTCGGCGGCGTTTTTCTGGAACTGATGCATCGCCCTGAGATGCAGCGGTTGCATGGTGTGAAGCAGCTCGGTCTGGCGCATCTCGTCTTTCCTGGGGCGAACCACACCCGGTTCGAGCATTCTCTGGGGACCTATCACGTCGCCGACCTCATGTGCCAGGCCCTGGGACTGGAGGGAGAGGACCGCGACCAGGCCTTGGCCGCGGCTCTGCTGCACGATCTGGGTCACGCTCCGTTCTCCCATACTCTGGAAGAGGTCCTGGAGAACCGCTTCTCTCTGGACCACATGGAGATGGGGGTCTCCCTCATCAAGGGGGAAAGGGACGTGTACAGGGACGGGGAGCGCAAGCACATGGATGAGCTGGTCCCTATCTCCGAGCTGCTGGACCAGGCCGGCATATCGTCCGATGCGGTCACTGACATAATCGTCTACCCTGGGCACAAGGCCCGCCGGGGACAGAGGCTGGTGACCGGTGAGGGCGGCCAATCCCACTTCAACTCACACGACTATCTCAACCAGATGATACACGGTCCAGTGGACGCCGACCAGATGGACTACCTTCTCAGGGACGCCCACTACACCGGCGTGGCCCACGGGACCATCGATATCGACCGGTTGATACACACCATCGAACTGCACCACGGGGACATCGTGGTGCGCAAGGGGGGCCTGGTGGCCGCCGAGGGCCTCATGGTGGCCAGGGCGCTCATGTACACCTCCGTCTACTTCCACAAGACCGTGCGCATAGCCGAGATGATGTTATGCAAGGCCGTGGAGCTGGCCGATGAGTCCATCGCCGACAGGCTGCAGGGCGAGAACGACGCCTCCCTCATGGAGAGGCTGGTCCGTCAGGAGGGTAAGCCTCAACGGATAGCAACCATGCTCAAGTACCGCCATCTCTACAAACGTGCCTATTCCATTTACATTCCAGACCTGGCCGATGAGGACGTGGAGGGACTTTTGCGTCTGACCGATTACCGCAAACGGAAATCAGTGGAGGAGTTGATTTCCGACCGGGCCGGTGTGGATATAGCCGAGGTGATATTGGACGTCCCGTCCAGGGACCTCATAACCGGTCAGGCCCGCCGCGGTAAGACCGAGGTGCCGATATTGAACGGAGGAAAGGTCCGTCCCCTGACCCGGCTGAGCCCGATCAGCAAGGCCCTGCAGTCCCGCGGTGTGCACGACTGGGCGGTCATGGTCTCCTGTCCTGAGAAGCACGTGGAGAGGGTAGGGAAGGCCGCTGCGAGGATGATCGCGGACCTCTAACCCTTCATAACGCCCAGCGGGGCGAGCTTGGCCACCGGTCTGGAGAGCCCTGCACCGACCACCACTCGTATGACGTCGTCGATATCCTTGTACGCCCCCGGGGCCTCCTCCTGAATGCCATCGCGCGTACTTCCCTTAAGATAGATCCCTTTGGCCTCCATCTCCTGCGTTATCGCTTTCACCGAATAGGAACGGATGGCCGCCTCGCGCGACATGACCCGGCCGGCGCCGTGGCATGTCGAGCCGAAGGACTCCTGCATTGCCCTTTCCGTGCCTACCAGAACGTACGACCCAGTGCCCATGTCCCCCGGGATGAGTACGGGCTGGCCTATCGACCTGTATTTGGATGGAACGTCGGGGTGGTCCTTGGGGAAGGCCCTGGTCGCTCCCTTTCTGTGCACGTACACCTTGCGCCTCTTCCCTTCGTACGTATGCTCCTCCACCTTGGCGATATTGTGCGCAACATCGTACACCAGCCCCATCTCCATATCCTCCGCGCTACGGTCGAAGACCTTCTCGAAGGACTGCCGCACCCAATGCATGATCATCTGCCTGTTGGCCCAGGCGTAGTTGGCACCGCAGGCCATAGCGGCGTGGTAGTCCCGCCCCTCCTTAGAGCTGACCGGTGCGCAGGCCAGCTGGCGGTCCGGTAGTCTTACTCCACGGTCACGCACGGAACGCTCCATGACCTGCAGATAATCTGTGGCGATCTGATGCCCGCAACCGCGAGAGCCGCAGTGGATGGATACGGTTACCTGTCCCTCCTCCATCAGACCGAAGGCCTTGGCCGCCTCAGGGTCGAATATCTTGTCCACCCGGTCCACCTCCAGGAAATGGTTGCCGGAGCCCAGCGAGCCCACTTGGGGAACGCCGCGTTGCTTGGCCTTCGAGGACACCTTGGAGGCGTCGGCGTTCTTCATGCGCCCGTTCTCCTCCGTACGGTCCAGGTCCTCCTCCCAGCCGAAGCCCTCAGCAACCGCCCATTCCGCCCCCTCCTCCAGGATGCGGTCGATCTGGTTCGCCGCCACGTCCACCACGCCCTTGGAGCCAACGCCGGCCGGCACGTTGCGGAACAAGGTGTTGATGAGGTCCTTCACCTTCGGCGTCACGTCTTCCTCCCGTAGATTGGTTGAAATCAATCGGACCCCGCAGTTGATGTCGAAACCGATACCGCCGGGGGATATCACGCCCTCCTCGGCGTCCATGGCCGCCACGCCGCCGATGGGGAACCCATACCCCCAATGGATGTCCGGCATGGCCATGGAACGCCCCACGATGCCCGGCAGGCAGGCCACGTTTGCCGCCTGCTCCGGTGAGTTGTCCGAGATGATGGTCCTTATCATCTTCTCGTCAGCGAATATGACCGCGTCCGTGTTCATGCACTCCTTATAGGAGCGAGGGATCTTCCAGCGGTAATCATCGATCTTCTCCAGCGGCCCGTTCCAGCTCATCTTATCATCCTCAGCAGAGAATCCCATGCAGCTTCCCTGATTTATAGAAAACCCTGTACCATCGATCTGTCGGGACGTGGATGAACATCATAAATACCTCAGGGGACCATGCTTTCGCAGGCGGACATGATCGAGCTCAGCTCCCTTGCTCCAGTTTTCCTGACCATCACGGTGATAGAGCTGGCCTTAGGTGTCTACATCCTCAGGAAGGGGTTCGGCTCACCAGTGAACCGCCTGTTCTTCTGGTTCTCCCTGCTGGCCGCGGTGGGCAACATGCTGGACCTCCTGATGGCCAGCCTGACCGTGGAGTCATTGGCCGCGTGGACCTACAGGGTCCTGATATTCCTGCTGATAATAGAGCTGGGGGTGGCCTATCGGTTGAGCGCCCTGGTCCCTTACGATTCAGGTCTCGTCGTTCTCCGTAAGAACAGCAAGGCGTTCGCACCGCTGGTGACCATCGCGGCCTTCCTCATGACGCTGACCGTGTGGGACCTGAACAGGGATTCGTACGGATGGACCTCAGACGTTCCCTTGACCTCCGTCGGACTGATCTTCTGCATGATCGTGTACATGGTGCTATTGACCATCACCCTGCGACGTAAGATGGCACGGCTGGACAAGAAGGGACTAAGGCAGGCCGAGCTGCTCACGTTCGCCCTGGCCTTCCCCATCTCGGTCATGGTAATTATAATGGCGATGACCGAGGTCGGGGTGGTCATACCGCGAATGTTCGGACTGGGCGAGGTGGTGTCGGTGATCGTCCTCAGCTACGGCATAATGCGATACGACCTCATGGTCCCTCCCAGGGTCACCGAGGCCGTCACCATGGCCACCAGGGCGTTACCGACGCTGGAGGGCGGTAGGGCCTATCTGTTCGAGGCCAGGACCCCGGAGACCATGTTCCTCGCAATGCTGAGCAAGATGAGTAAGGAATTTTCCGTTCTGGTCGTCAGCCGTACACATCCAGAACAGCTCAGGGCCGCCTACCGCCTCACGCAGACGCCCTTTCTATGGCTGGCGGAAACTCCCGGGCCCAACAACATAAACCCCGGTAACCTGCAGCTGCTGGCCCACATGACCACGGAGTTCGTCAGGAAGGGACCTTCTCTGGTGGTCATCGATGGACTGGAATACCTGTTGGTGAACAACGACCCGAACCGGATCATGAAGTTCCTAGGCCAGTTGCGGGACGAGGTGATAGTGAAAGGCTCGATACTGCTGGTATCCATCGATCCCCGGGCCCTCACCGAAAGGCAGAGGGCCATCCTGGAACGGGAGATGGACATGGTCATTAGAATATGAAGGGGCCGAGACCGCGATTTGAACGCGGGTCCGGGGATCCACAATCCCCAAGGATAACCAGGCTACCCCATCCCGGCCATGATGGGATTTCTGCAACGCTTCCAGCTTAATAAATTTTCGCACGGTCATTCGAACGGAAAGACGGTGTAGAGAATTGCGAACTTCGGCTTTCCGCCCTCAGGATGCTTGTCGGAAAGCTCCTTCATACGGTCGTCCAGATCGGTAATCAACTGTTCAGCTTCCTTGAACGATGACTCGTTCACCGGCAGAACGACGTAGTTCGCGCCGAAAGGATAGGCCGGACGCTCGTCCACGTTCATGAAGTAGTCCTTCCGCTCGTCCAGCGTCCTGATTCCGCGGTTCAGGATGCCCTTTATGGCCCCCAGGGCCGCGAAGACGATGTTGATCCTCTCGGCTATGTCCACCGAGCTGACCCCGGCCGCGTCCCCCATGATCCCCGGCTCGAACGCGGAACGATAGTACTTCTCCACCAGATTGCCCACCAGCTCACTGCGGGTGGGCACGATCAGTTCAGCCTCCAGCAATTTCTTGATGTGGTACTGGGCGTTCTGCACGCTCAATCCCAGTATATCGGCAATTGCGGTAGTGGTCATCTCGCGTATAGCTAGCAATGAAAGAATGGCCAGACGGTTGGGGTCCGACAGCACCTTTATCTGTTCGACGCCGATCTCGTTCATTAGGCACCACTAAAATCATTTTTTAACGCTTTAGTAGGAAGACAATGATTAAATATTATTTCAATCATCGTTCAAATGCGATTATAACGGTATGAAATCACTAAAGGGGTGAAAAACGATGAAAAGAAATATCCAGCAACCCAACTTCGTCATAGTCAACGGCAACATATACTTCCTCCGCGCCTGAACCCACGCTTGACGCTGACAAATCCTCCTTTTTATTTTTTTCATCATTCAGACGATAGTAATTAATCATCCACCAGCAATCAAGGAGGGATGCGGGACAAGCTGAGCCTATTGTTTCCCATATTCATCATCACCCTGGCGGAGGCGTTCTACTTCTCCGGAGGTACCGAGGCCTGCCTTTCCCTGCACGCACTGAACATCTTCCTGTGCATCCTCTTTCCGATATGGGCGGAAAGGCGCATGCTCCTCTTCCAGTCGTTCGCTCTGATCTCCCTGCTCCGGGTCCTCAACATAGGGATGCCAGTGTTCTTCGACCAGACCCTGATGTGGATGCCCTTCGTCTACGGTCCGATCATCATTGCTGGTTACATCATTTGGAGACAGACGGTTATGGACGTCGACAAGCTCCATTGGCGCAACCTTCTGGGCTTCCTGAACGGAAAGGGGCTACGCCCTAACGTCGAATGGCGATGGGAGTACCTCCTCCTGGCCATCATATTCGGTTTCCTATGCGCCAACCTGGAGTTCGCCGTGCTGGGGAACGATGCATTGGTTATGGACCTAGGGCTCAAGGACCTCACCTTCCTCTTCATCGTCATGGTGTTCTTCGTCGGTTTCGGCGAAGAGCTGGTGTTCCGCGCACTTCTGCAGAGCGCAGTCAGCCCTTGCTATGGCAGGATCGCTGCCATATTCATCTCTGCCCTCCTTTTCGCCATAATGCACTCCGGCTACCGCAGTATCCCCTATCTCGTGTTCGTCTTCGCGGTCGGGCTGGTGCTGGCGTTCGCCTACGATAGGACCGGAAGCCTAGGGCTGGCAGCCCTGATGCACGGTCTGCTGAACTTCTTCCTGTTCTCGTTCATTCCGTTCGGTTATGACCTGTTGCCCAATGGATGGTAGGGTCACACGAATGGCAGCATGGGGGAACATGGTCGCGCGGATGCTCATAGTTCACCTTCCATTAGAACCGTCAAGGGGACAGAACGAGACCGGGAAGGGACATTAATCATCAGCTTTGTCATTCTCGCATCATCTCATTTATTACGAAAGGTTGAATCCTACAGAACCCCGGCGATACCAATATCATCGCCGTGGTGAATCTTGAAACGGTGCGAAGGATGAAAAGAGACCTCATTTCGATGCTGGACGTCCAGGAAGATATCCTGGACATATTGGAGATGGCCGAGGATATGAAGAAGAAGCGCGACCTGGACGCCAACCCGCTCAAGGGCCAGGTTCTGGCCATGATATTCGAGAAATCCTCCACCCGAACCAGGGTCTCCTTCGAGGTCGGAATGATCGAACTGGGGGGATTCGCCGTCACCCTGAACACCAAGGACCTTCAGATGGGGCGGGGAGAGACCGTCGCTGATACCGCCCGGGTGCTATCCCGCTATGTGGACGGCATAATGTATCGCGCATACGAGCACAGCATGGTGCTGGAGCTGGCGAAGTTCGCCACCGTTCCGGTGATCAATGGCCTGGACAACTTCGAGCACCCCTGTCAGATCATGGCCGACCTGCTGACGGTCAAGGAGCGCTTCGGGAAGTTGAAGGGCATCAAGATGGCCTACGTGGGCGACGGCAACAACGTCTGCAACTCCCTGATGCTGGGCTGCGCCATGGTGGGCATGGACCTGGCCTGCGGGTGCCCTAAAGGGTACGAACCGGACCCGGAGGTTACGAAGAAGGCCCATCAGATCGCCCAGAAGAACGGCTGCAAGCTGAGCATAATGGAGTCGGCCAAGGAGGCGGCCAAGGGCGCCAACGTGGTCTACACCGACGTATGGGTCTCCATGGGTCAGGAGGAGGAGCAGAAGCTGCGTGAGAAGCTTTTCAGGCCCTATCAGGTGAACACGGACCTCATGTCCGTGGCCGATCCAAAGGCCATAGTCATGCACTGCCTTCCGGCCCATCGTGGCATGGAAATAACCGACGAGGTCATCGACAGCGAGCGCTCGGTGGTGCTGGACCAGGCCGAGAACCGCCTGCACGCCCAGAAGGCCATCATGGTCGCTCTGATGGGCTGAAGCCGGCCACCTGTTCTCCGATCTCCTGGTCCAGGGCCGCCAGGAACTTCTTTATCTTCTTCTTGGGGATGTTGGCACCAGCGGCCACGTCGTGGCCTCCTCCAACCCCCTTGACCTGCGAAGAGGATTGGCTGACAGCCTTTCCCAGATTGACCCCCTTCCCCACCAGCTCCCTCCTCATCCGGGTGGACACCTTCACCTCGGGGTCCTTGCTGCTGTCCGCGGAGCCCTGCTTCTCGGCGAAGGCCACTATCGGTTTGCCGACATCAACTCCCAACCCGCCCTCTCCCGGCTTCTGGTCCAGGACCATCCCGGCGATGATGCCGAGTATGGTATCATTGACCTTCAGCGAATAGGTGTTGTTCTTGGACTTGAGGTACTGGATGTTATCCATCTGAACCACCTTGCCCACGCTCTCCACCCCCTCCCGTATGTGCACCTTGTGGTTGTCCACGTTCTGCAAGGCCGATTCAGAATATACCTTGGGACTGAGACAGACGTTGATGATCAGGTCCCCCCTCTCCTCGTCCCCCCGCCCATCCTGCGTCAATATGTAACGGCCGGAGGCGTTGAGCAGAGTGGCGAACTCCTTGGCCTCCCTGGTAGGGGACCCTGGAGGGTGGTCGGGGAAAAGGTAAACCTCCCCAAGCATGCGGTCCAAGGCCTGGCAGTCCAGACGCAGCTCTTCCAAGCGCATCCTGAGGGTCACCTTCATGATGTTCCGCTCAGGTTGCGAGAGCTCGGACCAGCTTTTCCATATGGCTCCCTTCCCGTCCTTTCGAGGGAGTGCCCCGGACCGCTTTAGCGAGATCCCCGCCTGATAGAACATCGAGGAGACCTCCCTTATGCTGTCCGAGTAGCCCAGCCCCTTTAGGTCGTTGGAGAATGCCAGCATGGCCGCGGCCGACCTGGTTACCCAGCCAAAGAAAGGAAGTTCGTTGGGGACCACTTCAACGACGCCCTCGGCGTCCTCTAGCACCATTGCGTGCAACGGCCCCTCCAATCTACGGGCGGAGCGGTCCTGCATGTCTCCCACCGCCCCCACCACCGCCAGGTAGGAAAGGTCCCTGTTCCTCGGGTCCATTTCCCTGGCCACAAAGTATGTGTTCCCGGCGCCGCTCAGATGGACGCCACCGTCCATGCCGAACAGTATGGGATTGAGGATGTGCGCGGTCCCCCCGAACTGCTCCAGCCTCATCTGGCCGCCCTCGAACATGCGGTGATGGTCGGTGATGATGCATCGCCCATCGTCCATGCTCTGGCCGAAAGTGGCGCCCAGGTCGCAGATCCAGTTGAGATCGGCCTTGGAGCCCCTTATCATGTCCAGCTCCCTGTCTCCGAGGGAGCGTACGAACCTGACGGTGTGCTCTATACCAGCTCGTTCCAGGGCCTTCTTGGCGATGGCGGCGGAGGAGATGCCGTCCGCATCGATATGGGATACGACCAGTACGGAACCGGCCTTGCCCACGATCTCGGCCAATTCTTTTGCACGGTCCAGGAAACCCCGGACCCCTTCCTTCACTCTCCGCACCTCCCCAGCAACCCCTCTTCCAGGCGTCCGTAAACGACTTCCGCCAGAGGCTCGAGGTTACGCGTATCCTCCTGATTGTAACGGCGAAGCAGCTTCAGGGCGTTCTCGTTCCCCTTACGCTGCCATAGATGCCAAAGGTAGACCGCCTCCTCCCCGGTGACGTACTCCACCTCTTGGGGACGGCGATATCCCAGCATTATCTCGACCTGCTTCAGTCCTCCGCGCAGTCCGACCTTCGGACAGGCGTGCCGCAGGTCGAAGTGAGGGACCTTGGGAACGGCGAAGGGAAATTCCCTCTCTATCATTGGCAGGTCGAAAGAGCTGCCGTTGAACGTGACCATCATCTTGGTCCCCAGGAGCGCCTCCCTCAGGTTCTTCGCATCGAGGTCCATTCCCCTGGTGAGGGTGGTGGTATCGCCCCCTCGATGCACGGAGACCATGGTTATGACGGCACTGGGGCCGAGCCCGTCCGTCTCGATGTCCAGGTAGGACGTTCCCTCCTTCAATCGCCGGTACATCCGCCAATGATGGCCGCTCGGGAGCAGACGGGTGAAATATTCCGTGCTCCCCCTCTCCCAGAACTCCATGGCCTTTTCAAGCTCACGGTCCATCATCTGCTTGCGACATTCCGAGATGCCGTCAAGCCGATCCCTGGTGGAGAACTCCTCCCAGGACAGCACACCGGACCCCCATAGCCTCCGCTCCTTCACCTGGCCTATGCCGGGCAGAAGCAGGAAGGTGCGCTTGATCATCGTCCTTTCAGTCGAGCATCGATATAATATCCTTTTGCTGCCAGCCGCGAAAGTGTCATAGGGATTGATATCCCCCCTCCCCCTTCACTGTTCATATGCGCCACATCGACATCGCCCCCGGGCTGCGCATCACCAACGAGCGCTGCGCCATCCTGCTCGCGTCCAAGGCCATGGTGCTCGGTGACATGCACTTGGGCATCGAGGCCAGCTTGGAACTGGATGGCGTGCAGCTGCCTAGGGCGCAGGCGGCCGAGATGAGGAAAAGGGTAACCGATGCGGCGGAAGCGCACCGCCCTCGGCGGATCATAGTCCTGGGCGACATGAAGCACGAGTTCTCTCGCAACCTGGATCAGGAATGGTCGCAGGTGAGGAGTATGCTTGAGCACATGACCTCCTTGGCCGAGGTCACCGTGGTGAGAGGCAACCATGACAACTTCCTGGCGAACATCACCTCGCGTCTGGGCGTGGACCTGGTGGACGAACTGGAGCTGGACGGATTCCATCTATCGCACGGTCACATTCCCTGCTCCTCCCGCCCCCTGATAATAGGGCACGAGCACCCTTCAGCAAGACTGTTCGACGGCGTGGGTGGGTTCGTCAAGTTGCCGGCCTTCCTGCACCACGTGCAAGAACGTATACTCGTCATCCCGGCCTTCAGCCCCATGGCCGCGGGGAACGACGTCGGGAACCTTAGCTCCGGCGACACCCTCTCTCCCAGTCTCAAGCACGTTTCCATGGAAAGGGCCGAGGTCTACGGTTGCAGCGACATAGGACTCATCAGGTTGGGGAAGGTAATGGACCTGCGGCGTGAGAGGCGGGCATGAAAATATTGAATAGGGGTGAACGGGTTGAACGGACGGTCCTGATATGATAGACAAGGAGATCAAAGGTCAGAGGGTCCTGGTCACCGGAGGGGCCGGTTTCATCGGTTCTCATATCGCAGAGGAGCTCAGCGGTAAGAACGAGGTCCTGGTACTGGACGACCTGTCCTCTGGGAAGAGGGAGAACCTTACCGACATCAAGGCCGAACTGATCGTGGCCAGCATCAGAGACGCTGACAAGGTCCGGGAGGTAATGGAAGGCGTGGACTACGTCTTCCACCATGCGGCCATCGCCTCCGTGCCCCGCAGCGTGGACGATCCAGTCTCCAGCAACCAGGTCAATGTGTGCGGGACCCTCAGGGTGCTGATGGAGGCCAAGGACGCCAAGGTGCGCAAGGTGGTCTTCGCCTCCTCCTCCGCGGTGTACGGCGACTCGCCTTCGGAGATGAAGAGGGAGGACGACCTTCCCGCCCCCATATCTCCCTACGCCGTCACCAAGCTCACGGGTGAGATGTACTGCCGCAACTTCTGGTTGAACTACGGTCTTCCGACCTGTTGCCTGCGGTACTTCAACGTCTATGGTCCCCGACAGGACCCTGCCTCGGAGTACGCAGCGGTCGTTCCCCGCTTCATAGAGGCGGCCGCGGACGGCCGTCCGCTGGTCATATTCGGTGATGGAGAGCAGACCAGGGACTTCGCCTATGTGGGAGACGTAGTACAGGCCAACCTGCTGGCCGCGTTGGACGAAGAACATAACGGTCAATCGTTCAACATAGCTAGGCAGGAGAAGGTGTCAGTGAACGACCTCGCCTCCATGGTGCTACGCGAGTTCGGAAAGAAGATGGAGGGAAATGTAGTGCATCACGGCGAGCGGAAGGGGGACATCAAGCATTCCTTGGCCGACATCGGCCGGGCCTCCAGGGACCTGGGGTACCGCCCCCTTTTCGACATGAAAAGGGGATTATCGTTAACGGTAAGAAGCATGAGCTGAGATGCAAAGGTGCCTTCCCCCGCATCGATGCTTCAGAGAACCGAGGGCACCGAAAACTTATTCCGTCCCCTTCGCTATCCGCCTCCAGAGGGTTGTATTGGTGGAGTGCATTGTCTGCGGCTGCGTTCTGAAGAAGAACCAAGACAAATGCCCGGTGTGCGGTGCGTCCCAGTCCGAAGAGGATGATTACTGAGACGAACTCCCAAGGCATGCTACGTTATACCAAACCGGGTCTTCCAGGTGAT
>Ga0209269_1000939_pt1 | contig 18814 bp, 14 predicted proteins | sample MTBAKMMethaMetaG_FD_187455 | JGI IMG/M metagenome (GOLD analysis project Ga0209269, IMG submission 187455) | Enrichment culture microbial communities from Arthur Kill intertidal strait, New Jersey, USA, that are MTBE-degrading - MTBE-AKM (Arthur... | ecosystem: Environmental > Aquatic > Marine >... | reverse complement strand
CGCACACACGATGTAGGGGAGCGGGATGCACCAGACCAGGAGCTTCAGGAAGCGGGGACTCTCGGCGAGCCGGTCGCGCCTCCACCATCCGTACAGGGTCAGCAGCACAAACAGGCCGCCGAACGTCACCATCACGCGGAACGCATAGAAGACGACCGCCACGGGCGGGAGTTCGTCCGCGGGAAGATCGTTCAACCCCGTCACCTCCGCAGCAGGATCGTGGTGGGCGAGCAGGCTCATGATCCCCGGGATGGGGATGAATTCCACCAGGTTCCCGTCGTTGTCCATACTCGGGATCGCGATCAGGTACAGGGGGGCGTACGCCTGTGTCTCCCAGAGCGCCTCGAGGGCCGCCAGCTTCGCGGGCTGCTTTTCCGCGAGGTCGGCCCCGTGCAGGTGCCCCTCCGCGACCACGAAGAGGGAACATGCCAGGGAAACGTAGAGCGCCGGCCTGAAAGACTTTGTGAACAGATGCCGTCCCTTCAGGATATGGTACGCGCTGATCCCCATCACGAAAAATCCGGACAGGAGGTAGGCCGCCCCCGTCGTGTGGAGAAAGGTCAGGACGGCATACTCCTGGGTTATCACACCCAGGAAATCCGCGATCTCGGCCCGCCCGTTCCGGATGACGTATCCGACGGGGTGCTGCATCCACGAATTGGCAATGAGGATCCAGAGGGCCGAGAGGGTCGATGCGATGGTTATCAGCCACATAACCGCCGCGTGCATCCCCGCAGAGAGCCGCTTCCACCCGAAGACCCACACGGCAAGGAAGGTGGATTCCAGGAAGAAGGCCGCCGTGACCTCGATGGCCAGGAGCGGGCCGAAGATGTCTCCCACGTAAGCGGAATACCGGGACCAGTTCGTCCCGAACTGGAACTCCAGGGGGAGACCCGTCACAACCCCGATGACAAAGTTGATGACGAAGAGTCTCCCCCAGAACCGTGCCATGGCGAGATAATCCTCATCACCCGTCTTGACGTACAGGGTCTCTATGACCGCGATCAGGAAAGACAGCCCCATGGTCAGGGGGACGAACAGGAAGTGGAAGTAGGTGGTCAGGGCAAATTGCACCCTCGACAGCAGTAAGGTATCCATTACAGACTTCCCCCTTTTCAATCACGGCCCTGCGGGTTGGAGCGGCGGCCGGCTGTTCCCTTTCGCCGTGCGGGACAGCTCTCCCGCCGATGAGGCCGGGGTGATATCACTCTTTTTTCCACAGCCCATGGATGTTGCAGTATTCGCGGGCCGTTATCCGGTCGGCATCGATACAGAACTCCGCCTCGGGAACATCTCCCGGCTTGAGGAACCGCTTGTATACCTCCCCATCGGCGGCGGCCTCGATCCACTCGATGTAGTGTTTCTCCTCCATCGGGTGCGGAACCTCGCCTATTGTGACCTTAAAGCCTGCTTCGGTCTTCTCTATAACGGGAACATGCTTTTCCAGGGCCGCGTCGATCGCCCCCTCTCGAAAGAGCTTCATGGGCTTCCCGCAGCATACCAACTCGCCCTTCCCTCCGTGCACGACCTCAACAATATTTCCGCACACCTCGCACTTATAGACCTGGTGCATCTCCGGCATACCCTGCCCCCTTTTACGAATATTCCTCCCGCATCTTCGAAAGGATCTTGAAATGTTTTCTCTCTTCGTTGATGATCCCATCGATCGGCTCATGCTGGTCCTTGGCGATGAATCCCTTGATCTCGTGGTAGTACAGGATGGAATCCACTTCCCGGTCGATCGCGAAATCAATCGCGGAGAGGGTGTCGCCGATCCTGGCCATCTCGGCATCCATCACGTCCTTCTTGAAGACCAGTTTGTTGTCGGCATACCGGTGAAGATAGGCGTCGTATTCACCGGGGTAACTCTCCGGGAGCGGGTGGGTTTCTATCTTCGAAAACATTTCCTGAAAGAGGGCCCGGTGTGCATCCTCCGCATCGGCCAGCCACGTGAACATCTCCTTTGCCTTTTCCTCCTGCGCCACCTGCACCGCATACCGGTAGAAACTGGCCCCATTCTCCTCTATTCTCATGGCAATCTTAAGGACATCGCTTGCCTCAATCTGACTTCCCATGTCGCTCTCCTTTCCAGCGTACGTTCAATAAACGGCTTCTCACGCCACCGTTTCCGGTTCCGCATCCTCTATTACTCAGGTTCAAATTCACTCTTCGCCGCGCCGCAAACCGGGCAGGTCCAGTCATCGGGCAGGTCATCAAAGGCGGTCCCGGGAGGGATTCCCCCTTCGGAATCTCCCTTTTCGGGGTCATAGACATACCCGCACACGGTGCATACATATTTCTGCATAGCATTCTCCTTTCGTTTATCTTTCATTGTATCCGCTTCAACTGCATTTCCCTTGTAGGTGGGCGCATTCTTGGGCGCCTTTCCCTTTTTGACCTGCTGATAGTGCGCGTAGGTCAGGGGTTTACCCTCTTTCAGGACCTCCGCCCCCGTGATCTCGACGATAAAGACCGTGTGCGTTCCGGCATCCGCGCTCCCGATCACCTTCCCCTCAAACCAGGAGAGGGCGTTGTCTTTCACGATGGGGCATCCCGTCCGGCCCTTCGTGTACGCCACCTTCGCAAACTTGTCCTCGTCCCTGCCGGTCTTGAAGCCGAATTGACCGATAAAGGGCATCGGCGTGTCCTCTTCGAGGACGGTGACGGCCAGGACACCGCTCTTCTGAATATATTCATGGGTGAGATTGTCCTTGTTGATGCTCACCGCGATCCTCGGTGTCTCCGCACAGACCTGGATGATCGAATTGACAATCTGTCCGTTCACCTTTCCTTCCGATACCGACGTCACCAGATACAGACCGTAGGAGATATCCCAGAGAGCCTTCGTGTCCACCACACTATCCACGTTGTGCAACCTCCTTGAGTTTCCGTGCCACACTCTCGCCGAGAGAGACGCAGCGCTTCAGATCATCGCCGTGGGGTACATACTTCATCTTCAGGGGCTCGGCGACCAGTTCGACCTTCATTTCCGTGAGGATGTCGGCGATCTGCTGCGGGGATTCCCCGCTCCAGCCGTATGAACCGAAGGCGGCGCCGATCAGGTTCTGAGGCCTCAGGCCCTTCAGATAGGTCAGGACATCGGCCATGGAGGGGAAGATATGATTGTTCAGGGTCGGGGAGCCCGCCACCAGGGCCCCGGCATCCAGTATCTCATAGGCCGCGTCGCTGCGGTGGGAGGAGTGCATCGACATGACCTTCACCCGGGCGCCTCCCTGCACCAGCCCCTCCTCTATCGCCCTGGCCATCATCTCCGTGCTGTGCCACATCGTGTCATAGAGAACGACAGCCTTGCTCGAGGGCTCCTGCCGGGCCCACCGCGCGTATGACTCCATGACGGCACCGATCTTCCTGCGCCAGACGGGGCCGTGGTCCGGTGCGACGGTCCGGATATCCAGCCCGGATCTCTTCACCTCCTCGAGGAGCTTCAGGACCAGCGGCGAGTAAGGCATCAGGATATTGGCATAGTAGGTGGCGGCCTCATAATCGAGGATGCCCGGGTCGAGCTTGTCGGCAAATCGTTCTGCGGAGGCCAGGTGCATCCCGAAGGCATCCTGGGAAAAGAGGAGGCGGTCCTCCTTCAGATAGCTGAACATGCTGTCGGGCCAGTGCAGCATGCGCGTCTCCATAAAGGCAAGCTCCAGGTTCCCCAGGCTCAGGGTATCCCCGCTCTTGAGGGGCAGGATATTCTCCAGTCCGAAATGCTCCCTGAGCGCCTTCGTTCCCATGACGGAGGCGAATACCTTTTCCGGACGGACCTCATCAATGACCCGGACCAGGGAACCGGAGTGGTCCATCTCGGCATGATTGGACACGATGTAGTCTATATCCCCGGGGTCCACGACGGAAGCGATCCGGGAAAGGAGCTCCTCTCTGAAGGGGGCCTTCACCGTATCCATCAGGGTGACCTTGTCCGCCATGATCAGGTAGGCGTTGTAGGTGCTCCCGTGCCTGGTGGTATACCCGTGAAAATCCCGTATGCCCCAATCGATCGCGCCGACCCAGTAGACGTGGTCACTTATCTTGACAGCTTTGTGGACGTTCTCCATATCGAAACCTCCCCGGCGAAGCGTGCGGATCCCTCTCGTTACAATCCTCGCAATCGGACATCTTACATCGCCAAGATCGCCCCACTGTACCTGCCACAGGCACAAGTGGTGTTGATTTTATGAGAAAATGCGGCAAAAGGCAACCGCCTTTACCCCATAGGATAGTAACGAAAACCCAAGAGTCAATGCCGCCGGGCGGCCAAGAAGAATCGCGGGGGAGCTCCGACGCACCGGGATCTTCCTGCGGGTGCAGGTTTTCCCGTTTCCGGACCTCTTGACCCGGGGGCTGTATTCATGTACTCAATGAGGCCAAGGAAACCGCTTCCAAATCTCTCTGCCATACAGTATACTGCCACCGGCGGCAGGCAGGATTCATTCGAGCGTGACCATCATACAGTCAGGGGGGACAGTGACGATGGCGACGAGATCTCGTTCATCAGATACAAAGGGGGAACACCGCAGTCTACACAAGAACAATGCCTCCTTTCTTCCGGGAGACATGATGTCCCCTGTCGGGGTTGCGATATACATCGTGCAGCACGGCAGATTCGTCTATACCAACCCCTTGTACCAGAAACTGACCGGCTACTCGGACACCGATCTTGTCGGGCACAATCCTCTCGATTTTCTTCATCCTGACGATCGGGAAAGGACCAGGGACAATGCGATTCGGACCCTCAAGGGGAAGAGTTCCGAGCCTTACGAATACCGCTTTATCAGGAAAAACGGCGATGTAATGTGGATCCTGGAGATGATTTCCCCCATCATGTATAACAGGAAACGGGCCTCACTCGGAAGCTTCATGGATATTACCGAGCGTAAGCGAACGGAAGAAACGCTGCGGCTTTCCGAGGAACGATACCGGACCATCATCGAAGACATCCAGGACGGTTATTTTGAGGTCGACCTTCCCGGTCGCTTCACCTTCGTGAACGACGCCGAATGCCGGAATCTCGGATACTCCCGGGAGGAATTGATCGGCATGGAATACACACGGTGTATCGATGCGAAACATGCCGAAGACCTGAACCGCATCTTCGCCGAGGTTTACAAGACGGGGATACCTGTTCGGTCACATAATGTAGAGGTTGTCACGAAAGATGGAACAAAATCGTTCAACGAGATATCCATCTCCCTCAAGAAGGATTCGGAGGGAGCTCCGACCGGATTTCGGGGAATCGCCAGGGATGTGACCCAGCGGACGGTCATGGAGGAGAAGGTACGTCAATCCGAGGAGAGATACCGGACCATTATCGAAGAGATGGAGGAGTGGTACTTCGAGACCGACCTGGCCGGCAACCTCGTCTTCTTCAACGACATCCTCGCCAGGGGACTGGGATATCCCCACAAAGAACTGACGGGGAAAAATTTTCGCACCTTTATCAGAGAGAAAGACATCGACACCCTCTACCAGGCATTTCACCAAGTCTATGAAACAGGCGAGCCGACCAGAAATTTCTCCCATGAGTTTCTCCGGCCGGACGGCAGCAGGACGTTTGCCGAGTTTTCCATCTTCCCAAAGCGAGACCATCAGGGCAAGATCCTGGGGTTTCGTGGGGTCGGACACGACGTCACGGAACGAAAACGCGCCGAGGAGAGGATACAGTACCTCGCCACGCACGACACCCTGACGGGGCTCCCCAACCGCCTGATGTTCAACCAGCTGTTGAACCACGCAATCCAGGCGGCCAGGCGCTACAAGCGGCAGCTCGCCATCTTCTTTGTCGATCTGGACCGCTTCAAGGTTATCAACGACACGCTGGGGCACGAGGCGGGAGATCAGCTGTTGCAGGAGATCGCCCTGCGCCTGAAACAGGGACTGCGGGCGGTCGATGTCGTCGCCCGTCTGGGAGGAGATGAGTTCGTCATACTGATCGAGGAAGTCAGCAATGTAAGCCAGGTCACCACCGTTGCCCGCAATATCCTCTCCACCATTACCAAACCGATGATGATCAGAGACAACGAGTGCCGCGTCACGGCAAGCGTCGGCATCAGCATATACCCGAAGAATGCAAAGGACGGGCAATCCCTGATGAAGACCGCCGATATAGCCATGTATTTCGCCAAGGAAGAGGGGAAGAACACCTACCAATTTTATTCCAAAGACGTCAAGTCGCAATCGGTCGAACGCCTCTCGATCGAGACGAACCTTCGCCAGGCACTGAAGAAAAAAGAGTTTTCCCTGCACTATCAGGCCAAGCTGGATTTCAAGACCAGCGCAATCACCGGCGTAGAGGCCCTCCTGCGCTGGGACAATCCCCTGCTCGGCTCGGTGCCGCCCCTGCAATTTATCCCCGTAGCCGAAGAAACCGGCCTGATCGTGCCCATCGGGAGGTGGGTTCTCAAGACCGCCTGCGTCCAGAACGTCGCCTGGCAACGCCGGGGGCTTCCCCCCGTCCGTATGGCGGTGAACCTGTCCCTCCGCCAGCTCCTGGACGAAGGGCTGCTCAACGATATCCGGACGGCGCTCAAGGATTCCGGGATGGCGCCTAACCTGCTGGAACTCGAAATTACCGAAAGCATGGTGATGCACAATCCAGCGCGCATGATCAAGGTGCTCTCCACCATCAAGGAGATGGGCGTGCGACTCGCCGTCGACGACTTCGGTACGGGATACTCCTCTCTCTCCCAGATCAAGCACTTCCCCGTCGACACGCTCAAGGTGGATCGGGCCTTCATCCGTAACATCCCGAGCGACGCCGAGGACAAGGCGATTACCGACGCCATCATCGCCATGGGGAAGACGCTCAATCTTACCGTCGTGGCCGAAGGCGTGGAGACACAGGAGCAGATGGACTTTCTGAGGGAACACGCCTGTGACGGGATGCAGGGGTATCTCTTCAGCAAACCCGTCACACCTGACGAGTTCGCCGAACTGCTGCGCACGCATGTCCCCCTCCAACAGGATCGCTGAGCGGAGGGCTGCCATACGCTCAGGGGATGCGGTGATACGGCCCTCCTCCGACCGGTACGGCGTCCGGCATCACGCACAGGGCCATCTCCGAGACCGCCGGTGTTCGGTTTACGCTTGCATTTCCGGCATTGAACATCTACGATGCCCACTCCGCGCCATCGTACCGAGGCAATCTGCAGGATAATGACAACGGAAGGAAATAATCGAACGGGATGAAAAAAGAACTTGTGCTCGAGTCATTCCTGACCCCTTCGAGCATCGCGCTCTTCGGGAGCATGCGTGAAGGTGAGTTTTTCGGCGCCGGGGTCATCATCAAGGACCTGCTGAAGGGAGGGTATGCCGGTGCCCTGTACCCCATCCACCCCTCGGCGCATACGGTCTACGGCAAAAAGGTATACCGGACGCTGGAGGACATCGATGCGACACCGGAGCTGGCGGTGATCGTCACCTCCCACCGAAACGTCCCCGGCATCCTCCACCAGTGCGGCCGCCGGGGGGTCGGGTCCGTCATCGTGGTATCGGACGGCTTCGGCGAGATCGGTCCCGAGGGGCAAAAACGGCAGGAGGAACTCCTCAAGATCGCCGGGGACTACGGCATGCGCGTCATAGGACCGAACACGGTCGGCATCTTCAACGCGGCGGATGCGATCAGCACCGTCCCCTATGACAGGGGATACGAGTACGACGGAACGGGAGGGCTTTCCGTCATCACCCAGACGGGGATGTACGGGCCGCAGGCCATGGCGTGGAACGAGTATCCCCCGGGCGTCAACAAGGTGATCGATCTGGGGAACATGAGCGATGTCGACGAGACGGACTGCCTCGAATATCTGGGACGGGACGACGGAACCGCCGTCATCTCCATGTACATCGAGCATTCACGGCGTCCCCGGGCGCTGAAGGAAACGGCCGGGCGCGTCTCCCTGAAGAAGCCGATCCTCTGCCTCAAGCCGGGCACATCTCCCGGAGCCTCGAGGGCAATGGCATCGCACACGGGCTCCCTGGCGGGGAACGAAAACCTCTACCGCGGCCTCTTCAACCAGTCGGGGATCATCCGGGTAGAGGAATACGAAGACCTCCGGGACTGCGCAACCCCCTTTCTCCGCTACCCCCTGCCGCGGGGCAACCGCCTCGGCATCATCACCTTCTCCGGGGCGATCGGCATCCAGTGCATCGACACGGCGGAGGCCTCGGGTCTCACCCTCGGAACGCTGAGCGGCACAAGCAGAGAATCTCTCGTCCGGGTCGATCCCTCGCTGGGAGGCCACCCCGTCGACGTGGGTCCGGCCTCGGCCACGGCGGGGGAGAAGATCCTCGACATATACAAACGATCCTTCGACATCCTCGCGGCCGACGAACAGATCGACTGTCTCTACATCAACACGTACGTGTCCCACATCGTCAGACCCGAATACTACGACGGGCTGCTGAAACACATCGGCTCCTTCGGGGACAAACCGGTTGCGGCATGGGCGTACGGGACATCGCGGAGGCTGGTGGGGGAGTTTGCCGTCCTGGCCGAATCGCACGGGATCCCCTTCTTCTCCACCACGCGGAAGGCCGTCAGATCCCTGGGGTATATGGCGCGTTACTCATCGTGGAGACGGTCGATGATCGAGAAATCGGACGGATAGGGTCGCCGCCCCGCCGGGGTAACCCGGGTGGGGACACCGTTACGATTGATCAATCGTAATCCGCCACTCGCAGGACATCTCTTGGGGGCACCCCTCCGGCCGGGCGTCGGGGGGCGTGAAGACCCTCGAAACCCGGGCCTTCGGGTTGATCTGTCTGAAAAACCCCTCACGGAGTCGTAATCCCGCCTGTCCGCACGCGTAATACTCCATTCCCCACTTCCGGGCCGCCTTCTGCGAGGTGCATCCGAGCGTCCTCATGCGAAGTTCGGTGTCGGATACCCTTGTTATCTCGATGTCCTCGAAAACGGCCCAGTGGGAACGATTCAGAAAATAGATGAACCGATCGATCTCCCCCCCGGGGGGGGCCGATACCCTTGCGAGCCTCAGGGCCTCATAGGAGCCGAACTGCTCGGAGAACCCCAGGAACGCGTCGGCCTTCAGCTCCTCGGGAGGGGTGTTCTTGACCCACTCTTCCACCACGAACCACATGTAGTTGAAGCTGTAGAGAAGCTCCCGCATCACCTCGTAGACATGATCCTTGCTCCAGTCTTCGATCTCGAACATACCCCCTCCCCAGTGAACGCCCGCCCATGAAAAAGCCAACTGCCGTTATGTGATTGCACTCATCGATGGAATATCATGATTACCCTGTGCACGCGGCACCGGTCACGCCGTCCGACAGGACGACGGCCCACGCGTCGAAGAGGGCGTTGAAGCGGAGGAGAAAGATCCCTCCATCCCGTGTGCGGACCTTGAAGTAATCCAGCGACGGACCGCCGGCCCGGGGACTTCCTTCGTACCAGCGGTCGACGATCTCCGCCACCTCCCGCCTCCGGCCGTGGAGCGTAAAGGCCGTTGGACGCTCATGCGCCTTATAGCCGCCGTAGCATTCAACATCCGCCCGTTCGAACGTCATGGACAACCCCGCCCCCGGATCATGCCGCCGGTCCCGGGATTTCCGATCCATACCTCACCGGGTCAGTTCCTCGGCCACTCTGACCGCCTCCACGCCGTCCCTGGCGTAGCGCGCGCCGATCGACTCCGCGTATTCCTTCGTCACCACCGCCCCGCCGACCATGAACCGGCAGTCGAGGGACCGCTGCCGCGCCAGTTCCACCACTTCTTCCATCTTCACCATGGTGGTGGTCATCAGGGCGGAGAGACCGATAACGGCCGGGTTGAGCCTGACCGCCTCCCGGATGATGGTCTCGGCGTGGACGTCCTTTCCCAGGTCGGTTACCGCAAACCCTTGGTTTCTCAGCATCAGCGCGACGATATTCTTTCCAATGTCGTGGACATCCCCCTCGACCGTCGCGATCACGATCCGCCCCTTCTGTCTCTTCGACGGCCCGGCATCGGCGAGCCACGGCTCGAGATAGGCGATCCCCCTTTTCATCGCCTCGGCGCTCGCGATCAGCTGCGGGAGAAAGTATTCCCTCCGGTCAAAGAGGACCCCGACCTCCGTGATCGCGGGGACCATGCTCCCGTCCACGATCTCCCGGGCGTCTCTCCCCGTATCCAGCGCCCGGGAAAGCACGGCCTCGATATCATCTCGGTTCCCGTCGAGGACGGCCTGAAAGACCGGGTCCGCAGGCGTTTCATCGGAAGAGGGATCCCTTTCTCTCTTCGCGGGCCTGTGCGAGAAGTGTTCGATATACGCTCCAGCGTCTTCGTCTCTCCCGGCAAGCAGATCCGCCGCGACGACGCTGTTCATCACCTCCTGGACACCGGGGTTGGCGATCGCCATCGTGAGCCCCCTCGAGATCGCCATGGCAAGGAAGGAGGCGTTCAGCCACGACCTCTCCGGCATCCCGAACGAGACATTGGAGAGGCCGATAATCGTATTGGCCTTGAAGACACCGCTGCTCCACTCAATCGTCTTGAGCGTCTCCGCCGGCGCTCTCAGGTCGGAGGAGGCCGCCATGACGAGTCCGTCGATCACGACGTCGGCCTTCGTAAATCCCACGGCTGCGGCCTGTTCAAAGACCTCCCTTATGATCTTCTTTCTCTTCCCGGCTGTCTTGGGGAGATCCCCCTCCGCCAGGGGGAGGAGGATGAACATCGCCCCGTACTTCGCCGCGACGGGGAGGAGCCGATCCACCTTTTCCCGCTCCCCCGAGATCGAGTTGATCAGGGCTCGTCCGGGATACAGCCGCAGCGCCGCCTCGATTACGCCGCTGTCGGAAGAATCGATCACCAGGGGCAGGTCGGATGCCACCGCGAGGGTGCCGATCACCTGCAGCATCACCTCTCTCTGGTCGATCCCCGGCATTCCCACATTGACATCCAGGAGGGAGGCGCCCTTCTTCTCCTGCTCCCTGGCCATGGTTTTAACGAGTGACATCCTGCCCTTGCGGAGTTCCTCTTGGAGGTCCTTCTTCCCCGTGGGATTGATCCGCTCCCCGACGATCGCGAGAGCACGCCTTCCCTCGAGGATAACGGACGACCGAGCGGAGCTGACGGCGCTGATGGATGTCCTCCCTGGCGGGACGGGCCGTGTGCCGGAAATCCCTTCTCTCACCCTGCGGATGTACTCGGGGGTAGTCCCGCAGCACCCGCCGAGGAGATTGGCCCCCTTCGCCACGAATTTGGGTGCGAACGAGGCAAACGTTTCAGCCCCCATGGTGAAGAGCGTCGCACCGTCGATCAGCTCGGGCATGCCCGCGTTCGGTTTTGCCACCAGTGGAACCGTCGCCCAGGGCTTCATCACCTCTATCAGCGCCAGCATCTCCTCCGGTCCGGTGGAACAGTTGCACCCGACGGCGTCCGCCCCGAGACTCTGGAGCGTGACCAGAGCGCTCACGGGATCCGTCCCGTTCAACGTCCTGCCGTGCGGCTCGTACGTCATAGTGACGCTGGTGAAGGCATCGGTCAGTTCCTTCACGGCGATCAGGGCTGCTCTGGTCTCCTGGATGTCGATCATCGTCTCGATCAGAAAGAGGTCGACCCCTCCCTCCAGGAGCCCCCGCACCTGTTCCTTGTAGATCCCGACGGCTTCCTCGAAATCCAGATCGCCGAAGGGCCTGACGAAGCGCCCCGTGGGACCGATGTCGCCCCCGACAAGGACCCCGTCGCCCACCGCGCGCCGCGCCAGGAGGGCGAGCTCCCGGTTGACCTGTGCCACATCGTGCGCGCCGTACTGGCTCAGCTTGACACGATTCGCCCCGAAGGTGGCCGTGGTGACGATATCCGCCCCCGCATCCCGGTAGGCCGCATGGATCTCGCCGATAACCCCGGGATTGTCCAGACACCAGATCTCGGGGCATGCGCCCGCCGGCATGCCCTTCTTCTGAAGCTCCGTGCCCGTCGCGCCGTCCAGTACGATGATCCGCTCTTTGATTCTGTCCTTCAGTGACATCTCAATCCCCGGTGTCCTCCTCATCTCCGAATACCCGCCACGGCCGTGACGGACTTTTCCGGGATGAGGATGCAGTGTTCGTTGATCCCGACCCCGATTCGGTCGAGCTCGAGGAGGTCGTACATCACCCGCTGGTTCTCAAGGAGGAAGTCTCCGTACCCCGCAGAGAAGCGTCCCTTCGAGAGACGGGCATTCTCCCTGGTCAGGAGGCGATTGAAATATCCGACGATCCAGTCGAGGGCCGCATCCGTCATCTCGCTCGCTACTGCATCGACGACCACGCCGCGCGTCATGTCCCCTTCAGCGACATCGCCCCGTATGGCCTCCATGACCGTATCCCCGGCAGTCGCCCCCATCAGGAGGGCCTCCCCGCACCCCTCCAGGAAACGGGCGAGTTTCTCACTTGCGATCTCGTCGCCGGTTCCGAGAACGACCAGACGGGGGGTCACTTCCCTCAGGGGAACCAGCCGGCCGACCCCTTTGAGAGAGATGAGGGAGACCGCGTAGTCGATATGCCGTTCGATCTCTTCCTCCCTGCGGGCGTCGATCTTCGTTGCCCCCCTCCGGTAACCGAGACGCCGGTAGATGGCTTCAAGGGGCACCGGAACGGTTATTGACGGGAAGACCTGTCCCTGCGCCGGCATTGCTCCCTCCTCAGGTCCCCTGTACCAGTCGTTTGGCCGCTTTCACCACGTGTCCCGCGGTGATACCGAACTCCTCATACAGGACCGGACCGGGCGCGCTGGCGCCGAAGCCGTCCATCCCGACGATTGCTCCCTCCCGGCCCACATAGCGTTCCCATCCCAGTTTGATCCCCGCCTCGACCGCAACACGCGCCTTCACCGAAGAGGGGAGGACCTCTTCACGGTACGCCTCCGGCTGCTTATCGAACAGTTCCCAGCATGGAAGCGAAACGACGCGGACCTTGACGCCGCCTTCCTCGGACAGGGCCCTGCCTGCATCGAGGGCGACCTGCAGCTCCGATCCGCTGCCGATCAGGATGATCTCCGGGGTGCCCTCCGCCGACTCCCATACAACATAACCGCCCTTGTGGAGACCGGCCGCCGGGGCACACTGCGAACGATCGATGATCGGGATATCCTGGCGTGAGAAGACCAGCGCGGTGGGGCCTGTATCGTTGAGCAGGGCGCGGCGCCACCCCTCCACGGCCTCCGTCGCGTCCGAAGGCCGGATCACCGTCATCCCCGGCATGGCCCGCAGGCTCATCAGGTGCTCTACGGGCTGGTGGGTGGGGCCGTCCTCTCCCACACCGATACTGTCGTGGGTCAGGACGTAGATGACGCGGGCGCCCATCAGGGCGGCAAGGCGCATCGAAGGGCGCATATAATCCGAGAAGACGAAGAAGGTTCCCACAAAGGGAATGACACCACCGTGGAGGGCCATACCGTTGGCGATTGCCGCCATCGCATGCTCCCGGACGCCGAAGTGCAGGTTCCGCCCCGCGTACCCCCACAACTCCCCTACGGCTCCCTGGGTATCCTTCGACCCCGTACCGGGGGCCTGAAAATCGCCGAATCCCTTCAGCCAGGTCAGCGTGGAGGGATTCAGATCGGCCGACCCCCCCATCAGTTCGGGGACTCCCGGCGCGAGGCTCTGGAGAACCGTCTCGGATACCTTCCGCGTGGAGATCGGCTTCTGAGTGCAGTCAAAGGCGGGTAGAGAGGATTCCCATCCCCGGGGAAGGGTTCCCGCCTGTACGCGCTCAAATTCAGCCGCGGCCTCCGGACAGATCTTCCGGTAGCGTTCGAGGGCCGACAGCCACGCGGCCTCCTGTCCCTTTCCCCGCTCCACGGAACCGAGCATATGCCGCGCCACATCTTCCGGGACAACAAAGGGCTGCTCCGGCCAGCAGAGATTCCCCCTCGTTGCGGCAACCTCGTCCCCCCCGAGGGGGGAGCCATGGCAGGAGGCCTTCCCCTGCTTGGCGGGGGAGCCGTATCCGATCACCGTCCTCACCGCGATGATCGAGGGGTGCTGTGTCTCCTCCTTCGCGGACGTGATCGCTTGATCTATAGCATCCACGTCGTTCCCGTCGGCGACGCGCTGCACGTGCCAGCCGCACGACTCGAATCGCTTTTCCACGTCCTCGGTGAAGGAGAGCCGCGTCTCGCCGGCGAGGGATATCAGGTTGTCGTCGTACAGGATGATCAGCTTGCCGAGTCTCAGGTGCCCTGCCAGCGAGCACGCCTCGTAGGAGATCCCCTCCATCAGGTCGCCGTCCCCCGCTATGACGTAGGTGTAGTGATCCACCACCTTTATATCGGGGCGGTTGTATACGGCGGCGAGGTGGGCCTCCGCGATCGCCATCCCTACCGCGTCCCCGATCCCCTGGCCGAGCGGTCCCGTCGTCGCCTCTACCCCGGGCGTCGCTCGGAACTCCGGGTGCCCCGGCGTCTTGCTCTCCCACGTGCGAAAGGCCTTGAGATCGTCGATGGAAAGATCGTAACCGGTCAAGTGGAGGAGCGCGTAGAGCAGCATGGATCCGTGCCCCGCGGAGAGGACGAAGCGGTCCCGGTCCGCCCACTTCGGCTGCGAGGGGTTATGTTTCAGGTGTCTCGTCCAGAGGGTATAGGCCATCGCCGCCCCTCCCATCGGGAGACCCGGATGTCCTGACCGCGCCCCCTGTATCGCGTCAACCGCGAGGAACCGGATCGTATTGATAGAAAGCTCCGCCAACCGTTGTGTGCCGTTATCACCCATGCTCTCTGTGTCAACTCCTTGAAAGATATTTGGAACAGTGAAAAGGCGCGGGGCACGCCCCGCAGTCGAGATACGAATGCCGCCGGAAACCATCCTCTATCCGCGCTTTACTACTTGATCACGGGTCAATTCTCAAGAAAAATGTATGGCGGACCGGAGGCGAATCAAAGAGAAGGTTACGGTGCATCGCGGAATTCCGCTATCATCACGGTGTGGTCGGAAGGCTTTTCAGCGCGCCTCGGTTTCAGATCGATCCGGCAGTCAAGAGAACGGTCGGCCATGGTTTTGGTGGCGAGGATATGATCGACCCGCCACCCCAGTCCCCGGTCAAGGGATGCCGGGACCCGGTAGTCGAAAAAGGCGAACTGCCCCGCCTCCCCCGGATGGTGCTTTCTGAAGACGTCCAGAAGACCCCATGATGTGAACGAGTCGAAGACCTCCCACACCTCCGGCGTGAAATCGACATGCCCCATGAGCCGTTTGGGATCGTGGACATCGATCTCCTCGCGGGCGACGTTGAGGTCGCCGCAACAGACCAGCGGGTCATCGGGCGTATAGTGGCGTTCCAGAAACGAGCGAAGGCGCGAAAACCACTCAAGCTTGTACCGGAACTGGGGAAGTTCCCTGTCGCGTCCCTGGGGAACGTACAGGTTCAGAACCGTTACGCCGGAAAAGACCCCCCGTATGAGTCGGTCGGTATCGAGGGGCTCCGCATCGTCCAGGCCGAAGGCCACATTCTCCGGTTCTTCCAGCGAGGCGATTGCCACACCGTTAAAGCGTTTCTTCCCGCTGAAGACGACGTGGTACCCGGCTTGCGTGAACTCATCCACCGGGAATTTGGCGTCTTCAACCTTCGTCTCCTGCATGCACAGGACATCGGGACGGTTCTCCCGCAGCCAGGGGATGATGATGTGGAGGCGGGACCGTATGGAATTGACATTGTAGGTGGCAATCGTGAACATGGCGTCTCCAGTTCGTTCGCGCTTAACTGCGCGAGAGCCCTCTCACGTGGGCATGAGGGTCTTCAGGATATCCTCCTTGCCGATGACCCCCACCAGCTTTCCCTCATCGATGACCGGCACTGTGTGTATGTTGTGTTTCACCATCAGCGTGGCTATCTCTTCCAGTTCCGTGTCGGGACCGACCGTTATCAGATCCGTCGACATGGCCTCCCCCACGGTGACCGCGGCCATCTTCTTGAGCGCCTTTTCGATATCCTTCTGAGAGGTCAGAGGGATCAGGCTGTCGAGGAGGATAAAATAGGAGGGGATGGGGATCTTTTTCTGCTGGGTAACGAGATCATCCTGACAGATGATTCCTTCCAGACGTCCCTCTTGATCGACAACGGGCAGACCGTTGATATGGTGCTCGAGGAGCAGCCGGGCAGCTTGGACAATCTCCGTCTCGGGATGAACCGCGATGACCTCCTTCGTCATGATGTCTCCTGCCTTGAGCATAGGGGCTTTCTCCTTTCTCTCTCATGTTGCCGTGTCGGGCGTGGAGTTAAATGTACCACAGTCCCGCCTGATTGTCCCGCGGCAGTTTCCTACAAAGGCGCCTGCGTTTTGAGATTGTCGACCGCTCCGGAGATCCCGATAACAACCAGGCAATCTCCGGCCATCACCTGCTCCGCGGAACTGATGGATGTGATCTGGTCCTTGCCTCGCCTGATTCCGATCAGATTCACTCCGTAGGTCTGACGAAAGCGAAGCTCCGCAAGTGTCCGACCTGCAAGTTTTGAATCATCGGCAACCATAACTTCCGCAATTTCAAACCGGTCTCTGTCCCCCTGAGCATTGCTCGTTTCAAATTCATTCAGAGCCCTTTCGGCGTCTTTTAATCCGTCGGGAGGTCCCATAATAAGAAGGCGGTCTCCCGGGTAAATCCTGAAATCGGGATCAGGATCGTAATGAACCTGCCCGCCCCGACTTACAGCAAGAATGGATATCCCGATCATGGACCGTAGGGGGATATCCCGTATGGTCTGCCCGGCGACAGTGGAGTCCGACTTGATACGCACTTCAAGAAACGAAATGGGCCAGTTGACCTTTTCCGGGAGAAAATCCATGGCGTAGGTCAAGGCATCGGCCGCCTGTTCCGTCGCGTCGGCAAACGGCCGAAGCACCAGATGGACGCCTTCCTTTTCATATTCACGGGCCTCTTCTTCGTCAGTGGCCGTGAGAGCCAGTTTGCCACCGTACTCCTCTTTTTTGAGATTATGGATAAGAGCCAGATTCATCTCTTTCGACCGGGCCGTACTGACCACCCATCGCGCTCTGCTCAGCGGCAGGTGCTCGTGAATGTCAGGGTCGGCGATATCTCCATATACAACCGATAACCCCCGCTGACGCCATCTATCCAGTGCGCTGGGATCAAAATCAACACCCAGTACGGATTTACTGCGCCGTAACAGATATTCCGCAATCCCGCTCCCGTAATTACCGAGTCCCGCCAAGATGACATCCACCGATATCCTTTTCCCGGGGGTGTCTATGGCGGCTTCCCGATATGGATTACGCCGTTCAAATATCTTTAACGGTATGGACAGCAGGTGGTACAGCTGGTCGGAATACAGAATCATGTATGTGGAGGTAGAAATCGTTACGACACCCACAAGGGTGATAAGACCCATGGTTTCATGGGTAATGTGGCCGATGCTCAAACCCAGGGCGGCCACAATCAGAGAAAACTCGCTGATTTGAGCAACCGTAAGCCCGGCGAGAAAACCGGTCCGGCGCCGGTATCCCATATATCCCATAATGATGAGAACGATCAGTGGGTTGCCGATCAAAACAAACAGGGAAAGAATGAGGGATGACCACAGATGGGCTCCAATCATGGACCACTCAAGACGCGCTCCAAGATCGATAAAGAAAAAGAGGAGAAGAAAATCCCTGAGACCTGTCAGCCGTGCCCCGATGGAATCACGGTATTCGGTGGATGCCAGCGAAACCCCGGCAAGAAACGCCCCTACCTCTTTGCTGAACCCGAGCAATTCACTCCCTGCGGCAAACAGAATCGCCCATGCAATGGCGAACAGGGTAAGCAGCTCCAGTGAGTGCGCAAGGCGTCTGGTCAAAGAGGGAAGGACATATTTCATGAGCAGGGCCACCATTCCCAGCATCCCGAAACCCTTGGCAAAGATAATCAACGTCGAAACAACCGCCGATCCTTCCGCATCTATCGATGTGCCGAAAGTGGTGAGAAGGACCAGGGCAAGAATGGCGGCTATATCCTGAACAATCAGAAAACCCACCGCTATTTGGCCATGAAGGGAATCGATTTCTTTTTTGTCGGACAGGAGCTTCACGATAATGATTGTACTTGAAAACGTGAGAGCGACGGCTACGTAGGCGGCGTTGAGAATGGACATGCCCAGGGCGATCGAGATGATGAAACCGATGATGGATGTAAAGATGATCTGCCCCAACCCCGTAGCAAGGGCCACCGGACCGGTTATGCGGATCAGATGCAGATCAAGCTTGAGGCCGACGATGAACAGCAGAAGGGCGATGCCGATCTGCGCCAGCAATTCGATCTGCTGGTGGCTTTGAATGATCCCCAGAGCCGAGGGCCCTGCAAGAATCCCCGCTGCAAGGAACATAATGATCAACGGTTGGCGCAATTTCTGGCCGATGATTCCAATGAAAGTGGCGAGGCCCAGGATGGCGGCGAATTCTACGAATGTGCTTCCCGAAATCACGTATCACAACTCCCCTGTGTAAGATGAATCAGCGATATACACCCGCACGGCACTTGTCTTTCCCGGCTCGGCCCGAGCGGCATTTTTCCGATTATCCATTCCACGTTCTCGGGTACCAGGGCAGAGCCACTTCTGAATGTATGCTTATCATTCCGGTGGGATTATTTCAAAGATATTGTACGGATCGGAATACCGGCACGGGGTCTCGGCACGCGAAAACTTGCAGGACTTGTGAAATTCCTGTAAAATGCGCCCCAAATCACCCGGTAAGGAGGACATATGAAGGCGCTGGTCGCGTATTACTCACAAACAGGCAACACGGAAAAAATCGCCCGTGCGATATACGATGCCATCCCTGTAGCGAAAGAGATCAAACCCATCGATGATGTGGACAGCGTCGGGGGCTATGATATCATA
>Ga0209269_1000932_pt1 | contig 19004 bp, 8 predicted proteins | sample MTBAKMMethaMetaG_FD_187455 | JGI IMG/M metagenome (GOLD analysis project Ga0209269, IMG submission 187455) | Enrichment culture microbial communities from Arthur Kill intertidal strait, New Jersey, USA, that are MTBE-degrading - MTBE-AKM (Arthur... | ecosystem: Environmental > Aquatic > Marine >... | reverse complement strand
GCTGTAGACGTCCACCTTCCTGCCATGCACAGACCGGGTTTAAATCCTTCGGGAAAGGTTATTATCCTTCTCGGAGCTGAACGTCCGTGCTGCGAGATCGGTCCATAGTCCTGGAGGTCGACCCTGGCGTGTACGCCCCTGCGGAGGACACCTTCCTGATGCTGTCCGCTCTCGATGTGAGTGAGGGGGACAGGGCGCTGGAGATGGGTTGCGGGAGCGGTTTCCTCTCCCTGCACATGGCCAAGGCCGGTGCATATGTGGTCGCCGTGGACCTTGACGAAAGGGCGGTGGCCAATGCCCTGCGCAACGCCTCATTGAACGACCTGCGTATGCAGGTTCTTCACAGTGATCTTTTTAGGGACGTGGAGGGGACGTTCGACCTGCTGGTGTTCAACCCCCCGTACCTCCGGGGAGCGGTGCGTGATGATGATGACCTGTGCTGGGCCGGAGGTGAGGACGGCGTGCAGGTGACCGCACGATTCCTCAGGGAGGCCAGAGAACATCTTGCACCGGGAGGGAGAGTTTTGCTGCTCCTCTCCAGCGACATGGACGATGAGGCCGTGAATGGTGCGTTGGGAGGATGGGAGCGCAAGGTCCTGGTATCCCGGACCCTGTTCTTCGAGAGGTTGAGCGTACTAGAGCTCACCCTTTCAGGAAGATCTTGATCCTTTCTTTCAAAAGGTCGGCCGCAGCCTTACCGTCCAGCTTTCCGCGCAGCTCCTTCATGGCCACGCCCATCAGGGGGCCGACGGCCCCCTCTCCCTTCTCCCGTACGAACTCGGCCCTATCGGAGATCATGGCGTCGATCATTCGGGCCGCGTCGCTTTGGTCCATGGCCTCCAGCCCCAGGGAGGATATGGCGCCTTCGGCGTCCGCTCCCTTGGCCATCTCCTTAAGCACGGCGGGAAGCGCCTCTTTGGCGAACCTTCCTGCGGACAATGAGATGAATGCCTCTTTGACCTTGACATCGGTGAGAGCGTCCAGGTCAACGCCCTCCTTCTGAAGCTCCGGGTAGCTGTTCAGGAAGGTGCGGGCGGCCACCGCGGCCATGCTCCGGTCCCTGGCCACCTCCTCGAACAGGTCGTCGAACCCGTCCTTCACCAGTTGACGGGACTGTTGCTCGTTGATGCCGTACTCCCTGGCGATGCGCACCATGCGGACCTCGGGGAGCTCCGGCAGATTTTCCCTGATGTGTTTAAGGCGTTCGGGTTCGATTATTATTGGACGAACGTCCGTCTCCGGGTACATGCGCCCAGCGCCTGGTAGCGGACGGCTGTACACGGAGTTCCCGTCGGGCAGCGGGTCGCGGGTCTCCTCCGGAACCCCGACCAGGGCCTGGTTGGCGCGCTCGACCGCGGCCAGCAGCGCCGGTTCGGCCCTGTCGGCCTGGTCGGCGCAGAGGGCGAAGGCGTCCCCCTCCCGCAGTTCCATCTCCTTCCGTATGGCCTGCACCTCCTCAGCGGTGATGCCGTAGGCTGGCAGCTCGTCCGAATGGAATATGCCTGCCACGCCGCGGGAACGTGCGTACTGGGCCATCTCAGCTCCGAGCCGCAACTTTCCGTCCGTGCTCCTCAGCGTTCCTGAGAACAGGGGGAGAGCTGCGCAGAAGACCTTCCCACCCTTGGTCAATGCCGAATGAATGACCTTTGACCGGCTGTCCTTGAGCAGCACAGAGATGTCCTTGGCTTCGACCGGTACGGTCTTGGCCCCTCTCTCCAGCAGCATTTTCTTGATGATTATCAACGAGCGCTGCCTCTCCATCTCGTTGCGGACATAGGTCGGCAGCAGGCCCAGGTCCTGCGCCCCCTTGATCTCCACCCGGGCGCCGTCAGGCACGGAGATGTTGAGGTCCTCGCGTATGGTCCCCAGCCCCCGTTTCACCTTTCGGGTGGACCGAAGTATGGAGCCGAGACGTTGTGCCACCTCTTTTACCTCTTCCGGGTCGTGCATGTCCGGGGCGGTGGCGATCTCGATGAGCGGAATGCCTAGACGATCGAGCCTGTAGGTCACCTGCCGGTCCTTGGTCTCCACCTTCCTGGCCGCATCCTCCTCCAGGCAGAGGGACAGTATGCCGATGCTTCGTCCGTTAAGGTCCAGAGAACCGTCCACGGCCACCAGGGCGGTTCGCTGGAAACCGCTGGTGTTCGAACCGTCGATGACGATCTTGCGCATGAAGTGAACCTCGTCCATCACCTGACAGCCGAGCATTGCGGCCACGGTGAGCGAGGCCTGCATGGCCTCCTTGTCCGCGTCATGAGGGGGCTCCTCGTCCGCCTCCACCAGGCACGATACGCCCTTGGGCGCCTGATAGGTGAAGTGCATGCGCCTCTCGGCCTGCGCCAGTGCGGCACGGTCGATCTCCCCCATCTCGCTTTGCGTTGGCCGCAGACGCCGGTTGAAGCATTTACCCTCCTCCTCGACCAGCTGGGAGCGGCAAGAGCAGAACAACTTGTGAGTGTCCAGCTGCTGGTGTATCTCAATTCCGCAGGTCAGCTGATGCATCACAGTTCCCTCCTTTCGGATATCTCGCCGCGCATATCCTGTAGCATCAGACGCTCTACTTCATCAGGACGGTCTGTCCGCCCGAGAACCCACATCAGCTTCACCAGGGCCGTTTCCGGAAGCATGTCCTCGCCCGGGATCACACCGGCCGAAAGTAGGTCCCGACCGGTGTCGTAGACGTTCAGGTTCACCCTTCCGTTGAGACATTGAGAGGTCATGACCACCGGTTTTCCTTGAGCGACCATCTCCTTCAGCACCGATACCATCTCCTTGGAGACGTGGCCCAACCCAGTACCGGCCATTACCAGTCCCTTGAGGTCTTGGGACATCTTACGGACAATATCAGGGTTCATGCCAGGATAGAAGTGCAGTAGCCCCACGTTGCTTTCCATCCGCGTGTCCGCCTGAACCTTTCCGGTGGTCTTTTTTCGGTATGGGGATAGTATCTCCATCCCTCCCTGCAGGTCCATCCGGGCCACCGGGATGGCGTTAACGCTCTGGAAGGCGTCCCTGCGGCTGGTGTGCAGCTTGCGCACCTTCGTTCCGCGGTGCACGTTGGCACAGGTGTCGGACGTCTCTCCGTGCATCAGCACGAATACCTCGGCCGCGTCGGCCTGCACACAGAAACGGGCCGCCGATAGAAGATTGCCGTATGAATCGGATGAGGGGCGGTCAGAGGAGCGCTGGGCTCCGACCAGCACCACAGGTCGCGGTATGTCGCCTAGCATGAAGGACATGGCGGCGGAGGTGAACCCCAACGTATCGGTGCCGTGAGGGATTATCACTCCTTCCGCACCTTCGTTCAGTTCCTCGGCCACCGCCTCCGCCAGGGATCGCCAGTTCTGAACGTTCATGTTCTCACTGAAGATCGAGAAGACCACCTTGGAGCGCATGTGGCATATCTCGGACAGTTCCGGCACAGTGGCCACCAGCTCTTCGGCCTTGAGCGCCGGGTGCACAGCACCGGTACGATAGTCAACATAGCTGGCAATGGTGCCGCCAGTTCCTAGGAAGGACAGAGAAGGGAGGTTGCCGCCGGTCTCCTGCCCACGGGGCTTGGAGACCCGTTGCTGGGACCTCATCGTGACGATGAGCTCGGAACGCTCATCGACCTTGATGCCGATGTTGTAGCCGCTCTTCAGTTTTATGACGATGACATCCGGGTGACTGAACTCGTGATGGGGCATCAGGACCCCGGTGTGCTCCTTCCCCCCGGCCTTGAGACGTACTGTGTCCCCTTCGGAGGCCTTGCTGCTGGACAATAATTGACGGGCCTTCTCAGAATATGTCATTTCGCTCGCTCGGGAATGGAGCTTCCTCCATAACAAATTATCTTAAAAAATGAAAAACGAAGAAAAGGTTTGGGACGTAAGAGGTTTCGGCCCGATCTACTTCCGGCGCCTCATGACCACTACCGCGGCCACGATGAGCAGGATGATGACCAGTACCCCGACCACCGCTAGGATGGCCCCCATGTCGCTCTCCTCTTGGCCCTCGATGGTGGCGTCCTGGTACGACTCGTTGAGAGTCAGTTCCATGGATTCCTCACCGGACTCGAAGGTGGCGTTGATGGTATAGGGGTTGAAGCCGTCGTCCTTGCCCTCGGAGGTCCATGCGTACTGGATCAGCAGCACACGGACCTTGCCGTCAGCGTCGGTCACGCCCTCGTAGACGATGTCGCCCTTTGCGTTCTTTATGACGATCGTCACGTTGGCCGCGGCCTCGCCGTCATCTATCGCCGTCAGGGTCAGCCAGGTGCCCTCGTTCAGGCTGTGGGAGTCCTCGACCTTGGCCCGGTCGTAGGTGGTGGCGATGTTGTACGCCTCAGAACCTCCGAACAGGAAGTAGTCGAAGTCCCCGGCCATCAGAGTGGCGCCCTCGATCCAGCCCTCGGAACCATCCAGCACGATGCCGTCATCCAGCACCTCGATGGTGGACCCGGTGACCCAGACCTGAGAGTCGCTGGCGTATATGCCGTTCAGGACGTAGATGTCCAGCGGGTAGGTGTATGTCACTCCGTCGTTAGCGTGCGGGACGTTCACGGTGATCGTCCTCACATCGTCAGCGAAGTGCACCTCGCTGCGTACAGCGTACAGGGCGTAGTTCAGCATACCGTAGACGTTGCCGCTGGTCTCCACCACGGAGTCTTCGGCCCAAATACCGTTATGGGCCTTGATCCAGGTGACGAGCTCCATCAGTTCGATGTCGGTAACACCCAAGATGGATTCCAGGGCTGCCACGGGGTCGTCCGAGGCAGCGGCCTCGGTCGAATCCTCACCGACACTGACGAAGTGACCGAGGAGTGGCGCGTAGTCGGCCAGGACCTGGAACAGGTTGGTATAGCCGATCTCGTTGTCCTCCACGCTCACATCGCTGTTGCGCAGCAGTATCTCGACCTTGTTGGCCAGCAGTATGTTGTCGTGTATGTTGCCGGTAGCATCCTCGGCCAGTATGCCTGCCTTCAGGTTAAGGAGGAGCAGGTTGTCGTAGATGCCTCCCATATCCGTTCCGCGGGCGTACACACCGAAGTCGCTCAGGGCGATTATGTTGCTGACGACGCTCGGGGAAGCCCCCTCGCCCTCGATCAGCACACCGTACATGCCCCACGGGCTGAATATCAGGTTGTCCGCTATGACCGGCGAGCAGCCGTCCACATGGACCCCGGCCCAATCATAGTACATGATCGCGCCGCCCCTGATCTCAGCCTCGGATGTGGGAGCGAGGTAGATGTTCATTCCATAGAACAGACACATGTTGGCCCACAGGGAACCATAGACGTTCAGGTCGTTGTCACCGTACAGGTTGGAGTTGCTCGCGGAGAGCAGACCGCCCTCTTCAACAACGATCTCGTCGTCGTAGACCTCGAAGTCATAGACGTCCTGTATGGACATGGACCCGCCGGCCACTATCTCCAGTTCTCCCGGGAAGTAGACATCGTTGCGGGCCACAACGCATGTGCCGTCAACGACCCACACCAGGTCATCGTCGTATAGATAGCCGTAGTCGAACCCGACCCCGTTGCCGGTGACCTCGTTGTTGTACAAGGTTATCTCATGGATGGTCCAGTCGTCCCAATAATCCTCCGAGACGAAGATACCGGCGTACTCGTTGTCGGTGATGGTGTTGTTGCCTATGACCAGCAACACGCACTCATAACCTACGAAGACCCCGTTCGCCCCACTGGATATCACGTTGGACTCGATCCATCCCATGTACACGGTGTACAGTTCAATGCCGTCTCCACGGCTACCAGTTATCTCGTTGCCGCTTACGGTCAGGTTGTAGCAACCATCGACCTCGATGCCGTCATCAGCGTCGTTGATCACGTTGCCGGATATCAGGACGTTACCAGACCCATCAATCTCGATACCTTCCGCCCACGAGGTCCCGTCGTATGCGACACAGGTCAGGACGTTGTCCAGTATCTGAACGTCGGTGTAGTAGTCATCCCAGTAGTCCACTCCAACACCGAGGCCCTCGAAGGAGACATCGTTGCTCTGCACCAGCACGTGGTACGGATAGAATATTTCGATGCCGCTGCTGGCGATGATGGTGTTGCCGGTTACCTCGCCGTTGGCGTCGCTCCACTCGATCCCGACCCAACAGTCCTCGATGATGTTGTTGGAGAAGGTCATGTTGCCACCATTGGCGATGATGCCGTAGTCGGAGTCGCTGATGTAGTTGTTCTCCACCACGACGTTCACGTCGGTGATCCACACTGCCTCATCTACCAGAGAGTCGTCGTCTTCCTCGTAGTACTCGCCGATCGCTATTCCGGTGTCTGCACCGCATATGGTGTTACCGGCGATCAGGACATCGAGGGATATGACCTCGCCATAGGCGTCGTCGAGGGTGGGGTGACCGCCCTCGCCTATGAACAGACCGGTCGAAGATTCGTCCGGACGGAGATCGTCCTCGTAGAACGCGGACATCATCAAGGTGTTATCCTCGATGTTGACGTCCAGGTTCAGCTCGGAGTACCCAAAGCCACCGATCGAACGGTCAACGGCCACTCCCAGTCCTCCGTTCATCGCCCAGTCCACCGTGTTACCGGAGATGTCAGCGACGTAGTTCTGCACCAGGTAGCAATCCGGAGAATCGACCTCGGTATCCAGCTTAAGCAGGATGCCGTTGAAGAACTCACCGCTGATCTGGTTGCCGGTCACTGACCAGCTCACATCGGTCCAGACGGTTGGCTCGTCGGTGGGTATGTTCCAGTTGCCGTCAAGGTCCAGCTCCTCTTCGATGTATATGGCGGTCCCTGACAGGTCGTAACCGACGTTGTTGAGCACATTGTTCTCGATGGCGATATCAACGGCGACCTCCATCACTCCGGTCTTATCGCAGTCGTACTCATGATACAGAGTGATCATGCTTGCGTCCGCGTCGGTCTGGGTGATGTCATTTCCGCTGATGGAGATAGCTCCGTTCACCCGCACCATGGTCTCTGTGAAGAGGGTGCTCGGGTCGACCTGAGAGTTGTAGCTCACATCTACGCAGATTATTCCGTACTCATCGTCATCGCCATAGATGGCGGTTATGACGTTGTTGTCGACCGTCAGCACGTAGTTGAAGGTGTGGTCTCCGAGAGCGACCTCGTCGTAGTATGGCCAGTAGTTCGCGTAGAAGTCCACATCATCGTACATGGTGACGTCCACACCATACGAAACGTTGAACATCTGGTTGTCGTCTATGTGCGCGGTCACGTCAATGGTCCATGTACCGACAGTGTTCTCCATGTCATAATCGACATAGAGGTCCACGGCGCAGTACACGCTCTCGATGTTGTTGTTGACCACGGATATGTACGTGACGGCTGTGACATCCAGCGCCTCATCTCCATCGGAATAGGAACCGGTGGACACGTAGACGCCCCAAATGTCAGAGTACCCCATCAGCTCGCCGATGATATCGTTGTCCTCGACGATTATGCTGGTGTCGGTGGTTATGACGCCCTTGACACCATCTACCCAGGAGTTCACCTCAATGGCGTCTCCCCAGTACCAATCGTTGTTGCCCCAGTAGTACATCGAGTTGTCGGTGACGGTGACGGAGCAGACGCTTTCCACGTCGCCATGGTACTTGAAGATGTCATTTCTCACCAGTATCCCATAGTCGGAGTCGACCGCCTGTTCCATTTCGTTGCCGCTCACGGTGACCGCGAGGTCCACGTTCAGCATGGAGTCCGTTCCATCCTGCCAGTCATAGACTAACAGACCAGCTTCGATCATCGAGGGGATGTAGTCTCCTCCATCGTAGTAGTTGAACGGATACTCTCCCTCGTACCATATCTGGTCCATGACGTTGCCGGTGAAGGTCTGCGTCACAGATACGTTCCAGTTGATCACGTCGGGGTTCATCATGATGACATAGTTCCCGAGGCCGTACGCATCGGTCATTATGTTATCCTGGAAGTTGGCGACCACGCTCAACGAGTCCTCGGTCACCTCTTCCTCCTGATCGCTGTACACGAACACCCAGGTGTAGACCCCGTAGGCGGCCTTCACGAACTGGTTGCCGGTTACCTCGAAGGAGTGCTCACCGCCCGTGTAGCTCTCTACCCAGACGATGGCCGAGGCGGACCAGATGCGCTCGAAGGTGTTGTTGGATATGGTGGCGTCAACGTTTCCGTTGTTTACCTCAACGGCGATCACCGCTGGGTCATATCCATGCCAGTCGGTCGCGTGCACGTAGCTGACCTGGTTCTCGGTGGCCGAGAAGGTCATGTCGCCATCGTAGGTGCAGGCGTAAACTCCGCCGCTCCAGTAGTTGCTGATGACGTTGTTGTTCAGCACGATATCGACATCGCCCATGTCAGCTATCACCCGAGCACCCATACCCGGAGATATGGAGTTGGGGGTGAACAGATAGCTGGTGTAGTCCGCATCCCAGGCATCGTATCCGAAGACCCGGTACATGTTGTAGTCGATGTACGGCCACTCATCGTTCAGCAGACCCCAGGCGTTGGAACCACCCCAGCCATCCATGGCTGCGAAGTTGAACTGTATCTCGCCGGTGGCGTACAGTATCACCTGGAATGCATTGCTCTCACCCTCGCCGGAATAGTCGTTATAGGCGTACCAATTGAACAGCACCGAGGAGTTGTCATCGGCGTACTTGTATGCCATGAAATGGTCGTCATAGTACTCCAAATCGGCATTTCCGATCGGCCTGATGCTGACAGAGCTGCCATCGAAGTCCAGGTATCCGTTGCTTCCGAAGAAGACCCTGTCATATTCATAGCCATTGTACTCGAAGACAAATGGCAGGTCGACCCACCAGGAATAGTCGCTGTCCCAGCCGTCCCAGTCGACTCCGTCGTCCACTCCCGGCTGACCGTAGAGTATGTACTCGGCCTCTATCTGCTCAAGCACGTACACATTACCAGCTTCCTCGGAGTAGCTGCCGTCGAATACGCTGTCCACGACTTCGACGTCAACCAGCCCGTAGAGGGAATCATAGGTGAACCCGACCTCGGAATGACCGAGGAACTGGGAACCATCTATCAGGACCGTTCCACCGTTGAGCGAGGTGGCATATATTCCATACATGCCGCCCATGAACACGGAGTCGGTCACGGTCATGTCTATTACACTCAGGTCGTCAGGCAGCACGGAGCTCACCTCGACCTGCACTCCGAACAACCAGGCCTCGATGTTGGTGTTGTTCAGGACAAGGTCCAGGCTGCCGTCGTTCAGATAGACGAACATTCCACAGCTCAGGTTGGTCCCTGCAACGTTCTCGAGCGCAATGGACAGCACACGGTCGGTGCTGGTGGCGCTCCTGACGTCGAAGTACAGGGCAGTGGCGTCCATGTTGGCGAAGGTAACGTCCTCCATGGCTAGTATTACCAGCTCCTCGGACCAGGTGCGTATACCATAGCCAGCGTCGGAGAGGGTGGAGTTCATCACGTTGAGGGTGATGAAACCGTTATCGAGCGCGTTGGAGTTGACGGTCACGTCGATGAGCGCCTCAGCTACGCCGTTCCCTTCCAGAACGGTGTCGGCAATCACCAGGTCGACGTTTCCGAAGGTCACCATGAGGCTCAGGTACGATCCGACGTTGTGCGCCTGAAGCCCATCCAGCTCTATAGTTATATCAGCGTGGTCGAGCTCGATGTCCATGGCGTACCCGACGTCGTTGAACACGGTGTTGGTGATCTCGAAGTCACCTATCGTGTCGCCCACAAGCCAGAAACCTGCGGTGGCGTTGGAGAACACACAGTCGTTCATCGTTATGCTCAGGACCGCGTCATTGTCATCGTTGTGGGCAATAAAGTAACCAAGGCCCCAGGTGTTGTTGATCACGACAGAATCCATGATGACGGTGACATTGCCGTCCACCTCTGGGTCTATACCGATGTATACGGTGTCCATCAGAACGTTGGTCAGAATGAAGGTCGCATCACCGGTCTGAGGTGGGTGGGAAAAGTCGGCGGTTAAGGCCCCGTCGTTCCATACCCCGGTGAACTCGGTGTTGGTTATTTGGATCACACCAGCCACATCGGATGCGTACCAGATTCCATAAGCGGAATCGTTGAAGGTGCTGTCGCTCACCGAGAAGTCCAGGCTCGCGGTGCCCTCGGCGTTGTAGGCGTTGAACACACCGATATACCACATGTTGTTGGTGTGCACCTCGGTGATATCTGCGACTGTGCTGCCGTTATAGGTCGCGAATACGAATCCGAGACCGACATTGTCCATGGTCAGATTGAACAGGGTGACCTGCATGTCACCCTCGTGGGCGACGATGTCCATCGCCATATTGACGTCGATGAACATGCTGTTGCTTATGTCAGCACTTAAAAGGACGTCGGCATCCACAGCTATGGCAGCACCATCGATGCTCTCGAAGTAGGCACCATCCACTACCAGGGTCATATCGCCGCTCGTATCACTGATGTAGAGCGCGTCATAGTCCCAAACACCAGCGAACACGCAATCGGTGATGGTGATGGTTCCGATCTTGTCGGCATATATCCCAATACCGCTCTCGGAATCCACGAACGAGCATCCGATGAACGTTGCGTCAAGTGTCGCATCGCCATCGTCGTTATAAGCCTCAAGGTACACCGGAATCTCAGTGTATTCGGTGGATACACCCGTCAATGTGACGTCCAGGCTGCCATTCCCATTGCTGAGGTAAATCCCATAGACAGCATTGTATACGGTCACATCTGAAATAGATATCTCGGCATCGGGGCCATACGAATAGTAGTATATTCCGAAGAAACAGCCCTCGATATTGAGGTTGGAAATAGAGACATTGTCTGTAAGTAGGGCCACCGGGGCCCAGGCATCCCCGGTCTCAACATAGTCCAGAGATCCGGAGGAACCAGCATTGAAGATGATCTCTCCACCATCGTTTATGAATGCGGTCCAATTATCAGCCGCACCATCAACGACCAATGAACCATAGACAAAGATGTCGTTGCCACCCATCAAAACAGTGACGTTTTCCTCAATCGTCAAATTGGCATTGACGTCTATGGTAGTGTTCAAGATATACACATTTCCGGATGTCCAAGTGGCGTCGCCATTTATGTCGCCCTCCACCATGACATCCTCGGCACTAGCCTGTCCTGCTCCCAAAAAGAGCAGCAAGACCAGGGCGAACGCCAGTATACCAATGTACAAGGCGGCCCTTTTGACCAAGCCAGTGCTCAGATTAACATTTCGATTAACAGTTGGATTGTCCATTGAATTCCCCCATAAAGGTCCCATCCACCTATAGGAACCCCTGTTTGGTTGAGGAAACATATTTGCGTGACATTACTTAAAAGTTATTCGATAAATTGTCTGGAATGTAAATAGCCATACCATCGGTCATCCCATTTTTTAGGATGTTTTTCACGAGGTTCGCGTAATGGTTTTTTGAGATGTTTAGAAGCATTTTAAGCAAAGTTATTAACGGAAGTGCGAAAATCCGCTCTCGTGCACAAGATCACCCATATCAGCATGGAGACGGACGTTCTAGAGGAGAACAAACATCTGGCCGAGCACAATCATGAGAAGCTCAGGGGTTCGGGGATAAGGTCCGTGGACGTCATGGGCACTACCGGTGCTGGGAAGACCGCTCTGATCATCAAATTGTCCAAGATCCTCATGGACAGGGGGTTGAAGGTCGCCGCCATCGCCGGTGACGTCACTGGCCAGGACGATTACGATCGCTTCCATGAGGCGGGTGTGAGAGCTTTCAACCTCAACACGGGAAAGGAATGCCATCTTGACGCGCACCTCCTCGACCACGCTCTGGACGATATCGACCTTAAGGGCATAGACTTCCTGTTCATAGAGAACGTTGGGAACCTTGTCTGTCCGGCCGATTTCCCTCTTGGGACCGACCGTAGGATGGTGGTCATATCGGTCACCGAAGGGGATGACATGGTGCGTAAGCATCCAATGATATTCCAGGGGGCGGACGTCGCTGTGATAAACAAGATGGACCTGGTCTCGTACATGGAAATAGATGTGGAGAGGGTCAGGTTCGATTACCGAAAGCTGTCGGGTGGCAAGGAGATCATACCGGTCAGCGTGCGCACGGGAGAGGGCCTGGAGGCCTTGGTGGATCGCTTGCTTGGCTGAACATCAATTGATTTATTAGCGTCCCCGCCCATCCCCATCGCGCATGAAGACCAAGGTGCTGGTGGTGGGGGGCGGAGGGCGTGAGCACGCCGTCGTGGAAGCCCTTCTGAGAGACGGGGCGGTCGTCTATGCGGCCATGAAGAACCAGAACCCGGGCATCGCCCGCTCGGTTCAAGAATACCGATTGATGATGGAGACCGATGTGGCCAAGGTCGTCGAGTTCGCCGAGGCGTCCGGAGTGGAGCTGGCGGTGATAGGACCGGAGGCGCCGTTGGAGGCTGGCCTCGCTGATGAGCTGGCTCGTAAGGGGGTCGGCAGTGTCGGTCCTTCCCAGGCCGCGGCCAGATTGGAAACGTCCAAGCGATTCTCACGTAGATTGCTGAAGAAGCACAACGTCCCGGGCAATGTGGCATTTGGGACCTTCCAGGACCTTGAGTCCGCTCGACTGTTCGTGGAGGAGTTCCCGGGGGAGCTCGTGGTCAAGCCAGAAGGATTGACCGGTGGGAAAGGGGTCAAGGTGGAAGGGGAGCACCTTAACGGCAAGGCAGGTGTGATGGAATACGTCAAGGAGGTCCTGGATAAGAAGATAGGAGGCGCCGGAGTGGTTCTCGAGGAGCGTCTGGTGGGCGAGGAGTTCACCCTGCAGGCCTTCTGCGACGGAAGGGACGTTCGCGGCATGCCGTTGGTGCAGGACCATAAGCGGGCCTACGAGGGTGATGTCGGACCGAACACCGGGGGCATGGGGTCCTACACCGATGCCGACCACCTGCTTCCTTTCGTATCGAAGGCCGACCGGGAGGCGGCGGAGGACATCATGCGCCGCACCGTCCAGGCCATGAGGGACGAGGGATCACCATATCGCGGCGTGCTGTACGGCCAGTTCATGCTGACCAGGGATGGGCCGAAGGTGATCGAGTTCAACGCCCGCTTCGGTGACCCTGAGGCCATGAACGTCCTGACGTTACTGGAGAACGGATTCGTGGACGTGTGCCAGGGAGTGGCCGATGGAAGATTGCGGGGGGACGTTCCCTTCCTCAAGAAGGCCACAGTATGCAAGTACGTGGTCCCGGCCGGATATGGTACGGAGCCTAAGGCCGGAAGACCGGTGCAGGTCGACGAGGGCCGCCTGGCCAAGAGCGGTGCACGCCTGTACTACGCCGCGGTGGACGAGAAGGAGGGGACCGTGTACACCACCTCCTCGCGCACCCTGGGCGTGGTCGGCGTGGCCGACAGCATAGAGGAGGCCGAAGCGGTATGCGAAGCGGGCCTGTGCTACGTAACAGGGGACGTATTCGTCCGTCACGACATAGGGAAGCCGGAGCTGTTGAGGAGGAGGGTCGAGCACATGCGCCAGGTCCGGGGCTGAGCAACCTTTTCATATTGCCCCGCCCAATCTCCCTACATGCATAACCTGGAGCGCATTGCCCAGAGCATTCAGGACTCACTGGAAGAGAAGGACACCGTGCGGGAGATAGCCATCAAGTCCTCCCGGGCCATCATACGCATGTCCAGCGGAGTGGTTCACGGGATGCACAAGGGGATCGACGGGCAGGACGCGCTGGTAGAGGCCATCGACGAGGCCCACAAGCTCAAGAGCGTGCTGGCGGAGCATGTGGACATCTGGCACTCCGGGATCGTGCAGGATGCGTTGATGGAGGTGGCGGAGGCCGCCATACTGTCGGCCATCGTGCGCGGTGAGGAACTTCCTGAACCGGCCCACCTGGGAATGCCTGGCACGGCGTATCTCATGGGCATGGCCGACACCATCGGCGAGCTGCGTCGTTTCTCCCTGGAATCCTTGCGCAGAGGGGACACGCCCTCTGCCGAAAAATACCTGGACATCATGGAGGAGCTCTTCCTGGTCATGATGCGCTTCGATTATCCCGACGCCATCGTTTCCATAAGACGGAAGCAGGACATCGCACGCTCCGTTCTGGAAAAGACCCGCGGGGAGGTCTCGTTGGCGGTATCGAGCGAAAGGCTGCTCGCTCGCCTGAACGAGATGGAGAAAAGATTGTAGGAAAAAGGGTTTCAGCGCCTTCTCTTACCCTTGCCCTTGGACGGCCGCCTCCAGATCAAGAAGATGGTCACCCCGAGCACCGCGATCAGCACCCACATGAGGCTATTGACCCAGTCGTATCCGGACACCTTGTAGTATATGGTGGTCTCGTACACGGACGCCCCTCCCTCGAACGTGACGACCTCGTTGTTGGGGTCTAGGAGCATCCGTATGTGGTGCTCCCCGGCCTTGAGGTCCAACGCGGTCCAGTTGTACAGGAATTCGTAGGAGCCTCCTGCGGCCAGGTCCAAGGTGGTGTTGTAGAACTCCACCCAATTCCCATCCTCGTATATCTGCAGGTACAGCGGGATGTCGGTGGCACTGACGTTACCGGTGTTCGTGATGGTGGCCATGAGCACCACCGGTTCGATCACAACTACAGTGTAGTGTAGGTTGGCCCAGACGGTGACATCGTCTCCGGTGGAGGTGCAATTGATGTCGATGGTCATGGTCTGGGGTACGGCCGGTGCGGTCAGATTGATGAAGAACGTGGTGTTGGTCGTCGGTTCCACGGTCCCCGGCACGAAGAACGCGCCGTAGGTGTCCCCATCCCCGCTCAGGGTGGCCTCATAGGAGTAGTTGCCCGCTCCATCCTCCGCCGGACCTCCTACCATGGTCAGCTCGTACATGGTGACACTGCCCGTGGTCACCACCAGAGGCCCTTCCAGTTCGGCGTTTATCGGAGAGTATTCGGCGGCGTCGACATGAGCTGCCGGCATGAATACCAGCAGCAGACTGGCGACTATCAGGAGCATCAGCGCTTTCTTCGTAGTAACACCCCCTTCTGTATGCTGAGGGACAGTAGCACGGCCATCAAGGCAAGCACCACCCCAACCAGGATGATAGAATATGTGCCCATCTTGGGCATGCTGTCGGCCACGTTAACTCCGGTGACGGATAGCCCGCTCACACCCAGCCCGGCGAAGTCAGGTTCCAAGTCCATGATCGTGTGTACCGCATCGTCGTCCTGCGAGACCGCCACCAGCTGTACGCTGACGGTGGGACTTGGGTTCGTCCTTATGGGCACCATGGACACCTGTATCTCGGAGGTATCGCCGGCGTCGACGCTCACTGAGAGCGAATCGCTCAGCGAGGTCCCGTCCACCAGCTGGACGTCCCAGCCCAGTTCCCTTAGGTCCTGCTGGTTACCGATGGTGACCGTGTATGTGTCATCGATGTTGCCGTTATTGGCCAGTATGACGTTGTGGACGTAGTTCGTGCCATCCGTCAGCTCCGCGCCCTCGTAGGACAGATCGACAGACCTGGACGGCGATATCACCGCATCCAGGCTGACCGACCCGGTGACCGATGAGTCAGCTGAGGAGGTGGCGCGGATGGTGACAGCGGTATGCTCGACCAGAACGCTGCTGGACGGGGTGATCTCCACGGTGATTATCTGGCTGTTAGAGGTCCCGTATCCCAGGGTGACCTCGGTCTGCGAGAAGACCACCGTCCACCCTGTACCAGAGCTGGTAAGATGGAAGGTGTCCTGCACGTTGCCTCCGTTGACCACCCTGATGGTGTAGGTGGCGGTCTGCCCTGCCGAGAGCGTGGTCTTCTGGGCGGAATCCCAGGTCACCGATACGGACCGGGATACGTCCTTTTCCATCACGATGCCCTTGGAGGTGACCCCGGACAGGGCTACGCTGACCTCGCCTGTGTAGTAGACCTCTACACCGAACTCATAGAGCTGGGCCTGGGCCTCTATGTCGTAGTTGCCAGCCGGCAGATACGTCTCATATGAACCATCCAGACCGCTGCTCAGCGTAAGGTTGCTGACCCCGGTGATGACCAGGTCCGCGCTCACGCCAGCACCGTTGGCGAAGGTGGCTCCGGATAGCCGGAGGGCCTCGACCATGGCAATGTCGTAAACGATGTCCTCCGGTGACGCGACCTCCAGTGAGCCCAGGAAGGCCCTGGTGCTGTCCACGTTGATCGCGTATACGGAGTAATTGCCTGGAGCCAGCTCGACGGAATAGTCACCGGTGGCCTGTACGGACAGGTCCATGGCCGATTCCGATGTGGCCTGGAACTGCAGTGTTGCTATGGCCGGGAGGCCTTCACTGAGCACCTGTCCATGGACGGTGGCGTTGTCCAGCGTCCTTTCCGTGCTGATGATGACGTTCTTGAACACACCGCTCATGGTAAAGTCGATGGAGCCGGTGTAGCGTACGTATCTGGACACCAGATTGATAGTGGCCGTGGTCGCATGGTCCACCGAGGCGGTGAAATCTCCGGACGGGAGATAGACCGTGGTGATGCCGGTGGAGGCGCTGGTGACATTGTAATACGCCCCTCCCTGCTCGATGCTCACGTTGATGGTCTGGGCGCTGACACCGCTCATGTCGGCGCGTATGATGGCCTGTACGGCGGTGTTGGCTGCCAGGTCCGCGGTGGTGGGGCCGCTGATCTCCATCCGGGAGATGCTCGCTGAACGCAGGGAGGAGTTGTCCACCCTGAGATAGAGCGAATAGCTGCCCCTCTGCAGGTATACGGAATATGTGCCGCTGGCGGTCATGGTCGTCCGCTCAGGACCGTCGAAGACCAAGGTGGCGCTGCCACCCGGGCTGATGGCCCCGGAAACCAGCACCCTCTTCACGACCTCGATGTCAAGGGCGGCGGGGTCGTATCCGACCATTACGCCAAGTTCCAGGGACCCGACCGATTGGTAGCGGGCGGAAGAGTCCCCGGCCGTGATGTTCTCGTCAACTACAACGGAGTAGTTGCCTGGATACAGATCCACGGTGTAACTTCCGTCGGCTTTGGTGACCGCGCTCGCGTTGGTGGCCGAACCACCCTCGGCCACGAACTGCACGGTGATGCCTGGCATGGCCAAGGAGATCGAGCCGGTGACGGTCCTTTCCAGAGCCGTCAATTCTATATCGTCGGTGGCCGCCGAGCTCAAGGACGGATAGTTCCTGACCATGGTCTCGTACCCGTTCTTGACGACGGTGAGCACGTAGCTCTTGTCGGTGGCCAGGACCACGGAGTACTCGCCCGTGGAGCTGGTGCTCGTGGTGATGCTGCGACCTTCCTGGTCGGTGACGGTGATTATCGCCCCGTCTAGGACTTCTCCGCTCGCAGCGGCTCCGTTGCCATCATCATCGTACCATACCTTTCCGGATATCTCAGCGGATGCCACCAGATCGAAGTTGGTGGTGGTCGAGGAGCTGAGATAGACGTCACCCCAGTAGGACCGGATGCCATCGGAAAGGTATGCGAAGTACAGACCGTTCGGCAGAACGGCGCGGAACACTCCATCGGAGTTGGTGATCGCGGAGTATACGGCGCCGCTGCTCTTGCCCTCAAGGATCACGGTCGCCCCGGAGATGGTCTCCCCGGAACTGAGGACTGTTCCCTCGAGCACCGTTCCTGCCTGCAGCTGGAGGTTCAAGGTGGCGCTGGAGACCCCATACATCTTCGACAGGTATACGACCTCCTGGCCGTTGACGGTGGCTGTAGCATAGACGGAGATGTTGCCCTTGGGGACCACGACCGAGTAACGACCACGAGAGTCGCTCTGGGCCCAGATCTGCCCAAGGTCCCCGGTGATCCCGACCATGGCATTGGAAACGGCCTGTCCATCATAGCTCACCAGCCCGGTGAGTCGCATGGACTCGTACAGTACCAGGTCCCGTTCGAGGGTATCGCCTTCATCAAGGACGATCTCCGAGTTCTGGACCACGGTACCGTCGGGTGTCTGTATGGTATAGTTGCCCGGCAGCAGGCCCTGGAACGAGTAGGCCCCGAAGGAGTCCGTGACGGACTCTATGACGTCCCCATTGGTCTTGTCGAGCAGGGAGATGATGACCTCATTGGCCGCTGAACCGTCAGCCAGGACCGCGGTCCCGGTCAGGTTGGCGGTCCCTATGGACAGGTCGACTATCTGGGCGGTGCCGATCTTGGCGGTGACCGAGGTCTCGCCGAAGACATGGCCTTGGTACTCCACCCACATGACGCCATCCATAGGCGGTATGCCGGTCATCTCATATCCGTTGGAGGTGGTTATGGCCTCGGCCCGGAACCCGTTGGTCTCGTTTTGGAACACGACGGTGGCGCCCACCAACGGTTCGTCCGAAACGACGGAGTAATCGCTGTCCCCGTCCGCATCGATATATACATCACCTTGGAAGGAGGCCGCGTCGATGACCACGTCCAGATCGATCAAGTAATCCAGCTGGCCGTCCTTGTCCACATCTGCATTCACCCTCATGGCCTGGTCGTAGGTGATGTCCAGGGTGGTGGAGTACAGCTCGGTGCCGTACAGCAGACGGGAGTCAAGGTCCCCGTAGGAGAAGACGATGGTGGTGTCCCCGAACGGGGCGATGAGGCTGTAATGCCCCTCGGAATCGGTCTGGACCACCTGGTGCGGGATACCGTACTCATCGAGCACGGTGACCCAGATGTTTGACATGGGCCTTCCGGAATCGGACACGGCGGTGCCCTCGATTATGGCCCCGTCGTAATATTGCAGGAAGACCACACCGGAGTACAGACCGGAGGACGACAGGTCCACCGTACCTGTCAAGGCCCCGGTGTTGATCAGGTTGTACATCTCGATCCCCTCATCGTAGGAGATGGCCCTCCAGGCGTCGGAGTGGTTGGCCACGTCCTCGCTGGGATAGGGGTTGTAGTAGGCGGTGCGGTAGACCAGACGGAAGTTGGTCATGTTCCAGCCCTGCATGGACGGAAGCGATTCCAGGCTGCCGGATATTCCCGGGAGGCCCTGCTTGGTCTCCCCCACGTCGCTGGGGCCGTAGCCCATGAACGTGCGGTAGAGCATGGTGTCGTAGAAGGCCTCGGTGTAGACTATCTCATAGCTGACGATGTAATCGCTCGAGGTCACCTCGTCCAGAGGG
>Ga0209269_1000931_pt1 | contig 19025 bp, 11 predicted proteins | sample MTBAKMMethaMetaG_FD_187455 | JGI IMG/M metagenome (GOLD analysis project Ga0209269, IMG submission 187455) | Enrichment culture microbial communities from Arthur Kill intertidal strait, New Jersey, USA, that are MTBE-degrading - MTBE-AKM (Arthur... | ecosystem: Environmental > Aquatic > Marine >... | reverse complement strand
GGCTTTATGCAACTTAAGGAAGATAGCAGCCAACCGCTTTACGCCCAACTAACTACCTTACTGAAACACCAAATAGAATCGAACCAAATAAAACCAGGATCTCGCCTTCCCTCGGAAAAGGAATTATGTTCACAGTTTAGTGTAAGCCGGATTACTGTGCGTAAGGCGATGAACGACCTTGCGGTGATGGGGTTGGTCTATACTGTTCCTGGCAAGGGCGCTTATGTTTCATTGCCAAAGTTACGTGAACCTTTAAAACCTTTAAGTGGTTTTTCTGAAGATATGATATTAAAAGGATACCAGCCATTCAGCAGGCTATTACATGGGGAAGTTCAACCAGCCGATGACGCGCTTGCACATAAATTAAATATCCCAATTGGAACTGAAATTGTTCACATTTCACGATTGAGGATGGTTGATCCCAACCAGATTCCGGTTGCCATTCAAACCAATTACCTGGTTCATATGCATTGTACGAATATCCTTAACTTGAACCTTGAGCGGATTTCACTATATGAGACGTTGCGGAATGTATATCACTTAAAACTTGACCGCGCTGAAACAACCATCGCAGCAAGGTTATCTACTCCCGACGAAGCCCGCCAGTTGAATTTACCCACTCCTTCAGCGGTATTAATCAGTGATCAAATTACGTATTTGCAAACGGGGGAAGTAATAGAAATCGTGAATTCGGTGTTTCGTAGTGATCTATATCAAATGACAGTCATAATGTAATCTACAGGAGGAACCATGTCCAAGGGAAAAGTAAAAGTTGGTATTGTTGGGTCGCGCTTTGAGGCGGATATTCACGCTGAATCTTTCCATATTTTGCCGGACGAGGCTGAGGTTATTGCAGTTGCTTCTCCAACGGCAGGAAATGCAGCTAAACTGGCAAAAAAACACGGTATTCCCAATGTCTATACTGATTACCGGGAAATGCTGAAAAATCCGGAAATTGAAATGATCACCATTGCCGCCCCAAATTACCTGCACCATCAGATTACGCTGGATGCCGCCAAAGTAGGGAAACATGTAGTTTGTGAAAAGCCTTTCAGTATGACTTTGCAGGAAGCAGACGAAATGATAGACGTCTGCAAAAAAGAGGGCGTGCTGCTGATGTATGCAGAAGAACTTTACTTCACCCCCAAATATGTCAAAGCCAAGGAAATGGCAGATCAGGGGGCCTTTGGTAATGTATATCTGGTTAAACAAAGTGAGAAACATTACGGCCCGCATGGGGAATGGTTTTGGGATGTGAACCGCTCAGGTGGTGGTGTCTTTATGGATATGGGTTGCCACGGCACGGCATTCGCCTGGTGGTTTTTAGGAAGACCGAAAATAATCAGTGTTACCGCGCAGATGGGCACTTATGTTCACAAGGACAAAACAAAAGGGGAAGATAATTCATTTGCTATTCTGGAATTCGAAGGTGGAAAGATCGCTTTGATTGAAGACAGCTGGGCACGCACCGGCGGTATGGATGACCGCATTGAAGTGTTTGGAGATAAAGGCTGCACCTATGCCAATCTTCTCATGGGGAATGCTTTGCAGACATTCTCTGAAGAGGGGTATGGTTATGCGGTAGAAAAAGCTCCTACTACCAAAGGCTGGACCTATCCAGTTTTTGATGAGCTCTACAACTATGGATTCCCGCAAGAAATGCAACACTTTGCCCGTTGCGTGCGCGGCAAAGAAGAACCGATTTGCACAGGTGAAGACGGTCGCTTTGTGCAAGAGGTGCTCTTTGCTGCTTATCAATCGGCTGGGAGTGGGTGCAAAGTAAATATGCCATTCAACAAAGCTTACGGCGTGGCAAAACCGATTGATTTGTGGTTCAATCCTTTGCCATAAGGACTGTATCATCAAAAGCTTGGAGTAAAAAAGTATGATTCAATCCCTCCCAGTGTATAAAGATATTCTCAACCAACCGAGTGCATTAAGACAATCTCTTCAATACTCTATAAATGAAGGCAAAGGTGAATTGATTCGGGCAGCTAAAGCCATCCTTAATGCACGCCATGTTGTGGTCGCCTCCATTGGCGCGTCTTATGCTGCAAGTTTTCCCTTCATCTACCGGATCGCACAGATGGGGATTAATGTGAGTCTTGAAGATGCGTCAGAACTTCTACATTACACCACGACCAAATATGATAAAGACACCGTCTTCATTTTGATATCCCGCTCAGGGGATACAATTGAAATTACTAGGTTGATGGAACCGCTTAAAAAACTGGGAGGGACTCTCATTGGCGTTACGAATGTCGTAAACAGTAAACTTGCCCTCGGCGCAGATATCCTCCTTCATCTTAATAGCCCCGCTGATGAATTCATTGCCATTCAGACATATTCAGCCACTTTGCTGGTGCTAGAATTACTGGCTCACCAGGTATCCGGGCAATTGGAGACAACTGATTGTCAAAACCACCTCGATGATCTTCTTGCTCAATTTTCAAAATCAATAATCACCTTTGATCAAATCAGCCAGCGGTGGTCGACAAAATATAAACCTTTTCATCCTATTTACCTGTTAGCAAGGGGAGCCTCCTTGGCCAGTGCTTGTGAAGGGCAGTTATTATTCCATGAAATGTCATGGACGGCTGCTACTTTCTATACAGCTGGCAATTTTCGGCATGGTCCCTGGGAAATCGTACAGGATGGATTCCTGGGAATTGTTTTTGCCCCAAATGACCGCACCTATGATCTTAATATTCGACTGGCTTATGATATCGCTTGTCAAGGGGGCGATGTGTATCTGGTTTCTCATCAAATATCAAGGAAATTGCCGGCGAATGTTGAACAGATCGTGATCTCCAAGACTGATCCCTTCAGTAGCCCATTGTTGGAAATCATTCCTGTTCAGGTCATGATTTATCAATGGGCGCTTTACAAGGAGCATCAACCAGGTTTATTTCGCGCCTCTTCACAGATCACCCTTTCCGAAGGTGAACCATTGCCGACACAGGATCCCTAAGATGAATTTTTGATTCTTTTCCTTTGGAGGTCATTTCGGATCGGATTTAGATTACAAGAACTGACAAAAATTTATGATCCTCATTCCACCATCTTTGGAATGAGGATTTCCTTTTTTCTAGTAAATTAGATAGGGTGGATTTCACTTGTTATAATAGGAGATAATATATTTCACATTCTTTGAATAAGACGAGATTTTTTATTGAAATCTGCTTTGGCTTTACTTTTAACAAAACAAGATGAAAAAAATAAGAACAATCGCATTATTAACCACAGGAGCAATTGACCCAAACAACCAGGCTATTTGGGCTGGCACGGCCGCGGCTTGTCGAGATCAAAAGGTCAATTTGATCTGTTATCCTGGAAGGTTGGTGCGTTCCCCCATTGAATTTGAGGCCCAGCGCAATATTATTTACAACATGGTTAATCGGGACAGGGTGGATGGAATTGTGTTGATGGGGGGCTTGAATGCCTGGGTCAATATTGAAGACACATTTCAGTTTCTAAAGCAATTCGAGACTATGCCGATTGTGACTACCGGAATAGTCTTGGAAGGCATACCCGGCGTGACCGTCGATAATTATCACGGTATGTATGATGTAGTGACGCACTTAGTGGAGGCGCACAATCGCCGGCGGATTGCTTTCATCCGTGGGCAGGCCAATCACCAAGAAGCCCTGGATCGATATCAGGCTTATCTGGATGTGCTCAGAGATTTTAAAATTCCTTTTGATCCGGAGCTGGTTTTTCAGGGAGATTTTAAAGAAAGTGGCGGCGTAGCGGGGGTGAAAGTCTTTTTAGAAGAACGTCATGCCAAATTTGATGCGCTAGTCGCTGCCAGTGATAATATGGCGATAGGCGCGATGAAAACGCTTCAGTCTTTTGGTATCCGAATTCCTTCCGATGTCGCAATCGCTGGGGTGAATGGTGAAGATCAGGGTTTAGTAACCACTCCTCCGCTTACAACTGCGCCGCTGCACTTTTATGAACAAGCCTATCAGGCAACCTTAATGGTGCTTTCCATTCTGGCGGGGGAAAAAGTACCCCATAAAGTTGTACTGCCAACCCGCTTGATGATCAGGCAGTCTTGTGGCTGTTCCGATCCATTGGTTACCCATGCTGAAGCTTTTCCTCATATTGAAAAATTAGATTCATTTACTGAAGAAATTCGCCTTCTGGATCAGTTGGTTTTTGGAGAAGTAAGTCCTCAAGTGGGCACTCCTCTCGACGAAGAAATTAGGCACGTATTTCCAACAATTTTAAAATTGTTTTTGGCTGAAAGTCAGGGAAAACTTGACGGCGAATTCCTGGACAAATTTTCCGAAACCCTTGAATTGACATCGAATAGCCCCGATGCCTTTACTCGTTGGCATGAAATCCTTTCTGTATTAAGGTGTTTTGCCATTTCACAATTGTCCGATACGAAGTCCAGATTGCGGATCGAAAACCTCGTACATCAAGCGAGAGTGGTGATTGGAGAAGGAGCGCGCAGGCATCACGCGTTAAAAGTACTTCAAGCCGATGAGAAGTTACATATATTGGGAGAAATCAGCCAAAGCTTAAGTGTGACAAATAGCATTTCCGAACTAATCGATGTCTTGGAACGGTCACTGCGGTTATTGGATATTTCAACCTGTTATCTCTTTTTATATGAAAATCCAGAAGGGCCGGACAAAAAGGCAAAGCTATTCTTTGCATATGAAAATTTTCAACGTATTGAGATTGAGAGACAGGCTGCTGTATTCCCTACAAGCAAATTACTTCCGGATGGCTTGATCAATGATCAACGTCAATTCAGTTTAGTGGTTGAACCAATCTACTTCCGAGAAGATCAATTAGGTTATGCAGTATTTGCGGCAGACCCGCACGAGGAAGCTATTTACGAAATTCTAGGCGGCCAAATCAGTGCCTCGCTCAAGCGTAATATTCTAACTGAGCGTAACATCCGCTTATATAATGAAGCGCTGCAGGCTCGTAAGGCGGCAGAACAGGCAAATAGACTGAAAAGCCAGTTTTTGTCGATGGTTAGCCATGAACTTCGCACACCACTGGCTTTAATTATCGGTACCATCGAGATGATGCTGCAAGAAGAAAAATTGGAAAGCAACCCTTCCATTCCTGCTGTTTACCAACAAGATATGGAGAGCATCCATTCCAGCAGTAAACATCTTTTCCGATTAATTGGTGATGTTTTGGATTTAGCCAGTAACCAGGCTGGTGAATTGCGATTATCCTGTGAGCCGATTGACCTTGTTGCGTTATTAAACGATGCCGCAATACTGGGAAAATCTCTGGCAAGAGAGAAGAATTTACAATGGCTTCAAAATATCCCTGTCAAATTACCCGTTATTTGGGGTGATCGCACTCGCCTCCGTCAGGTGGTAATTAATCTGTTGAGTAACGCCGTGAAATTTACCGAAAATGGATTTGTTTCTTTAAGCGCCAGCGAAAATGATGCTCAGATTATTGTTGAAATCCAGGATACTGGAATGGGCATCCCCCTTGAGGATCAAGAAGTCATTTTTGACGAATTTCGACGCTCTGAGCGCAGTGTTTCTCGCGGGTATGGAGGCATAGGACTTGGATTGGCAATTACGCGACGCCTGATAGAACTGCATGGCGGTGAAATTGGGGTGAAATCTGCTGGAAAAGACGGGAAAGGTTCGACCTTCTTTTTTATCCTTCCCACGCTGAGCGGCAAGGAACATACTGTTGAGGTCTATAACAACCGCCGTAACACCGTTTTGCTTTTGTTTGAAAACACGTCTGAACAACAAAGTTTGCAACGCCATCTGCAGCAAAAGGGCTTTGAAGTAGAAGCAATGAATATTTCGCAGCAAGCAGACTGGCTGGCCAAAGTGATGGCTCAGCCGCCGGGTGCGGTGGTTCTGGATTTTCAACCAGCTAAAGACCGTGGTTGGAAGTTGATGCAATTACTGAAGCAAAACCCAGAAACCCGAGATATCCCGGTTGTTTTTTACAGTCTTTCTGCGGAGAGCACAAAAGGTTCGATTCTCGAACTGGATTATTTGACTAAACCGATTGGCAGCGCTGACCTTTCTGACGCTTTGGAAAGATTGGGTATAAATGGAAGCCAGGATGTTCAGAAAATTCTAGTTGTTGACGATGACCCCAAAGTGCTGGAAATGCATGTTCGCATGTTAGAGAGTCAGGTGAACTGCTGCCTGCTAAAAGCGAATGGTGGAAAAGAAGCCCTGGATATTATTCGTAATGAAGATTTATCCTTGATCATCCTCGACTTAATGATGCCTGAAATTGACGGATTTGAAGTGCTGCGGGTGATGCGTGAGCATGAGACCACCCGGAACATCCCGGTAATCGTTCTGACTGCGCAAATCCTTACCAACTTAGACATGCAGCGTTTGCAGGATGGTGTTGCCGCTGTGCTTAGCAAAGGGGTATTTAATGTAGATGAGGTTTTGGATCAGGTTGAAAATGCTCTGAATCATAGTAAGCGGTTGGGATCACAGACCTCACGAATTGTGCGACAGGCAATGGCCTTTATTCACGAGCACTATGCAGAGCCCTTATCAAGAAATGATCTCTCTACACACGTCGCCATTACCGAGCGCTATTTAACTTCTTGTTTCCGCCAGGAATTGGGGATTACTCCGATGGAATACTTAAACCGATACCGGATTAAACGCGCAATGGTCTTACTGGAGCAACAAGATTGCAGCATCACAACCATTGCGATGGATGTAGGCTTTTCGGATACCAGCTACTTTAATAGAGTTTTCAAACAGAAAGTAGGTCTTTCTCCTGGGGCTTATCGGCGGGGCGAAAGAGTTGCGATTGAATCTTGAATTTAACTTAGAAGTGTTTGTTCAATAATCAGGCGATCCGGGTTTTCACCGGATCGCTTTTGCATTCTGTCCAATTCTCCAAAAGCATAGCCTAATTCTACAAGAATGGGAGTTCAATCTATGACAAACTATAGATGATAAAAAATCCTGATATTCTTGCATGGTTGTTGGCTGATGATCAATACAGAAAAACATTTACCCCAAAGAAATCAGCTTTGCCTGATCGGTGAGGCAGATCAATTCATGTTCCTGTTGTTGCGTCGGTTTGTTGAGAAATTTGGGTTTATCGCTTTACACGCACAAACCGGAGATTCTGTATTGAATTTGGCAAAACAAGAGAAACCAGCTTTAATCATCATTGAACCTGAATTGCCCGGATCCATCCGGGGATGGGAAGCGGTGCAGGAGATCAAATCTGATCGATTAGATGGAAATACACCTTTGGTAATTTGTTCTTGGAGGTCGGAAACTGAACTTCAAAACCTCCTGGCTCAGCCAATCTTATTATTACAAAAACCAGATCTCCATTTTGAAGATTTCCAATTGGTTATGCAAAAAGCGGGATTTGATTATTATTCGGAAATAGAAGCCGAATAATCAGGAGAAAATAACATGTCTATGACATCACGAGAAAGATTTCTGAAAGTTCTGGCTGGAGAAATCCCCGATCGAGTTCCTGTGACTTTGTTTATTCAAGATCAAGGACATTTCCTGAATCAAAATTACCCCGATGTGGACCCCTGGGATTATGAAACGCTGCAGTTGAAAGTGATCGAATTGCAAAAACAATTCGGCGCTGATGTGTTTGTGCGGATGCTTTTTGGCGTGAACGATCCATTCTGGATTCATTTTGGGGGTTTGGATGTGAGCCAACAAACTGAAAATTGGGAAGTAAAAACCGAGGAATACCAGAATGGCAATACGATGGTACGTCAATCTACAATCCGCACCCCAGCTGGAACCTTGACCCAGGAATTCTCAATCAACGAGTTGCGACCGGGCACTTTCATGTACGCCTGTACTCGCAAGCCCATCCATAATATCGAAGAACTGGAAATCGCAATTCGTTATGAACCCAAAATGCCGGTTGATTGGCCGGGTCAGGTTAAAGCGCGGGTTCAGAAAATTAAGCAAGCCGTCGGTGATGACGGTATCGTTGGCTCCTGGTCACCACATGGACCCTTCAACAATGCGTCATTGCTGATTGATCACGATGTTCTCTACGCGTTATTTAAGTTGGATTATGCCTATTACGAGAAGCTGATGACATTTGCCATGGAACGGATTATGCCCTATACCCGCGCAATTGATGAGGCTGGAGTAGACATTCATTGCGTGGGAGGAAATGTGCCTAATGCAATGGTTGGCAAACGAAATTACGATAAATACATTCTGCCATTTGAAAAACGCTATATTGATTTTGTCCAAAAAAATGGCACCCCTGCCATGTATCACAATTGCGGGCAGGTGATGGCTTTGGTGGAATCTTACAAAGAATTAGGAGTTCGGGTAGCTGAGCCATTCTCACCATTTCCTCTTGGTGATGCAGACATAAGTAAAGTCAAAGAGATCGTTGCAGGTGATTATGTAATCCTCAGTGGAATCGACCAGGTAAATATCCTGCAAAAAGGCACCAAAGATCAGGTGCAAAGAGCGACTGAAGCCGCGATAAATGCCGGGAAACCTGGCGGCAAATTTATCCTTCAACCGGTGGATTTTCTGGAGTATGGAACGCCGAATGAAAATGTGGAAGCATATATCAAAACCGCCTTGGAAAATGCGAATTATTAGCCAGTGCTATTATTTTGGAGGTATTAAGTGAATTCAAGAGAAAGAGTGCAACTCGCCCTGAACCATCAACAACCTGACCGTGTTCCCCTCGACCTGGGTGGCTGCGGACAAACCGGAATGCATGTATCCACAGTGTATGCATTGCGTCAGGCCTTAAAACTCGATCCTCCCGGCACACCGGTAAAGGTTGTAGAACCATACCAGATGTTGGGTGAAATCAAAGATGATCTTCGCGATAAACTGCAAGTGGATGTGGTTGGATTCGGCGGGAATATTAATATTTTCGGATTTAAGAATGAAGGCTGGAAACCCTGGACTACTTTTGATGGCACACCCGTTTTAGTCCCTGAACTGTTTAACACCGAACCTGATGAGAATGGCAATATTCCCATGTATGCGGGTGGTGATAAATCCGTCGCACCCAGCGCGATTATGCCACAAGGTGGATATTATTTCGACGTGCTGGTACGCCAGGAGCCATTAGACGAAAATAAGCTTAATTTCGAAGACAATACCGAAGAATTCCAACCGATTTCACAGGACGAATTAAATTTCCTTGGGCGTGAGGCGGAAAGATTGTATACCCAAACCGATAAAGCGGTAGTGATGGCCTTGGGAGGAATGGGTTTTGGTGATATTGCTTTGGTGCCGGGACCGATGTTGAAAAATCCAAAAGGCATCCGAGATATCACTGAATGGTATATGAGCACAGCCATGCGTCAGGATTATGTTCGCCAGGTATTTGAACGGCAATGTGAAGTCGCCTTGAAGAATATAGAAAAGGTTTATTCAGTTGTCGGCAATCGTGTGGACGTGGTTTGGATCAGCGGGACTGATTTTGGAACACAAAATAATTGCTTCCTTTCTCCGAAAGCATTCCGCTCATTGTATAAACCTTTTTATCAGCGGATTAATACCTGGGTACATGAGCACACAAATTGGAAAACCTTTATCCATTCTTGTGGCTCAATCCTGCCGCTTATTCCAGATATTATTGAAGCCGGATTTGATATTCTCAATCCCGTTCAGACTTCTGCTGCCAATATGGATCCCGCAGTGCTCAAGGCGCGTTTTGGAGATCAAATAACCTTTTGGGGTGGTGGCATCGATACGCAAAAGGAATTACCTTTTGGTACACCAGATGAAGTCCGTAAGCAAGTTCGCGAAAGGCTTGAGATTTTTGGTAAAGGTGGAGGGTATATTTTTAACCCAATCCACAACGTGCAGGCGCGGGTACCGATTGAAAACTTGTTGGCAATGTATGAAGAGGTGCATTCCTTCAATAAGGAATTTCGATGGGAATGAATGTAATCTGTCCAATTTTCCAAGAAGTAATTCCAATTTTGCAAGACTTGCCAGACAGATTATGACAAACTGAATATAGTAGGAAACCCAACCGTTTATTGGTAAGAACTCTCAGTTATTAGCTGTACTCAAGTTGTATAACCTGCCAGAACTGGTGGGAATATATCATCCAATCTTTACACCACTTTAGAGGAGAAAGAATCGATGAAACGTCTGTACTTTTGGGTCTCGATATTGTTGCTGGCTGCTGTCATGTTGGCTGCCTGCACCCCGGCAGCTGCTCCTGATGATGCAGCACCGGCTGAAGATACTTCTGGCAAACCGTTATTTGTTGTGATCAACAAAAGCGCGGACCAGCAGTATTTCATTGATTTGCAGAACTCATTTGTAGAGTCTGCGAATGAACTGGGCGCGGAAGCGAAGAAATTCGACGCGAAGCTGGACCCGAACCTGGGCGTGAGCCTGGTGAACGACGCCATCTCCGCCGGCGCCAAGGGTATCGCCATCACCGTTCCTGACCAGACCATTGGCCCAGCCATTGCCCAAGCGGCAGCGGACGCGGGTGTGGTACTGATCGCCACCGATGACAGCATTGTGGATGCCGCGGGCAACCCGATTCCATTTGTTGGATTTGACGGCAAAGACATGGGCAAGAAGGTGGGTGAAGCAGCGGCCAATTTATTGAACGAGAGTGGCTGGTTGAGCGACTCGGGCAAGAAAGTTGGTGTGTTGTCGGTGGAAGTGCAGACCCTCTCGGTATGCAATGACCGCACCGATAATGAAAAAGCTGCCATGCTGGCGGCGGGTGTAGCGGAAGACCAGATCTTCGCTGTGCCGTACACCGGTGAAGCGCTGTCCGCTCAAGACGCGGCTGGCCCGATCATCACCGCGCATCCTGACGTGACCAACTGGATCGTGTTTGGTTGCAATGACGAAGGTGTGTTGGGAACTTTGAACGCGCTGGGTACCGCTGGCGTAGTGCCGGATGACATCATTGCTGTGGGTTTGGGCGCTTATGAAGCCTGCCGCCCGTGGGCTGCTGGACAACCCAGTGGTTTCAAAGCCGCGCTGTTCATCTCTGGTATGGATGTTGGCAATACCGCTGCCAATGTGCTGTACGAAGCGGTTGTCAACGGCGTAACCCCGCCCGAGAAGACCTATGCTCCCACTTCAATTGTTGACGCGAGCAACTTCCAAAGCGTTATGGATCCGATATCTCTGGCCAACTGCTCGGCAGGTGGTGAAGTAGCCGCCCCCGCGGAGCCGGCAGAAAAACCGTTATTTGTTGTGATCAACAAAAGCGCGGACCAGCAGTATTTCATTGATTTGCAGAACTCATTTGTAGAGTCTGCGAATGAACTGGGCGCGGAAGCGAAGAAATTCGACGCGAAGCTGGACCCGAACCTGGGCGTGAGCCTGGTGAACGACGCCATCTCCGCCGGCGCCAAGGGTATCGCCATCACCGTTCCTGACCAGACCATTGGCCCAGCCATTGCCCAAGCGGCAGCGGACGCGGGTGTGGTACTGATCGCCACCGATGACAGCATTGTGGATGCCGCGGGCAACCCGATTCCATTTGTTGGATTTGACGGCAAAGACATGGGCAAGAAGGTGGGTGAAGCAGCGGCCAATTTATTGAACGAGAGTGGCTGGTTGAGCGACTCGGGCAAGAAAGTTGGTGTGTTGTCGGTGGAAGTGCAGACCCTCTCGGTATGCAATGACCGCACCGATAATGAAAAAGCTGCCATGCTGGCGGCGGGTGTAGCGGAAGACCAGATCTTCGCTGTGCCGTACACCGGTGAAGCGCTGTCCGCTCAAGACGCGGCTGGCCCGATCATCACCGCGCATCCTGACGTGACCAACTGGATCGTGTTTGGTTGCAATGACGAAGGTGTGTTGGGAACTTTGAACGCGCTGGGTACCGCTGGCGTAGTGCCGGATGACATCATTGCTGTGGGTTTGGGCGCTTATGAAGCCTGCCGCCCGTGGGCTGCTGGACAACCCAGTGGTTTCAAAGCCGCGCTGTTCATCTCTGGTATGGATGTTGGCAATACCGCTGCCAATGTGCTGTACGAAGCGGTTGTCAACGGCGTAACCCCGCCCGAGAAGACCTATGCTCCCACTTCAATTGTTGATGCGAACAATTTCCAAGATATAATGGATTCAATCTCATTGGCGAACTGTTCTCAATAGGACATTCCTCAATCAGGAGGTTGAGGAGAAATCCTCAACCTCCTGATATCTTACTTAGAAAAGAGTGCTTCTCTAATGACCATGACAGATATTGCGCCATCTATTTCAAATATTCCTGACCCACAGGAACTAGAAGGAAAGCCTGGAACCCTCGAGATTCGCAATGTCAGCAAGGCGTTCCCGAATGTGCAGGCGTTAAACAATGTGTCGCTGGATATTCGCCCAGGAGAAATTCTGGCATTCATGGGTGAAAATGGCGCTGGAAAATCCACATTATTAAAGATAATCAATGGAGATTACCAACCTGATAGTGGCACGCTATCGATGGATGGGGAAACTCTGGAATTCTCTAATCCACTCGCTGCGCATAAAGCGGGTATCCGTGTAATTTATCAGGAGCCAGAAATCATCCCCGGTGTAGGTGTTGCTGAAAACATTTATGTGGGTGAATTGCCACGCCGCTTGGGAATTGTTCAACGGCGAAAACTGAATGAACAGGTAAAACGCAGTCTGATCGAATATGGATTTGATAAAGTCTTGCCTATGGATTTGATGGGAGATCAGCTGTCTTCCGCCCAAAGGCAGATTGTAGAAATCATGCGGACGCTTAAGTCTGGTGTTCGCGTACTGGCATTGGATGAACCAACTTCATCTCTGTCTGACGAGGAAGTTGATCGATTATTTACCTTGATTCGCCGCTTGCGGGATGAAGGTGTCGCAATTATTTATGTTTCTCATCGGATTAAAGAAATTCTTCAACTCTGTGACCGGGTTGCGATATTGAGAGATGGCAATCTGATCGCGGTAAAGCCCGCAAAAGATTTGAATGATGCTGAAATTGTGCGATTAATGGTGGGACGTGAATTAAAAGATATCTTTTCACGCAAGCCGGCTGGTTCTGACAATGAAGTACTCCGTGTAGAAAACCTGAATAGTAACTGGCATAATCAGATTGATTTCAAGATCAATGCCGGTGAAGTGGTGGGCTTTGCGGGTTTGGTCGGAGCCGGACGTACAGAATTAGCAAAAGTGATTTTTGGAGATTTGCCAATCAATAGCGGCAAAATTATCCTGGATGGTCAGGAAGTAAAAATTCGAAGACCGGATGAGGCAATCGCCAAAGGAATTGGTTTTGCGACAGAAGACCGCAAACGAGAAGGACTGGTCTTGATCCGCAGTGTACTTGAAAACGCATCGATTGCCATCCTTTCTCGAATCAGCCGGTTCCATTTTGTGAGCAGTCGATTGGAGAGATTGGCGATTTCCGGTTTTATCGACAAACTTCAAGTGAGAACACCCTCCCTTAATCAACCGGTGGGCAAGCTCTCGGGAGGGAATCAGCAAAAAGTTGTGCTGGCTCGCTGGCTGGCTGCAAAGCCAAAGGTCCTGATTTTGGATGAACCCACTCGTGGGATTGATGTGGGCGCGAAAGCTGAAATCTATCGTTTGATTGACGAACTTGCGAATGAAGGCCTGGGGATCATGCTGATCAGCTCGGAACTCCCAGAAATTCTCGGTTTGTCAGATCGAATTTATGTAATGCAAAATGGACAGATCACCGGTGAATTAGACGGTGCCACTGCCACAGAAGAAGAAATTCTTGGGCTTGCGATGGTAGATCAGTTAACTACATCGTCAACCGAAAATTCAACCGTCTCTCAGGAGAGAAATTAAGCATGAATACCGAAATAGCTTCCCAAACAAATGAACAAGCGGCACCTCAGGTGAAGAAAGAAAGCTTCATTCACAAATTGATGAGCACAATTGGGCCGGACAACCTGTCCCTGATTTTTGCTTTGATTCTTCTTGTATTCCTCATCACGGTGGCGAGTGCCTGGTTTGGATTATCTGGTGGCGATCGCTTTTTCTCCTGGCAGAACCTGATGAATAGTCTGGCGCAGGCGATTGTGATCGTCGGTTTACTCGCGATTGGGCAAACTGTAATTATCATCGCCGGCGCTCTGGATATCTCGGTTGGCTCGATTGCTTCAATTGGATCTGTTGTGGCAGCTTCTGTTTTGGCTGGTATAGGTACCGTAGGCTCCTTGGGAATATTTCCAAAAGATAGTGCGTTAATGGCTGTGGTTGCCGGTATTCTGGCAGGTATGGTTGCGGGTATGATTAACGGTTTTATTGTTACTTATCTGCGCGTGAATCCTACAATTGCCACCTTGGGTACCCTGGCAGCATTTGCCGGTATTGCTTTCTTGCTTGCGCCTGAAGGCAAACCGATTGGGGTAGTCACCCAGCCGGATTTCACTTATCTCGCTCAGGGTCGTTTTCTAACCGATCTGCCGTTGCCTGCGATGGGTGGGGCAAAATGGACCGGTATCCCGATCTTGACAGTCATTCTGGTTATTGTCGCGATATTTGTGCATGTCATCATGCGCTACACTGATTTTGGACGCGCAATCTATGCGATCGGCGGAAACGCTGTGGCGGCCCGTTTGGCTGGTATCAACCTCACCCGCATTCGCGTGATGATGTACATGTTATCTGGCGGTATTGCTGGCCTGGCAGGTGTGCTGCTTGCGGCGCGCACCACTTCGGGTAACCCGGTGAATGGCAATGGCCTTGAGTTGCAAGCCATTACGGCTGTATTCCTTGGAGGCGCAGCAACCTCTGGCGGAAAGGGAACAGTGTTTGGTACATTTCTGGCAGTAATCCTGGTGGGTGTCTTAAATAATGGCATGAATTTACTGGGATTCAACACCTTCACCCAACGGGTGGCTCTGGGTTTACTGCTTATCGTAGCAGTGGCAATTTCCCAATGGCGTCAGGCTCGCGCCGAACGCGCTCGCAGCCGCGCATAATAATATTCTTTACTGAGAATTCTTCAATACCACTCATCTCATCTCAACCCCAACCTGATCCTGTGTTTCAGGATCAGGGCGGGTTTAATAAACGCCGTATGTAGACCAGGAGATTATTAGAATGAAACCCCGCGACCGTGTATTGACCGCTCTGAATCACGAGCAACCAGATCGCTGCCCCATGCAAGTCTCGTTCACCCCAGAATTTGCCGACCGTCTGCAAAAGGAATTGAAATTTGGAGGAGCGGGTTTGCATAATCCTCATGGCGGGGGGAATACTTATGAACTTGAACGGCATCTGGGCCAGGATATGCTGCTCACTTCGGTGGGGTGGGCGAATTCGTATTATCAGGAAGCCGACGAATACTTTGATGAGTGGGGTATAGGCTGGCGATCTACCCAATATTCCACACCCTTTGGAACCGGGCGTTACACTGAAATTGCTGTCAATCCCCTGGCGAATGACGACGCGATTGCCACATATCAGCCGCCAGATCCAAATCGACCGGAGTTGTATCATGAATCAGAGTGGGTGCTAAATCAGTTCAAGAATGAGTACTTCATTGTGGGGGTATGTGTGACTACCATTTTTGAATCAGCCTGGGCATTGCGAGGTTTTGAACGGATGTTGTCTGATTTCGCCCTTAATCCTGATCTGGCTGACGCCATTCTCAATATTCCTTTTCAATATCACCTGACGGCTGCAAAAAAACTAACCCAAATGGGTGTGGATATGATCTGGCTGGGAGACGATATCGGCGCGCAGAATTCGATGATCATCTCACCCAAAATGTGGCGGAAATTTTTCAAGCCAAAGATGGCCGAATTCATTGCGGAACTGAAAACCATCAACCCGAACGTCAAAGTGGCATATCATTCGGATGGCAACATATTGCCTGTCATCCCTGATTTGATTGAAATTGGGCTGGATGTACTTAACCCCATTCAGCCTGCCAGCATGGATCCAGCCATGGTAAAAAAGGAATTTGGCAAAGAATTGTGTTTCTGGGGTTCCATCGATGAGCAGTACACTTTACCGTTTGGGTCTCCAAAGGATGTAGAAAATGAGGTGATTTTACGGTTGAAAACCCTGGGCAAAGACGGTGGATTAATCATCGGACCAACTCACCATATTCAACTGGACACCCCTATGGAAAACTTCTGGGCAATGATTAATACGATCAAAGGTACTGGTTATTCATCATTTAAATAAATGAACAAGTTTTTTGATTAAATCAAAATCATTTTGCTGGCAGGGAGAAATAAGATGACGAACCTGGAACGGTTTAAAAAAGCGATCTCTTGGGAGTCGGTAGACCGAATTCAAACTTATGACTACCTGGATAATACCCAGATCCTGATCGATTATGGCGGCTATGATCGGACTCGCCATTATACCTACGAGGAACTGGTCGATCTAAATGCCAGAGCCTGGAAAAAGATTGGGGTGGACGTGACCCGCTCATTCCACGATCCTGTAAACCACTGGATGAGTGGCAAAGTGGATAACTGGATTCGATTCTTCCACGTAGACACTTCCGGTTGGGAAGTGGGTCAGGGTGGGGATACTGCCTGGATAGCGAAGAGACCATTTAAAACCCTCAAAGAACTTGAAAAGCACATGCCGCAAATGCCTGACTACGAAGAGGTCAGAGCGTGGTACCAACCCGCTATTCAATACCTGCAACAAGCATTTGCCGAATATGACATTGTTTTCATCGGCGCAGTAGAGGGTCCAATCTGCGACGCCTATACTTATATGGACATGGAACTGTTTGCCAAAGCGATCTACGATGCACCGGAATTGGTTTCATACATTATGGATTGCACCGGCGCATTTTCGGCTCATATCGCCAGGGCTTATGCAGAGGTGACACAGGTGCCCTTGCTGTTCATGGGGGAAGATATTTCAGGTACTACTGGGCCTATTTTCAATCCCCGGTTTGTCCGTAAAGAAGGTCTTCCGCGCTGGAAGTGGATCAGCCAACCGATCAAAGAAAAAGGTATGAAATTCTTGTTTCATACCGATGGCCGCTATGGTTCTTTCTTGCCTTTGATCTTTAATGAATTTGAGGCGGATGGCTTGAATCCGATCGAGCGTAACAACTGCAATGACATCTTTGAAATTCGCAAAGCGTATCCTGACCGCTTGTTGTTTGGTAATGTGTGTTGCCTTAACACCCTTCCGCATGGCACACAGGGCGATGTTGAAGATGAGACCCTCGAATTGATCGAGAAGATTGGACCTCAAGGAGGGATTTTCATTGGTTCATCCAGTGAAGTGCACGATGCAGTTCCGGTACAAAACGCGTTCACGATGTATCAAACGGTTCAGAAATATGGGCAATACCCCATTGATGTAGACAAAATTCGCGGCAGGCGTGCTGAATTAAAAAAGTTAGGTCTCCTAAATCTCCGAAATAACCTGGTTTGAGAGTGAATATGACAGAATCCGTTAAAGCCTGGTCAGAAAGAATCATTATCCCAACTTATAAAATTGGCTTACCTGACAAGAACCCTATGTTCTTGGAAAAGCGGGTCTATCAGGGGAGTAGTGGTGTGGTGTACCCACATCCGGTTATTGACCGGGTGTACGATGACAAAACGGATCAAGAATACACGGCGGTTTTCCTGGAAAATCGTTATCTGAAGATAATGATCCTGCCCGAAATTGGCGGCCGGCTGCAAATGGCACAAGACAAAACGAACGGCTACCATTTTGTTTATTACAATCAGGTAATTAAACCCGCTCTGGTTGGTCTGGCAGGTCCATGGATTTCAGGAGGAATTGAGTTCAATTGGCCGCAGCATCACCGCCCAACCACCTTCGACCCGTTGGATTGGAAAATTGAAGAGCATGTGGATGGTAGTAAAACCGTTTGGTGTTCAGAAATTGAGCAAATGTTTCACACCAAAGGGATGCACGGGTTTGTCCTTTATCCAGACCGAGCCTACCTTGAGATTAAAGTTCAGCTTTACAACCGGACAGCTGAACCGCAAACCTTTTTGTGGTGGGCTAATCCGGCGGTCAGCGTGCATGAAGATTACCAATCCGTTTTTCCCCCTGATGTGCATGCTGTAATGGATCATGGCAAACGAGATGTTTCCAGCTTCCCGGTAGCCACTGGAACCTATTACAAAGTAAATTACGCTCCGGGTACGGACATCAGCCGTTATAAAAACATTCCAGTCCCCACTTCTTTTATGGCTTACCATTCCGATTTTGATTTTATGGGGGATTATGATTACCGCGCCGATGCTGGCATGTTACACATCGCCAATCATCATGTGGTACCGGGTAAAAAACAATGGACATGGGGCTGCGGTGATTTTGGAAAAGCCTGGGATCGCAACCTAACCGATGAGGATGGTCCATACATTGAATTGATGTGCGGAGCGTACACGGATAACCAGCCCGATTTTACCTGGCTGCAACCTGGTGAAGAGAAATCCTTTTCTCAAATTTTCATGCCCTACCAGCAGATTGGCCCCGCCAGTAATGCTAACCAGCATGCTGCACTTCGATTAAAAATCGAGGAAGGAATGGCGGAGTTTGGGGTATACGTTTCCGCTCCTCGTACGGCCACAGTGGAATTGATTCATAATGGGAATGTTATTTACTCAAAGACAGCCAGATTAGAACCATCTATTGTGTTAAAGGATGAATTGAAATTACCAGCCGAGATCCGGGCACAAGAGCTGACAATGCGCATCATGAGTGATGGTGAAGCCTTATTAGAGTATATGCCGCTGCCCGATGAGAAACCGGAAATTCCCAGTCCGGCTACGCCCGCTTTGCCGCCTGAAGAAATTGCTACCAATGAAGAACTATTCTTAAACGGTTTTCACCTTGAGCAGTATCGCCATGCCACTTATGCGCCCGAACCGTATTATCAAGAGGCTTTACGCCGCGATCCTGGGGATAGCAGATGCAACAACGCGATGGGGTTGCTGCTATACCGTCGCGGGAAATTTGTCGAAGCGGAGACGTATTTCCGGGCGGCGATTAAGCGCCAGACACTGCGCAACCCCAATCCCTATGATGGTGAAGCTTATTACAACCTGGGATTGGCTTTGAAAATGCAAGCCCGTTTGGATGAAGCTTTTGCTGCCTTCCATAAAGCGG
>Ga0209269_1000930_pt1 | contig 19049 bp, 13 predicted proteins | sample MTBAKMMethaMetaG_FD_187455 | JGI IMG/M metagenome (GOLD analysis project Ga0209269, IMG submission 187455) | Enrichment culture microbial communities from Arthur Kill intertidal strait, New Jersey, USA, that are MTBE-degrading - MTBE-AKM (Arthur... | ecosystem: Environmental > Aquatic > Marine >... | reverse complement strand
AATTGGGGTATTTCATCCGCGCATCCACACTGAATTCGTGAACTGTCAAATTGATTTTCCTGACAAAAAATTGCTGGCGATAGGTGACACCTTTGACATGTTATGGATCAAACTGGCAAACTTGGGAAATAAGAAAAATCTTCTGAATATCTCCAATCATGCCTTTTTCACTTCGCGTTAACGAATAATATGAAACATTCTGCAAGGAATGAGAAGTTAAAGGCGATCCGATGCGAAGCTGCGATAAATATGAAGGTTGATTTCTCCCGGGAACTCAATTCAAGCGTTGTGTCGGTCTTCCAATCAACCGAGATATATTTCTTGGTGTAATCAAGGGACGAGAATCATGATATTATGCAGGTTCTGATATGCTAGGCCTTCTATCCTGGTGCACTACCCAGTAAGGATTGTCGAAAAAATCTTATCTTGCGTTGTGAGCGAAAAGGCATGGAGGAGCACCGGACGCGAGGATTAGCGGACGGAAATGTTGTGGAGACGAACTAGACAAAGCACCAAAAACAACTCAAATCATTCCCGCCTCTCCAACGCTTCACACAGTCCTGCATAATCACAATAGGAACAGTCCCAGCCAGGACACGGATCAAACTCTCTATTTCGGACCGCATCAGTTATCTCGTTGAGTTTATCACAAAATGCTTCAATAGTCTCATTCGTAGGAATATAATCGACCATTTTCCCTTCCTCCAGGTAGAAAAATGATGCTGCCTGGGGCAATTTCCCGTATACATTCTGTATCGCGAGGGAGTACAGATTCAATTGGATCTCCTCGGGAATACGTGCTTTCGTGAGTCTCGACGGTTTTTTTCCGGTCTTAAAATCGATGACCCGTAACTGACCATCCGGGGTCTGTTCAATTCGATCAATATTCCCATTGAAGGAGATATCCCCCTGTTTGAATGTGAACGATTCTTCGCTGCCAAGAATCGCATTCTGGTTCTGGAGTTCCCATGCAAGATATGTATCAAGGATCCGGATAGCCGTCTCCTTCTTCTCCTGTTCCTGGGTCGTGGTGAGAAATGCCGTCTTTGGCCAGAGGAGATCTAGTAATCGATGAGCTTCTTCCCGTGTTGGGAGAACTCCCTCCATCTTCTGTGTGGCAAGAAGCTCGATGACGTTATGTATCACCGATCCAAAATCAAAGAAGATTTGTGGTTCAGAGGGAATCTTCAAGACATATCTGAACTTGAACTTGAGGGGGCAGGAATCATACGTCTTTAACGACGTCGCAGAGAATCGTGTCGGCAACTCAATCGGGTGCGTCTCATTTCCTGCCAACAATTGAGAGATCCTCACGTCCTCATCCGGGACGGAAAGGAAGGTTTGTGTATCGAATTGTGAAAGATCCCGACCTTCCTCAATGATTCGTATCTTCTCCAGTTCAATGATTCTTTGGAGTGCCGTAGAGAGCCGCATGCCGGATATTGCTTCCACTGCTTCCTGCTGTACGTGTGCTCGAAGAATATCCAGTTCATTGGTAGATTCAATGGCAATATCTGTGGTGATCTTCGGTACCTGGACCACCTGGATGAGGGGATTGTTGGTGTAGTCAACCTGGGTTAAGAATGCAGATGGCTTTGATTCATTTTTATTCTCTCCATACCACCTGGCCCGAACCAGATAGAGCCGTTCTATCGCACGAGTCATTCCCACATAGCACAGGCGACGTTCTTCCTCCTGGAAGAGCACCTTCTCATCCTTCCCTGCCGTTCTGCCTCTGGCAATCTCGGGCGGGACAGAGTATCGCTTCTTCCGGTAGTCTGATGGGAATTTTCTCTCAGACATCTCTGGAATGAACACCGCGGGAAACTCCTTGCCCTTGCTCTTATGCAGGGTCATGATGTGGATGTGATCGCCCTCTTCATCTTCAAGATCATCCTCATCAAGCCGCCGGTGATAATCCACATATTCCAAAAAATCACTGATTTCTGCGTTCGGGGTGACCGCCTCATACTCCTGAGCCATCTCATAAAACTGATTCAGAAGCATGCGTTCACGGTTTCTGCTCTCGTCAAGGACGCGGGTGTAAAATCCCCCAGTCGAGATCAGAACCTGGTAGATGAGTTGGGAGAGCGTGAGTTCAGCTCGTCTCGATCTGAAGCTTTCAAGCGTCTGGATGAGATCATGAACCGCCGGCCTGTACTCCTCGCGAATAAGCGTATCACACTGTTGCATGGCTTCGAAGACACCATCGCTGAAGTCATCCTCCCAGGAGAGCGATCGCCCTTTCTGGTTGATCTGTTGTATGGCTTTCTCCGGGACCCCGGCCCTGTTCATGAGTCGATTCAAAGAGATACCGGCGGTGTGAGGATTCTTTATACAGGTAAGGTATGCAACAACATCCCGGATGATAGGTTCATTCTTGAATCCAATCTCACCGGAGAACGAGGCAGGTATCCCTCTTTGATTGAGAATCTTTGAGAATTTTGTGGCGAAGGCACGTTTCCGTGTGAGGATTGCGATATCCTTATAGCTCAGTCCTGATGCTACCAATCGTTCGATCTCATCAGCGACCCAGACCGCTTCGGTCTGCTCATCTTCGCATTCGGCTACGATGATGGGATCTCCAGGCTTCTTTGAGGTAAAGAGGTCTTTTGGGTCTGAGCGAGAACCAATGAACTGTCGTGAGAGGGAGAGAATATTTCCCGAATTTCGGTAATTTTCAGTGAGAACAGTCAGATCGTGCTCTTTCCAGGTCTCCCTGAAATCCTCAAAGTTCCCATAATACGCTCCCCGGAAACGATAGATGGACTGGTCGTCATCACCCACAACAAATACCTGGTCCCCTGCAAGGCATCGAAGGAGTTCGAACTGTGCAAAATTTGTATCCTGGAACTCATCGACCAAAATAAACCGATACTGGCGTTTATATGCATTGAGCACATGTGGTTTTTCTTTGAACAATGTGACAGCCAGGTGGATCATATCATCATAATCGATCATCCGGGTCTGCCGTTTGTAATCCTCATAGGCTCGATATACTGTGAGAAGGTCCTTTAATCGTCCAAGATTCTCCTTCTCGTCATCTGGAAGGTCTTCCTGTTCCTTCTCTTTCAGATATATATCCAGATCATCAGGAGTCACCAGTTCATCTCTGAACCGACTGATACCGTCAAGGATAGGTTTGATCGCTTCTTCCTGATTGTTGCCAATCACGATATGTTCAAATCCAAAATTATCGATATTCCGAATGGCCCAGATCATCTGTCCGGTCTGACCGATCAGACCTGCTGCGACACTCACCCCGGACTCTGCAACATTCTCCTGGAGAATGTGAAAGCAGAAGGAATGGAACGTGCTAACCGTCAAATCAGAAGTAGTAATAGACTCTTCAAGCCGTTTCGTCATCTCACTGGCAGCTTTCTCTGAGAATGTGAGCGCGAGAATATCTTTCTGTTCAGCACCCTCGGAGAGTAAATACAGAATCTTTTCAACAATGACCCGCGTCTTTCCCGAACCTGGACCTGCGATGATGAGTTGGATGCCTGAATTGGTGACTGCTTGTGTCTGGGCGGGATTGAGCTGCATGTAACCACTATCGGCAGAAAAGAAAATAAATCTGGTGATTTATAAAATCCGCTTCACTGTATGGATAATTTTGGGATTTCCCATTCCTGTATTCTTTTGAACTCTGGTGCAAGATCCAACATTACATGCTTTTGCGTCAACGAGGGTTTTTCCCCAAATAGTATACCACGGAGAGAGGTAAAGAAAATCGACACCCTTATCATAAATGATAAAAAGAATGGGTATATTCTGAAAATGAACGCGAAATTAACACAACTTCTAAAAGAAGTGGCTCAAAAGCGCGGAATTACTCTTGATGATTTGAAGAATTCGGTTGATGAACACGAGATTGTTTACAGGGAGAGGGAATATCCAAATCTTTCAAATCTTATTCTTGCAAAAGAGATAGATATCGATGCGTTGAACGCTATTGTAAAAAATCTTACTCTCGTTAGTTATGATAAGATAAAATTGAAAGTATTTCTTAGCAACCCTAATTTTGCGAAAAATGCAATTCAATCATTGATAACCGGTTTTCCACGCGATGATACATTCGCTGCGGAAAGGATTGATAATTTCATTGAGACCCTGATGAATTCTCAATTATCCGAGGGGAAAAAGGGTATTCAAAAAGCATACGCAGCTCTCTTCTGTTCTCTTTTCCTGACTGCAGTTTTCCCTGAACGTTTTGTAGATTTCAGACAATCGAAGTGGGTGAATCTTGCAAGAGCACTTGGTTACGAAACTCCGAGTCCAGTGCATTCATATGGCCAGATGATTGTCTGGGCAGGGAAATTTGCACAGGAAATTGCGAAAAGACCTGTCTTTCAAAAATACTGGCAGACAGAACACCCCCTATGGGCAGTAGCTGGCCTTTGCTGGAATTTAAGGAATGACGTTAACAATAAACCCATTTCAGGGGAAGATGATATGGCAGATACCGAATGTGATGAAAGGATACATACTCTGCTCAAAAAGAAGGGACAAATTATTTTCTATGGTCCACCAGGGACCGGGAAGACCTATCTGGCAAGACAGATCATTCATCATCAGAAACAGCACTACACATTAGCGGAAACCTCACTTCTTGATCAGAGGGTCTTTTCCCTTACAATCTGGCCTCCGCGGGATGGAGAGGTCTTCGAACTGAAACCGAAAGATACCTTCGTATATCAATGGAATGAGAAACGTAACTGGCAGAGACCGTATGAAGACCTGCAGGAAGGAGACATACTTCTGGCTTATCATCCAAACCCATTCAAACAATACAGGGCAATCCTTCGGTGTCTCGAAAAAGAGAGAGATTCCATCCGTTTGGAATTTGTAAAATCCTGGAATGGTCCCACCTTCAAAGAGATGAAGGAAGATCCAATCCTGAAAGACACCCTCATGATGAGGGTTACGATGACCTTCAGCCTGAAAAAGCTCGATGAAGTTGAATTGGAGCGTATCCAGGCCCTCTCCCCCGAACTTACCAACAAGGCCCTTGGTTTTACTGAGACCTTGATCCATGAGTCCGTGTCTATGGGTGAATTTGTCACGTTTCACCCTTCTTTTGGATACGAAGAATTTATCGAGGGACTTCGACCCGAATCAGACGAAGAAGGGAACCTGTATTATAACGTTCAGGATGGAATTTTCAAGAGATTTGCCCGGCAAGCCTGTAATGTCCTTCTCCAGGAAGCAAAAACCGGTAAACGATGGATGCCAGGTGGAGGACCTCCCCCGTTGAATGAAGAAGAGAGGGAAAATATCCGAAAGATCGCTGGGAATGTTCCATTTTATCTTATAATCGATGAGATCAACCGGGGTGATATCTCCCGGATTTTTGGGGATTTGATCACTCTCATCGAAGCAGATAAACGGTACGCTGCTGAGAATGAGATAATTACGAGGCTCCCTTACTCAAAGCAGTCTTTTGCAGTTCCACCCAACCTGTACCTTGTCGGAACGATGAATACGGCCGACAAGTCTATAGCGCTCATTGACATCGCTCTCAGGAGACGGTTTGGCTTCATCGAACTGATGCCGGATTATGATCTACTGGCAACACTCTTTGAAGATGTCCCCGATGATGTACGGCCAATAACAGATCTTTCCCTCTCTCTCCTGCAAAATATCAACAGCAGGATTCTCTCGATGTATGACCGTGATCACCAGATTGGCCATAGTTATCTTGTTCACCTGAAAGAATCGAGATCACGGGATGAAGCGATTGAAACACTGAGATTCGCATGGTATTATGAGATCATACCACTCCTCCAGGAATATTTCTTTGACTCTCCAAAGAAGCTTAAAGAGATCATAGGTGACAGGTTCGTCTCCATTGACGGGGAGTACGGATTCACTTTCACTCCCGAACTGTCTGGTGAACAATTCATCGATGCACTGGAAATTGTCGCGTCGAATGGTACAGGAATAACAAACGGCATTTCGGATGAAGACGGCAACATTATTTGAATACGAAGAACAGTGCTTCGAAATATCAGAAACTGACAGCATTGATGGAAAAAGCCTCCGTCTTACTGAAAAGACCCTGCAGGAACTGGAGAGGCTGAATAACGGTACATTCTTAGATATTGGGAGAACGACAATCAAAGCAAAAAATTTCGTTGGTGTCATCAAAATTGGAGATATTTCCATCCAGGTTCTTCCCAAAATAATCCGAACTGCCAATACTGAGGAGCACAAAGCACTCTCTGCATCAAATCTCCTCAAAATGCTTTCTTACACAGAGCTGGTCCCATTTTCAAGCCCGAAGGCAGCAGTCCTTGATAGTGATCACATTGATCTCTTTGAAATTTTTATCAGACTTTTTGCCGATGGATTAGAGAATCTGATCCGCCATACACAACCCAGGGAATATATCAAAAAATCAGATAATCTCAGTTTCGTGAAAGGAAAGATCCGAATCAATGATTATATCAACCCAGCCCGAATGCATATCATTCCCTGCACCTATTACGATTTCCTGATAGATTCTCCTTTAAACAGGACGCTAAAATTCACCTGTCACCTGATGTCAAGATCGATATCTGATTCTCCGACGATCAGAAAACTGCGTTCTATTATCAATATTCTTGACCAGGTCACACTTGCGCCAATTACTGTTCATGAAGTGGACCGGATTGCATTCACACGGTTGAACAGGATGTTTGAACCTTTTATCCGGATCTGCAGGCTATTCCTGCAGCATTCTACTCTTACCCTCCAGGTTTCTCATATTGAATCGTTCTCTCTCATGATCCCGATGGAAAGGCTCTTTGAGGCGTTTGTAGCATCTGTACTTAAGAATAATCCTGTCTATTTCTTTGGGCCGGGATTCAGGGTTATTGAACAGAAATCAATAGGTTACCTCGCAAAAGATGAGAATGGACGCAATATTTTCTTCATGAAACCTGATATCGTGATTGAAGGACGTTCTCGACCTGGTATTATCGATACGAAATATAAGATACTCAAACCAGAGGAGATAAAATACGGGGTTTCTCAATCTGATATGTACCAGATGCATGCCTATGCAACAAAAACAAATGCCTCTTTTTGCATGTTGTTATACCCCGATATGATCTTTTCACAGAAACGTGACTTCACCATTACAGGGCCGAATACGGAGATTCAAGTTCTCATCCGTTCAATTCCACTTTCATATAATCTTTCAGATCCAAAGGGATGGGCTGCATTTCAAAAAAATCTCAATGAAATTGTGCGACCACTTTCAGCTGTCAAGGACAACATTCATCAGCAGGTCATTGGACAGGGAACGGCGAGTGGGTAATACCTTGATTATTTCATCCAGTTCTCAATCAAAATCCATCTATTTAGATACTAATCAATTGACCATCCATACAGTCCCGCACCGCTTTATCTCATCGCTCATCTTCAAGGGTCTAATACAGCAGGCCGCCCTGAATACCAAAGGCAAAGACGAAGCCCCGGAGCATAGGTGGCACACGAAGGAGTCAGGCATGATCTGGTAAGGGTGAAGGGGGATGCAGATGAATATGTACACTTTCACCACACGCATCGGTACAACTAAAAACTCTTGAATCCATATCTTTGAGACAAAGAGAGTAAATCAAGGGACCATTAAAATGGCTAATTCCTCTGCAAAACCTTTTTTAAAATGGGCTGGTGGTAAGACCCAATTACTGGAAGAGTTCACCAAACGAATACCAAAAGAACTCTCTGAGGGAAAACTGCCGGTTTTCATTGAACCTTTTATTGGAGGGGGCGCAGTCTTTTTCCATTTCAACAGTTTATTCGAGTTTGATGAGTGTCATATTTTTGATATTAATGAGGAATTGATTCTTGCATATACTGTCGTGAGAAACAATGTCGAGGATTTGATTGACAATTTACGTGATATTGAAAAGGATTTTTTTTCGAAGGATGATTCAGGGCGTAAAGAATTCTATTACAATCTCCGTGATGAATTCAATCGTCAGAAATCGGCAATAAATTTCCACCAGTTTGAGAAAGCTTGGATAAACAGAGCTGCGTATCTGATATTCCTGAATAAAACGTGCTTTAACGGGCTTTATCGGGTGAATAATCAGGGAGAATTTAATGTACCCTTTGGGAAATACAAGAACCCGAAGATCTTGAATACAGATCTGCTAAGACTGGACTCTGAAATACTACAAAATACTACAATTCATCTTGGTGATTTTACTGATTCCTATCGATATGTTTCGGATGATTCTTTTGTCTACTTTGACCCTCCATATCGACCACTCAATGAGACTTCCTCATTTACGCAATATTCCAAGAATGGGTTCAACGATTCAGAGCAAGAGCGATTAGCTTCATTCTTTGAACAATGCGACAGGAAGCATGCAAAGCTCATGTTGAGTAATTCGGATCCAAAAAACGTGGACCCCAATGATGATTTCTTCGATATTCTCTATGAAAAGTACCATATCACACGAGTTCCTGCAAAGAGGATGATTAACTGCGACGGGACAAAAAGGGGAGAAATTCGCGAAATTATCGTCACCAATTATTAAATTCCCATGACCTCGAAAAACGATCGTGCCTGGAATAAAGTCTTCAATGATCTGAATCTTCTCGATTCGATACAAAAAGACGGACATGCCCGGATTTCTGCATCGACTTTGAAGGAGGTTGGAGGAAGAGAGCCCCGTTTGATGGCAAAGCAGGACACCCTGGAATCGAGGCCTGATATATTCCGAAAACACCAGCTTGTCATCCTACCCATTAAAAACGGCGAATATATCATTTTTCAAGACCCTGATTCCCGGAGTTATTTTCAATTTGATCTGGATTCTGGGACAATCCCAATCGAAATTCACGAATCTGATCCATTTGTTGATAGACTTGAGACATTGGACCTGGGATCGATCTCAGGCGAGTTCCAGGCCCTTGATTATGCCAATATAGCCTCTGTTCTGAAAACATATACTCATGAACCCGAGCTATTCCTTACGATTCGCGGGAGATTGCGTTCGAGCTCTTTTTCTATTGCCTTACCTGGGAGGGATGAATCAATCCCTATTCAGGGCGTTCAGATGGAGATCGATTCGGGATTTGAAGGGTCACAGGGGATATACCTGATCGAAGCAAAGATGGGGAAGCGGCAGGACTTCCATATCAGGCAACTCTATTTCCCCTGGAAGGACTGGTCATCACGGTCACAGAAACCGGTCATTCCAATTTTTTTCTCCTATTCCAATGGCCTGTTCTATCTCACTACGTTTCATTTCGGAGAACGGTATGGAGTGATGGAGATTGTTGACCAGAGATGCTTCTCGGTTGATGAAGATCCATTCCTGGTTGTCGAGTATGACACCTTTTCAGCTCCAATACCCGTCGATCCGTGTGAGCCTGATACAGCCCCATTTCCGCAAGCAAACGATATTGATAAGATAATCGACCTCGTGGTTTCGTTTAACGATGAATTGGATACAAAAGAAGCAATTGCGGAATATTTCGAATTTGATGAAAGGCAGGGTGATTACTATGCGAATGCTGCAATTTATCTGGATTTTCTTGAAAGGGGAGAAACAAGAGGCCAATTCGTCCTCACCCCACAGGGATATGAATTGAAGCGATGCAAGACTCGTCGTTGCCGGAATGGACTGTTATTGATGCAACTGTTCAAACGGCCTACATTTCGATATTCCATCGAATTATTGAGGGAATCCCGTTTCGATATCGAATCAATTTCGACACAGAGTATTGCTGATCTTCTTTGCCGATACGATACCCGTTATAATTCGGTAACTCGCCTTCGACGGGCTTCGACAGTTAAAAGCTGGTTGAAATGGATTTGTATGAATGTACGGTTTGAGGAGTAACCGAAGAAAATCGGATGGATATATCATAAATTATCTACGCAGTAATTTGAGTAACAACCGATTCTAATAATTTCGCTTGCGTTTCCTTCCTCTTTTGTATTTGTTGTTCGAGCTCATCACAGAGTTTCATGATGGCGTCGCCTTTCTCAACGAGTTATTTCTTAAAGTACCTTATCAAATAATTAGATCTAAATATCTTATCAAAATATATAAATACTATAGTTGAGATAAGATATTTTGATAATATGAATCCAATCACACTACCATGTATTATGGCCAAACAACAAGGTCGAATCCTATATATCTGTAAAATTCCTGCGGCTATATTGTCGGATCTTTACAATCAGGGGACTATCGCAGTCGATGTTTGGAGTTCAACGCACCAGGAGGGTTATCAACGACAACCAGTAATTACCAGAGCCCGGAAATTTGCAAAATTTATTGCAAATAATGGTATAAGCCCAACTTCGATTTTATTGTATCAGCGCGATACATCAAATGGAGTGATATTTAAGGATAATTCACTTGTAATTCCGAATGCCGGGAAAACAGACAAACCACTACTTTATCTAGTCGATGGACAACATAGAACGCTTGGTATTGCTGAAGGATACAGCCAGGATTATTTTAAAAAAGATACAGAACTTGAATTTCCAGTTACAATTCTGGTTACTGATGGAGAAATCGATCCAATAATAGAAGAAGCTACACAATTTGTTACAATCAATACCGAACAAAAAAGAGTAAGAACGGATCTGGCAAGTCAACAGTTACTGAAGATCCGTTCAACTCTGCACGGCTCAATAACAAAAGAGACTCGTCTTGAAATAGGCACAAAAAAGGAACTTAAGCCATTCGCTACATCGATTACTAATTTCCTTGCTGAAGATGAAGACTCACCTTGGTTTGGAAAAATTGTTCGTCCAAATACTACAAGAGCACCTTCAGGACTTCCCTCCCAGGGTCAGTTTGAGGATTCACTTATGGATGGCTATATTGGAGATTCCGTTATTGAGTACGGGGCAAGTGCAGGATATACCATAGCAGAACTTCTGGAAGTAATTAAAAATTATTGGAGAGCAATATTCATTTTAATGCCGGATTCTATCAACACCCCTGAGAATTATTATGTTACAAAAACACTGGGTATACACTCATTAAATTCATTGTTGCCTTCGATTTTCCATATCAAAAGGTTGAACAAAATTCCCACAAAAACAGAATTTGAAAAGATTTTGACAAAATTAGATGCTTTCACAGAAGAATTCTGGATTTCTGGGGGGGAAGCAGGCAGTTATGGTGGTGGAAAGGCAGCTTTCAGTTCGCTGACAAAAGAAATTCACAAAAGGATGTTAAATTAGAAAAGGAGATTAATATGACTTTATTAAACAAGAATCCACCGACCTGGAATTTTAGGGAACAGATACCAGGTGAGATGCTGGTAGATCCTATTCAAGAAGAGTTTTTCACAACTGATATAATTGGAGGACTCTCTGAAGCACTGATAAGGGAATGCATACAGAATTCTTTGGATGCAAAATCAACTTCATCGGAAGATCCCGTTAGGGTCAGAATCGGTTTTTTCAATGAGGGATCTGCTCTGGTTCCTAATCAGTATTCAGTTTTTTTTAAAAATATTAAAGCTCATATTTCAGCAGATGGAAACGGTCTTAACAAAAAAATTGATTTTACAGGACCAATGCCTTTCCTTATAATCGAAGATTTCGGAACGCAGGGTCTTGAAGGTGATCCTTATGAAGATTACATCGATGAATCTGCAGAGGGAAATCATAATTTTGCTTATTTCTGGAGAAATTACGGGAGATCCGGTAAACACGGCAATTCAATTGGCAGGTGGGGCCTGGGTAAGACCGTTTTTCCGGCATCTTCAAAGATGAATACTTTTTTTGGTTTAACAGTGCGTGAATCTGATAAAAAAGCGTATTTGATGGGTCAGAGTGTTCTGAAATGGCATAAATGTCATGACGGAGTGTATAATCCATATGGTTCGTATGGCATTGAAAATTCCGACGCTAATGGGCATCTTTTAACTATACCAATTGAAGCGGAAATATTTCTTAATAATTTCAGTTCAACATTCGCACTAACACGAAATGGAAATTCTGGATTGTCTATTGTGATTCCACACCCAGAAGATGAAATAACAGGATCAAATATTTTTAAAGCTGCAGCAACTGAACTGTTTTATCCCATCTTGGCTGGAATCCTTGAAATCGATATTGAGTTTGACTCTGATTCGTGCCATATTAGACCTGATAATTTTGATGAAATATTGAATTCTAATAATTTTAGGATCCCTGAAAAGAAGTTGAATAATCTATTAGATCTTATTAAATTTACAAAATCTGTATTAATTTTTGATAAAGAACAATATATAACTGTAAATTGTCCTGATTCATTCAGATCACCAAAATGGGAGGATGAATTATTTAATGATATTAATATTAGTGATATTAAAACGAGATTTGATTCAGGTGAGATATTGGGTTTTTCGGTACCTCTACAAATCCGGAAAAAAGATAAGAGTATTGAAACGGGAGGATTTAAGGTATATCTCCAAAAAGATCCTGATCTGACTTATTCAGAAAGTTATTTTATTAGGGAAGGATTCTCCGTCAAGGGAATGTCCCAGATGAGATCTAGAAATATTCGTGGGATGGTTGTAATTGACGATGGACCATTGAGTACTATGCTAGGAGATGCAGAGGGACCTGCTCATACCGAATGGCAGAAGGACTCGATGAAATTTAAAGAAAAGTATTACTACGGCTCAGGATACCTAAATTTTGTTAAGGATAGTATCAAAGCGGTATCGAATTTTCTCAGCAGGCAGACTGAAGAAATCAATGAAAAAATTCTGGGAAATATCTTCTTTGTCGAAGCACCCGAGAAAATCACTGATGTGAATCCTCCTGAGGGTCCTGATTCTGGAAGAGGCAAGGGAAGAAAAATAACGCCCCCAACTCCGACACCGACACCTCACTCTCCTCCTAAACCATACAGGATTGATCAGATAAAAGGGGGGGCAATTATCAAATCCATACCTGTAGATACAGCGATGCCAGATCAGCTTGAAATAAGATTTGCCTATAATATTCGTAAAGGGAATCCTTTCAAAGCATACAATCCCCTTGATTTCGATATTTCACAATCACCTATTCAGGTGGCATCATCTGGTGTGGAAATTATCAATAAATCAAATAATATCCTGATAGTAAGAATCAAAGATAAAGAGTTTGAAATCAAAGTATCTGGATTCGATGAGAATAGAGATTTGGCTATCCGTTCAAATAGTCGGAGGGGTATGTCATGATACGGCGATTCAACTATACAGGAAGGAAGAAAATCGATCGTGATAAAATAAAAATTCAGCTCAATAAAAACGAAGGGTTGTATACTTCATTCGATGCACAAATTAATTTGGAAGACTATAATTTTCCAGGAAATACAGCGATTTATATGGAGGCTCGCGATAAATCATCATATATGCGATTTCCTTTTGGATCTATATCAAAACAAACTGTCCCGGATAATAGAATTCTATCGGAAATCCAATCAGAACTGGTTTCATTCCGTATCAAACTGGTGGATGAATCAAATAAGCATGGCCTTATTCTTGCATCTTCTGAAATTTCCGTTTCAATGGAGCCCGAACCTGAAGATAAATCAAAAATGTTTATATTACCTCTGGTTCACGCGGATCTTGAAGATCAAATCTGGAAGATCGATTTTAGAGAGAAACCTCACCTTATGGTGAATAAAAAGATAGATTTAATCGATGAATTTGTCGATACTCCATATTTTTTGGGTTTAGTATTTCCTGCTGTGGTGCGCCTTATCCTTATACAGATACTGATTGTGGATTCTCATGAATATGATGAATCCGGGTTTGAAGACTGGCAGGATTTATGGATAAGATTTGTCAATAATTTACCTGGAATTCAAAACAGATATGATCCCGAGGAATTCGATACAATGGAAGAAAAAATCTACTGGATTGAAGAAGTTGTTGTTCCGGCATTTTGCACTGCGTACAATACTTTGAAAAAGGTTGTAGAGGTATTTAATGGAGATGAAATTTAAATGACGGAGATAAGAGCCTTTACTGACATCGGGATTGAGAAATTCAGAAAATATCTATCCGAAATGAAGAGTTCGGAAAGAATAATTATCGATGATGAATTATTATTCGATGATAATATTACTTATGTTGTATCCGCAGAAGTTGAGATTAAACCGAGTATGTTTTATTCAAAAATGGAGGCAGCTGAATATTTATTTGAAATTATTCAAAAAATCAATATTGAAGAAAAATTTTATAATATAGGTTTATGGAGCTGGCTGGCCGCCTATTATTTTGATTCTGTTTGTCCCCAGACAGTTCAAGGACAGAGAAAAATTGGAAATGAATACCGCTATATTCTAGCGAAAAAACGCGAATATAGGCGTTTTCACCGACATTTGTTAGCCGGGCCCGTGCGTATATATGCATATCATGGAAGTAATGCAAAAATATTGTTATACGGACCTCTGGATAAATTCGGGGATTTCAGTGAGCAGATAACATCAAGGCCTGATGTTGTTACAAATAAAGGATTGATAAATGCATTGAATATTCTATACTGGGATGAGGAAAATGAACGCCCAAAAAGAGGTGCCGCACCAAATAAAAAGAAACCAGGAACACTGCGAAGATTTGTTGTTGATATGGTAGGTCAGTTTGATATGAATTATGATCTTTATTCGATGTCAGGTAAAGAAATTTTAAATTTATTACCCTCTGAATTTGATAAATTTAAATTCAATTAAATTTTATTCTGGTTTTATGAAAAATATAGTAGATCAGAACACTAATGAGCAGAATAAGAATATTCTAAATCAAATAATCATGAATCAATCACGAACAATGGGAAGTTTTACTTTCACGCTGCCCAAAACAAAATATTAAGTTCATTCTGCTGAAATTTGAACCGAATATAAGGATAAAAAGGTGCATAAAAAATGTGTGGAGAAATTAAAGGCAGATTATCCCTTATTAGTTGAATATTACACCAAATTATTGACAAACATAGTTATTACAGAAAAAAACCAAGACAAATACCTTAAAAAAAACCAATGAGAATATCATGGTTCAACCTCTATCAGACCAGGGCAAAGGTGTTTATACAGGAATAATGCGGAAATGAACGAGTAAAATTTTCCATGTTCACCTGCTATCATAACAGTAATTGCTTATCCAATCATGTAATTGAAAATAGGGCAATTTCAAAAACTTGGAGATTCACATACAATGAATAGTCGTTATACTGTGCTTGACATGTTTGCTGGTGCCGGGGGTCTCACTGAGGGTTTTTTCAGACAAAATTACAAAATTGTAACCCATATTGAAATGAACCCAGTAGCCGCTCAAACACTTCAAACACGGGCATTATTTCATTCACTATCCAAAATCAATCAAAAATCTCTCTATGATGAATATTATGAGGGAAGAATAACTCGAGATGAATTTTTCAATGAATGTGAAACTCTTGGGATATTTGACACAGGAATTATTAATGAGGAGATATCTTCGTTCACTTCAAGTGGCATTATTAATGAAATTCATAAGCGACTCGATGCAGAGGGAGAGAATTCCGTTGATGTCATTATAGGAGGCCCCCCCTGCCAGGCCTATTCTCTAATCGGAAGGGGCAGAGATTCCCAGAAAATGAAATATGATCCCCGAAATCATCTGTACCTCCATTATCTAAAATTTATACATGAATTCAAACCTGAAATGTTCGTATTTGAAAATGTTCCAGGATTATTCAGTGCTAGAAATGGAGAAATACTCCTGGATTTTCAGAGAAAGATAAAAAATTTAGGGTATTCCCATGAATCAAATGTAAAAATTCTTAATGCAAGTCAATTTGGAGTTTTACAGGATAGAAAACGAGTTATTTTCATAGGATGGAAGGATGAGCATAATCTTGACTATCCGGCATTCGAAAATAAAGAAAATGGATATAAAGTCTGGAATTTACTCAATGATCTTCCAAAACTTGAGCCGGGGACTGGGACTGATGGGCCTCAGAAATATCGAGCTGGCCGTCCCTCTCATTATCTCCGTCAGATGGGTATCAGAACAAATGAAAAATATGTAAGAAATCATGAGGCGCGATATCATAATGAACGTGATAGAAGGATATATAGAATAGCAATCCAGAAATGGAATCTGGAGAATCGAAGAATCAAATATTATGAGCTTCCAGCCAACCTAAAAACGCACAAAAATCAATCTTCATTTAGTGATAGATTTAAAGTAGTGACCGGAAATGGGTTATCACATTCAATTGTTGCTCATATTTCAAAAGATGGCCATTACTTTATTCATCCAGATATACATCAAGCGCGATCTCTTACTGCGAGAGAAGTGGCACGACTTCAATCATTCCCCGATAACTATATCTTTGAAGGATCTCGAACTTCCCAATACATGCAGATCGGAAATGCTGTGCCACCTCTAATGTCCGAAGCTATCGCATCTGAAACTAAAAAAATGTTAAATTCGATTTTTTAGCAATTATTTAAATTAAAGTTAAAATATCTAAAATCGCAGGATTGTTGATATTTCTTTTAAAGGAACTATTTTCTTCCATATCTGAAAAAATCCGAAAATCGATAAAAGATCCTGCAACCGGTTATTGAATATTGAAACCTAACTTTGCCAGTTGAAAAGAAATAAAGGTGTTCTTAGTTAAGTTTGAAATGAGCAAAATGCAAACAAAACTAAGAACCAATGAAATTTGTCAACGTCGGTCTAGAAATCCCCAACTTCGTCGGAATAATTCTCCCCACCCCATTTAAATCTTTTGTCAATTCTCTCTCAAACATTAGGAAACCTCTATTCTACCGATTCGTGTTTATTCACCCATAATTTGTGGTTCTTTCTGTCTTTCATACGATAACTCTCTCCCCGAATATTCACCGTTCTACAGTGATGCAAAATTCTGTCAAGGAGTGCTGCAGCAATTACCTGGTCCTGAAATATTTCGCCCCAGTTGCCAAACGACTTGTTGGAGGTGAATATCGTTGAACCCCGCTCGTATCGGCGGGATATCAACTGGAAGAAGCAGTATGCTGCCTGAGCATCAAATGGAAGATACCCGATCTCATCGATGATCAGGAGACCTGGCCGGGTGAGTTTCTTCAGATACCGATCAAGCTGATCACTGTGATATGCTTCTTTGAGCTGTTCGATCAGGCCAGACGCATTAATGAAGAGAACCGGGATCCCCTGTTCAATGGCAGAAACACCCAGACCAATCGCCAGATGTGTTTTTCCAACACCCGGCGGTCCAAGGAAGACCACATTTTCTGCATTATCAACAAATCTCAGAGTGGCAAGATCCCTGATCACCGTCTGATCAATCGAGGGTTGGAACTCAAAATCAAACTCTTCAATTCGCTTCAGGAGGGGGAACCCAGCACCTTTTGTCCTGGTTCTAATTCTTGTAGAAGTCCTGTTGTTCCACTCCTGTTCAATCAGATATCCGATTGTCTCAACGGGGCTGAGACTCTCATTCATTGCACGTTCAAGCGTTGGTTCAAGAAGAGCGTCCATCGTATCCAGTTTCATCATGGTAAGGCGATGATGGATCTGTTCGAGAAGAAGGGTAGTCATACCCGGCCCTCCCGTGCAAAAATGTCATATTCGGCAAGATTTCGTGTCTCAACAGAATGCAGATCAATGGTTGGTTTGCATGCCCGATCCCTCTTTGAACCACTGCCGGATTCATTGAGGATTTCCTTGTAAAGCCCTTCAAAATGCTCTTTTATCTTTGAGCGCTCGTTTCTTCCTGTCAGGAGAGAATGGGTACAGATCTCATTGCCATCAGCATGAATCGACACGTGGTTCTCCTGGACATATACGTCAACACGCCTCCCTGCATATTTCCAGGGAACTGAGTAGATGTTCCCATGTAACGAGATGTAGCAGTCTTTGGAGACTTTTCGAGATTCTTTCTTCGTTAGGAGATAGGGTGGATACGAAGCGAAAGGACGAAGGTTCTCCTGAACCAAGCGCTCAAACGGAATCTCATTGGTGGTTCCATGAACTTTCCCATTGACGCAATTGGACCAGATACGTGCCTGTAGATTCAAATCTTCAAGAGAGTGGAAGGTTCGGCCATACAAGAAGTTGTCTTTGATGTAGTGAATTGAACGTTCAACTTTGCCTTTGGTTTTGGCTCGACCCAGGCGGCAGAGACGTGACGTGAAACCGAAATGGTCACGGAAGTCTGCAAAGAGGGGATGGAATTCTGAAGCGGTTGAGGGATATTTCCGGTTGAGGACGACACTGCGAAGGTTGTCATAGAGGATCATGTCAGGAACTCCACCAAAATACTCAAATGCTCCCAGATGTCCTTTGAGAAGTGCAGTAAGACCTTGATGCGGGAAGAATTCTACATATCTCATCCGGGAATAGCCAAGAACCATTGAGAGGCCATACACCTTCTTTTTGGAGCCATCGGCCGTTTCATAGGGATACTCAAGCCAGTCACATTGCATCATCTCTCCCGGTTTGGTTTCATATCTGAGTTCAGCCGGAATGGTGATGTTCGGACGGATCTGGCGGATATAATCGCCGAGTATCGTGGTACCCCCATCGTAGCCAAGATTTGTGATCTCTTCCAGGAGTCGAACACGGCTCAGACGAGGATAGTTGTTCAGTCTCTCCCGGATGTACGGCTTGAAGGGATCCAGTTTGCTCGGTTTCTGTCTGGTCTGAGGATGTTTTGATGGTTGATCCAATGACAGATGCCGGGCTATAGTTTTTCTGTCATACCCGGTTTCTCGGGCTAATAAGCTGATATTAACTTTCCCTGTTGCCAGTTCCTGTTCACGCGCTAGATCCTGTAACATAAAATACTCCTCGTCCTCGAGCATGCACATCCCAGATACTCTCTGGTAGCACATTGGGGATTTTTATTCCGACACAATTGGGGAATTTTATCCCGACGCATTTGGGTATTTTTACGCCGACGAAACTGGGGAAAAGTAAACCGACATTGACAAAATTGAGCCGAATGAAAATATATCCTTTCCTATCGGCACAATATTCCTCGTTGAAAGATTGTATGAAATCCTAAATTTTACCGATATTTTTGGGAAACAGAAGACAAGGGGTATAGATATCAACAA
>Ga0209269_1000928_pt1 | contig 19052 bp, 19 predicted proteins | sample MTBAKMMethaMetaG_FD_187455 | JGI IMG/M metagenome (GOLD analysis project Ga0209269, IMG submission 187455) | Enrichment culture microbial communities from Arthur Kill intertidal strait, New Jersey, USA, that are MTBE-degrading - MTBE-AKM (Arthur... | ecosystem: Environmental > Aquatic > Marine >... | reverse complement strand
CTTCTTTTGCCGGATGAGTTCGGCTGCTTCTTTGCGGAACTCTTCCCAGTTGATTTTCTTTTTCATAAGCGTCAAATTTAAATTATTATCTTAAATTTGACACAGTTCGTAGAACAGTCTCCATCCACCATTTGGTGGACAGTCTCCCTGGCTATTCAAATTATACTCCGGGGTAACCATTTCACCTATTTCAGGACTCATTACTCTGATCCCGTGATCCCTTTCTTTTCCCTATTCAACGCTCATCTTTCGCAACAGCTTCAGATGACAGGTGGCAGAGCCAGGTTTTACAACTTGCAAAGATTTTGGTGAGATATTAAAAATAGTTATTCTATTATCAACCAAGCCAGACCTGTCCGGCTTTTTCTGCCGGACAGCGTCGAAGAAGGCAGCAATAAAACTCAATTACTCAATTACTCAATTACTCAATTACTCAATTACTCAATTACTCAATTAATCAGATCCTTGCAATTTTCCACCGCCTCATCCACCGCCTTAAGCATTGGCTCAACCGATATTTCCTTTCCTACCGCATTTTTCATCCAGTGTTGTGGTGTAATGCTTCCGGCAATAAGCATCCTGTAAAGTTCCAATGCAATATTTTTATCACCTATATATTCCTCTGCCTGAAACTCAATGAGGTGTCCTAAAGGATATGCAGATAAGTAAAGCGGATAACTGATCATGTGTGAGTAAATCGCCAGAACCGGTTCGTCAGTTACGCCAAATACCTCTGAGAAATAGTTGTTCCATACTGTTTTGGCTGTTTCAATGACCTTCTTCTTTAGCTGTGCGGGTGTTGCATCCGGATTGGTATATAACCACTTCCATACTTCCATGTCAACAAGTGACACCCCCATGATCTCATAAACTCCCCAGAAAAGATCCAGGTTTTTCCAGTGTTGCAGATTCGGATCCTCTGATTTTAACCCCAGTAACTCCATATCCTTCGTCTGGAAAATAAAGGCTACTGCTTCGGTAAAACCGGTATTCGGAACTCTGCGCAGACTGTAATAATCAACATCATACAGAGTAATAGTCTGTTCTACATTATGTCCCAGTTCATGAATGGCAATATTATAACCCTTATAGTCCATACCATCCTTTCCTATCCTGGTACGCAAATGAGCCTTATCGCCCCTCATTGCCGCACCCCATGCATGTCCTGCTCCACGGGCTGCATCAACAGTAATGCGTGATGAAATTTCAATTGCTTTATTTACTGAAAACCCAAGTTTAACCAGAATCTCAGGTATGTCTTTTTCAAATGCATCTTTTGAAGGATATTTTTTGTTTACAATTTCGTCCAGCTTTTCAGGTGAGTATGTACTTCTGGGCTTAAAACCATCATACCATATATCGAAAGGCTGAAATTCCCTGCCTAACCTGGTTTTAATCATTTCTGCAACTTTCATGGTTTGTGGTGAAGAAACCAGACTTTTAAACAATTCTTCCATTTGCCGCTGCGAAATCTCCATCTCCTGGTCAAACTTGCGACTGATATAATCAGAATAATAAGGAGAGTATGGATCAATCTCCCGTAATGATTTATAGCTGTTAAGGAAATGGACATAACGCGTATCTGGTTCTGCACTGAAAGTTATTTCTTTTTCTCCGTCGAGTACCTTATTGTTGTATGGATCCCACTGATAAGCATCATTATTTATAACCTTTTCAGGAATACTCTGATCTATGATCCTCAGCATTACCTGGTAGATCATCTTTTGTTTTTCCAGACCTTCCGGCTGACTGTAATTTGATTTGATCTCATCTCTTAATCCCCAGTGTGTGATCAGTTTCATATTTTCAGGGAAATACGTTCTTCCTTCACTGTCTGTCAGGGATCCCATCATTATATTATATTCAGCGATGTAATTGTCTACTGTGGTGGAGATTTCAGAGACCTTTTGCAAAACTGCAGGAGGTACTCTTTGTGAAAATACATCTCCCATGCGGGCATAAGCCCATTCCAGGCGACTCCAGTCTTTGCCGTTTTCATTTTTTTCGGCAAGGGAATAAAACGGGAAGTTCAGCAGGGTAATAAAGGCGATCTTGTTTTTAAAGAGATCTTCATACAAATGGGCTGAAGGACTGTAGGATCCAAAGATCAGGTCAATTTCCGATAAAGGTCCTGTATCAAGATGCAATGGTTCTGTCAATGTGCGGTTCATCTTGTGAAAGTACCCGTATAAGATCTCAAAATTCCTTGAAAGTTTGTCAAAAAGAAGCTGTTGCTCTTCATCTGTAGCAGCAAAGTTCTTCATACAAAATTCGGCGAAATCTTCTTTACTCCCATCTGCATTAGTCCAGAATTTTGCTGCCTGGGTAACACCTCTTTCTATACGGAATGTGTCGGCACAAGGGTATTTATCTGTTAATCCGCTGATGGTTTCCATTATTACTGTATCCTGAATGATTCCCATTGTCTCCTGTTTTAGTGTCTGACGATCACATGATAACATTATTGATATCATGAGTATTGTTAAAAAAAATGGAATAATTCGTTTCATAGTGTTGAAGGTTTATATTATTTATTGAAATTAGAACTCACAATTTACTTCTAAATTATGTACCTTCAAAATTTATGTTCGGGTGAGATACTAAAATTCCTTAGTGTACCTTCGTGTGACCTTCGTGTCCATTTGTGGTAAAACCTAACAGACTGAACCATAAAGGACACGAAGGGTTTCACAAAGGGCACGAAGGATTAATAGTTTGAACGTAGATGTTCACTTCTTACCTCGACCTGATCTCTCTCCTCATAAATGACCTGTAAGAGATTGCAAAACAAAGAATGGTAGCTGCCAGGAGTCCTGTAAGCTGTGGCCATACAATAAGTAAGCTCTGGCCAAGGGGTATCGGACTTGGGATTGTTCCATGTACCTGCTCCATTGTCAGAGGCCCCAGACTGCGAACGGATGGCATGAGAAGCGTTGTGGTAGCCTCATCAAAAAGCTGACTGGGAACAATCCTCAGCAGATTCAGGATGAATTTCTGATAACTTATTATAATATGTGTGGGAGCAAACTCAGGAGGTGCCACAGCATTGGCTATAAGGTTAACAATCATGCTGTAGAAGATGCTGAAAAACAGCCAGACTGCAATACTGGCCAGGGCTGAAGTGGCCGCCTGTCGGAATTGTACCGAGAATAAGATAGATAAGTTTAGCCAAAATGCAACATAGAGTATGCTCAGAAAAATGAAGAAAACTATTCGCATAAATTCTTCCGCTGTGGGAGGTATTCCTATTTTTATCAGTCCGAGTCCCATTACCAGGAAACCAAGTGCAAAAAACATGACACTGATCACAATAAGTGCGGCAAGAAATTTTGCATTTATAAGGTAATCACGGTGAATGGGTTGGGACATAATACGACTTAATGTTCCTTTATTGTGTTCTGAATTAATGGCATCAAATCCCAGACTTATACCCAGTAATGGACCAAGAAAGCTGATAAAGACAATAAATGACGGAAGGGTTCCGTCGGAAACAGTAAAAAGCTTCAGGAAGATAAAAGCCCCTTCCGGATCATTCGGCTTTATTGCACTGCTGATATTGGTCAGAGCAGTATAAAGGGAACCAAGACACGTTAACACGATAATGCCAAACAGGATATTAAATTTCCAGCTTTTCACATGGTCGGATATTTCCTTACTGACAATAATCCAGAAGGGATGCAGGATATCCTCATCACTTGTAAAAAGGCTTGAATTCTTACGTCGCCCTGAAAAATTAAGAAACTTCCGTTTCTTCTGCTTATTCCTTGTTATGCTTTCATTTAACGAATCATTCATGATTATTCCCTCCTTCAAAATAACGGTTATAAATATCATCTAGACCGTATTCTTTTTTAACCAGGTAATTCAATCCGTTACCTGATTCAACAATTTTCCTGGCAATGTCTGGTGTAACATCACGGGAACAACCTATATAAAGAATGTTATTCTCTGTTCTTACATTGATTACACCGGAAATGTCCTTTAGCATATCAGAGACCTTCGTGACAGTTGCGGAGTTATCAGTTTCATCTTTTGAGGAAAGAATTACTCCTGCCTCAATCATATACGGCTCATTGGAGAACAGCTTCTGAGAGAGAGTAGCGATGTCTCCTTCTGCAATAAGTTTACCGTTAATAAATAAGCCTACACGGTCACATATCTGTTGAACCTGATGCAGATGGTGAGAGGAAATCAGTACAGTCAGTCCTTCTTCCTTGCTTAGTTTCATTATTAATTCCAGGAATTCCTTCACCCCGGTAGGATCAATGCCTAATGTCGGTTCATCCAGTATGATCACTTCAGGGTTCTTTATTAATACATCCGCCAGCCCTAACCTCTGTCTCATCCCGCGTGAATATTTTCCGGCCTTTTTATTCATGGCATCAGTCAACCCCACCCGCACCATCAGCTTTCTTGATTTTTCAACCGCTGTTTTATTTGACATGTTGTTAAGCCGGGCAGTGAACACAAGATTCTCCAGGCCTGTTAGATCATCATAGAAACCCACATCTTCAGGCAAATAACCCACTCTTCTCTTTACCTCAATAGGATTGGTTGTTGAATTAATACCACATACCCTGACTGAACCGGAGGCAGGTTCCGTCAGCCCAAGCATCATCAGAATGGTGGTTGACTTACCTGCACCATTTGGTCCAAGCAATCCAAAGATCTCACCTTTCTTAATGGTAAGGTTAAGCTGATCAACTGCTGTAAACGATCCGTATTGTTTCGTCAGACCGACCAGTTCAATAATATTCCTGTCCACGGGTTACCTCCTTCCATATTTGCGGAACAGATAATACACACTCCCCAAAGCCAATATGATTATAAATACACCTATCCAACCGTAAAGCATAGGGGTTTTAACAGTAATTCTGAATGTTACTTTGGATGACACTTCCGGAGTTTTTGCTTCAAAGTTCGTTACATAATCACCTGATAAGGCTTTTTTGTCGGCTTTAACAGTGGCCGTGATCTGTTCCTCTCCCCCGGTAACAACTTTTTCCACTCTCTTGGGATCGAAAGTAACTTCCCAGTTAGCAGGCTGGGTAGGAATGAGCGCCACGTCTTTAAGGTCAGAGGATCCTGTGTTTTTCAGAATAAGTTCAATTTTTTTCTCTTCACCTGCTATAAGACTGGTGCTTAACAGTCCTCTCGGAGTGGTCAGTTCCATATTGAATGAACCGGTAATCTCTGCTTTCAGTTCTATTTCGGCAGAAGTATTGCTGGATGCAACAGTGAAGGGTATAGTATATGTTCCGGCCTCAATCCTGTCAGGTGGCTTTATTTCAATAGTCAGGTTTTCAGTCATGTTGGGTTCAACATTGACAGAGGTGACCTGTTTGTATTCGGATGATTTAAAAACAACATTCCATCCGCGCGGAGCTATGGCTCTTAATGCATATAACTGATTCTCTGCTGTACGGTTTCTTAACTGCGCATTGTAAGTAAAGGTGGAATTTGCATGACCTTCTATATTCGGCTGTTTGGAAGTCAGCTCAGTCTTAAAAGTTCCCTGTTCCGATACAATGATATTCAACGGTAAAGTGAACAGATCTCCCGCTGAAATCGAAAAGCGATAACTCCCTTTGTTTACATTCAAAGGGGTTTCTACCTTAATGGTAAGGGTCTTCTTTTCATCCGGCAGAACAGATATCTGGCTCACAACCCATCCTCCGTTTTTTACCGTTGAAGTCCACGTTCTTGGTAAACCGGTTATCGCAATATCAACTGTTTTTACTTCTTTGGTGTTGTTAATAACATCAACGGAATAATCAACTGCTTCTCCGGGGGGGATGGAAATCTTTGTATTAGGGGTGTAAAGAAATAACTTTTCCGGTTTGCAGTCTTCAGCCTGAAGATTTACCGAAAATGTCCCGAGGAACGGGATCAATATAAGACTTAACCATTTAGCACGGGTTGACATATATAAATCCTCCTTAAATTTTTTGATAAATAAATTATGGTTCGCAAATTTATAATTTATGTTGAAAATGTAAAATCATTTTTATTAGTGTACAATGGAAGTAAATTCAATATTGACTTCCATTTCACTGATAATTAGATTGTTATTAAATAGTTGTTAAAAAAACTTAAAAATTGAAGGCAGGGGAGACTAACACAACATTTAAATTAATCTGTTAAAAGGTTTGATTTCCTTTTGCCGGAATGAATATCTTGTTTAGCTTTTTTTTCTGTTATTATAACGGCTTCGGGCTTCTTCAGGATCAGCACCCTGTGCAATATAAATTGTTGTTCTGTGATCAATTTCAACCCGTTGCATCTTCGTCAGATCAGGTGATTTAATAATATTATGCTTTTTTTCAAACATCGGTATCTTTATTTTTTTGTAAGATAGGGATTATTTCTGGTTCTGTCATCATCAAAAATAAAAAGCTCTTCTATAGGTACTGAAAACAACTGAGCCAGATCATAAGCCAGCTTTAAGGAAGGATTATATCTATTTTTCTCAAGAAAAACAATGGTTTCTCTCCTTACATTCACTTTTTTTGCCAGGTCTTCCTGAGTCAGATTATACTTTGCCCGAAATTCTTTGATACGGTTATTCATATTTCTTCCCTCTGAAATATAAAATTAACCAGACTATTCAATATGTTGCGGCCATCGCTAAGATACCGGTTCCAAGTAACTCTTCTGTTTCAAAGCTTACCCTGTTTTTCAGAAATATCAGGAAAATCCAGATATATAAAGAAATATAATAGGATATAGAAGCCGTCTTCTGAAGGATCTTTTTTGATAATTCATCTTCCGCAGGTTCTCCGCGTATTACACTCGTTAACCTTTTGTATCCTGCAAATAATGCAAAGACAACAACCATAAAAATGACACCAAAGTGCAACAGATCAATATAACCTGTTGTACCGGATAATTTAATATACCATAAACCGGTAGTGATCAGAACCAACCCGGCAATAACGAAAATTAAAACTGTTCTCTTCATAATGAATAGTTATATAATTCTAACACAAAGTTAGAAATAGTTAACATGATAAACAAATTTTATTATTATAATTTTTTAACCATAGTATTAATAATATGAAATATTTTCTATAAAAATGATGCAGAATTAAAAATATTATATATATTTGACCAAAAAGTTAAATAATATAGTTAAACTATGAAGTCAACTAATTTATTAATTATAATATGACAGAACAAGACAAACAAACCGAAGAAAAGATATTCGATTCCGCTACTGAGATTTTTATAAAAAAAGGAATGGATGGGGCACGCATGCAGGATATTGCCGATCATGCCGGTATCAACAAATCGCTGTTGCATTATTATTACCGGTCAAAAGAACGGTTGTTCAATGCAGTGTTTGAAAAGATCGCCGGACAGATGTTCAGGAAATTTGCGCCGGTCTTTGATGAAAATCTTTCCCTCGAAGACAAAATAAGGTTCTTCTTCAGGGAACATATCACTTTTTTACAAAAGAACCCCAGGCTTCCCTTGTTTATACTGAACGAGATGAATCGTAACCCTTTAGTAATTAAAAACTTTATTCAGTACCTTGATATTGAAAAATTCTGGACTACCTTGGAAATGCAGCATAAAGAGGAATTGAAAAAGTATAACATTACCAGGGAGAGTATTCCTCAGTTAATGACCTCCATTGCCGCCATGAGTGTCTTTCCGTTTGCAGGCAGGGTGCTGATCTCAAATATTATGGAAAAAATGGGATATAATTTTGAAGACTATATTGAGAAAAGAAAGGAGTATGCAGCTGAGTTTATTATTAATGCTGTTAAAAAGAGCGTGTAAGTATTATATTAAAGTAGGATTATTATTTTGAAAAAAATAAACGATGTGCTGAGGCAATATTTGTTAAACATTTACTGGACAGAGAGGCCTTTACATTAGAAAAAATAAACGCAAAGGCGCAAAAAAAGCGCAAAGGCAAAAATGTAAAAAAACGCAAAGACGCAAAATATTGATTATAATCAACACTTTGCGCCTTTGCGCCTTTGCGTTTTTATTTTAATTTAATGAACTATTTAATTAATAGTAAAAAGTTTTAATATTGATGAAAACGAAATATTTAATACTACTGCTGTTTTTAGTGGCAGAATCAGTCAATTCACAGCATATTCTCACACTGCAGGAATGTTATGAAAAATCATATTCAACTGCACCCATAATGGTTGAAAATAATATGTATTCTGAAATATGGCAGCTTAAGGATAAAAATCATTCCAAAGCCTGGCTTCCCGTACTGGATGCCGGCGGGAGCTTTGTTTATAACTCTTCAGTGGTGAATATGACTGATGCTCTTGGTTCTTTGCTTGATCCCGGCATTGCCGGTCTCATCAGACCATTACCTAACGAACAATACAAAGTTACCCTTGACATAAGCCAGACATTATATGACGGCGGAGCATTAAAAGTTGCTAGAGCTTTGGAAAAGATTGATCTGGGGATAAATTTGATGCAGACAGAATCCGACCTTTACAAACTTCGGGAAGCTGTAAACAATTGTTATTTCAACCTTCTTCTCATGGAAAGACAAAAGGAGTTGGTTCAAAATTACCTTGAACTTATTAATAAACGGATGATTTCAATGAATTCAGCAATGGAAGGCGGGATCCGTCTGAAATCAGATATGGATGTTCTCTTGTCTGAAAGAATAAAGCTGGAACAGCAACTATCTGAAAATAAAATGACGAAAGCTTCCCTCCGGAAGATATTATCCGACTTAACAGGAATAGAAATTAATGATTCCACCGAATTAATTCTTCCTTCCCCGGAGAACGATTACCAGGCCGGATTCACCCGTCCCGAACTACAGATATTTGACCTCAGGAAGGAACAGCTTGACCTGTCATTGCAGGCTTTACAAAGCAAGCGTATGCCAAAGGCATTTGCCTTTGCAACCCTCGGCTATGGTAATCCCCCGGGAAATAATTTCTTCAAGGATGAATTTGCACCTTATTATATAGCAGGAACAGGGATAAAATGGAATATCTTCGATTGGAACAGGGTCAGGAATGAAAAGCAGATGATATACCTTCAGCAGGGTATAATTGATAGCAGGAAGAGGGATATGACGGATAAGCTGACAAGACTCCTCGATGCTAAAAGTGCCGAAATATCAAACCTTGAATCACTTTTGAAAACTGATACGGAACTTATTGAAATAAGAAGAAGGATAACCCTGACGGCAGAATCACAATATGAAAACGGAACAATCACTGCCACAGATTACCTGAATGAACTGAATTCGGAAAAACAGGCTCAGATAAATTACGAGATACATAAAATAAATCTCGCCCTGGCCAGGGTGGAATATTTAAACATAAGCGGAAAGGAGATTGAATAATATGAAAACTAAAATGTTATTACTAACAGCAGCATTACTGTTCACCGGATGCAGGAACAATTCCGGAACAGCTGATGCCTTTGGGACTTTTGAGGCAACAGAAGTGATCATTTCTTCAGAGACTAATGGCAGGATACTCAGATTGGATGTGCCGGAAGGATCAGAGATTGAAAAGGGAACGGAAATAGCGCTCATCGATACTACCATGTTCCATCTTCAGAAAGATGAAATTAACGCAGGCATGAAGAGTGTCAGAACACGCATCGCAAATATAGACTCGCAAAACGAAATTCTGAAGCAACAGATAGTCAATCTGAATGTCGATTTTGCCCGGATTAAAAAGTTGCTGAAAGATGATGCCGCGACTAAAAAGCAGTATGATGACCTGAACGGTCAGTTAGAGGTGTTGAAGAAACAGATCGCCGCAAACAATACGCAGAAATCATCTGTTACGGCTGAATTATCGGTTTTTGAATCGAAAAAAGCCTTACTGGATGAACAGATTTCCCGTAGTATTGTCCGAAGTCCTCTAACGGGAACTGTTATTGCTAAATATGCTGAAGCAGGCGAGCTTACAACCGCCGGCAAGCCGCTTGTAAAAATGGCTGACCTTTCAATAGTGAAGCTTAAAGTGTATGTTAGCGGGGCACAGCTCGGAGATCTGAGAACCGGAGGGGAATGTACAGTTCGGATTGATGATGGCAGAAGGGGGTATAAATCATTTCCCGCTACGATAAGTTATGTATCGGATAAGGCAGAATTCACCCCGCGGATTATCCAGACGAAGGAAGAACGCGTTACGCTTGTGTATGCGGTTACCATCAGCGTGAATAATGACGGCAGCATTAAGTCGGGAATGCCGGGAGAAGCAATTTTCTGAAAATACTGAGAAATGAAAATGATGATACAATCATCAGGTATTACAAAAAAGTTTGGGGTAACCCAGGCGCTGAAAAATATTTCATTTTCGGTAAATGAAGGCGACATTTTTGGGTTCATAGGTCCAGATGGCGCAGGAAAAACTACCCTTTTCAGGATTATAGCCACGTTGCTGCTTCCGGATGAAGGGGAAATGACCGTAATGGGACACGATGTCGGAACGGGTTTTAAAGAATTACGTAAAAAAACCGGGTATATGCCCGGACGGTTCAGCCTTTACCAGGATCTGTCGGTCGAAGAGAACCTGAATTTTTACGCCACGGTTTTCGGAACAACAGTTAAGGAGAATTATGATCTCATTTATGATATCTATTCACATATTGAACCCTTTAAAAAAAGATTGGCCGGCAAACTTTCTGGAGGGATGAAACAAAAACTGGCTCTATCCTGTGCCCTTATCCATAGGCCTGCTCTTCTTATTCTTGATGAACCTACGACAGGGGTGGATGCCGTTTCGCGTGCAGAATTCTGGGACATGCTAAAGAAACTCAGGCAGCACAATATTACCATAATAACTTCAACACCATATATGGACGAAGCATTAAGATGCGACAGGGTGGCGCTGATCCGTGATGGAGAGATACTTACAGTTGATCAGCCCGATAAGATAAGGGATGGCTTCAGCAGAAAACTTTTCACTGTTAAAGCTCCTGATAAATATAAACTGATAAATGGGTTGAAGAGTTATCCCGGAATTAATGCCGCATATCCTTTCGGAGATTCAGTGCATATAACTTTCAAGAATGATGTCTTTGATACGGCTGTTTATGACCATCTTAAAAATATGGGTATCCATAATGTAACCATTGAAGAAACAAGAGCAGGAATAGAAGATCGTTTTCTGGATTTGATGGAAAATAAAGAAATAAATCAGCAACCATGAACGGAACGGTAATATCTGTCAGTAATCTTGTTAAGAAATTTGGGAGTTTCACTGCCAATGACAATCTTAATTTTGAGGTGTATGAAGGTGAGATTTTCGGTTTCCTGGGGGCCAACGGGGCAGGCAAAACTACCGCTATCAGGATACTTTCAGGTTTATCAGAACCCACATCGGGAGAAGTGATGGTAGCCGGATTTAATGTAAAGAAACAGGCTGAGCAGATAAAAAGAAATATAGGTTATATGTGTCAGAAGTTTTCACTTTATGAAGATCTGTCAGTACGGGAAAATGTTATGCTCTATGGCGGTATCTACGGGATGAAAAGGCAGCTTATCAGGGAAAGAACTCAACGCCTTCTTAAGAGGCTCAATTTTGAGGAGTATGGTAACAGGTTGATTTCGGATCTTCCTCTTGGATTAAGGCAGAAGCTTGCTTTTTCAATAGCTATTCTTCATGAGCCGAAGATTGTCTTTCTTGATGAACCTACCAGCGGCGTTGATCCTGTTACACGGCGTCAGTTCTGGGAAATGATATATGAAACGGCAGCCGGTGGTATTACGGTTTTCGTTACCACTCATTACCTTGAAGAAGCGGAATATTGTGACAGGGTTTCCATAATGAGCGAGGGGAAAATTGTGGCACTGGATACCCCTGCTGAGTTGAAAAAACAATATATGGTAAATTCCATGGAGGAAGTGTTTATTAAAATAGCCCGACCGCAGAAATATTAACTAAACGTGAGTTAGATCAACAGTTCGTTAAATTATGAAGCAATTCACAGGATTTGTAAAAAAAGAGTTCCTGCATATTTTCAGGGATGTCCGGACAATGATTATTTTATTCGGGATCCCTGTTGCCCAGATACTTCTTTTTGGATTTGTTGTCAGCACTGATCTTAAAAATGCACAGGTTGCTTTTCTTGATCTTTCAAAAGATGAAATAACCCGGCAATTATCTGAAAAAATTATTTCATCAGGTTTTTTCAGAGTGCGGGAAAACCTCACCAATTTATATGATGTGGATAAAGTTCTCAGGGGAAATAAAATTAAGGCAGTAATAATTTTTGAACAAAACTTTGGCCGGAAACTTCTAAGTGAAGGTAAGGCAGTAATAAGTATTATCGCTGACGGATCTGAACCCAACATGGCTACCCTTGCAACTAATTATCTTACGGCGATCATTGCTGACTTCAACAGTGAACTGGCAGGTGTATCTGCGGATGGAGCAATGAGGGTTCAGCCTGAAGTGCGAATGTTCTATAATCCTTCATTGAAAAGTCAGTATATGTTTGTGCCGGGAGTTATTACGCTCATCATGATCCTTATCTGTGCCCTGATGACTTCTATTACCATTACCCGTGAAAAAGAGTTCGGAACCATGGAAGTACTGCTCGTCTCGCCTCTGAAACCCGCACACATCATCATGGGTAAAGTACTCCCGTATTTTATACTTTCATTCGCAGATGTGATCATGATATTATTGCTTTCATGGCTTGTATTTGATCTGCCTGTTAAAGGAAGCCTCATTCTGCTTCTTGCCGAAGCTATGCTCTATATTCTGTTAAGCCTGTCACTTGGCATTTTAATCTCTACCATAGCCAAAACCATGCAGCAGGCCATCTTTATCTCACTGGTGGGAATGATGCTTCCAACGGTTTTACTTTCCGGATTTATAATCCCGATTGAAAATATGCCGGAAGTATACGGTTGGGTCAGTGCTATGTTACCTCCCAGGTATTTTATTGTGATCATAAAAAATATCATGATAAAAGGAACAGGATTTCTTTATGTGTGGAAAGAAACACTGATACTTGTACTCTTCACACTGGCATTTGTGGGGCTGGCCATCAGAAACTTTAAAATCAGACTGCAGTAAAAAATAAGGAAAGACAGGATGCGGACAATATTGTATTTAATAAGAAAAGAGTTTATTCAGATCTTCAGGGATAAATTTATAGGAAAGGCAATTTTTGCCGTACCCATAGTCCAGATGCTGATCCTTGTCCCTGCCGTTACCTTCGAGATCAAAAATGTAAACCTCTGCATTATCGACAGGGATATGACCATTGAATCCAGAGCGCTTATAGGTAAGCTGGAAGGATCTTCATTTTTTAATATCAGCTATTCCACTTTTTCTGAAGAGGAAGCGAATGCTTTGTTACATAGGGGCAAATTTGATGTAATCATTCAGATATCCCATGGTTTTGGCAGAGAAATTGGGAAAGGAAATACAGGAAAAATATTGGTTTCAGCCAACGCAATCAATGCTGCAAATGCTCAGCTTTCATGGGCGTACCTGAGCGGAGTGATCCGTGAATACAATATGGAGCTCATGGTAACGAAATCCGCCGGCCTGAATTTTTCATCCGTTCCGCAGGTACATGTTACCAACCGATACTGGTTTAATGAGTTGCTCAATTATAAGCATTATATGCTGCCGGGAGTACTTGGGATACTTGTACTTGCCATTGGATTTATCCTGGCAGGGCTTAACCTGGTGAAGGAAAAGGAAAGCGGCACTATAGAACAGATAAATGTCACACCTGTCAGGAAATACCAGTTCATAACAGCCAAGATGGTACCGTTTCTTATTATCGGGCTGGTAGATATGGCTATCGGCCTAACCATAGGTAAACTCATTTTCAACATACCATTCGAAGGCAGCATTGCACTTCTCTTCCTGTGTTCAGCCATTTTCATGGCAGCAGTGCTGGGTCTGGCCCTTTTTGTGTCGACCTTTTCAAATACACAACAACAATTCATGTTTACCGGCTTCTTTTTTATGATCATTTTTGTACTGATGAGTGGGATTTTCACTCCTTTGGAGAGCATGCCTGTCTGGGCGCAAAAGATAAATCTTGTAAACCCCGTGGTGTACATCATGCGTATCAACAGGATGGTGATGCTGAAAGGATCGACATTTCAGGACATCAGCATGGAAATATATGCGTTGGTATTGATAGCAGTTGTATTCACTTTTCTTGCAATAAACCGGTACAGGAAAACGGCGTAATATGTTATCTTTTTCCGCGAATGCTGATTTCGTGTTGCCGTAGCTTCAGCCCCGCAGGTAAAAGCTACCCGGTACTGTGTCCTTTGTGGGTATTCATATTTTAACGCACAAAACCCAAATTTTCATTATATTCGCACCTTGAATTGTTTTACCATTTACTATACGGAATTATGAAGATTGAACTTAAGAAAAACTGTAAGTATGCCATGCTGGTGCCTACCAGTATGGGTATCCGTATCACCCCGGTTAACGGACAGCCTGTTCATTGCAGCGACACTTTCAAGCTGCAGGTCACCAGCGCTGAGACCAATGTGGCCAGCGTTTCTTCTTTTCTCGGATTGCCGGTAAAAGTGTTGACCACATTTGTAAAAGGGAGTCCGATTGCCCGCCTGATAAAGGATAACCTGGCAGGCCGTCATATGGACTATGAAGGTGTGGAGCGCGAGCAGGAGAGCCCATGGGGTTACCGCCATCAGATCAATATTGCCGACAGCGGATATGGCACACGCGGCCCCAGGGTTTTTAATGACAGGGCAGGGGAGGTAGGCCGTGCCTTAAATGTGAAAGATTTTGACCTGGAAAGAATATTTGGAAAAGAGGGTGTGCAGATTGTTCACTTATCCGGACTTATCGGTGCACTTTCCCGTGAAACCAGTATTTTTTGTCTGGAACTGGCCCGCACTGCTAAAAAATACAACACATTGATATCGTTTGACCTTAATCATAGGGCGTCTTTCTGGAAAGGAAGAGAAAAGGAACTGAAGGAAATATTTTCCGAAATCGCCTCACTGTCAGACATTCTGATCGGCAATGAGGAGGACTTTCAGTTGTGCCTGGGTATTGAAGGCCCTGAAGCAGGTGGTAAAGGTATAAGCGACAAGATTGAAGGTTTCAGGGGCATGATTGAGAATGTAAAGAAAGCGTATCCAAAGACCCAGGTTTATGCTACCACCCTGCGGGAAGTCATAAGTGTAAATTTACATCTGTGGGGAGCCCTTATGTCCTTCGGTGATAAATATCATGTGGTGGAACCCCGTGAAATTACAGTCCTTGACCGCATAGGCGGTGGAGACGGATTTGTCGGGGGAATGCTTTACGGTATTCTGAAAGGATGGGATCCGGAAAAATGGATCCAGTTTGGCTGGGCAACAGGAGCATTGGCCACAACCCTGCTGACTGATTACGGCCAACCGGCAGATGAGGAGCAGGTATGGGGTATATGGAAAGGCAATGCCCGGGTGCAGAGATAAATAAATCGTAACTAAAAAGCAACTTCGAGTCTGAATCTGAAATGTGAACCTCCAAAATCATTACTAAACAGCGTGTTTGTATATTCATTCCCGCCATCGTGATGAAAATGTAACTCTCCTGCCGGCATAAAATTAAACTAATACTGGCCGAATAAAGATAGTTTCTTTGTAACAGGGAATGCAGCGTCCATATTTATATTGTACTTTTCAGTGCAATTTCCCAACAAGCAGGCAGATAATTCAACTTTAGAAGTTAATTTAGCCGGGTACAATCTCTCCTTACGGATTTACGGTATAAGCAATTAGTTTGTTTTTTTTAAATAATATTGTATTTTTGGTTAGCAGACCGATTGGAACTGTTGTGGACTAATGTTATTGAATAAATAAACGCTGGTATTTTAATAAATACTTCCGCCATGATTTTAAGGATCCTCATTCTTCTCTGTTTTACACTATTACCTTTTAAAAACTCTTTCTCCCAAGGCTTTATGTTAAGCAAACCCCGTCTTGACTATGATGGCGAGCAGCTTAGAATCTCCTATGATATTATCAGTGATAAGAAAACAGACCTGTTTTTTGTATGGGTGGAATCGGAAAAAGTAAACGGCGATTACATCCGGATGAAAACGCTTATGGGTGATGTAGGAGAAAACATACCGGCAGGGAAAAACAGGCAGATTTTCTGGACACCTGAAAAAGATGCCGTTTACCTCAATGAGGATGTATTTGTGGAAATTAAAGCAGAAAAATACCTGAAATCATACAACAAAGCTTCCATGATGTTTTTATCAGCCGCTTTCCCGGGACTGGGGCAGGCAAAAGTGCGATCCAGACCCTGCTGGCTCACCGGTGTGGTTGCTTATGGTGCCCTCGCCGGAGGAATAATTGCAAACGGAAGTTTTACTGATACATATAACTCATACCGTATTGAAGAAGATCCTGTCAGACGTTCTGAACTGCTCAGCCTTGCACAGAAACAGGGTAATATTTCAGATGCTTTGCTGATATCCGGAGCCGGGCTGTGGGCAGCCAATATCTTTTGGATGGCTCTTATCCCCAATAAATTCAAACCTCTAAAATTCGCACCGGTATCTATTTCTATGGGAGGATATGATAACCGGACAACCATGTTAAGATTGAAATTTGATTTTCAATAAGCTATTGCTTAGTTATTTAAGTTTCGCACTTAAAAATATTTCCAAACCCCTGATCATGAAAACACCAATTATCATTCTTGCCTTGTGGGTTCTTCAAATAATGAATGTCTCCGCTCAGGTTGTGACAAGCGGCAAGGTCCCGGTACAAATAAACAACCTGCATAAAAAGGAAGCAGCTCCTCTGGCGCAGCCTGAGAAAGCTGTCATGCCTCCCTCGCCTGTTTTGAATGTACCTGTTGGTGCCGGAAAATATTATGCTCTTATCATCGGTATAGATGAGTACACCGATCCGGCCATCATTGACCTCGACAAACCCATAATTGATGCCGAGTTGTTCTACCATACGATTACATCCCGTTATACCTTTGATAAGGAAAATGTTAAGTTATTACGGGATGCCTCAATGTCGGATATAGTAAATGCACTCGATTATTTTGCCAAAGTAGTGAAACCTCAGGATAATTTTCTCATTTTCTACGCAGGTCATGGCGTATGGAATGCCACGGCAGAGTTAGGCTTCTGGCTTCCCTCGGATGCTCAGAAAAACAGTACCCTGAACTGGTTCCGTAACAGCACCCTTCGTGATTACCTGCGGGAGATCAATTCAAAACATACCCTGCTGATTACCGATGCCTGCTTTGCCGGAGCTATCTTCAAAACCCGCAGGGCATTCAGCGATGCCGCCCTTGCAATTAACAAACTTTACGAATTACCCAGCCGGAAAGCCATGACCAGCGGAACACTTACAGAGGTACCCGACCAGAGCGCTTTTTTAAAATATATGATTGAAAGACTGGAAAGCAATGCGGATAAATACCTGTCATCCGAACAGCTATTCAGCAGTTTCCGCATAGCGGTCATAAACAACAGCAACGTAATACCCCAGTTCGGCGAAATAAGGGATGTGGGTGACCAGGGAGGGGATTTTATCTTCATCCTCAGGGAATAAGTGGAAAGTAGAAAGTGGAAAGTGGAAAGTAGAAAGTGGAAAGTGGAAAGTGGAAAGTAGAAAGTGGAAAGTGGAAAGTGGAAAGTAGAAAGTGGAAAGTGGAAAGTAGAAAGTGGAAAGTGGAAAGTAGAAAGTGGAAAGTGGAAAGTAGAAAGTGGAAAGTGGAAAGTGGAAAGTTCATAAAGTAGAAACTTTATGAACTTTATAAACTTTCAACTTTATGAACTTTATAAAGGGAGTGTTCACTTAACTGTGTCAGTTTCATAAATTCTGTTTTCAAAGTAAATAAAAAATTGGTTAATAACAATGGGCCAGTTTCTTATGCTGTTTTTCCATCTTTTTTGGAAGTTTAGTGTTGCAAGATAGACCAGCTTGAGCATAGCCATATCTGAAGTAAATGCGCCCTTGGACTTTGTTACTTTTCTGACCATCCGATGGTATCCTTCAACTGTATTAGTGGTATATATGAGTTTTCTTATAGCCTCAGGATACTTAATATACTGGCTTAATCTTGTCCAGTTATTTTTCCAGCTCTGGATTACCACAGGATATTTTTTTCCCCATTTTTTGTCCAGTTCAGTAAGTTGATGCTCTGCAATATCAAGAGTGGTCGCCTGGTAAATTTTCTTCAAGTCTTTAACAAACTCCCGGTAATGCTTCCAGGGAATATACTTCATGCTGTTGCGGATCTGGTGAATGATACAGAGCTGAACTTCTGTTTTAGGAAAAATGTTTTCAATAGCTTCTGCAAATCCCTTTAAATTATCAATACTTGCTATCAGAATGTCTTCAACTCCACGTTGATTCAAATCCGTTAAAACCTGAAGCCAATAGCTGGCGCTTTCATTTTGCCCGATGTACAACCCTAAAATTTCCTTTTCCCCTCTCATGTTCACTCCTAAAACTGTATAAACCGCTTTGGTAACCACTCTTCCTTCATCACGTATCTTAAAATGAATAGCATCCATATAAACAATCGCATAGAGCCTTTCTAAAGGCCGGCTTTGCCATTCACGAATGACAGGAATGATCCGGTCCGTTATGCTGTTCAAAACACCATCACTTAAACTGATTCCGTACATCTCAGATACATGAGATTGTATATCACTATAACTCATGCCTAACCCATATAATCCTATGATCTTGTCATCCAGATCTCCTGGTAATATGGTCTGTCGCTTTTCGATTGTTTGAGGGGTGAACGTACCATTCCGGTCGCGGGGAGGAAAAATCTCAAAGCCCCCCATTGAGCTTTTGAGATTTTTTTGCGTATGGCCGTTACGACGGTTACTTTCACCCTCCCGTGTGTCTTCTAAATGTGCGTCCATCTCCCCTTCTAAAGCAGCTTCTATTACCTGCTTGATTAATGGGGTAAATATACCTTTGTCCCCTGTTAAGGGCTTCTTTTGCCGGATGAGTTCGGCTGCTTCTTTGCGGAACTCTTCCCAGTTGATTTTCTTTTTCATAAGCGTCAAATTTAAATTATTATCTTAAATTTGACACAGTTCGTAGAACAGTCTCT
>Ga0209269_1000925_pt1 | contig 19120 bp, 23 predicted proteins | sample MTBAKMMethaMetaG_FD_187455 | JGI IMG/M metagenome (GOLD analysis project Ga0209269, IMG submission 187455) | Enrichment culture microbial communities from Arthur Kill intertidal strait, New Jersey, USA, that are MTBE-degrading - MTBE-AKM (Arthur... | ecosystem: Environmental > Aquatic > Marine >... | reverse complement strand
AAATATCCTACCCGCTCGCCCTCTGGGACGAAGGGAACGCCCCCCAGTTGCTGAGCGGCATCGCCGGGAACATCTTTGGGATGAAAGCGCTTGCGAACCTCCGGCTCATCGATGCCACCCTGCCCGCTGAATACATCCGGCACTTCAAGGGACCGCACTTCGGAAATGACGGTATTCGGAAGATGATGAACGTCCATGGCCGGCCGCTCACCGGGGCGGTCGCCAAGCCTAAGATCGGGTTCTCTGCACAGGAGCACACCGATATCGCGTATGAGACCTGGATAGGAGGGTTTGACTTCGTCAAGGACGATGAGAATCTGACCTCCACATCATTCAACCGCTTCGATGACCGGGTGGAGCTGATGGCCCGGATGCGGAATAAAGCGGAGCAGGAGACCGGCGATATCAAATCAGCCTTCATCAACATCACAGGAGATACGGAGACGATGGAGAAGCGGGCAGCGCTGCTTGCCGAGTACGGGTGGAACTATGCCATGATCGATGTGGTAGTGGCAGGAACTGCCGCCGTAATGACACTCCGTGATTTCTGCTCGGATCTCGGAATCGCCATCCATGCCCACCGGGCAATGCATGCGGCATTTGACAGGAACCCGGCACATGGGATCACCATGCAGTTTCTGGCCAAGATCATGCGGCTTGTCGGGGTGAGCCAGATCCACACAGGGACGGCGGTGGGGAAACTTGCCGGCACCCGGCAGGAGTCTGCGGTTCTTGCTGATATCCTGCGACAGAAGAGAACCCGGGGGGTGGGGAGGACAGCCCTCGACCAGGACTGGGGACACATAAAAACTGCCTTCCCTGTGGCATCCGGAGGGCTCCACCCCGGGCTGGTTCCCGATGTGCTCGATATATACGGCACAGAACTGGTGCTGCTGATCAGCGGAGGCATCCATGGCCACCCGGATGGAACGCGGAGTGGGGCACGGGCAGCAATCCAGGCCATGGAAGCATGGAAGGACGGAATCACCCTTGAGGAAAAGGCCCGGACAGCTCAGGAGCTTGCTGGAGCGCTCGAAAAGTGGGGTCATTACCAGCCGAAATGACAGGAACCGGACGATCGGGGAACAGCGTGTCGGACTACCCACTCTGCCTGGAGGTGGACATCCACGGTCTTTGAGTGCCAGCAGTGCGGCGAGTGCTGCAGTATCATGGGACAGGTCCTCTCGGTGAGTGAGGATCTCGGTGACCGGAGATATGTTCTCACCAACCGGTATACCGGGGAAAAGACCCTGGTGGAAGTCGACCCGGACAAGACCGCCCTCTATGAGGATCGGAGCACGATCGACAGGTTTCCGGAAGCCTGTCCGTTTCTCCGCTTCCGTGAACCGGAAGGGAAGGCATACTGCACCGTTCACCTGACCCGCCCTGACATGTGCCGGGATTTCGGTTGCTGGCGTCTGCTCATCCTGAAACCGGACGGGAGCCGGGCCGGGCGGGTCATGTGCCGGAGTCATTTCTGCCCGGATGATCCCGATCTTGCCAGGCTGTGGGAGGAACAGATCCGGGATATCGAAGACCCCGGGGATGATGCATGGGATCGGGCAGTGATTACGATCCTGACCGGGACCGGGTACAGCGTGCAGAAATAATTGTCTGCGCCTGGCACAACGGGACTTCTTTAGTTATCTCGTCGTATTTCTGTATAGAGCAGGACCAGCGAGAGGCTCACGAGGTTCAGCGTGGTTGCGGCGTACCAGAGGTAAGATTCTGCAACCGTCAGACGCGTTATCCAGCCGGACCAGAGCATGGCACAGATGATCAGGAATGCCAGAAGGGTATCGATGGCGAGAAAGACCGCCGGCATCCCGAACAACCGCCCGAGCTGGGCAATCAGGCAATACTCAAACGAGCTTTCCCGGTGGATGATATCGAGGACTGCCCTCCCCAGGTTCATGATAAGATCGGTTCCTGCCCAGAGAATAATCCCCCAGCCGATGATTGTGAAAACCGGGGTTGAACTTTCCCGGACGGCAACGATCCCGAGAATGAGCTTGAAGATGCAGAACGGTATCCCGATGGTTGTCGAGAGAAAGAAGGGGCGGCGGAACAAGCGCTGGATCCGGTCTGATCCATTCGGTTGCCGGACCGGGGTTTTCTCCGTTTTATGATTATCCGCGTCCATCCCTGTCAACAATCGTTCGGGAACACCATGAAGCTGCAGGGTGCAGGATTTCTGCTGGGGAAGAACCATATCGCGGAAGAGACTATCTGACACCAGGTGTACGCAATGACAAATCCATGGCTTCCCTACAAACTCCCGCCCCTGAAAGCCTATATCCTTGGGCCGGGCATTGTGCAGATTGAGGATGTGGTGTACAACCTTCCGGAACGAACCGAAGAGCGGGGGAGGAGCCTGCCAAAGACCCCCGAGTACATTGTTCCCGTGAAAGAGAAAAGTGCAGAGGCCGCCCGTGAGGCAATGGAGAGCCTGTACAGGGTGGTGTTTGACTGACCGGCAGTGCCGGATTCTCCCTGGAAGGCACCCGCACTCGGAAATAAAGGAAGGATTATCCGTTTTTCAGCGCGACAATATCTCTGACCCCTGTCAGCTTCCAGACCACGGTCCGTTCACCGCGGGTGATGGTTTCCAGAGGATCATCGGGGGAATGACCAAGAGCGGCAAGAACGTTCAGTGAGAGGTTCCGCTGCCTGATCATATCCACGAAATCCTGCCGGATCTTCGCCGCGATAGTCGCATCCGGCACTTCTTCAAGGATTCCCTGCAGGCTCATGAATGTATAGCTGGACATGTCGGGGGTGAAGCTGTCAACCTCAACGGAAACCGCAGGGTTCTTCCTGAAATAATCGATCTTTCGGCCGTATCTGGTCGAGAGGAAATACATGAATTTTCCATCGAAAACGTACATGAATGGTGCAATGTAGGGAAAATCATCTCCTCGGAAGGCGATCCGGCAGACCGTGGATTCGCGGATCAGCTTGTCGTACTCCCGTTTTTTCATCCGGGGTATTTTCAGGATATCCATGGTGTAGTATCCCCTCCGGGAAATATGAAGATTTTCACTGGAAAACTGCCATTGCTATCAGGCATGGTCCTCGTCGGCCTGGAGGCCTCCGGAACCGGTGAACTGACCAGGGATGAGCATTCCGAGGAGTTAAGAGGCACGGGCTCCCACATCCTGATCGCACATCTGCAGGATGATCGTTCATGGAGGATCCAGGGGAAACGAGTGAAGAGTGCGAGGAGTGCGGTCTCTGCTGCAAGGTCTTTGGTGACCGGATCACACCTACGGTGATGAATCTCTATTCCTGGATGGAGGATGGGAGGACGGATATACTTCGTCATTTTTCTGCCGGCATGAGCAACGGCACACGTATCAACGGTGCAGACCTCGCACCTGACGATCTCGGGGATATCACGACCATCGAACTGAGAAATCCGGAGAGTGGCGGATATCCGACGGTCTGTCCGTTTCTACGCCGGGTAGAAAGAGCCCGGTATATCTGTTCCATACATACCGTCAAACCGGATATGTGCTGCAATTATATGCCCTGGGTATATGGTGAGACCTACTTTCCCAGGTGCAGGGCACTGGGGAGTAGAGAAAAAAGGTCGTCCTGGTCCCGGATGCCCGATCAGGATCCTGAATGACACATCCCTGCTGACTCACCTGTCCTCCAGCTTTTAATAGGGCAATCACCTCATCCCTGTTCACTAAGGGAACAGGTGTGAGGTGGATAATGGCCAAGTGGAAATGTTCGGTCTGCGGGTATGTCTATGATGAGGAGAAGGGAGAACCGGCAACCGGCACACCGCCGGGAACCCTTTTCCCGTCCCTGCCGGAGGACTGGCGCTGCCCGGTCTGCGGGGCGGAGAAGAGCGCTTTTTCCGTGGTTTCTGAAGAGACGCCTTCCGGCCCGGCCGTCCCGGTAGTCTGGAAGTGCCGGGTCTGCGGATACGAGTACGATGAGGAGAAGGGGGAACCGGCAACCGGCACACCGCCGGGAACCTCCTTTTCGTCCCTGCCGGAGGACTGGCGCTGCCCGGTCTGCGGGGCGGAGAAGAGCGCTTTTTCCATGGTGCGCCAGGATGATCGTGCCCACGAGGCGGCTGAGACCACCGTCTCAGATGTGCTCATCGATGAGATTGGCGCACGGGGAATCAACCTCGTCTTTGGCCTGCCAGGAACCTCCTCGCTCGGGCTGGTTGACGCGGTACGGAAGAATCCGGCGATGCGCTATATCGTGGTCAGGCACGAAGAAAACGCAGCGATGGCCGCATCTGCATACCACAAACTCACCGGGAAGATCGCTGTCTGCCTCACCATTGCCGGTCCGGGTGCGACAAACCTGACCACCGGCCTCTACGATGCCAGGGAGGACGGCGCCTCGGTCCTCTCGATAAACGGGCAGGTGGAGACCCAGTACACCGGCCCGTACGGCATCCAGGAGATCGATCAGGATGCGTTCTTCCGCCCCATCACCGTCTACAATAACACCATCTATGACCGGAAGATGACCCGCCTGCTGGTGAACCGCGCCCTGAAGTACGCGATCCTCCATCACGGCGTGGCGCAGCTCTCGGTCCCAAACGACATCCAGAAACAATCTCTCGATGCCCGGTTCTGCAGGAGGGAGGCCGTGCTGGAGAGCCCCCATATCCTCCCTGATGAGGCCGAGATACGGAAAGCGGTTGCCGCGATCGATGCGGCAGAACGGCCGGTGATCATCGCCGGATGGGGTGCATACGGAGACGGTGAAGCCGTCGCCAGTCTTGCCCGGCGGATCGGCGCACCCATCCTGACCACCTACCGTGCAAAGGGGTTCCTCCCGGAAGATCACGAATGGGTCATCGGAGTGCTGGGGCACTCGGGTTCTCCTCAGGCACGGAAACTGGCCACCGATGCAGACCTGCTGATCACCCTCGGCGTGGGCTTCTCCAAGTTTACCAATGTTCCGACCGACAAACCCCTGGTCCAGGTTGATACCAACCCGGTGAAGCTCGGAAAGGGGTCCGATACTATCCCCCTCTGGGGGAACTGCGCCCTCACGATCCCGAAGCTGACAGCGATGGTCAGAGTGCGCAATCCTGAACACCCACTCAAGGAGATTGCCGGGATGAAACGGGAGTGGCTCGATCAGCTCGATCGGGAGGCTGATGCCGATGCCGTCCCCCTCCGCCCTCCCTTCATCATGAAAGTCCTCTCTGAGGTGATCCCGGATGATGCGGTGATCACCGTTGATGTGGGTGAGAACCAGTGGTGGTTCGGGCGTAACTTCCGGATGAAACGCCAGCGATTCGCCATGTCCGGGTACCTGGCCACCATGGGGTTCGGGTTTCCGGCCGCCATCGCCGCCAAGCTCGCCTATCCCGAAAAGCAGGTCATCTGTATTACCGGTGACGGCGGGTTCTCCCAGGCCATGTGCGACTTCGTCACCGCCGTCAGGTACGACCTTCCGATGGTGGTCATCGTCATGAACAACCACCAGCTCGGCATGATCCAGGTCGAGCAGCTGATGGAGCACTACCCCAACTACGGGACCGAGCTCCTCAACCCGGACTTCGCTGCCTATGCCGAGGCCTGCGGCGGTGTGGGGATCCGGGTCGGGAAGCCGGATGATCTGAGGGGAGCAGTCGAACGGGCAATGGACCTTCCGGTGCCGGTCATTCTCGATGTGGATACCGACCCGAGACGGTTCCCCTGAAGCGAGATCTCCCTCAGGTTCACGATGGGACCGCTCCGGAGATCAGCAGTCGGACTCGCTGATGCAGTCGAGATCCCGTACGTAGGGCTTGATATCAATCACCGGTGATTCATCGAGCGCCTCGAGGCCGGTGACTGTGACCGTCAGCCCGTCAACCGAAATAACCGTACCAATGGAAAGGGCGATGGGGTTTGGTCTGGCGGGAGAACGGATACAGAAAACAGGGCGGGCTTCCTTCCAGTCAGAGCGTCGGGCGAGGAGGAGATCGCGGTCAGCACGATTCATCCAGTAGAGAACCCAGATGTGGGTGATCCCGGCCAGAGTACCGAGTGCCGGACCATATTCGGGGAAGATCTCTATGATTGATGTGGTGATGCCCCCGCGACCCTGGCGCGGGGCCTCGCCCTGCGCTCTGAACGGAGAGCGAATGACTCCGACAGGTCGGAGAATGATTGGCTCATTGTGCATAATCCGAAGATTACAGGATCCCTGTTCCCTTTATTCTTTCCCCGGCCCCCTCTTCCGGGTCAGGTATTCCGGGGTGAATGACGATGTCTCCCGTTCCCGGTCAGCCCGGTCGATCCAGCCTGACCGGACATGGTCACGGTGGTCGAACTGGAGGACATATGGCTTGATATCGAGGAGCGGTGTCCCGTCGAGAACATCGACACCGCGGATGGACAGGGTCGTGCCTTCCACAGACAGGAGCTCCACGATAGAGAGACCGATCCGGTTTGGGCGGTCATGGTGACGGGTGGCAAAGATTCCCCGTTCATTTTCATGGTCCAGAAACGGGGCAACCCGGAGCCGCAACGGACCTTTGTAATGGAAGTGGTAGAGGAGGATGAGGTGGGAAAACCCTTCGATCTCCTGGAGACCATCGGTATATTCCGGGAAGATCTCGATGGTGCCTTCAGCAGAGCTGTACATGCTCTGGAGGGGAGTTTCGGGCTGCCCGTTAATGGAGAGTGGATGATTCCGATGAACGAATAGCAGACCGCCATACCCAGATATCGGAACCAGGGAGGAGAAATAGAGTCGCGTTGGTGCAAGCCTTCGTCGCCTTCCTGCATCTGAAGATGCCCGTGTGCGGATGGATATAGTTCCCGGGTATGTACCGCGCTCTTTTTCCTGATCGGCATCAAGACACAAGTACGGCGAGTACCCATGACGAGATCCGCACTACTCATCATCGATATGCAGAATGATTTTGTCCGCGAGGGCGCCCCTCTCAGAGTCAGGAACGCAGAGAGTATTATCGGGAATATCCGGAGCGTCCTCCAGTCATTCCGCCGGAACCGGCTCCCGGTCTTCCATATCCTCCGCGTTCACCGCCCGGATGGATCGGACGTGGAGATCTTCAGAAAGGAGATCTTCCAGCGGACGCCATTTGCCGTTGAAGGGACGAAGGGAGCCCAGGTGATCAGCGAGCTTGAACCGGCGACGGCGGAATATATCATCAGGAAGACGCGGATGAGCGCCTTCATGCAGACCGAGCTTGACCTGATGCTCCGGACGCTCTCCGTGGATACGGTGGTTGTGGCTGGTATCCAGACCCCGAACTGCATCCGGACCACGGTCTTTGACGCCTTCGCCCTCAACTATCGCACCTTCCTCGTTGAGGACGCGGTTGCCGCCCAGAATGATGAGATCCACCGCTCGAACTGCAGGGACATGGCAGCTATCGGGGTGGGAATGGTGAAGGCGGCCGAGGTGGAGAGCATGTTCAGGTCTTCCTGAACGAGGAGCGTGCCGGGTCCTGCGCGTAATGTGTGGAAGGGACTGCCCGGGCCGCCCGATGCTGCTGGATGGAAAAAAGGATATTATTTCGGCCCTTCAGTCCCATGGAGGCAGAAGAAGCCGCCTTTCAGGTTATATTTTTTGAATACATCACATTGGAAGCAGTTGCATCCCTTGTTTTCCGCCTTGTCCGCAATGGCCGATTTCCCTCTCGCACAGAAGAGTGCATGAGGAGGGGACTCCTTCATCCTGTTTGCCTGGTATGTCGGACAGGTTCCGCAGAACCGTTTGCAGATCTCCATGTTTTCCTGGTTGTCTTCAACGACTGCCATACTATAGTTCCTCTGTATGACAGAATACCTCCCCCTCCTTAATATGATTTTTCCAGAATCCCTGAATCCGGTACCGTGAAAAGCGTCTGGTTGTGGCCGCCGCTATACAGTGCCGGCACAAACGCATACGATATATCATCCGGGCCATCAAAGGGTTGCCTGAGAAATCATGCCTGAAGAGGAGACATCCCCACACTTCGTGGGAATTTCAAAAGGACGCATGGAGGCTCTTTCCGACGGTATTTTTGCCATTGCCATGACTCTTCTCGTGCTTGGCATCGTGATCCCGCCAATCCAGGGTACGCCTTTGCCCATTGACGTCGATGACATTCTGGTTTCCCTCTCTACCGACTTCATCCACTACGTTATCGCGTTCCTGATCCTGTCGGGAATGTGGGTCAGCCACCACTACCTCACCGACAAGATGCCTCATACCGACCGGAATTTTCTTCGTCTGAATATGCTGGTCCTCCTCTTCATCGCCCTCATCCCGTTCTCCACCATCCTGGTCGGCGATTTCAGTAGTGTGCCTCTCGCCAATATCTTCTTTGAGACAAACCTTCTCCTCGTGAGCGGCGCAATTGCCATCCAGTGGTGGTATGTCACCCGGCACCCCGTCCTGCTGAGAAACGGGATAACGCCTGAGTATTTGAGAATCGGAATTTACAAAGCTCTCGTCACCCCGGCAATCTCAGCCATCGGAATTCTTCTCTCGGTGGGTGGTGTGGCATATACCACCTGGGTCTATCTCTTTGTCCCTCTCGGGATCTATTTTGCAGGAAAAGCCGCACAGAAGTGACCGGAAATGGAACGGAGGAAAGCGGGAAGGGAATATCGTTACAAGAACGATCTTAAGCCGGTGAGATGCCCTCGAGGATCTCCTTCAGTCTCCTGAAGTCCGCCTCAAGATCTCCCCGGAGTGGGGGGTTGTGGGTGACGACCGCCGGGTGGTAGACCGGAAACAGGATGATCGGCCCGTGCGGCGCTTCGGCCCGGAATGCCTTTCCGTGGATCTCGCTGATCCTTCCGCCCGGAACCCCGAACTGACCCATGATGACCGCTGCTGAGAAGCGTCCCATGGGAACGATAATGGATGGGCGCAGCAGGCCAATCTGCCGGTCAAGGTAGGGTTTGCAGGCAGCTATCTCGTCTCCCTTCGGATCCCGGTTTTTTGGGGGCCGGCATTTGAGGATGCTGGTGATGAAGACGTCGTTGCGGGAGAGCCCGATCGAGGCCAGGAGATGGTTCAGGATCGCCCCTGCCCTCCCGGCAAACGGCCGTCCGGAGCGATCTTCCTTCTCACCAGGGGCTTCGCCGACAAGCAGGATCCGGGCAGGAACCGGACCCTCCCCCGGAACGGCATGGCTGCGCCCGAGGGAGAGCCGGCACCGGGTGCAGGACAGGATCTCATCGTTCAGGGCACGGGCATCTTCATCGGTCATGGATGTACAGTCTTCTCGTTCCGAAATGATTTGAAAAATTCGATCCGGGGTGGACCCCGTGAACCTATTCCCCGTTACCTGCGCTCTCCCCTGTTTCTCTGGCAGAGGAAATTGGTGTGACCAGGATCGTGTCAATCCTGTTTCCGTCCATGTCGACCACCTCGAATCGGAGATTGTTCCATTCGAACACATCACCGGTTACCGGTATTTTTCCAAGTTCCATCACCATGAACCCTGCGAGAGTGTGGAAGAGCCCTTCACGCTCGCCCGGGAGCCGGGATATGCCAAAGAGAACCTTCACTTCATCGAGGGGGTAGAGACCATCGATCAGGTACGACCCGTCCGCCCGCAGGGTCAGTCCCCTTCCCTGTGCAGCTTCAGGGGCCCCGATGTCCCCGATGATCGCTTTCAGGATGTCGTGCACCGTTACCATGCCGGTTATCCCCCCGAACTCATCGACCGCGAGTGCGATAGGGGTCGGTGAAGTTCTGAAAAGTTCCAGCAGCTTCAGGGCCGGGGTCGTCTCAGGGATGATAACCGGTTCCCTGATGATCCGGGAGATATCGGCACCACTGTTCTCGATCACCTGAGCCCAGAAGTCCCGGACCCAGACAACGCCGGAAAGCGTATCCAGCTGCCCCCGGTATACCGGGAAATACGAGTGATTACTCGAGAGCAACTTCTTCATCTCAGATTCCAGGGGTTCCTCAAGATCGATCCCCATGATCTCGGGCCGCGGTGTCATGAGGGTGAAGACCTTCCGGTCACCCAGCCGGAAGATGGCGGTGACCATGGTCTCCTCGGCTTTTTCGATTACCCCGGTGCGTGTCCCTTCCGACAGAATGCTCCAGATCTCTTCTTCCGAGACTTCTGCCGACACCGATCTCTTTTTTCCAGACAGCCTGAGAACTCCGTCAGTGCTCGCGGAGAGCAGCAGGACCAGCGGGGATACGAGAACCGAGATCGCCCGGAGTGGACGGGCGACCCGGGATGCGATATACTCTGGGTTGTCAAGACCGATCCTTTTCGGGACCAGCTCACCGAAAACGAGGGAGAAATATGTCGTGACGATGACGATAATGGCCACACTGATCGCCTGAGCATACTGGGCCAGTCCAGGGAGGCTGCCGATGACGGGAGACAGGTACCCGGCAAAGGTGATACCCCCGTAGGCCCCGGCGAGTATCCCGATGAGGGTGATTGCGACCTGTACGGTGGAGAGGAATGTGTTTGGATCTTCCAGGAGTTCGAGGGCAGTTGCAGCCCCCGCACTTCCATCCCCTGCCATCAGTTCGAGCCTGACTTTTTTCGATGATACCAGGGCGAACTCTGCCATGGAGAAGAACCCGTTCAACCCGATGAGAATGCAGATGACGAGCAATTCAAGGAGAACTTCAGTGACTGCCATGCCCGGCAGTTCCCCCCTGCGCCTGGATGTACATGTTCACTCTGATAAGGGACGGACCGGATAAAAAGGATCAGGAGCTGTTCCTGCCGAATCGAATCGAACTGGCGGTCCTGTGCCGGGACGAGGAGTCCTGCAGATCCTGTTCAGAGATGGAGTCCCCTTTTCCTAACCCTGAACGGGAACGAGGATGCGCTGTAGTGCGGGAGAGAGCGGAGTGTGTCCGGGAGGCAGCAGAAACCTCTTCTGCCGTGTCTATGAGGGGCCTTCCCGACCGGTAAGCACCCCGGTGATCGCTGCCCGGATACGTTCCTCCAGCCCCGGCACATTCCTGATATCCCGCAACCGGTCAATGCCGTCAACCAGGATATCACCCGAAGGTATGATACGCAGGTTCTCCATGAAGTCATGGATCACCCGGGTGACACAGGTGAAGTTCTCTCTCCCGGTCCTGCCGGCAACTGAGAAGAGGAGGCCGTTTCTGGGAATGAACCTGCCGGCCAGAGTCATCTCGGCATGGTATGCCTGGAACCGGTCGATCACCAGCTTCAGCTCCCCGGGCACCGTACTGGTGTATACCGGGGTGCAGATGACGAGGAGACGGGCATGGCGGAGCGAACTGATGATCGCGGTCATATCATCGTCAAAGGTGCAGAATCCCGTGTTATAACATTGGTAGCACCCGATGCAGCCCGTGATCCAGAGGTCATGGGGATACACCACTTCTGTGGAACACCCCGCTTCTTCGGCAGCGGCGGCAGCCCATCCTGCTATGAGGCTGCAGTTTCCGTCCGCCCGCGGACTTCCCTGGATGATGAGCACGTCAGGGTTGCCGGCATCTGGCGGCCGGCCAACCCGCTCCAGATGGGCGGAAAAGAACGCCTCGGGATCACGTGAGAGCAGATCCTCCCAGATCAAGGCCTTCTTCCGGGTAACCGATTCGGCATCAAGGGGGTCGGTCGGGGAGTATTCATACGTGTTTGTCCGGAACAGGGCAACGGTCTGATCACCCAGCAGGAGCCTGAGGGTGAAGATGTGCAGTCCCGGGTAGAGGGACGAGAGGTCACGGCGGGTCAGGACAAGGGTGTAGGATCCCTCCCCGGCGGCCACCTCCTTTCGTTCGAGGAGTTCCTCGCATTCCTCCATGGCGAAAGAGAGTAGAACCCTGTGCCACATAAGCATATTTCCGGGAATAACGTACCCCCTCAAACAGAGTGCCGCTCTTTTTTTATCACCGGAAAGCCGATACGATACTGTGATAGAACCCCTCCCCGCCTTTGCCCTCACCCTCCTGGTCATCTCCTTCATCGGGTTCCGGTTCCGGATATCCCCGTTCTTCACCCTGGTAGGCGGGGCCCTCTTCTACGGTTTCCTCACCGGTATCCCGCCCGATCGGCTCATTGCCGTGATTACAGCCGGACTCGGGAAGGTCTTCGGGCTCTTCGCTATCGTCATCCTCTCAGGAGCAGTCATCGCAAAAATGCTCGAGGAGCAGGGGCAGGTGGCAGATATCGTCGCAGATATCCGGGGATATATCAGAACACCGGCAACCCTCTCCGGGATCTCCGGCTACCTGCTGGCACTTCCGGTGGCATGCAGCATCACCGCATTCATCATCCTTGAACCGATCGTCAGGAATCTCGGCAGGGACGAGTCCAGCCGGACGCTTCTTGCCATCGCTGCTATCGGGAGCCTCATCTCATTTGGCCTCATCTATCCGACGCCGGTCACCATCCCCCTGGTCGAGGCGCTCCTCTCCGGTGAATCTCCCCTCGCATACGACGCTGTGGCAGTCACGCTTTCCCTTCTCCTGCTTGCCGGAGTGCTTGCAGTCTTCCGACGGTCTGCAGCATGCCCTGTGCCTGAAGGGGCTGATAATCTGCCACCCGCAGAACCCGCACCGAGGTTCCATCTCCGTGCCTGGGCACCCTTCGTAGCTATTCTCCTTGCGATTCCTGCGGGTGCCGCACTTGGGCTGTCCACCGGATCCCTTATCCAGGTGATCATGCTGACCGGAGCGATAACCGCAACAGCCCTAGCATCGCCATCAGCACGGATGTCCGGACTTCACCGGGGAGCAAAGCATGCCGGCCTTATCATCTTTGATATCTGTGGTGCCGGGGCACTGGCTGCGGTTATCCTGGAATCCGGGTTTGCCGGTGCTGCACTGGGAGGAATCACCGCCTTTGCCCCCCTGTTTGCGGCACCGTTCCTGCTCGCCGCCATCCTCCAGACTGCCCAGGGCTCGCGGGTGGTGACCGCCGTGATTACTGCGGAGATCCTTACCGGAACTACGGCCGCAGCCGCCGTTCACCCGATTGCCCTGGTACTGATGGTCGTCGCCGGGACCTTTGTCTTCAGCTACGTGACCGATCCCTTCTTCTGGATCGTGAAGCACGCCACCGGCAACGGTCTCCCGGCAATGATACGGGGCTATACCCTCCCTCTTGCGGGATGTGGCATCCTTATCTTCTGTGCAGCCCTGCTTCTCCAGATCCTCGTGTCATGAGAGCAGGACTCACCGGATGATGGCCTCAACCGGGCGCCGGGAAGTATGCGGCACCTGAGCCGCGAACCCGATACGGAAGAACATCTGGATGGTGCGGGTTTCCCTGATACCGAGAAATCCGGAAAATTCCTTCCTGAGATCCTCTATGCCGGGGCAGTCTGAGAGGATCTGGTTCATGGGCTGAAGCGAGAGTCCGAGTGATGCAGCTGTGAGGGCCACCCGCTCAAATGCCCTCCCAGCATTCAGCTGCTCAACCCGCAGGTTTCCGGTGGTGGTGATCCAGCCGTATGCTGCAGCAGTGGCCGCCTGCTGACGGGCAAGCTTGATCAGAGTCTCTTTCAGGAAGGCATCCCTGCGCTCCTCCGCGAGGAGGGCCATACGGAGCCGTGCGAAGAACCGGGAGGGCGGGGAGAGACCGGCGTGGGAGAGACCGTATCCGTCCCGGCGGTGTTCGTGACGGGTGACGGGCATGAACGACAGGAGTTCCCGGAACCGCTCTTCCCCGGCAAATTCGATGACCGTCGCCTGCTCAAGGAAGCTGGCGATGGCAGATCGGGACCCGGGATCAGAGAGCAGCCCCATCGGGATAAAGCACTGATCGTAGGCATCGGAGAGTTGGGTGAGGGTCCCCGGGCTGATACCAGAATCCCGGTATGGTCTCCTGCTGGTACAGCGAAGGGATAGTGCAGCAGCGAGCGGATCGTTCTCCACTGTGTTATCTTCGACAAGATCGATCCGTGCTACCGGATCAGTGAGATCCAGCCGGGCTCCAGGCCATCCTGAAGGAAACAAGGTTATATCAGTCCGGAATCCCTGGTCACGGGCGGCGATATCCAGGTTTTCAAGGAATGCACCGTGTGCGATGAGAATCTGGCGGAAATACGGGTCACGTGCAGGGAGAATCCGATCAGGGTCGATGAAGAGATCGATACGACCGGGGGAGGGGAACCTGACCATCCAGGGCTGAATATTGAGGGGGCTTGGAGCGGTAAGAGCCCGGGCCACAAGCAGCCGGCGAATATCCTGTCCGGGAGAATGGTCTGTCACTTCCCCACCTCCTTGATATCGTGAAACAGCCCTGCAGAAGTGTTCCCGGCTCCCGTTCGGTATTGAAGGTATATGCCCAGGGAAGCGATGAGCGTCAGGAGGCTGACGATATTGGCCACGATAATAACAGGATCGCGGACCAGATATCCGTACATGGCCCAGAGCGATACACCTGCCGTGAATTGACAGAGCGTCAGGAGACTGACATCAGAGACCGACCGGGTCCGGTACATCTTCGCCAGCTGGGGGACAAACCCGAACATGGTGAGGAGTGCGGCAGCCATTCCAAAGAGAAGCCATGGAGTCATGCAGGATCGCTCCAGAACTGAGTAGTATGGGTATGTTTTCCGGGAAAACCATTGTCATCGGCATCCTGGGAAGGCGATGGGGTTTTAGATGGGGAGGCTCCTAACCCTCCGTGTGGTACCATGGTAAAACTTCTTGGCCTCAGCGGTAGTCCGCGGGGGGAAGAGAGCCGAACGCTGCGCCTGGTGAATGCGGTCATGCAGGGTGCCGCTGAAACCGGTGCACGCTATGAAGTAGTCGATGTCTGTGCGCTTGACATCGAGTTCTGTATCGGATGCGGGATCTGCTATGAATCAGGTGAGTGTATCCACAGCGATGATTTCCTGCTTCTCTTTGAAAAGATGATGGAAGCTGACGGGATCGTGCTCGGTTCACCGGTCTATATCAACTCGGTCAGTGCGCAGATGAAGCTCGTGCTCGATCGGCTCGCCGATGCAATCCACTGCCAGAAGTTTCTGGGAAAATACGGGTGTTCGGTCTCAACTGCCGGGGGCTCGCATGCGCAGGAGGTTGTAGAGTACCAGAACAGCATCCTCAGGATACTCGGTGCAACAACCGTGGGCGGTGTCGGGGTGGTACTGGGGCCGGACCCCACCCTCCTCTCGGTTGCCGAAAAGCAGGCATCTGACCTCGGGGTTGCCCTGGCCCAGGCGATTTCAGGCAACGCCCGGTACCCTGACCAGGAGTTGCAGCACGCCGAAATGAAAGCCCGTATGCGGGCTCTCGTGACTACAAACAAAGACATCTGGGTCCACGAATACACGTACTGGATGGAGAAAGGCTGGCTCTAGGCAGGTTGCGAAATTCCCTGTGATCCTTTCCGGTTCCAGGAAATGATCGCCCCGATCAGGGTGAGGACGATAAAGTCCCGCGGCTGGTGAACCGACAACGCCATGGTGGTCCTCAACCGGTGAAACGCGAATGGTTATCTTTCAGGAATGTTAAAAGGGGACTTCAATAAGATTTTCCGCTGAATCAAGCAATGGAAAAGGGAAGGGTTTCAGATCTCGGGGCTCTCCTTTCCGATGATACGGGCGATATCCCCCAGCTCTCGGGCAAGCAGCCGGATCAGGTCATCGACGGTCAGCAGTGCAACGAGCCTGCCTGCGCCATCGACAATGGGCATCCTCCGGACACCTGCCGCTTTCATTTCCTGGATGGCCTCGAAGATGCCGGTATCTTTCCGGATGGTGACGATATCCCTGGTCATGATGCTCCCGATCTGGGTCGCGTCAGGATCCCCCCCGAGCGTTTCACCATGGAGTGCAATGTCCCGGTCGGTCACGATTCCTACCGGCTTATGATTCTCGGTAACCACGACGCACCCGATGTTCTTCTCTTTCATCAGGCCGGCGACAAAACGGACGGTGGCATCAGGTTTCACACTGAGCACATTGGTCTGGGCGCAGGTATAGACAGTCATGTCGGTATCCTCTGGTCCTAAGAGAAAGGAAGCCGCGATATTTAGGTATTGGCTTCAGACAATGAGCCGCCGCCGCATCAGCCAGGTGGAGAGGACGAAGAAGATCGCGGTTACCACCCCTATCCAGACCAGGCTGTAGGTGAACAGGGGAGAGAGATCGGTGAGGGTGAGCGACCGGGCAACGATCACCAGCTGGGTAAGGGGGAGAAAGGCGATGGTGAGCAGCTGGACCGGTTCAGGGAGGATGGAGAGGGGGAAGAATGTCCCTGAAAAGAGGAACATCGGGGTGATGAACAGGAAGGATGGGTAGTTGAGGGCATCGATCCCCGGAGTGATGGCCGTGAAGCACATCGCGATGCAGGCAAACATGAGCCCGGCGATGAACGAGAAGGGAATAATCAGGAGAGACGAGGGAAGGCTGACGACGCCAAACCCGATGAGGACGAGGAGCATGACTGATGAATAGATGAGGCTCCGTGTCGCCCCCCAGAGCAGTTCGCCGGTGATAACGTCATCGATGGAGAGGGGGGTGGCGATCATGGCATCAAAGGTCTTCTGGTAGTACATCCGCACGTACGATGAATAGGTGCACTCGAAGAAGGCCGAGTTCATCATGGAGATGGAGAGGAGTGCAGGTGCAATGAATTCCACGTAGGGGATCCCATCGATCTCACCGACGAACATCCCGAGGCCGAATCCGATGGCGAGCAGGTAGAGCACCGGTTCGATGAACGGGGGGAGAAAGTTCACCTGGTAGGTCTTGAAGAAAACATCCCAGTTTCGCCGCCACACCTTGAGGGCAGATCGTGACACCCGGGGAAGGATGTAACCGTACTCCTGGTCGTGATCTTCTCTGTCAGTCACGGAGCACTCTCCCGGTCAGTTTGAGGAAGACATCCTCGAGTGAGGCACGACGGGCGAAGACATGGCCGGGGTTGCACGTTTCAAAGAGCCGTTTTGCCACTTCTCTGGGCTGATCGGTGAGCACCTGGACCATATCGCCATATATTTCGAACCTGGCCCCCATCTCCTCGAGGCAGGATACGACCTCCGGGGTGTGCTCGGCCTCAACAATATCGTTCCCGACGTAGCGCGAGATCAGGTCGGCAGGACTCCCTTCAACCAGAATTTTCCCTCTGTCCATGATCACCAGCCGGTTGCAGAGCCGCTCGGCCTCCTCGAGGTAGTGGGTGGTGAGCACGATGGTATTCCCTGCCGCCTGGAGTGCCTTGAGTTTCTCCCAGATGAGGTGGCGTCCCTGGGGATCAAGGCCGATGGTGGGCTCATCGAGAATGAGGAGCTTTGGGTCATTGATCAGGGCACGCGCCAGGAGGAGCCTTCGCTTCATTCCGCCGGAGAGTTTGTCGATCGGCACATCCTGTTTCTCCTGGAGCTGAACAAAGGAGAGGAGTTCGTCGGCGCGTTTCCGGGCCTCTGAAACCGGGATATCGAAGTACCGGGCATACGCGAGAAGATTCTCCCGGCAGGTGAATTCCGGGTCAAGGTTGGTCTCCTGGGGCAGCACCCCGAGCTCTGCCTTGATTTCACGAGGATGGGTGGAGGTGTCCATTCCCAGCACAGTGAGTGCACCGGCCGTCCTCGGCGAGATGCACTGGATCATCTTCATGGTGGTGGTCTTCCCGGCTCCGTTTGGCCCGAGGAAACCGAAGACATCCCCTCTGGAGACCGAGAAGCTGATACCATCTACCGCGGTGAGCGTGCCAAAACGTTTGGTGAGCCTTTCAGCTTCGATGACCGGATAGTCCGCCATCCGCGTTCCTATCTACCTGTACTGCCCGTTCCTAAAACACTCTTTCGATCAGGACCACGGTTCCTTGCAAACGAAGATCTTTTGTCCATGGCCAAAGAATGCTCATGCATGCCCATCAGGGAGATCTCGGTCGGTAATTTCAAAAGCTTCAGGGAGCTCCAGATCGAGCCAGACAATTTCAACATCATCATCGGGTCGAATGCATCCGGAAAGTCCAATCTCATCCAGATCTTCAAATTTATCAGGGATATCGCGAAGTACGGCCTGAATAACGCCATATCCCTGCAGGGGGGTGTGGAATATCTCCGAAACACCACGATCGGGGCGGGGATGCCGTTTTCCTTCAGGATCCTCTACCTGCTCGAAGAGAAGCGGCAGGATGTCATTGCCGTGAAAGATGGTATCGCGATTGATTTCGAGCCCTACGAAATCCTGTACGAATTCTCTCTATCATTCTCTGATGCAGGGGAAAATTACGAGATATCCCGCGACCTGCTGGTTATTACCGGGATCTTCTCCCGGCCGGAAACAGACGAACGCAGTGAGCTTGGTATGGGACGGATCACCCTCGCCCGGGTCGAGGGCTCTGTGGCCTATACCATCGTTCCCCCGGAAACGCTCGAGCTAAGCGATCAGGAGCTCTTTCCCCAGTACTTCCAGCGGCAGGAGATTCCTGCCCGCTGGCTGATCATGAACCTTCCCATCGCTGTCCCCGGTATACCCCCGCTCGAATGGATATTTCGCGGGATGAAGGTCTTTGACTTTGATCCGCTCCTCCTGAAGCGGGCGGTCCCCATTGTCGGCAAGACCGAGCTTGAGAAGGACGGGAGCAACCTTGCCATCGTGATCAAGAACATCCTTGAGGATCCACAGAAGAAGGCCGAGTTCCTGCGCCTGACCCACGAAATGCTCCCGTTCATCGACGAGATAGCGGTTGAAAAATTCATGGATATGTCCCTGTTCCTCAAACTGAAGGAGACCTACAGCAGCGACAAGTACCTTCCGGCATCGATGATATCTGACGGGACCATCAATATCCTTGCTCTCATCATCGCCCTGTACTTTGAGAAACGGCCGGTCACGGTGATAGAGGAGCCTGAGCGGAATATTCACCCCTTCCTGATCTCGCAGCTCGTGGAGATGCTGAAAGATGCGGCACAGACCAAGCAGATCATTGTCACCACCCACAATCCTGAGATGGTCAAGCACGTCGACCTGGAAGACATACTCCTGATATCCAGGGACCGCAGCGGGTTCTCGCAGGTCACCAGACCGGGGACAAAGAAAGAGATACGGACCTTTCTCGAGCATGAGATCGGGATCGAGGATCTCTTCATCCAGAACCTCCTGGGAATGGAATGACCCCCAGACGGCTTTTCATATTTGTCGAGGGCAGCGATGACCAGCGGTTCTTCTCACGGATAATCGTACCGCTCCTCAAAGGAGAATACGCGTCAGTG
>Ga0209269_1000922_pt1 | contig 19302 bp, 16 predicted proteins | sample MTBAKMMethaMetaG_FD_187455 | JGI IMG/M metagenome (GOLD analysis project Ga0209269, IMG submission 187455) | Enrichment culture microbial communities from Arthur Kill intertidal strait, New Jersey, USA, that are MTBE-degrading - MTBE-AKM (Arthur... | ecosystem: Environmental > Aquatic > Marine >... | reverse complement strand
CACGATGTCCCGCTATTTGATGGCCTTAAAACCGAGGGCGGTGTGCACGATGTGATGCAATATGCGACCGTTAAGTTGTGCACGATGTCATGCTATTTTTTTGTGCACGATGTGATGCTACTTGTCACCTATCTCCTAACTCTTCACTGTTGAGCCGGCCGCCCCCAGGGTGCTACACTCTGGTCCATGAAGCGCACCGTCCATTGTCCCGCCTGCCGCAAACCCGTGTCCTGGGAGGACGCGCCGTACCGCCCGTTCTGCAGCGAGCGGTGCCGGCTCCTGGACCTCGGCCGCTGGGCGGACGGAACCTACCGGGTCGCCGGAGCATCCGCCGAACCGGAAGCGGCGGCGGCCATCCCCGCGAGCGAGACGCCCCATGAGCCTGAGCCCCGTTCGTAAAATCTGGCGGGCGCCGGCGTACGCCGTCGCCACCGCCCTGGGACTCGGCTATTCGCCGGTGGCCCCCGGCACGGTGGGCGCGGCGGCCGCGGTGGGGATCTACCTTCTCTTCCGGGACGCGCTGGGCGCGCAGCCGCTGCTCTTCGGCGGGATCATCCTGGCCGTCACCCTGGCCGGCGTCCTCGCCGCGCGCGCGGTGAGCCGGGCGGAGAACAATCCGGATCCGAGCCATGTGGTTGTGGACGAGGTGGCGGGCCAGTGGCTGGCGTTCTTCGGGGCGCCCGACGCCTGGCCGGTTCTGCTGGCGGCGTTCCTCCTCTTCCGCCTGTTCGACATCTGGAAGCCGTTTCCCATCCGGCAGGTGGAGCGGTGGGGCGGCGGCTGGGGCATCATGATGGACGACGTCCTGGCCGGGCTCTACGCCCGGGTCGTCCTGACCGGGGCGCTGGCCGTGCCGGCGGTCCGGGACTGGCTGGGGTAGAGTCGCGCCATGGTCAAGGCCCATCTCATCGCCGTGGGTTCGGAGCTGTTTCTGCCGGGGCACGAGGATTCCAACACCCTGTTCCTCCGCCACCGGCTGTTCGAGCTCGGCATCCCGGTAGTTGGAGTCTCCGTGGTGGGCGACGACGAGACCGCCCTGGTGCGGGTGCTGGAGGCCGTCCCCCGCGGCGCCAACGTGATCATCCTGACGGGCGGGCTGGGCCCCACCGAGGACGACGTCACCAAGAAGGCGGTGGCCCGCAGCCTGCACAAGAGCCTGCGCTACGATGACAAGGTCCAGGCCCAGCTGGAGCAGTTCTTCGCCTCCCGCAAGCGGAAGATGCCCGAGAACAACCTGCGCCAGGCGCTCATCCCGGTGGGGGCCCGGGTGCTGGACAACGCCGTGGGGACCGCCCCCGGCATCCTGATGGAGGAGCGCGGCTGCCTGTATTTCCTGCTGCCGGGGCCGCCCCGCGAGATGGAGCCGATGTTCGAGACGCAGGTGGTGCCCCTGTTGCGCCAGAAATTCGGGGAGCGGCGTATCGTCCAGCGCCACTTCCGCCTCACCGGGATCCCCGAGTCCGCCGCCGACCAGATCGCCGCGCCCATCTACCGGCGTTACGCCGACGTCGCCACGACGATCCTGTCCAAGCCGGGCGACATCCAAATCATCCTCACCGCCGCCGACGACGCCACCGGCGGCGCCGCCAGCCTGGAGCGGCTCGCGGGCGAGCTGGCCAAGGTGCTGCAGGAGTATATCTACTCCGCCGACGGCGAACCGCTCGAGTCGGTGGTGGGCCGCCTGCTGGCGGACCGGCGCATGCGTCTGGCCGTGGCCGAGAGCTGCACCGGCGGCCTGCTGGCCAAGCGGATCACCGACGTCCCCGGCGCCTCGGCGTACTTCCTTGGCGGCGTCGTCTGCTACGACAACGTGCTGAAGCAGGAACTGGCCGGCGTGCCGGCGGATATTCTGGACCGCCACGGCTCGGTGAGCTCCACCGCGGCCTCGGCGCTGGCCGCCGGAATCCGCCGCAAGACGGTCGCCGACCTCAGTTTGGCCATCACCGGCATCGCCGGCCCCGGCGGCGCCACGCCCGACAAGCCGGTGGGCCTGGTCTATATCGGGCTGTCATACGCCGACAAGCTCGCCGTCAAGAAGTTCCAGTTCTACGGCGACCGGGAGCGGATCCGCTTCCAGGCCACCCAGATGGCCATGGAGCTGCTCCGCCGGGTGCTGCTGGCCCGGCCGGTGGGGGACTGAACCGCGGCGGCCGGCGGCTTTGCAGAACTGAAACAATCGAAAGGTTCTCCCGTATCACTGGGGATGCCGCCCCGGCGACCGACACGCCCCGCGTGACCGACCGGCCGCAGACCGGCATGATTTCTCATTGATCGGCATCATGTCCGCAACAGGAAAAATCGCTTGCTTTCCGGGCACCCCTCGCATAGAATCCCCCCTTTGTCGCGAGCACGCTCTTTTCCTGAAACTTGCACCCCCAGACCCTATCTTACCCAATTGAAATCAGCACCCGCGTGCTGAACCGAACGGAGGTCATATGAACAAGATCCTGTCCCTCATCCTGGTCATCCTGCTGGCCGGCTTCGCCGCCGCGCAGGCCGCCCAGGCGCAGCCGGCGGAAAAGACGCCGGAGCAGCTCGCCCAGGAGCGCCAGCAGAACGAGATGGCCCTGATCCAGCAGATCCAGGCCAACGCCAACAATCCGCAGGCCCAGGCCCAGGCGGCCGATGAGTTCGCCCAGAAGTTTGCCGACTCCCCGAATATCGCCTTCGTCCGCTTCCAGGCCACCCTCGCCTACCAGCGGCTGAACAACTTCGACAAGATGGTGGAACACGGCAACGCGTTCATGGCGCTGGTGCCCAATCACCCGGTCATCCCCATCATCCTGGCCAACGGGTATGCCGAGAACAACAAGCCGGAAGAAGCCGAGGCGATGGCCGCCAAGGCCCGCACCATGCTCAACGCCATGACCAAGCCCGAGGGCGTGCCCCAGGACCAGTGGGACGCGCAGATCGGCGAGCTGAAGGCCACGCTGTTCTCCACCCTCGGCTACGTCCACCTGCAGAAAGCCAGCAAGATGGACAAGAAGGACAACGCCCGCGAAGCGGAACTCGGCAAATCGATCGAGGAATTCAAGGGCGCGGTGGCCGCGAACAAGATGGACGACATTTCCTGGTACCGCATGGGCATCACCTACGCCCTGCTGAACCAGGTGGACGAGTGCCTGGACGCCTACGCCAAGGCGATCGCCATCAACCTGTCGGTGGCCGAACGGGCCAAGACCGACATGGAGAAGATCCTCGAGACCCTCAAAGAAAGCAACCAGCTGGGTGACCGCACCCTGGACGGGCTGGTGGCCAAGGCCAAGCAGGATCTCGGCATCGCATAGACGGAGCTCGCGTCGGGGACGGAAGGCCTTCGGGCCTTCCGCCCCACACGCATCCCGGAGCCCGGCTCCGGGGTGCCTGCGGGGCGGCCTCCCGGCCGACACCGATGAATCCGTCGCCAGTTTCAGATTCCGCGGGCGACGCGCCCGCGCCGCCGCGTTCCGGGCGGCATCCGCGGGCGCACCGGGCCGCGCCGACGGCAGCAAGCGGCTATGGACTTCATCTCCGAACACCACGACCGGCGCCTGGAAGAGCTGGAGGCACACCTCGGCTACGCCTTCCGGGACCGCTGCCTGCTGCGCCAGGCGGTCACTCACAAGTCGTTCACCAACGAGAACCCCTCGCTGAACCTGCGGCACAACGAGGCGCTGGAGTTTCTGGGCGACTCGGTGCTGAACTTCGTCATCAGCACCCGCCTGTACGAGTTGTTCGCCGGTTTCACCGAAGGGGATCTGTCCCGCTTCCGCGGCGTGCTGGTGAGCGGGCAGCACCTGGTGGAATTGGCCCGGTCCCTGAACCTGGGCGGTTTCATCCTGCTGGGCCGCGGCGAGCAGAAGACCGGCGGCGAAGCCAAGCCCAACATACTCATCGACACGCTGGAGGCGGTGATCGGGGCGATCTACCTCGACAGCGGCATCCGCCCGGCACGGGCGTTCGTCCACCGGATTTTCGCCGGCTCCCTCAGCCGGCTCAAGCGGCACGGCTTCCTCCTGGTGGACTACAAGACCCAGCTTCAGGAGTACCTGGCCAACACCGGTCGCGTGCCGCCGCGCTATGTCAAGGTGGCGGAGGAGGGGCCCGACCACGACAAGCTGTTCACCATGCAGATCGAGGTGGGTGGCGACATCCTGGGCGAGGGGCGGGGACACTCCAAGAAGGAGGCCCAGCAGGCCGCCGCGCAGCAGGCGCTGGAGAACCTCCAGGGGCGGGAAGGGGACGGCAACTAGGCGCGAACCGGCGGGTCAGCGAACTGGCACGGAGCATGACGGACATCGGACTTCGGACATCGGACATCGGACTTCGGACATCGGATTTCGGACATCGAACTTCGGATATCGGATATCGGATATCGGACATCGAGGTCCATTTTCAACCCTCGACCCTCAATCCTCAACCCTCAACCCCACGCAACCTTTGCACTTGAGAACCCGCGTATCGGCGAACCTGCGAACCTTCGAACCTGTAAACCTGTGAACCTGCGAACCTGCGAACTTTTTAATTTTCAAAGCTTCAAACAGTTCGATGACGTTCACGAACGATTGGGACGGGAACGAGCCTCCAGCCTCGAGCCTCGATTCCGAATTACGAGCACGAGCTCCCAACTCCTATCTCCTATCTCCTATCTCCTATCTCCTATCTCCTATCTCCTATCTCCTCACTGTTCACTGTTCTCTGTTCACCGTTCACTTTTTCCAGCGCTTGATCCCCCTCACTCGCCCTGCCTGAGGAATTCCTCGCGCAGGTAGCGGTGCATGGCCGCCTCGGGATCGTCGTCGGCCGGGGTGTCGAGAAACTGGTATGGTCCCGCGCTGGCGTACGCCAGGAACGAGTGGCAGAGCGTGCAGTCGTGGGGGACGGCCGCGCCGGTGGCGTCCACGAGCTCCTGGTTGTGGCAGCGGAAACAGCCGCCATCGTGGCGGTGGTCCAGGTGGCTGGGATAGGTGCCCCACCGCACCGCCATGAGCGGGTGGATGTTCCGGTTGTAGACGGCCTGCGCCGCGGTGATCGTCCGCTCGAGGGCCTGGCGCTGGCCCGCCGTCATTGCGGGCAGCCGCCGCGCGTAGGCGCCCTCAAGGCGCGTGGCGATGCCGGCCATGGCCGCCTCGCGGTCCGGGTAGTCGGGCAGGAGCGCCCCCAGCACTTCGCGCCGGACGAACGGCAGCGACCGGTCCATGAGTCCGCGGCGAATCCGCTCGTCTACTGCCACCTCCGGCTCCTCGTAGATGTGGGTGGCCCGGTTGTGGCAGTCCACGCAGTCCAGCGTGCGCTGCCACTCTTCAGGCGCCGGCGTCACTGGCCGCCCGCGGCGGGCGAACCGCCGCCAGGTGCCGTCCGGCCGGCGCACCTCCACCCAGAGCATTTCCTTCCGCTCGTCTTCCGCGGAGGCGTAGCGGACCGCGTTGGCCTCGGCCACGTGCCAGTGGATGCCGGCGTGGCCGGCGGCCTCGCCGGTGTCGATCTTCAGGTTCAGGGTCGTGTAGCGCGGCGTCGAATCGCGGTCCATGCCGTAATGCACCCGGACCTGCTGCCGGTAGCCGTAGAATTTGTCCGGCCAGTGGCATTTCTCGCACGTCTCCCGGGCGGGGCGGAGCTGGCGCACGGGGGTGGGCACCGGCCGCTCGTAGGCGTTGAACATGGCCAGGAACATCTGCCGGGCGCCGTTGAGCTTCGAGTCCACCAGGGCGTCCACCCCCTCGCCCACGTGGCAGTCGACGCAGCGCACCCGGGCGTGGGGCGACACCTGGTAGGTGGCCCACTCCGGATGCATCACCTTGTGGCAGGCGGTGCCGCAGAAGACCGGCGTGTCCATGAAGGTGAGCATCCGCATGGAGGCGGCCGTCAGGAAGAGGATGTTGACCAGGGTGAACACGGCCACCGTGACGAACAGCCGCGAGCCACCCGGCCGGGGCGCCACCGCGTCCGGCGAGAAGCGCTCCGCCAGCAACTCGCGGTCGGCGCGGGCGCGGGCCTTGCGGTACAACCACCAGCCCAGCGGGATCAGCGCCAGGCCCACGGCGAAGAGCGTCGGCAGCAGCAGGTAGGTGATGAGTCCGATGTAGGCGTTGGTGAGCACGCCCAGGAGCCGGAGCAGCTCCATGAACACGAACGTGAGAAACGACGAGGTGGTCAGGATCACGCCGGCCCGGCCCACCGGGTTCACCGACAGGCCGCGGACGAATTCCCGGTATCGCTCGACGAGGGTCATCGCTCACTTCCCGGCGGCGAAGAAGCGGCGGTAGATATTCTGCAGCTCGCCGGAGCGGATCTGCTTCTTGAGTCCGTCGGTCCGCTCGTTCACCCAGCGGTGCATGGGATCGTCGCGCAGGAGACGGTCGATGTAGGCGTTCACCTCCGGGTTGTTGTAGCGGCGCGCCTCGGGGATCAGCTCGAAGTAGAAGTGCTTGGCCACCTCGTAGAAGCCGTGCCACCAGGTGTAGTCCGGACCCATCATGGAGGCGCCGTGGCGGGCGCGGCGTCCCTCGTGGTGCCACAGCTCCCAGTAAATCCACTCGATGTCGTTGCCGAAACTGGATGGACGTTCCAGGAGCTTGTTCTTGGTCACCAGCGCCAGGATCTCGGTGGCCGGCCGGGCGAACTTGTCGTTGTAGAGCCGCACCGCGGCGTCGTACTGGTAAAAGTGGCCGTTGACGAACACCTGGCCGTGGCAGGCGGCGCAGACGTTCTTCATGGCCACGCGGCGCGGCCCGGCATTGTCCTTGGCCGTGGAGACGGGCGGGCGCAGCGTCCAGTAAATCCGCCGGCCCACGTCGTGGGTGGCCTTGGCCCGCGCGGACGCGGCCATGTGGCAGGTGGCGCAGGTGGGCGCCGCCGAGTAGTCCTCGCCCACCACCCAGCGGTCGGCTTTCAGGTTCATGGCCTCGACGTGGGTGTAGTAGGTGTTGCCGTGCTTGCTCTCGTCGTAGATCTCCTTCTGCGGATGGTCCGGGCCGAGGTGGCACTTGCCGCACGCCTCGGGCTGGCGGGCCTGGGCCTTGGCGAAGGCGTGCCGCGGATGGCAGGCGTTGCAGGCGCCCTTGGAGCCGTCGGGGTTGATCCGGCCGATGCCGGAGTTGGGCCAGCTCTCCTTGTGCAGGCGGTTGGGCGAGCCGGGGTCCAGCTTCACCTTGGCGCCGTGGCAGCTCTCGCAGCCGAGGATCGCCACGGGCCCGCCGGCCAGCACGTGGGCCAGGTACGCGTCCTGCGACTCCAGGATCAGCCCCGCCGTGGCGTGGTAGGAGGCGCCCACCTCGGCCGCCTCCCGCTTGTGGCAGCGGCCGCAGTCCGAGGGCGTGACCAGGGTGGCGATGCGGGCATCGTAGTGGACGAAGCCGTCGGCGTCGCCCGACTCGGCCCGGTGGCAGTCCAGGCAGGTGACCTTGTGGAGGGCGTGGGCGGAGCCGTACCACTGCTGGTACAGGCCGGGTGTTTTCTCCTTGTGGCAGGTCAGGCATTTGCCCGCCGCCGCCGACGGCGCGGGCGCCTGGGACAGGGCAAACGCGGACAGGCTGACGACGGCGATGACAGCGAGCGTCACACGGCGCATGGTTCCTCCGGCACGAGACGATGATTAGTCCATTGTACCGATACCGGCGGCCGATGACAAGCCGCACCATCTGGCGCCGGCTCGCGGGCACCGCTAGACGTGGTTGCGGAGCAGCATCTCTTTCGGGTACGGGTTGAGGTAGGTCTGGCGCCGCACCCAGTCGCCCACGGGGTGCTTCATCAGGTGGTGCCGCAGCAGGGTGAACGGCACGATGTGGGGCACCAGGCCGTCGCGGTATTCCTGCACTGCCGCCAGCAGCTCGGCCTTGTCGGCCGCGTCGAGGTGGTCCTTGAGGAAGCCCATCAGGTGATGAAAGACGTTGGCGTGCTTGCGCGGCGTGGCCAGCGCCTTCAGGCCGTCCATGAGCCGGCTGAAGTAGCGCGCCGCCAACTCCGGCCATGGCGTCCGGCCGGCACCAGCCACCAGGCGGCCGAGCTCGGTGTAGTGCGCCGGGCTGTGGGCCAGCAGCGTCAGCTTGATCGCGGCGTGGAAGTCGACCAGCCCCGCCGGACGCGGGTTGTCCCGCAGCAGTTGCTGCCACCGCGCCACGACGAAAATCCGCTCCACGAAGTTCTCGCGCAGGCGCCAGTCGTGGAGCCGCCCCTCCTCTTCCACCGGCAGGTCGGGGAAGCGCTCGGTGAAGGCCCGGGCGAAGATGCCGCTGCCGGTTTTGGCGGGCATGCCGCTTTCGCCGTACACCTTGACCCGGAAGAGGCCGGAGCTCGGCGAGTCCTTCTTGAAGACGAAGCCCACCAGGTCCAGGCCGGCCAGCTCGTCGAGGCGTCCCGCCGCCCAGGTCCGCATCCGCTCCGTGTGGTCGGCGCCGGAGCGCGGCGCCACGAGCCGCGGCGACGCCGGATTGCCCACCAGGCGCAAACTCTCGCGGGGGATGGGCAGGCCGATCTCCACCTCGGGGCAGACGGGCGCCCACTCCACGTAGGGGCCCAGCACGTCCACCAGGAACTCGTCGCGCTTGTGCTGCCCGTCGTAGCGGACCTCGTCCCCCAGCAGGCAGCGGCTCACGCCGAGGCGCAGCCGCGGACCGAGGTGGGTGGGATCGGGGGCGGGTTTCGGTTTCGGACTCATGGCTTTCTCTCCTGGCGCACCGGCGGGTCTCAGGTGCCCGCGACGATCTCGGCCATGGCCGCCAGCAGGCGGTCCACATCCCCGACGCTGTTGTAGAGCGAGATCCCCACCCGGGTGACGCCACCGCGCTCCAGCAGGCCCAGCAGCTCGACGGGGCGGATGGCGTAGAAGTGGCCGTCCCAGGCGCAGATCCCGCGTTCGGCCAGCCGCCGGCAGACCTCGTCCGCCGCCAGCCCCGCCACGGTGAACGACACGGTGGGCGCCCGCCGGCCGGTGCCGAAGGGCGGCCCCACGAGGGTCACCGCCGGCAGGTGCTGCAGGCCGCGCCAGACGCGCAGGGCCAGCTCCCGTTCGTAATCGGCCACGCGGCTCAGGGCGGCGACCACGCGCTCCCGGCGGGTGGCGCCGGCGCCGAGCGAGGCCAGATAGTCCACCGCGGCCAGCGTCCCGGCGATAGCCGCGTGGTTCAGGGTGCCCGTCTCGATCCGGTGGGGCGCCCGGGGGTCCTGGGTGCGCAGCCGGTCCGTGGCCAGCCCATCCAGCAGGCCGTTGCGGCTGTAGAGCACCCCCACGTGGGGCCCGTAGAACTTGTAGGCGGAGCAGAGCAGGAAGTCCACGCCGAGCGCCGTTACGTCCAGGGGGAAATGGGGCGCGTAGTGGACGGCGTCCACCAGCAGCCAGGCGCCGGCGCGGTACGCCAGCTCCCGCGCCCGGGCGATGTCGTTCACCGTGCCGAAGGCGTTGGAGGCCATGCCGACGGCCACCAGGCGCGTGCGCGGGGTGACCTGAGCGGCGAAGTCGTCGTAGTCGAGGGTGGCGTCGGGGCGGATGGCGATTTCGCGTACGACCATCCCGTGCTCGCGCAGCATCAGCCACGGCCCCCGGTTGGCCTCGTGGTCCAGGTTCGACACCAGCACTTCGTCGCCGGGCTGAAAGCGGCGGGCGAAGGCGTGGGCCAGCCCCCAGGCCAGGGTGGTCATGTTGGCGCCGAACGAGATGTCGCGGGCGTCGGCGGCGCCGAGAAAGTCGGCCAGGGCCGACCGGGTCTCGTGGAGCATCGCGTCGGTAGCCACGGTGGTGGGGAAGAAGCCGTGGGTGTTGGCGTTGGCGGTGCGGTAGTATTCGGACACCGCGTCGATCACCGCCTGTGGCACCTGGGTGCCGCCCGGCCCGTCGAAATGGGCCAGCGTCCGGCCCTCGTGCACGCGGGCCAGCGCGGGAAAATCCGCCCGGCGGGCGATGATGTCAGCGAACCGTGATTCCAAGTCGGTGTTCATGGGCGCTCCTCGGGCTCAGGCCAGAAACTCTTCGGGGATGGCGGTGATGCGGGCGATGTCCGTCACCCGGTCGCGGACGTCGTGGCCCATGGCGCACCGCACGGTGCACGAACCGCAGTCGGCGCAGACGCCGGACGGCGGAGCCGCCTCGGCCACCGTCACCCGGGCCTGGCCCAGGTTGCGGTAGCCGTACGCGTACATGTAGCCGCGCATGAGCGCCGGGATGTCGAGGCCGTGGCGGCACTGGGCCACGCACGCGCCGCACTGCCGGCAGTAGAGGCCGGCCAGGCCGAGTTTCTCGCCCTGCTTCAGGGCGTCCAGCTCCGCCGGCGTCAGCTTCAGGTCGGCCATCACCGCCAGGTCGTCCTCCATCTGGTCGAAGGTGGTGAAACCGGGGATGGCGGTGCCCACGTGGGGATTCTGCAGCGCCCATTTGAGCGCCGCCTTCATGTTGATCGGATGCTGCCGCTCCTTGTCCCAGTACGCGCCGGCCTGGGTCTTCATGGCCACGAGGCCGACGCCGGCGGCGGCCGCCTCGGCCATGGCCTTGTGCATCTCCTCGAGGTGGGGCTGGCGGAAATTGTAGGCGGTGAGGACCACGTCGTAGACCTTGGCCGCCACCGCCGCGCGGATCACCTCGGGCTCGTTCCGGTGGGTGCTGAGCCCGAGGAATCGGGCCTTCCCCTGCTCCTTGAGCTTTTTCATGGCCGCTAGCAGCGGCTCGAACAGCGCCGCCTCGCGGGTGGTGATGTTGTGCAGGTAGAGAATGTCCACGAAGTCCAGGCCGAGCCGTTTCAGGCTGAGCTCGAATTTCTCCACGAAGGCCGCCGGTTTCGTCTCGGCGGTGAACCGGCCGGTGGCGCGGTCCTCGCCGTCGGCGCGCACCTTGGTGCCGATGACGAAGGAGTCGCGCGGCCGCCCCTTGATCACGCCGCCGATCATCTCCTCGTTGCGGCCGCGCTGGTAGCCGTGGGCCGTGTCCAGGTGGACGATGCCGGCGTCCAGGGCCGCCCGGACGAGGTTCGGATTGTCGGCGTTCATCACCCCCATGCTGACCACGGGCAGCTTGAGGCCGGTCCGGCCCAGCACGCGGCAGGGAAACGCGCCGGGTTTGGCCGGCGGTGCGCCCGACGCGGGCTCCTGCCCCAGCACGTGAGGCATCAGCGCGGCGCCGGCCACGCCGGCGGCCCCGGCCTTCAGGAAATCGCGGCGGTTGCGCAGGCGGTCATCTCGATCCATGTGTCCTCCCTGGCTATCGATGGCGGTCGTTCTAGGTCACGGCATATTGACTCGACCCACATTATCCCAAAGAAAAAACAAAAACGCCAACAGCAGAATGTCCAGCGAGCGCACAAACCGTCCCGGCCGACGGCACATCCGGGAACTTTGCGCCGCGTCGCGGGTCAACACGGTTTAAAACCAGACTAAACGGCTGGCCGGCGCCGCACCGCCGGCGCGCCGCGCCCCAGCCGGAGGAGGAGGTCATGAACTTTCGCGCCATCAACGTGACCCCGTACATCGACATCCTGCTGGTGCTGCTCATCATCTTCATGGTCATCACCCCGTTCACCAGCCGGGGCATCCCGGCGCGCCTGCCCGCGGAGCCGCCGCCGGGGGACGCGCCCCGTCCCCCGGGCCCCTGCGCCATCGTCCTCGAAGCCGGCGCCGACGGCGCCATCGCCATCAACGGCCGGCCCGTGGCGGCGGCCCGGCTCGAGCACGAACTGCAGGCGCTGACGGCGCGGATGGACCGCTACCAGGTGTTTCTTTGCGGCAGACCCGGGGTCTTCTACGGCGACATCATCCGGCTGGCCGATCGCGCCCGCCGAGCCGGTGTGGATCAGCCCCTGGCGCTCATGCTGCGGATGCCGCCGGACGGCGCGACCGGACCTTGACTCCAACGTCGCGCCCGCCCGCCCGCCGGCCGGTGAATCCGGCGTTTGTCGACCACCGTCAGGGCGCCCTCGATCGGAACCGTGCCGTTCGCCTTGAGAAACCCGGCACTGTGCATGCGGACATGGGATTCCGCTTGGCGTTTTCCGCGCCGATCGATTACAATCTGTACAGGCACTCAGTTGGGAAATCTGATCGCATCGCATCCGGCGCGGGATTATGTCGCGAACCGCAGTCACTTTATCCGGCTGGCTCGGAGGGCTGGCGCTGCTGACGCTGCTGGCGTTCGTCCCGGGCTGCGCCCCGCCGCAGCCGGAAAAAGCCGAGGTGGTGATCGCCCTGCGCGGCATGCCGCTGACGCTGATGCCCCACCGCCGCGCCGAGACCATCACCACCATGGTCCAGTCCAACCTGTTCGAGGGACTGGCCGGCCTGGACCGTGACATGAAGCTGGTGCCCCTGCTGGCCGCCAGCTGGGAGAATCCCGATCTGCTCACTTGGCAGTTCCGGCTGCGCCGGGGCGTGACCTTCCATGACGGCAGCCCCCTGACCGCCGATGACGTGGTCTTCTCCATCCTGCGCGCGCGGGACGATCCGAACTCCGTCCGGCACAGCAACTGCGCCGTCATTGCCACCGTCACCCGCATCGACGACTACACGGTCCGGCTCACCACCACCCGGCCCGATCCGGTGCTGCTCCATCGGTTGCGCACCGTCTTTATCCTGCCCCGACGCACCTTCGAGCGGCTGGGGGAGGAGGCGTTTGCCCGTACTCCCGTCGGCACCGGCCCATACCGCCTGGTCAAAGAAACCCCGGGGCGCGAGATCCGTCTGGCCGCCCACGACGCCTATTGGGGCGGACCGCCCGCTTTTCCCGCCGCGCGGTTCATCCGTTTTCAGAGCGCGGAAGATGTGGAATCCCTTTTGCGCCGCGGAGCAGTGGACATGGCCGCGGACATTTCCCCCGCCGCCGCGGCCGCCCTTTCGGCCCGACCCGTCACGAGCATGGAGATCATCCGTCACCGGGGTTTGGTGATCCGCTACCTGGCCATGGATACCCGGGTGAAACCGTTCCAGGACGTCCGTGTCCGCCGTGCCCTGGCCCTGGCCGTCGACCGCCCGGCGCTGGTGCTCAAGCTGCGCGATGGTTACGGCACTCCGGCCAACCAGTATGTGTCCCAGTCGGTGTTCGGCTTCAATCCCAAACTGCCGGAATTGCCGTATGATCCGGACGGCGCCCGGCGGTTGCTGGCCGAGGCCGGCCACCCGGACGGCGTGACGCTCACGCTGTTGCTCCCCCGGGAGCACCGGGATGTCGGCGAAGAGCTTCGGCGACAGATGGCACCGGCGGGTTTCCGCATCCAGTTGAATATCCTCGAGCGCGAAGACTACTGGCGGGCGGCGGACTCGGCCCCGTTCTTCTTCATGGGCGGTGTGTCCGACACCGGCGACGCCTCCGATATATTCGAAGACATGATCCACTCGACCACCGGCACTTACGGCCGGGACAACGGCGGCCGATTTCACGCCCCGGAGATCGACCGCCTGATCGAGGGCCTGAGCGAACTCTGGAACCGGACGCAGCGTCTCGCCGCCCTGCAGGAGACCATGGCCCGGACGATGGCCGAGATGCCCCGCGTGCCGCTGATAGCCGAGGACACTGTTTTCGTTCAGTCCGTCCGCATCGTCCGATCGCCCCGCGTGGACAACTACGTTCTGGTTCGCGAGATCCGGCGGCGCGATTGAATCACTCGGACCGGCGATGGGACGCAGGGACGGAGTTGGAGTCCGTTTTCAGGCGCGTGGCGTTTCCCGGCGTAATCGGTTACAATCAGTTCAGCTCATCTTCCGCGCACACGAAATTTGTCGGTCGGCACAGGACCATGCGTCGAGTGACGGCATTCATCTCGGGCCGGGGGAGCGCGCCGGCGCTGCTGGCTATGCTGGCGGTGGCCGCGCTGATTCCGGGCTGCACCACGCCGCCGCCGGATAAAACCGAGGTGGTGATCGCCCTGCGCGGCATGCCGCTCACGCTGGTGCCCCACGCGAAGGCGGAAAACCTCTCGTTCCTGGTGCAGTCCAACCTGTTCGAGGGTCTGGCCGGATTCGACCGCGACATGAAGCTGGTGCCCTTGCTCGCGGCGAGCTGGGAGAACCCCGACGCCCTCACCTGGCTGTTCCGCCTGCGCCGGGGCGTGACGTTTCACGACGGCACGCCGCTGAGCGCTGATGACGTGGTCTTTTCCATCCTGCGGGCGCGGGACGATCCCGCCTCCGCCCTGCGCAGCAACTGTGCCACCATCGCCGCCGTCACCCGCGAAGGCGACCACGCCGTCCGGGTTGTCACCACCCGGCCCCACCCCGTGCTGCTGCAGAAGCTGCGCACCGTCTTCATCCTGCCCCGGCGGTATTTCGAGCGGGCGGGCGCGAACGCGTTCGCCCGCCGGCCGGTGGGTACCGGTCCGTACCGCTTCGTCGCGGAGATCCCCGGCCGGGAAATCCGCATGGCCGCCTACGGCGGCTATTGGGGTGACTCACCCGCGTTTGCCACCGCCCGGTTTGTCCGGTTCGACACGGCCGCCGAGGCGGAAGCCCTCATCCGGAACCGCGGGACGGATGTCGCGGCGAGCGTGATGCCCGAAGTTGCCGCCTCGCTCGCCGCGCGCCCCGCGCCGGGGATGCGGGTGATCCGCCAGCAGGGCCTGATGGTCCGCTACCTGGGGCTGGACACGCGGGTGGCGCCGTTCGGCGACTTGCGCGTCCGCCGCGCCCTGGCGCTGGCCGTGGATCGCCCGGCGCTGGTGGCGAAGCTGCTCCACGGATACGGCACCCCCGCCAACCAGATCGTGACGCCGGCGGTGTTCGGATATCATCCCGGACTTCCCGCCCTGCCGTACGACCCGGTGGAAGCCCGCCGGCTGCTGGCCGAGGCCGGCTATCCGGACGGAGTGGAATTGACCCTGCTGGTGCCCCAGACGCGCGCCGAGATGGGCGACAAGCTGCACCGGCAGATGGCGCCGGCGGGCATCCGCCTGCGCCTCGACCTTCAGGCGCGGGAACAGTTCTTCCCCATGTCGGACACGGCGCCGTTCTTTCTGCTGGGCGGCGCGTCCACCACGGGCGACGCCTCGGACCTGTTCGACGACCTGATCCATTCCCGCAGCGAACACTACGGCCGGGACAACCCCGACCGCTTCGTGAACCCGGAGATCGACCGGCTCATCGAGGGCCTGAACGGGTACTGGAGCCAGAAGCAGCGGCGCGCCGCCCTCCAGGACATCATGGTCCGGGTGATGGCCGAAATGCCCCGCGTGCCGCTGTTTTTCGAGGAGATGATCTACGTTCAATCCACCGATCTGGATTACGTTCCCCGCGTGGACACCTTCCTGCAGGCCAGCGAAATCCGGCGCCGGCAGTGACCGGTCGCGGACCAAGATCCGAAGATTCACCACAGTGGACACGGAGGGCGCAGAGAGTGTTGATGGTTGATAAATCGGTGAATGGGTGAATCGGTGAATGGGTGAATCGGGAGACGAGAGACGGAAGACGTAAGACGGGCAGCATCAGACAAACGGGAAGACTCGAGCCGCGAACCCCGAACCGCGAGACCCGATATCCGATGTCCGATGTCCGAAGTCCGTCGGTTGGGAACGAGCCTCCAGCCTCGAGTCTCGAGCCTCGATGACGATCACGATTACGATGACGATTAAGACAACGATGAGCGGCGCAGACGGACCGCCGCGGCCGTGAAGTCGTAGCCCACGTACTGCTTCAGCTTCGCGGTCACGAAGTCGCCCGGCTTGAGCTTGTCCAGGGAACCGTCGGTCAGATACACGACGCTGTCGATCTCCGGCGCCTGCTGGGGCAGGCGGGCCTGGAGCAGCATCTCGGCATCGGCAGAATAGCCGTCGACGATGACAGTGGCGGTACAGCCCAGCCAGGCGGCGGCGCCCGCGGCGAGCACCTCCTGCTGCGCCGCCATGAGCCGGTCGCGCCGCCGGGCGGCGGTGCGCGAGGTGACCTTGCCGTCCAGGCGGTGGGCCGGCGTCCCCTCCTCATCAGAGTAAACGAACACGCCCAACTGGTCGAAGCGGGCTTCGCGGACGAATTCCAGCAGATAGTCGAAGTGCGCCGGCCGCTCGCCGGGGAAGCCGGTGATGAGCGCGGTGCGCACCGCAAGCTCCGGCACCGCGCGGCGCGCCCGTTCCAGGAGCCGCAGGTAGGCGTCGCCGTCGCCGGGCCGGCCCATGCGCCGGAGAACGTCGCGGTGAGCGTGCTGGAACGGGATATCCAGATAGGGGCAGATTTTCGGATGGCGGGCCATCGCCTCGAGCAGCCGGTCGTCCACTTCGGAGGGGTACGTATACATGAGGCGGATCCAGAAGTCGCCCGGGACGGCGGCGGCCTGGGCCAGCAGGGCGGCGATCGAGGCGCCGCCGCCGAGGTCGCGGCCGAAGGCGGTGGTGTCCTGCCCGATCAGGATGATCTCGCGGACCTCTGCGGCGGCCAGGGCGGCGATTTCGCCGATCACGTCGGCGGGGGGACGGCTCCGGAACGGGCCGCGGATCCCGGGGATGGCGCAGAAGGCGCATCGGTGGGAGCATCCTTCGGAGATCTTCACGTAGGCGATGTGGGCGGGGGTGATGCGGCGGCGCGGTGCCCGCGCGTCGTGCAGGTACAGGGACGCCCCTGCCGGCGCCGGGGCGCCGGCGACGATCTCCGCCACTCGGGCGATGTCGTTCACGCCCATGAGCGCGTCAAGCTCCGGGATCTCGCGCGTCAGCTCGGCGCGATAGCGCTGGGACAAGCAGCCGGCGGCGATGACGCGCAAGGCCGGCCGCTGTCGCTTGAGCTGGAGCGCCGCCATGATGGCGCCGAGCGACTCCTCCTTGGCCGGGTCGATGAAGCCGCAGGTGTTCACGATGACCACGTCGGCCGCCTCCGGCTCCGGGACGATCCGGTGGCCGGCTTCCAGCAAGCGGCCCAGCATGAGCTCGCTGTCGACGGTGTTTTTGGGGCAGCCGAGGCTGATGAGGCAGATGTCCATGGGCGCTCCGGAGCGCATTATAGCAGGATCGACCTCGGGCCGGGCGCTGTTCGTTCACGCGGACTTCGGACATCGGACTTCGGACATCGGAAATCGGACCTGGGTTCTGGGACCTCGTTCCCGGATCCCAGGACCCGAATCCCAGAACCCAGAACCTAGGTCCCAGGACCCAGAACCCGGCACACTTCACCTCGCCTCCAAATAGCCAATAACGATTAAGCAGTTACTCCCGATCTTCTGCCAATTTATGGCTGGATTTTTGCCGCGCCATCGGACGGGTTGCCCACCCCATCATCGACCGCACCGTCTCTGCATTCACAACGAAAATAGCCAGGCGCAGCCCCGCGAACGCGGGGCAGCGCCTGGAAAGATAGACAAATTGTATGGGTCGCGCCCCGCGGCCGCGGGGCGCGGAGAACAGGTTGCCGCGAACGCCGCACTTCCCCGCGCCCCGTCCCCGGGGCGCGCATTCTGCAAACACCATCGCTTGTCCAGGCGCTACCCGGCTACGCCGGGTTGCGCCTGGCTATTCTCGTGGCGATCCGAACTTCGTGCTGAAACACACACCGGTACGTACAGAGTGGAAATTCACAATCGCCATCGTTTGGTTCCGGCTCCGCCGGGTTGGGACTTGCGAGCACGAACCATCAACCATCAGCCGTTTCGAACATGCGAAACTGAAGACCTTCAAACGTTCACTTTTTAACGAATCAAACGATACCAGCACGAACAACCGATGACGAGTCTGTAGTCTCTCGGACCTGGGTGCCAGGAGCTGATTCCGATGTGCGGTGTCCGACGTCCGAACACGATCAGGCGGATTCCTCAAGTATCTGATGGAAAGGGCTTTTTACCAATCATGCGGACGGATTTTGGGGTCTGCTCAAAACACGGCGCGTATCCGCTGAATCCGCCGGGCGGGTAATTATTTAGGACATTGGACGTGGCCACAGAAGCAGGTGCAGTTGGGGCAGCACAGCGTCATTTCGGGGGTGCCACACGTGATGGTTTTGCAGTAGACACCGTCACAGTAGCAATTGGTCACCCATGACTCCGTCACGTTTTCAAGCCTGGCTCCCGTGACAAAGCCAAACGATCGGAGTCCGTTCGGAATATACACGTCCCTGACCGTATGGGTGACGACCCCTGTTTCGCTCCTGAGGACATATTCGACCAGAATCCGATTATCCTCGACGGGAGGAGGTTTAATTTCAAAATTGGGTTCAATCTGATCTCTGATCGTCGTCACAACCATCCCGCTTGGCTTTTCCGCCCTGATCCGTTCTTGTGCCTCAGCAGGGGTGTCAGGATCCACAATAGCGCCAAGCAGCGAATGACTCGGTTCCGAGTAGATTTTAACCCCACAAATATTCAATGTTTCAGTATCACCTTGACGGACTGCAACTTCCAATCTCAGCCGCTGAGACTCCAACGCGCGGCCGACGATCCGGATCGCTCCGGGATCCAACACATCACGATCACCAGCCAAAGGGAGAATGCACAACACCGAGAGAGCGATTACAGCGAGAATCATTATTCTGCTCATGGCATACTCCTGAACATTATTACAAATTAGTGTAGCATTAATCAGATATTGAATCAATTTGACCATAACCACGCGGTTCCCATTCATTTTTTTGCACTATCAGTGACTCGATCCGCATTTCCCACTGGCAGGATTGACCGGGTCAACACATGTATCATTGATCATTTGTCATTGGTCAATTCGGATGGTGAATCGGGAAACGAGAGACGGGAGACGTAAGACGGGAAGCATCAGACGAACGGGAAGATTCGAACCGCGAGACCCGATGTCCGATATCCGTCGAGTCACCACAGAGGGCGCAGAGGACGCGGAGAAATTCATTTGTCATTGGGCATTTCGGATTATTGGTTATTGGTGATTGCTTAATTGTTATTGGATATTTGGGGTCGAGTTTGGATGTTGCGGGACGAGACAGGATGGGAGATGGGTGAATCGGTGAGACTGGAGACGAGAGAGGGGAGACGGGAGCCGAATCAACCATTAACGATCAACCATAAACTGTCCGAGAACCTGAGAACTTATGAACCTTTGAACATTTCAACTTTAAAACCTTCAAACGGTTCGATGACGGTCACGATCTCGAATACGATTACTCAGTTACTCCCGATTTTCTGCCGATTCTTGGCAGGATATCTGCTGCCCTGACCATTCCAATTTCGCCGGCATCGCGATCCCCAGGCCGGTTCACCGCATAGCTGTTAAGTTAGCGACTATTACCTCTTAAAAACTGCCAGTTCGTGTCTGGATCCAGCCAATCAGCCGATATTTTTTTTCATTAGTCAACCACCCTCGCCTGAAGGCGAGGGCTTGAAAGACATTGATTCCGGCTGACACCGGCTGGAAGCCGATGTCAGCCTTCCTCGACCCTGAAACTGTCCCCTCCGCCCCGCGGCTCGCCCTCTTG
>Ga0209269_1000921_pt1 | contig 19320 bp, 15 predicted proteins | sample MTBAKMMethaMetaG_FD_187455 | JGI IMG/M metagenome (GOLD analysis project Ga0209269, IMG submission 187455) | Enrichment culture microbial communities from Arthur Kill intertidal strait, New Jersey, USA, that are MTBE-degrading - MTBE-AKM (Arthur... | ecosystem: Environmental > Aquatic > Marine >... | reverse complement strand
CCGAACAAATCTTGCTAATGAGCACCTTTCTACAGTACCTTCACATCATGGCGATGTAGCTCAGCTGGTTAGAGCGCACGGCTCATATCCGTGGTGTCCGGGGTTCAAGTCCCTGCATCGCCACCAGATTCTGAATAACCCCGTAATCTTCATAGGTTGCGGGGTTTTCTTTTTCCGCGGGTGCCATAGGGGTGCTGTTTGCACCCAAATTATCGAGGATATTGACCGCCGACCTGTCCCGGTCGGGAAGCAGGTGGCCATAGATATCGACCGTCATCTGGATGCTGCTGTGGCCGAGCATTTTGCTGACATAGGAGAGGGGAACATTCGTTGACAGCATCATGGATGCGAATGTATGCCTGGTGGTGTGAACCTTTCTGTACCCCACCCCGCTTTTGTCCAGAACCTTCTTCCAGACATTCCGCACACTGTTCTGGGACAAGTGACCGTTATTCCGGTCATGGAAAACCGCTTCAACAGGCCGGGACAAGCCTTTTCTTATTGCTTCCCGCTTCCGGCGCATTTTCAGGTGAAAAAGTTCCTCCGATAGTTGATTACTCATGTCAACCTGGCGGTTTTTGCCTGTTTTTGTCGCAGACATTACGCTGTTGCGCCATGATTTTCTGACGAGGATTACTCCCGAATGAAAATCAACATCTTCCCATTGAAGGGCCAGGGACTCACCCAACCGCATTCCGGTACGGAAGAGGATGAGGAACAAATAAAAATAATTAGGTTTATATTTCTGTGCACAGTCCAGAATAAGTTCCACTTCCCGCCAGGAAAAAATTTCTATTTCCTTTCTTTCATTTTTTTTGGCGCAGCCGATATTTTTCATTGCCCCGCGGGCAGGATTGGCATCAACAGGAAGGATGTCCTCATCTATGGCAAATTCACAAGCCCCGGAAATACAATTTTTTGCAGCTTCTATGCTTGATCTGCTCAACCCGTTTTTGACCATGGTCCGCAGCAGCTTCTTGACATCGGAGCGGCTTATCTCTGTAACGGGGTATCGGCCAAGAACAGGATTCACATACATTCGGAGCATTGACCTATATCTATTGTAAGTGGTTATCCTGCATTTGCCCTTCACGACCAGTTCGAGCCATTGATCGGCAATGTCCTTGAATTTTGGCTTTGGATCAGACTTTATTTCCAGTATCCCCAATTTCTCCTTTGCCAGTTCCCCACGAACTATATCGGCAATAGTTTCCGCCTGATCCTTTGGCCCGACCTTCTGTGATTTTCGGATCCCTTTATGACTGATGAAAACCCAGAAGACACCGCTCCCTTTAATTTTTTCTCGAACTGAAACTCCCATGGGCTATCTCTTTGCTGAATTTGCTGCACAGTTGCGAGTACAAAACCTCTTATCATGGCTAACCTGCAGAAAGAGCTTTCCACAATATTCGCAATTTTTGAAATCTTCAACTTTAGTCCCATTCAAAAATAGGCTCATAAAAAAATGCACTTGTTTATAGAAATCAGATCTTATATATGGATATGAAACAAAGATACTTTCATCTTTTCTTTCAACCACAACAAAAAATTCTAATTTATCAGACTGAAATCCATGCCTTTTAACATATAGGTCAGTACCCTTCCCTGCGTCATCTGAGATCATTTTTTTTAATATTAACAAAAAACTATACGCTGCTCCCTGATATTCATCTAGGTGTTTCTCATGTCGAAATTTAATGTTATTCTGACCATACTGGATTGTAATATCAGTATCCGAAATAGTTCCCCAAATAGAACAGTATTTTTCTAATTTATTAATTAGCTCAAGTTCTAGCTTATCCTTTGTTTTCTGTTTGATTCTCCCCAAATCTTTTTGGGCAAATTCTATCCACCACTGTAGCTCTGCCTTGGTATTCATCCTCTCACCCTCCATACTTGCTTTATGAACATATTACACTAAACGACACAAATTTACAAACCATAATTCGTGTTTTGCGTTAATTTGTCTTGAATAGCCTGTATTCATCTGATATACTAACGGTAATAAGAAAACAGCGTTTGTAACCAAGCTAAAGGAGTTGCAGCCATGCACAGCGACAAAAACGTATCTCCCAAAGAGTTCAGCAAAATTACCGGCATCAAGCTCCGCAAGATTTACCGGGACATAAGCGAAGGGCTCATTCCGCACTACCGGGTCGGGAAAAGCATCCTTATCCCGGAGAGCTCCAAAATTACTTATTTAGGCCCACTTCGCGGCAGGCAGAAAAACCAGGAAGATGATTTTGAGGGTTAGTCGATGGCACCAGAAATCTCCCCAGAATGGTTCAGTTTAGCATTGGCGGCCACATATACCGATACCAGCGCCAAAACTGTAAGCCGATGGCTTAAAGCCGGCGAGCTCAAATATACCAAATTGCCCTCGGGGACGGTCAGGATACGACGCACGGATCTTGATGATTTCATGGAGAAGCATGCTGTCAGTTCGGGTGAATTAAGAAATACCGTGGATGAACTGCTCAGGGGTTTATTCTGATAGGAATCTCAAAAACAGCGATCACTGGAGAAGGTTGAGGGTGGGAAATAAAAAACCTGGAAAAATCAAATCCGGAACATGGGTAACCCGCGAGATGGCAACCTCAAAAGCATATTGGGCATTAAACAGTACGGCCAAAGGTTTGCTTTTAGTGTTTCTGCTCAAACGCGACATGGACAAACAACATAATGTCCTCAATCGTCGCAGCATCACCGTTACCTACCTGGAACTCGAAAATCTCTTTGGGAAAAGAATCAACGGTAAATCCGATGGCATTCCGAGGTCGAATATTGCCAGGGCCATAAATGATCTACTGGCCAAAGGTTTTATCGAAATTATTCATCGGGGCGGCGGCTATCAAAAGGATAAAACCGTTTACGGACTGACCGTTGACTGGCAGTGGTGGGTCCCGGGTCAAGTAGTCAGGAAAAAGGATCCCGGCAAAAGAGCCTCTCGCACAATGTTCAAGAAAAAATCACAACCGCCACAAACGGAACCATACACACCGTCACTGCCGAAACCTAAAATTGCAAGTATGGGTAGCACAATGATACCCTTCCCAAAAAGCTGAATTCAAAAATTTCAAGATGATACAACCACGAGTGATCTTAATCGATGGTTCCGTTTTTGACGGTGTATACATGTAAGCCACTATATAGGGATCCCTTTTCATCATGAAAAACATGAAAATATGATCGGCGCGTTTGAGGGCAGGGTAAAGGACAACCGGCGAGGAAACTTTTTCATAAACCGCGGCACGTCCCTCCGCACAGTGCGGCGCCAAAAACATCTCCAACCTCAATGTAAACCGCGATCCCTAAAAACGATACCTAATATCTCATTGCCCGGCAGAATGGAAATGTGCCACAGGAAAGGGACAAAGCAGCTACCCTGACACAGCCTCAATCCATCGCAATCCGTGGATAGATGGGCGATCCGGCAGGTTTGACGTATGACGTTGGTCAATTTGCCTAATGATTTCGACAAAAAAATCTGGAGGAGTAATATGGGCGGTTATGGCTCAGGACGTTGGTACAGGTGGAATTCAAAAAAAACCGCAGAGAGTCAGTACCGAATTGACATTCGATGGATGAAAAAGCAGCTTTATTTGCGCTCGGGCAAGGTTGGAATCCTGGCATGGGAGTGCGGGGGAAAAGATTCCGGTTCAATTAGTTTCAGGATGGAGCACGACAGGCTTGTCCTCAACTACCAGAATCGGGAAAAAGGTGGCGACTGGGAAAACATCGAAGATGAAATATTCTTTACCTGGACATCCTGCAACTATGGAGGGCGGAGACCATGGTTTATCTGCCCGGGATGCGGCAGGAGAGTTGCCGTTCTTTACGGTGGTAAATATTACCGCTGCCGTCACTGTCGAAAACTTAACTATACCAGTCAGCATGAAAACAAACCTGACAGGCTTATGCGAAAGGCCAGAAAAATAAGAAAACGCCTCGGGGCAAGCAGCAACCTTTTTGAACATATCCACCACAAGCCTAAAAACATGCACTACAAGACTTTTGAACGGCTGAAAAGAGAAGCTGACTGGGCAAGGTATCGGTCTATAATGATCACAGCAGAACGGGAAGGAATTCGTGTTCCGCTGTAGTATTATATTTGGGGGTGTGTTTGACCACGGAAGCTGGTATCCCTCCCTGTGGAGACCTCTCCGCTCATCCTTTTTTGGAGAAAAACGGATTGTTCGATAAATGAAACCTCCAGCCCCAATGATTTGACAAAGCCCCTGATTTTCATTAGAAACAAATAAATCCGCTTTGATCCATATAGAATCGAATCAAATTCTTTGTGAAAAAATACGAGGCGCAGATCATGGAAGACCGTTGGCTTTCTGTTGATGAAATAGCCAAATATCTGGGCATCAAGCGAGATACAACCTACAGGTGGATCAGCGAGAAGAACATGCCCGCCCATAAGGTCGGCCGTCTCTGGAAATTCAAAAAAGAAGAGGTCGACCTGTGGGTCAAAAAAGGAAGCGCCGGAGAGGCGGCCGATGACTGACGCCCCAACCTTTACCTGTGTTGCCGGCGATGTCGTTTCAGGCCTGGAACCTGATGACCTTGTAGAAATCAGCCGGGTCGCTCCCTTTGGCAGCCGTATCCTTGTCGAAGGGGTTGGCATCCAATCCCGCCGCCTTGTCAAGCGTCCCCTGACCCAAGATGAACTTTCCCAGCTCATTAAAATAAGAGGCAGCGACCATTCCTTTGATGGTGATGCCTCGCTTTTTCTCCTGGGCGCCGAAGCCGAACGCATCCGCATAGCTCATCAATTCGATCCGCTTTTTGCTGTCAATGCCAGTATCGTTGACCCTCTCCCCCATCAGGTTGAAGCAGTTTACCGTTATCTGCTGCCCCTGCCGCGCATCCGCTTTCTGCTGGCCGACGACACCGGTGCCGGCAAGACCATTATGACCGGCCTCCTGATTAAAGAGCTCCTTTTCCGGGGCGTTATTCAGAAGGTATTGATCATCACCCCTGGCGGCCTGACAAAGCAGTGGCAGGAAGAAGAAATGCAGGAGAAATTCGGCCTGACTGCGAGGCTGGTCAACCGGGCCTCCTTCGATGCGGAACCTGGCCAGTTTTCCAGCAACGATGGCATCTTTGTCATTTCCATTGATTTTCTTGCCCGAAACGAAGGATGTCTCAACGCCGTCGAAAATACGCCATGGGACATGGTGGTCGTGGACGAGGCGCATAAACTCTCCGCCTATGAATACGGGACGAAACTGGAAGAGAGCGGACGCTACAAGGCCGTCAAAGCGATTGCCGACAAAACCGATCACCTCCTTTTCCTGACCGCGACACCCCATCGCGGACGGAAGGACACGTTCCGCAGACTGCTCCTGCTCCTGGACCAGGATCTGTTCCAGAAAGACGAGCACGTGAGCGACAAGATTCAGGGCCAGCAAACTGCCATGCACGCCTTGCCGGCTGAAGATTTTGAAGGAGAGAAACCGATCGCCGGGGCCCGTAATCGTTTTTTCCTGAGGCGCCTCAAGGAAGAAATGGTCGATTGGGACAGCACCCCGCTCTTCAAAGAGCGCCACACGAAAACCATCGGTTATGACCTCACCCCTGAAGAAAAAATTCTCTATGATGAAGTAACCGGATATGTCCGCACGAAACGCAGGGAAGCCAAGGCCAAAAAAAACCGCAATGTCGAGTTGACCCTGATGGTCATGCAGCGCCGCCTGGCCAGTAGTATCTATGCCATCACCAGGACTTTGGGCAATCGTCTGAATGCCTTGAATGAAATTTTGAGTTTACTTGCCGATCCTGCCCGCAGCCAGGCAGAAAAGAAGCGACTTCTCAAGGGCCAAACTGACCCCGATGACCCCCTCGACATCTCCGAATACGAGGACCTGCCCGAAGACGAGCGGGAAAGAACCGACCAGCGAATTTTTCGACAGGTCCTCACCGATGATCCACAAAAGATCGAGGAGGAGCGCGACGAAATAGAAAGGCTCTGCCGTCTCGCCGAGGGGCTCAAACACCACAAGGAGGCCAAGCTGGTTGAGCTCCTGTCGGTGCTCGATTCTTCCGACATCATCCGCGCCGATGATGAAAAGCTGCTTATCTTCACCGAACATCGGGACACCCTGAACAGCCTGGCAAAGCGCCTGGAAGATAAAGGATACACGGTGATTACCATTCATGGGGGCATGGATGTTGACTCCAGAAAGGCAGCCCAGAGACAGTTCAGAATGCACGCCAAGATCATGATTGCGACCGATGCGGCCGGCGAAGGTGTCAATCTTCAGTTCTGCCGCTACATGATCAACTGGGACATTCCCTGGAACCCGAACCGGCTGGAACAGCGCATGGGCCGCATTCATCGCTACGGTCAGAAGGACGATGTCTGGGTCTACAATCTGGTGGCCCGCAATACCCGAGAGGGAGCTGTACTCGAAAAAATTCTCAGCAAAATGGATGTGATGCGGGACCAGATGGGCTCTGACCGAGTCTATGATGTCATCGACGAATTGCTTGAAGACGTGCCTCTCCTGGATCTCATGGAAAAAGCCATCGACAGCGAGGACCCTGATGAGCAGGCTGAAGCAGCCGGCAATGCAGTCGAATCAGCTTCCCGGGAAAAGGCCGATACGCTCATTGCCCTGCAGAAAAAGTCCTCGCTTGCTTCCAGACTCGATCTGAAAGCCGCCCGGGATTTGCGTGACGCCTCCGACGAAAGGCGCCTGCAGCCCCTTTTCATCCAGCGTTTTTTTGAAAGGGCCTGGGTCGCATGCGGCGGGACCATACAGCAGGACGATCATTTTCCAGTCTGGCATCTTGGGATGACCCCCGGCACATTGCTTGATTTTGCCAGAGATCGTCGTCTCCCCTTAACGGACCACTACGATACTCCGTATGTTTTCGACAAAAAACTGGTCAGTATCGCCAGTCGGGTTTCTGTCCCGGAACGGACCAAACTCATGGGACCTGGACATCAGCTCTTCACTGTACTCATTGAATGGGCGATCCGGCAGGCACGGCAACCCTTTGCCCGGGGCACACTGCTGGTGGATCCCAATATTGCCCGATCTCAACGCATCTGGCTTGTCCGTTCATCTATCGCGGATGGCCGGGTGGAATCGCGGCGCAGGCTCGCCCACGAAAAGCTGGCCGTCATCGCCCTGGATCACATGGGGATCAGGTCCACATCCCCTTCCTATCTGCTCAACTGCCTGCCGCCGGAGGGAACTGTCGAAGTACCATCTATTGAAAACAGGAGCGAGGAGGAAATCCAGGCCTGGGCTTACGAGGAGATTACCGAGAAACAGCTCGCTCAGGTCAAGGCTGCTCGCACCGAAGAGTGCGCGCTTCGGCGCCAATATCTCCATACCGCCTTTACTGATTTGATCCTGGAACTGCAAGATAATCTCAACGATCTGCAGCAGGCCTATCTCGTAGGGGAAGATACGGGCGAAGAAATGGAGCGCTTGCGACTGCGCATCGAGGAACTGAAGACCCGCAAAGTAGATCGGCTCCAGGAACTTGAACTCATGGTACGGCTTTCCGCCAACCTGCCTGATATCATCGCTCAGACCCTGGTCATTCCGGCTCAGTTCACTTCTGTTGAATTAGACACGGAAGTCCCTGCAAAGGGATTCCCAATGCAGCGGGACGATGAAGTCGAGGCCATTGCCATGGAAGTATCCTCACGGTATGAGCGCTCCCGTGGCTGGAGCCCGGTGGATGTCAGCCAGGGTGGAGAACATTATGACATCCGCTCGGAAGGCCCTGACGGTGAAAAACGATTCATTGAAGTCAAGGGCCGGGCCATGACCGGACCGGTCGTTCTGACCGGACCCGAGGTCGACAAACTGCGTCAGCTCGGGGAGCGGTCCTGGCTCTATGTGGTCACCTTCTGCCGAGATACAAACCCCCGGCTCCATATTATCCAGGACCCCATTGCCAGGCTTCACCCGGAAATGCTCTATCGCCAGGTGCAGTTTCTGGTGCAGGAAGACGACTGGTCCGAAAGCGCGCAGGAGGTTGAAGTAACATGAACCGGGCTGATCTCCAAGAGCTGCATAATATTACACCCATTGCCAATCTTCCTGGGATTGCTGCAAATGGGATTCTATGTAACAGACTTGCCCAGCGGACCAGATCATTTTCAATTGCCATGCCTGAAATCCAGGACCGGCGAGCGGGAAAACAAGTGCCCGGAGGCCTACCACTGCATGAATATGCCAATCTTTATTTCGATGCAAGAAACCCTATGATGTATAAACGTCAGGCTCAGCACCAGGAAATTTGTGTACTACGCATTTCTCCTGACGTTCTTGATATTGCTGATACAGTCATCGCGGATGGAAATGCATCCAGCGATTATACCCGATTTCTTCCTGCACCAAGCGGCCTGGAATTTTTGGATGCAGAGTTGGTGTTTGCTGAAAGCTGGAACGACCCAGATGAAATTATCAAGTGGCGAAAAGGCCGTGTCCGTTCTGCTGAGGTCCTTGTACCTCAAAAGGTCTCGCCGCAACACATTACCGGCGTCTATGTTTCCTGCGACCAGGCTGCGCGGGCGGTTGCCGTCATTGGAGTGCCTTGGCCAGTGACAATAAATGCCCATCTGTTTTTCAGATAACAGGAGGTTTTCAATATGATACGCGTACTGATCGGCGATCTTTTTGAATCAGAGGCCCAGACTCTCGTCAACACCATCAACTGTGTCGGTATCATGGGTAAGGGGATTGCCCTGCAGTTTAAGAATCGTTTTCCGGATATGTTCAAAGACTATGCCGCCCGATGCAAATTAAAGAAGGTCGCCCTTGGCCGGCCCTATCTTTACAAGCCGCTTTTCGGCAAATGGGTCCTTAATTTTCCCACCAAAGATCACTGGCGTTCCGTCGCCACACTCAAGGACATTGTCGCTGGCCTGGAATATCTCCTGACCCATTACCAGGAGTGGGGCATCACCTCCATCGCCATTCCGCCCCTTGGCTGTGGTGAAGGCCAGCTTGAATGGCGCGTGGTCGGCCCCACCATGTACCGTTATCTGGCAAAAATGGATGCGGATGTTTTTCTCTATGCGCCTTATGGTACGCCCCATCAGGAACTGCAACCTGAGTTTCTTGAAAGCAGGCCCGAAAAAGTAGGGCAAACCCGGTCCATGCCCAGTCCGAAACATATCCAGCCCGGCTGGATGGCCCTGGTGGAGATATTGAGCCGGATCGAACGCCAGCCCTATCACTGGCCCGTCGGCCGAACAATCTTTCAGAAAATAGCCTATGTGGCAACCGAACAGGGATTGCCCACCGGACTCAAATACAACCGCGGCAGTTACGGGCCCTTCTCAACGGAATTGAAGCAGGTCACCACCCGGTTGGTCAACAACGGCCTGATCCAGGAGCGCCGGCTCGGCAAAATGTTTGCCATTGAAACCGGCAAGACCTATGCCGACGCCAGAAAGGCCTATGCCGACTCTCTTGCCAAATGGGACCAGTCCATCAATAAGGTGGTGGATCTTTTCATGCGCATGAACACCGATCAGGCGGAGGTAACCGCCACTGTCCTCTTTGCCGCCAGCGCCCTGGGCCCTGCGGAGGACAAAACACCAGCCGTAGATAAAGAAGCAAAACCAACCGAGTTGGATGTCCTGCACGAAGTCATGAAATGGAAGCAGCGCCGCCGTCCGCCGCTTGAGGAACAGGAAGTGGCCAAAACCGTCCGCAACCTGGCCGCCCTGGGCTGGCTCAAGGTTAAGGCCAGCCGTGATCTGCCGCTGCCCCAGGAGGCATTCTGATATGCCGTCATCCTGCCCCAGGCTCATTGAAGTTGCCCTGCCCATCCGGGAGATCTCCGCCGAGAGCGTGCGCGACAAGTCCCTTCGTCACGGCCACATCTCGACCCTGCATCTCTGGTGGGCCAGACGGCCTCTGGCTGCTTCCCGGGCTGTGGTTTTCGCCTCCCTGGTCCCGGATCCGGATCATCCGGACTGCCCGGATAATTTCAAGCGGCAGGTGGAGAAATATCTCAAGACTAATGTGCCCTCGGCGCTGAAAAGTTTCGCACGCGGCAGGTTTAATAAATCGTCCCCTGATCCGTACCAGCCCTATGATGGCATGGCCGATACCCTCCGTAACCGTCTGCTCATGTTTGTCGCCAAATGGTCGCCGGAAATGATCGAGTTTGAGACGGGCAAAGTCGACAACCTGCCCAAGCCAGCCTTTCTGTTGGATGACCGGTCGCTGATTAAGTGGGAAACCTCAGATCCGGAAAATCACCAAGGTCGTGAGATCCTTCGCATAGCAAGAGAGTTGATCCATGCCGCTTATGGTGGCAAAATACCTACCGTATTAGATCCCTTTGCTGGTGGGGGTGCCATTCCCTTGGAAGCGGGCCGGCTGGGTTGTCACCCCATCGCCAACGATTACAATCCGGTGGCCTATCTCATTCTGCGGGCTACTTGTGAGTTTCCGCAGAAGTATGGCAGGCCGGGCCGGCGGAAGATGATGATGGACGAGTTCGGCTGTAATGTCGAGCGGGAGATGGAGGTTCCGAATGTCCTGGTCCATGACGTGGAGAAATGGGCCAACTGGATCCTGGAACGGGCCAGAGAGAAGATCGGCCATCTTTATCCGCAAGGCAAAGACGACCGGACGGTGGTCGGCTATCTCTGGGCCCGCACCGCTCCCTGCTCCAACCCCACCTGTCGAGGGGAGATGCCCCTGCTACGAAGTCTGCTCATCTGTAATAAAAGCGACAAGAAGGTTGCCCTGACCATGGAGGTGGACAAGGCGGCGAAGCAGGTCAGCTTCGGGATTGCCAAAGGCAAGGATATTGCAGCTACCAATGGCACCATGCAGAGCCGGGGCAATGTCCGTTGCCCTTACTGCGAGCAGGTGACACCGGTGGCTGCCTTGCGTACCGCCGGCCAGTCCGGTCACATGGGCGAGCGGATGGTGGCGGTGATTGTCGAGGGCCGGAGCGGTAAAGACTACCGGCCTGTGGAAGAGAGCGACCGCAAGGCCTTTGAACAAGCTTCTGCTATTGAGGTGGAGCGGCCGGGGGAATTTATTTTGCCGGAAATTAATAGCCCAGGAGCCCCGCCTGATGCTTCTCATTATCGAAGTATCAATGTTGATCTTTATGGTTTCACAACCTGGGGTTCCTTGTTCAACCCCCGCCAGCTCGTGGCCATGCAGACCTTTGTCGGCTGCCTGCACGAGGCTCTGGACGCCATGGCCGGAGAGATTAACGATGAGGAGTACCGGCGGGCGGTTGGGGTGTATTTGGGGTTATGGGTCAGCAGGATTGCCCAACGAGGATCAAATGTAGGTATTTGGAACACTAAGGGAGAGAAGTTAGAACATCCGTTTGGTCGTCAGGCTGTACCTATGACTTGGGATTATCCTGAAGCAAATCCTTTGGAGAAAACATCTGGGGGGGCTATTGGACAAATTGGCTGGATATTGAGGGCCATTTCACATGAATCAAATGAATCCTATCCAGCCAGTGTATTTAGAGGAGACGGCGGTGACCTGCCCCTGCACGATGCTGAACAGGACGCAGTGATAACCGACCCACCCTATTTCGATGCCATTGCCTATGCAGACCTCTCCGACTATTTTTATATCTGGCTCAAGCGCTTGCTGGACGATGTCATGCAAGAAGCCTTGCTGACGCCATTGACCCCGAAAGGTGACGAGGCAACCGCCCTCAAACACCGTCACGGCGGCGATGGTAACCAAGCCGATGCCCATTTCTCGAATAAGCTCACCCAGACCTTTTCTGAAGCTCGGCGCACACTCAAGCCCGGTGGCATCATCACCATCATGTTTGCCCATCAGTCCAGCAAGGCTTGGTCAGGGCTAATCCGTGCAATTTTTGATTCTGGGTTGACGATTGATGCTACTTGGCCCATTGACACAGAACGTACATTTGCTTTGAAAGCCAGTATGTCCGCCCTTTCTTCCTCGGTTACCGTTGCCTGCCGCCCCCGAGTAGCCGGTAGCGCCACCTCCTTTAAATCGGTACGCAAAGAGATCGAAAAAGTGGTGCGAGATTCGGTCAAACGATTCTGGTCCTATGGTTTCCGGGGCGCGGACCTGATTGTCGCCTGCTACGGTCCGGCGGTCGGGGTTTTCGGCCGATACGAACGGGTGGAAAAGGCGGACGGCACAACGGTTTCCATCCCCGAGCTTCTCGATCTGGCCAGAATGGCGGCCCGGGATGCCATTGCCGGCGAGTTCCGGGGTGACAACCTCTCCACCCTCTATTATGTCTGGGCCAATCTCTACGGTGCCAGTGAACAGGCCTGGGATGACGCCCGCCTGGTAGTCCAGATCGGCGGCGAAGCGGACAACGCCATGGAAGTAGCGAGAAGTCATGGCATTTTCGTGGTCAATGGCGCAACCTGCCGACTGGCTCTTTTGTCTGATCGGGCTGGCCGAAGGGGACTTGGCGAGGGAGATGGCGTGCCGTTGATCGACTCCCTGCACCGGGCCCTCCTCCTCTGGCAGGAGGAAAAACGAAGCGAACTGGTTCGCTACCTTGGCCGTCAGGACCTGGTGGAAGACGGGCCCTTCTGGAAACTGGCCCAGGCCCTCTTTGAGGTGCTGCCCCGCGACATCCCGGACTGGAAGCTGGTCAGCGCGCTGCTCGCCGAACGCCAGACTTTGAAGAGGGAAGGTATTACTGGAAAAGTCCAACGACTTCCTTATTGAACCACTAAGGTATCATTATTATGAGCGATCAACTCAAACCCTGGTATGCTGAGGCAACTCCCCATGAAGACATCTGCAGGGGCAGGTTTGCCGAAGCGGTTTTCGCGGCCAACATCTGGGAGGTGCATCAGAAGACCGCCCCGGAGATTTATCTCGAACCGGAAGAGTTTTTCAAAAAAACCTATATGACCGTAGGTCTTTCTACGACCCTGAAACACGTTGCTGCTGCGCTCTCCGGGACATCCGACGCCGGCGATCGGATCATCAGTCTGCAGACGGCATTTGGCGGCGGAAAGACCCATACTCTGGTTGCCCTGTATCATCTCGCCAAAAGCAGCGCCAGTATAGAAGCTCTGGCCGGCATAGTGCCACAGGCCCTGTCAAAATGCAGCGTAGCGGTATTCACCAATGCCACCTGTGACGCCACTCAGGGCCGCCAGACCCCGGAGGGTGTCCACACCCGGACCCTTTGGGGTGAGTTGGCCCTGCAACTCGGCGGGCCTGCCTTGTACGAAAAAGTCCGACCCAACGATGAGGCCATGCGGGTCCCCCAGGGCATATTCCAGGAAATCCTGAGGCTTGCATCTCCCTGCCTCATTCTACTTGATGAATTGGCCGACTATTGTGTCGGTGCGGCCGCGGTGCCGGTGGGCCAGACCACCTTGGCGGACCAGACCGTCTCCTTTATCCAGCAGCTTGAGGAGGCGGTTTCCCAGGTCGAGGGGGCGGCTGTGGTGGCGACGCTCCCGGCCAGCCGCCTGGAGGTTGCGCAGAGCGAAAAAGGCCAGGAACTCTTTTCCGCCCTGGAAAAAAGGTTCCAACGGCTGGGGGCTGATGTCAAGCCAGTGGCGGACGACGAAATCTACGAGGTGGTGCGGGCCAGGCTCTTTGATGCTATCACTCTGCCGGGGGAAACCGATTATCCTGCCCGCGTCGCCAAGGCCTACCAGGAGATGTACGCGGGCCACAGCGGTGAAGTCCCAGGTGAGGCAGCAAAATCAGCCTTCCGTGAACAGCTTGCCCGGAGTTATCCTTTCCACCCGGCCCTGATTGATGCCCTCTATACCCGATGGGGCAGCCATCCCGATTTTCAGCGAACCCGCGGGGTGCTGCGTCTCCTGGCAAACATTGTCGGCGACCTCTGGCAGCGCCGCAGCGGGAACACCCGGACTCAGCATTTCATCCAGCCCTGCGATGTGGACTGGAATAATGATGCCATGCAGGCCGCCCTCACCCGTCTCTGGGGCCCGGCCTATCAGTCAGTCGCCGCGGCTGACGTGGTCGGCGCCAGGTCCAATGCTGCAATTTTTGACGAGGAACGGGGCGGTGATTATATCCGCGAAAACATCGGCAGGGGGCTTGCCGCCGCTATCCTGCTTGGATCATTCGGCGGCATGGGCGGACGGTCCGGTTTTTCAGCCAAGGATCTGAAACTTGCCTGTTCCCGTCACGGCCTTAACTGGAACTACCTTGATGGCGCACTGCTGGAGCTTGAAAATCGCTGTTTCTACCTGCATACCACCTCGGCAGGCTCCCTTGGCAAGCGCTACTGGTTCGGCACCAAACCGACCCTGAACAAACTCATTGTTCAGTATCGCCAACAGCTTGCCGACCGCAATTTTGATGAGGAAATTCTTGAAGCACTCAGAAGCGACGCTCAAAGAGGTACAGGGATCGGCCCCACCTGGCGGGTCATTGTCAATCCGGGCCTTGATCTGCCTGAACAGAAACAGTTAAGCCTCCTCATTCTCTCCCCATCCCAGCCCTATGACGAAAACGGAGCTGGTGATAAAATCAAGGAACAGGTCAAAAAAATCAGCAGCCGTTGCGGCGAAAGGGACCGCCTGTACCGGAACACTCTCCTTTTTCTTGCCGGCACCCAGCGCGGTCTCAACAGACTCCGTCGATCCCACCGGGAACTGGCCGCTCTGCAGGCAGTACGCGCCGACTACTGGAACCAGCTCGATACCGAACAGCAGGACGACCTGAAGCGGCGTATCGAAGCAGCAGAAAGAAGCGCAAAGAACGCGTTGGGACCAGCCTACACTGCTGTCATGCGCCTCCATGGCCAGGATGTGGAGACCTGTATCCTCTCGGATGCCCGGACATCGTTTTCCGAGCATCTCGGCTATATCTGGACAACCTTGATGGACGACGAGGAATGGATACTTCGCCGCATCGGCTCTGTCACCTTGCAGAATTCCGGTCTGATTCCCGACCAGGGAGGCATCCGGGTCAAGGATGCGGTGGATGCCTTTCTACGCTACACCGACAAGCACATGATCACCGGCCGGGACGCTGTCACCAGCGGCCTCATCCAAGCCTGTGTTGACGGCCTGGTTGGCCTTGGCCGTGGCGGGAGCCCATCGACCCTGCAGGCGAAATACTGCCGGGAGCATGTCCCTCTTGATCCGAATGAAGAAGGTGTGTGGGTTATCCCCCCCTTTGAATCAGAGAAACCGATAAGCCCAGATATTGACACGACAGGTCCTGATACTCCTACCGTAATAACCGAACCGGGCAGGCCACCAGCACCCGGAAAAGACCAGGAAGGCCCTACTGCCAATCCGAGAAAAATAAAAAAATTCAGAGTGCAGGGCTCAGTTCCGGTTGAGAATTATGCTGAACTCTTTCGATGTTTTGTTAACCCGGCAGCAAGGATGAATCTCAGGAAACTCAGGCTCGGTGTGGACTTCGAGATGGAACTCCCTGATGACCAGGCACTCGAACCCAATAATCCATCCCTCAAGGCCATGGAGGAAGCAGCAAGGCAGCTTGGGCTCGATTTTGATACGGATGAGTCATGATCCCTGAAGACGGCACTGTTTGCAAAAAGCTCGGCAATGGGAATTGAGTAAATTATGGCGGCTGAAGAGAAAGAACTTAAAACGAATCAGTTAACAGAATTTCTGGGGTTGGTAGAAGAATGGAGATCCAAATGGAAAGTTGAAGATCGTGCAATTTTCAGGGGGCATAGGGATTTCAACTGGATTCTTATCGCTAAGTTATTCAGGAATCCGGACGCTGAGCAGAGAAATAAGGATGGGGACGAGCCCAGCAAGGTTGAAGCACAACTTTTAAAAGAGCACCTTCCAATGAAGGTAGCTCATCATCTCGAACACAGATTATTTCATGATTTTTCAAGGTATCTTTACGCCTACCGACCTGATTTAATCAGCACTGTGCCGGAGGAAACAACAAGTAATTCCCGAGCAATGCAGGAATGGAGGCAGCTCGCCATCGCCCAGCATTATGGACTGCCAACACGCTTCATCGATTTTACTACAAATGTGCTCGTTGCCTTATTTTTTGCTGTAGAAGGAAAGGCGTCGAAACGGATAACGACAACTGGTCAGTTGGAGGAACAGGATAGCGCTGTTTGGTGCGTCGAAGTGTCAAACCGGCGGAAAATATGGCAGGTTTGGCAGAAAGGGGGCATATGGTTGTCTCCCCTGCAGTTCGCAAAGGAAGGAAGTGATCCTCCTATCGTCAATTTCATTGATACAGCTTTTGTCCCAGAACATATAGATGGACGAATCAACGCTCAAGGGAGTCTCTTTATGTGTGAGGCAAGGGGTAAGAAACCGCCTTGGCAGCTTCATATGAAGCTACGGGATATGCAGGAGACTCATATAGGTCTGAATAATGGCGAGAAGAAAGATACCAGAGCCCTCAGGATCCGTATTCCAAAGAACGCCCGCGAGAAGTTGCTGGAACAACTTGACCTGGTCGGCATTAATCGCGCTACTTTGTTTCCCGATCTCGGATCGGCCGCGGATTACTTGACATGGGCGGTGTACCAACGCAAAAGGCCCTGAGATCGAGCTTGATCCCCTGAAAGTAGACACGTTTCGCCTTCAGTTCAATTACTTTTGATTTGCGTTTTTTTAAAAATGTATAATTTAGCTAAAATATAAATCATATGATATAGCAACAAACCTGTTGCGAAGCAGGGACGGAAAGCCTCGGGTCTTCAAAGACTCTGAGGGTCTATAAATAACAATACCCCATTATTATATAGCACAAGATAATGATAAAAATTTATCAAAAAGCTGCGTTACGAGCTATATAATAATAAAATAACCCTGTTATCCGCGCAGCCGCTCTTGGGATGAAGAAGTTTTATTAAAAAAGCTGCGCGAGATAATAATATAGTCGGTGAGAAGATATGAACTACCAGTTGGTAAAAAAGGCACTTAATTTTGAAACTGCAATCCGCTGGCTCATGCCAGATTCAACGGATGATTTTTTTCAGGATCAAATATACTGGGCAGATCTTAAAACATTTCCATCTGAATTCCTCGAAAAAAGAAAACATAGGTTTCTTCAAATTGACACTATTGCCCACTGGAAAGAGTATATTCCCAAAAAAAGTGGAATGTTACGTGAAGCCGTTTGGTTGCACCCTGTCCACAGAGTTTTGTATTTGGCTATCTTGCATCGCCTGCTTCCCAAACTTGATCCAAAAATTTACCCAGAAGTTTATTCATATCGCTTAGATACACCAAATGATCCGGATGCGTATCCTTTTACAAAAAAAATGGAGCGATGGAAAAATTTTAATAATGATTTTCGGCAATCTGCGCTTGACGAATCAACTAATGCAATACTTGTAACAGATTTAGCCAGTTACTTCGATCACATTAACTGTGACCAGATGGGACGAAGGTTAAAGGGTTTGCTTGGCAGTACTATCGACGAAGCGGACAATGAAATAGTAGATCTCTTAGTCGTATTATTGAAATTATGGGGTGATGATGGCTTTGGAATGCCTCACAACCTTGACGCAAGTAGTTTTTTCGGAAGTTTATACCTGCATCCTGTAGATGACAGCATGGTATCTGCAAGGTTTCGATATTTCAGATGGATAGATGATATAAGAGTTACTGCAAAATCTCGCGAGCAAGCTATTAGGGCTTTGCATCACTTGCAGAGAGAATTGGCAAAATACAGACTATTTTTAGCTACTGATAAAACAAAAATCATTGAAAAAGGTTCTTCTGAGTTTGAGGAATTACTAAATGTTGATGATGACATTTTTATCGCAGAAGCAGAAGAAACTATTACATCTGGAGCACAAGAAAAAATTGAATTAATTGTTGATCGACTCTTTGAACGATTAGAATTTCATGCACGCCCCCAAGGTGATGACAGAAAATTTAGGGCATTTGCCAATAGGCTTTTAGACGCCGGTGATTATTCGGAGATCAAAAAAAATATTCACGACCGCCTTCATGATTTTGTTATCCCGAGGCTTAAAACACACCCTGAGAGGAGTGATTATTGGGCAAAAATTTTATCATCCCATCCAACAGAAAAAGTCAGTAATGCAATACACGAGTTGCTCGTCAAAAAGGCAAGTATTTTTGATTGGCAGAGATTTTATCTCTGGAAACTTGCATTACATCTGCCTGCTGAGTTTGTCTCAAATGAACTTATAGAGAATGCAAAATCCGTGAGTCATAGCGATCCATCTGAAAACGTTCGTGCTCAGGCAATAATATTTTTGGGCAAAAATGTTGACAGCACAGAAAGAGAATCGATCTTTGCAAGATTATTCTCCCCTCAAAAAAGTTATGTGGTCCAACGTGCCGTCCTGATCGCAATACAAGAATTAATTGTTGACATACGATCTCACTATTATCAAAGGGCACTTGATACAAATTCTGATCACAAAGAGTTGATTGATTATCTTACAAATAATTGCAAAACAAACTATGGACTTAAAATAAGATCTTCTAAAAAATGTCTGGTGATACCACGTAAGGCAACCCATGTGATTAAACGAGGTATCGGGCTTTATAAGGGTAAGCCAACCAGATTTCGCCTCATTAGAGACGATTATGATTATGAATAAAACCGAACAATTTCATGCACCAGATGGCGATAAACTCGGCAGTGCTGACGCGGCAAGATTGTTGGCGCCACTGGTGATGAATAGCGTAACGATAGTACCAACCTCTTAAATTCAGGATTACTTACTGTTAGGAAGTAGGTGTTCTGCGACCTCCTACAGTTCATGAAATTTATCCGTTAATATCCTTCATAAGGACATATTGAGACAGGGTGCGCCAAGGGTGCCAAGATAGGGACAACCCTTAGCACCCCACAAAAAGTCATCTTAATAATTTCAATAGGTTACTTCTTCCTGGGCATTCCCTGCATCGCCACCATTTGCATAGACAGTATCGTCCGATACTGTCCGAAAAGGCCCGAAATATCGGGCCTTTTCTTTTTCCTTTGTCCGGCGCGACATTATAAGATACAGTGAAATCCGAGGTTTTTGGGGGCCTTTTTCTTCTTGTCACTCCTGCCGGCGGAAAACTCTGGAATTTTAAATACCGTTTCGAGGGAAAGGAAAAAAAGCTGGCCTTTGGCGCATATCATGATATTTCCCTTGCCGAAGCCCGGCAGAAACGTGACCAGGCAAGAAACCTGCTGGCCAACGAAGCGGATCCAGGCGTCATCAAAAAGTACAGAAGGAGGCAGGTCTCCAGGAAACGAAAACTTTCTAGGTTATTGCCCGCGAATGGCATACCAAGTTTTCTCCCTCCTGGGCTGATAGTCACGCCACCAAGATCATCCGCCGTTTTGTACTCTATTGACAATGAAGCAGACTAACGAACTTGCC
>Ga0209269_1000919_pt1 | contig 19339 bp, 29 predicted proteins | sample MTBAKMMethaMetaG_FD_187455 | JGI IMG/M metagenome (GOLD analysis project Ga0209269, IMG submission 187455) | Enrichment culture microbial communities from Arthur Kill intertidal strait, New Jersey, USA, that are MTBE-degrading - MTBE-AKM (Arthur... | ecosystem: Environmental > Aquatic > Marine >... | reverse complement strand
ATGGGAAGAAGAACGGGAATGTAATCAGCCTGAGTTGGAGGTGAAGCGATGCCCAGAGGAGACGGAACAGGACCGCCGCGCAGTGCGGCGGATCGAAGTGGACGGATGAAGGGAAACCGGCCGGGAGCCGGCCCCGGAGGAAACTGCGTCTGCCCAAGCTGCGGGAAAAAGATTCCTCACCGGCAGGGAACGCCCTGTTATGACGTTAAATGCCCCGGGTGCGGCGCCGGGATGGTCAGAGAATAGAATGATTATCTCGGTTGCCAGCGGGAAGGGAGGGACCGGCAAGACGCTGGTGGCGACCAGCCTCGCCCTTTCCCTCAAAGATAGTGACAAGGTTGTGCTTCTCGACTGTGATGTGGAGGAGCCGAACGACCATATTTTACTTAAGCCGGTGATTACCGGCAGCGAGCCAGTCAATATGCAGGTGCCCGTGGTGTCGAAGGAAAAATGTACGTACTGCGGAATATGCGCCGAGGCATGCGCGTATAACGCCATTGCCGTGCTGGGCAACCACGTAGTAACTTTCCCCCAGTTATGTCACGGCTGCGGCGCCTGCAGCTATCTCTGCCCGGAAAAAGCCATAGCTGAAGAGCCGAGGCAAACGGGCGTGGTGGAATGGGGACACTCGAATGGTCTGGGTTTTGTACACGGCATCCTCACCGTGGGTGAGGCAATGGCGCCGCCGGTTATCCGCAGGGTGAAAGAGCATGCTAACGGCAACGGCATAGTCATCAGGGATGTTTCACCCGGGACATCCTGTCCCGTGGTGGAAGCAGTCAAGGGAAGTGATTTCTGCCTTCTGGTGACTGAGCCGACCCCTTTCGGGCTTAACGATCTTGCTTTGGCGGCGCAGATGGTGAGAGAGCTTGATATACCCTGCGGGGTCGTCCTTAACCGGGCAGGCGCCGGCGATGCCGGAGTGGCCGAATACTGCCGCAAAGAGGACTTACCCATTCTCCTCACCATCCCCCTGGATATGGAAATAGCCCGTTTATACTCACGCGGTACCGCCCTGGTCGATGGTATGCCGGAGTGGAAAAGCAGCTTCCGGCAGCTTTTTCGGAGAATCGAGGAGATTATTGATGAAAGAAATCGTAGTATTAAGCGGTAAAGGGGGCACCGGCAAGACCAGCGTCGTCGGCTCGCTGGCGGCACTTGCGGAAAGAAAGGTCCTGGCGGACTGCGATGTTGACGCAGCTGACCTTCACCTGCTGCTCAGCCCTTCGGTGAAAGAGGAAAATGAGTTCTGGAGCGGGCAGGCAGCCTGCATCGATCCGGACAAATGTACGCAATGCGGGTTATGCCAAGAGCTGTGCCGTTTTAACGCCATCAGTGATTTTAAGGTCGACCCGGTATCCTGCGAAGGGTGCGGTTTTTGTTCTCACATTTGTCCGGTGGGAGCTGTTACCATGAAAGACAACCTTTCCGGGCACCTGTTCGTTTCGGAGACGGGATACGGTCCCCTGGTCCACGCCCGGCTAGGTATCGCCCAGGAGAACTCGGGCAAGCTGGTCGCCTATGTAAGGCAGCGGGCCAGGGAACTTGCCGAGGAGCAGGGGCTGGACTACGTCATCAGCGATGGCCCGCCCGGCATCGGCTGTCCGGTCATCTCATCATTATCGGGAGCGAACCTGGCCATTCTGGTTACCGAACCTACTCTTTCGGGGATGCATGACCTGGAGAGGGTGCTTGGCGTCTGCCGCCATTTTACGGTGCCGGCTCTGGTATGCATCAATAAATATGACATCAATGAAGATAACACTCAAAGAATAGAGAACCACTGCCTTGCTCAGGGTGTTGAAGTAGCTGCGAAGATTCCTTTTGATAATGTGGTAACCGAAGCCTTAATAAGAGGGGTGCCGGTGGTGGAGTATTCGAATGGCAGGGTCTCGCAGGAGATAAAAGCTCTCTGGGATAACGTCTGCGAGACACAGAAAGAAAAGGTGAAGGGGTGACGAGGCTTGCCGATATACGAATATGAGTGCCTGAAATGTGGGATAAAGTTTGAGCAGCGACGGAGTATGGATGATAGTGACGGGGAGATAAAATGCCCCAGGTGCGGGGCTGAAAGTCCGCGCCGCATCTTCTCAACGTTCGCCGCGGGTTCTGCAAGAGGGTCATGTGCTCCAAGCGCCCCTACCTGAAGCGTTAGCCGGTGAGGCAGTTTGTCTCGCTGAAGTTTATCCGGGAGGTGAGAATAGTGCCGATTTACGACTTTAAGTGCAAAAAATGTGGCAAGGTATCTGAATTACTTGTCCGTAATACGGATGGTCAGGACGTTAGATGCCCTGACTGTGGCAGCAACAAAGTAGAGAGGCTCATCTCATCATCGTATCTAGTCAAAACAGGAGGCGCGTCTACCGGTGCAACCTGCTGTGGCAGAGCAGAGCGCTGCGAAACACCCCCCTGCTCAGCTGGTGAAGGATGCCGCAGATATTAAGGGGGTGATGATATGCAGGAGCTGGTAAAAGAGTTCATGAGCCAGAAGAAGTTTGCCGTAGTGGGCGCTACGGACAACTCGCAGAAGTACGGTAACCAGATAGTAAAAAACCTCAAGGGCCGGGGCTATGAGGTCTACCCGGTTAATCCCGGGCTTAAAAAGGTGGAGGGCCTGGTTTGTTACTCTAACCTCGCTGACATTCCGGCGAAAGTGGATGTGGTCGACTTTGTCGTACCGCCCCGGGTAACCGAGGAAATCCTGAAACAGTGTAAAGAGCTGGGGTTGGACCGTATCTGGCTTCAGCCCGGCTCGGAAAGTGAGGCCGCGATGGCCTTTTGTCGGGAAAATAACATGAAAGTAGTGCACAGTGTGTGCGTAATGATGAGTTAAGACAGCATGGAACCAATTAACCTTGACCCGAGGTATTCCACGAGTAATGTACCAGGGAGGTGCGTCAAATGCCTGGCTGAGCAAGAGCTGAATAATTGCCTTCTCGAGTTGCTGAGAGCGGAGGGAGATGATAAGGAACTAGCTCAGAGGTTTGAGATGATAGTATCCTTTCTAAAATCCCCTGAGTCGCAGAAACTACGTGATGAATCTGAATACTACCTTTCTGAAGGCAGGCAGGTAAGCGTCAGGATATACTTTGTCGATGGTAAGCCCAAATACGAACTCAAGATAAAAGAATAAATTAAACGGAGGTCTCTATGAAATACGCGGTACCGGTTAGTGGCGGGGTTATGTGTGCGCACTTTGGCCATTGCGAGCATTTTGCCCTGATTGACGTTGATGAGGAGAAGAAGGAGATAATCAAGAAAGAGCTTGTCCCGGCTCCGGAACACCAGCCCGGATTGCTTCCTCCGTGGCTGGCCGGGCAGGGAGTAAATTGTGTCATCGCGGGAGGTATGGGTATGAATGCTCAGAACCTGTTCCGGAATCACGGCGTCCGGGTGATAGTCGGCGCGATGGAGAATGACCCGGAAAAGGCAGTGCTCAACCATTTCAATGGCAGGCTTGCCACCGGGGGTAATATCTGTGACCACTAGTAAGAAAACGCATAAAAGCAACCGTCCGAGTTCCATGTGTGCCAAATGCCCGACTGTAGCCTGCACGCCCCCCATTAAAGCGAATGACGTGCTTAATATTGAAAAGGCGCCGGACTTCTGTCCCATGAAGGTCATGCCGGAGGTTCTCGATGGAGCGCTATCCGAGTATGACACTCCCGGGGTCAGGGAATTTGCCCGGCTGGCATCATTGCAGGAATTCGAATGCTACGAGCAGTTGCCCGATGGGAGAAGGACAAAAAATCCCCGTATCCTTGAGCTGATTCAATTTGCGCAAAAGTGCGGATACAAGAGGCTGGGCCTCGCTTTCTGTGGAGGGCTCGCCAAAGAAGCACGCATGCTGACGAAAATACTGGAGAACAAGGGTTTTGAGGTTGTATCAGTCCGTTGCAAAGTGGGCGCCACCTCGAAGGAAAGAATCGGGATAAAACCGGAAGAAAAAATCAGGGGACCAGAGAACTGGGAGACCATGTGCAACCCGATTACCCAGGCGGAGGTGATGAATACGGAAAAGGTTGACTTTGCTGTCATGCTTGGTCTTTGCATCGGGCATGATACCCTGTTCATTAAATATTGCCGTGTGCCCATGACCGTAATCGCGGTAAAAGACAGGGTCACCGGCCACAATCCGCTGGCAGCACTCTATCTATCCGATTCTTACTATGCCAGGCTCAAGACCAAAGTGGAGTAAACGCTAGTCCCGGGTAACCAGTTGAAGGAGTAATCGAAATGGTAACAAAAGAGCAGGTAACCGAGAGCCTGGAAGGCGTGCTGGTACCGGCGGTCAAGCGCAGCATAGTAGGGCTGAACATGGTGCGAGAGGTAACAGTTTCCGACGGCAGGGTAAACATTAACCTGGCATCCACCGGACTGATACCGGGCGCCCGGGACTGGATAAAAACCAAGTCGAAGGAAGCTGTCGGAAAACTGGCCGGGGTAGAGGAGGTAGTGGTCGAATACAGCGACGCCAAGGCGAAGGACCTGAACAAGATTGACCACATCGTCGCCGTAATGAGCGGCAAGGGGGGCGTGGGCAAGTCCCTGGTATCGGGCCTGGTAGCCATCGCGCTGAAGCGGAAGGGCTATGAAGTAGGCATCCTTGACGCCGATATCACCGGCCCCAGTATACCGAAGATGTTCGGTATCGGGATTAAGCCGAGCGGAAACGAACACGGCATACTCCCGGTCCTGTCCAAGTCGGGAATTGAAATCATGTCCATAAATCTCCTTCTGCCCAGCGAGGACGAGGCCGTAATCTGGCGGGGCCCGTTAATCGGTAAAGTGATACAGCAGTTCGGCGAAGAAGTGCTTTGGGGAAAGCTCGACTACCTGATTGTTGACCTCCCTCCAGGCACGGCGGATGCGCCGCTTACCCTGATGCAGTCCTTTCCAATCTCCGGGGTGATAATTGTTTTCACCCCTCAGGATTTGGTGGAGATGATAGTCAAGAAAGCGGTGAAAATGACACAGCAGATGGAGAAGCGCGTCCTGGGTGTGGTGGAGAACATGAGCTACCTGTATGTGCCGGAAATAGATAAGAGGATTGAGGTATTCGGGAAAAGCCGGGCTGAGCAGATGGCCAGCGTGGTGAATGCTCCTTTACTGGGGCAACTGCCGCTGGACCCGCAGCTGGCAAGGCTTTGTGACGAGGGAGACATTGAGCGTTACGACGGCGAGATTATGACCGGCCTCGGCGACTCTGTTCTCGAAGCTGTATCAGCAAGCGTGAAGTGAGGAAGGAGCCGGGCATACTCTAAGTTTTAAGGATGAGAAAATATGCCTCCTGTAATTTCGATTGTTGGCAAATCAAAATCTGGTAAGACAACCCTTATCGAGAAGCTGATTCGGGAACTGAAGTCCCGCGGCTACCGAATGGCTACCATCAAGCATAGCCCTCAGGAGACGGACTTCGATGAACCCGGCAAGGATAGCTGGCGCCATATTCAGTCCGGGAGTGAAGCTACCGCAGTCAGTTCGCCGGAGGAGGTCGTGGTCGTAAAACCCGTAGCTCATGAAGCTACTATTGATGAAATTGTCAGCCTTCTGGGTGAGGACTATGACATTATCCTGGCGGAAGGCTTCAAGCGGGGAAACGCCCCCAAAATAGAAGTTCACCGTAAAGGCGCAGGCCCAACGCTCGAAGGTCTCAAAAAGCTAATAGCCATAGTAACTGATGAGCCCCTGGAAACCCGGGCAAGGCAATTTTCAACAGAGGATATCGGCGCTCTTGCTGACCTGCTGGAGAAAGGCTTCATAAAGCCGCAATCAGAACGAATCTCGCTCTATGTTAACAATGCGCCGGTTACTTTGACCTTATTCCCCAGACAAATAATAAGCAGTGTAGCGATGGCAATGGCCTCCTGCCTCAAAGGTGTCGGCGAAATACGGAGCCTCAAGATATTTGTGAAGAAGGGATAGACATGTGCTCAAAGGATTATTACAGCGTACTGGGTGTAAATACAGACGCCAGCCCCGAAGATATCAAGAAAGCGTTCCGTCGGCTTGCTCTACAGCACCAACCTGACCGTAATCCTGAAAACATCGAGGCAGCTGAGGCGAAGTTCAAAGAAATCCGAAGCCTATGAAGTACTAAGCGATGAAAGAACGAGATGGCGTTATGACAGCTTAACGAAACTCTGCGGCTATGAGGGTACAGATTTGGATAGCATATTGGAAATGCTCCGAAGATTTACCAGCCCGGGCTTTGATGTAAAAAGAAAGGGCTGTGGAAGGGCGTGGGGTTGCGGGCGTAGGCAAGGTGGTCAAGGGCGCTGGCAATGGCGAGAATAATAAAATGGGAACTAAAGGTCTCTCTGGATGAGAGAACAAGGAGGTGAAGGAGATGAATCGGAAGATACTGGTTCCACTAGATGGTTCAGAACTGTCCGAAAGGGCATTACATTATGCCAGGACACCTGCGGCAAGAATAGGTGCCGAGGTTATCTTACTACACGTGTGTAGTCCGGAAGAATGCCATTGTGAGGCAGAAAAGTGCACTGTTCAGCCCATGCACCGCGTCTATGTTGAGCATACCGCACAAATGTTCAGAAACAGCCTTGAAGCGGTTGCCGCCAACAAGATAGAAATCGGATCGGAAATCCTGGTTGGTGAACCGGTGACTCAGATTGTAAATTATGCTAGGGAGCAAAATGTCGATCGTATCATTATGGCATCCCACGGCCGCTCCGGTGCGGGCAGATGGGTCCTGGGCAGTATCGCGGACAAGGTAGCCCGAGAGTCCCCTGTTCCGGTAGTAATCATAAGGGCATCCGCCGAGGAAGCCGAGCGCAGCGACCTGCCTGATAGCAAGATACTGGTATTGCTGGATGGCTCGGATATGGCAGAGCAGGTACTACCCTTTGTTATCGAGCATGCCAAGATGTCGGGCAGAGAAGTAGTCGTGTTACGTGTCTGCGAGCCTCCGGATATCGAATCTCCATTTTTCTATCATCTAACACGATTAGAGTATCCTCCTACCAAGCCTTTGAAATGGGAGGATTTTGTCGAAGAAGTAATGGCCAAATGTAAGGATGAAACCAAAACATACTTAGAGGGAATAGAAAAACGTCTTAAGGAAGAGGGAGTCGAGGTGAGTTCAGAAGTCTTGGTGGGCAAGCCGTCAGACGAGATTGTCGATTATATTGGCAAGCACTCCTTCAATCTCATTGCTATGTCAACACACGGGCGTTCCGGAATAACACGGTGGGCATATGGAAGCGTTGCAGACAGAGTGTTACATTCAGCCACAAGCCCACTGTTCCTGGTGAGGCCGGGTCAGGCTGAGAGGGGAACAGCATGATAGCCTACGGCCCCGTTCCATCCCGAAGGTTGGGGCGCAGCCTGGGGATAAATAACATTCCCCCCAAAAGGTGCTCCTATTCGTGTGTGTACTGCCAGTTGGGCAGGACGCTGGATATGCAGATAAGGAGAGAGGCTTTTTACGAACCTCTAGATGTTGCCCGGAGTGTCAGGGAAAAGATTAGACGGGTCAGCGAAGCAGGCGAACCTGTAGACTACCTGACCTTCGTACCCGATGGCGAGGCAACCCTGGATATCAACCTAGGTAAAGAGATTGAGCTTCTGCGGGCACTGGGCGTGAAGATTGCAGTTATCACTAATGGTTCACTGGTCTGGCGCGAGGATGTGCGGCAGGACTTACAGAAAGCCGATTGGGTCTGTCTGAAAGTAGACGCAGTAACTCCCGATATATGGGATAAAGTGAACAGGCCCCATAAACAGCTTGAATTGAATGTTATTCTTGATGGTATGCTCGGTTTCGGCCAATCTTTTCGGGGTGAGCTTACCTCCGAAACCATGCTCATCCGTGATGTTAATGATGATGCTCAGGAGATCAGCAAAATAGCTGGTTTCCTGGCAAGGCTAAAACCAGCCAGAAGTTATCTGGCTGTCCCGACAAGGCCGCCGGCGGAACAAGTTGAACCTGCCAATGAGAAAACCCTCAATACTGCATATCAGACCTTCAGTAAAAGGCTGAGCGGGGTCGAATATCTTATCGGGTATGAGGGGAATGTCTTTGCTTCTACCGGCAATGCCGAAGAAGACCTGTTAAGTATTACTGCCGTGCACCCTATGAGGGAGGAGGCAGTGACAGGACTGCTGAATCGACTTGGTACCGGCTGGGAGACTGTCCAGAAATTAATTAATAACGGAAGCCTGGTGGAACTGGAGTACCAGGGAAAAAAATTTTATGCCCGGAAGCTAACCTCATTAAGTCCCGCTGGTGAGAGGAGAAGAGCACTGTGGAAGAGATAACCGGCAGAGATTTTGATAAAGAAGTACTGGAATGTGAACTCCCGGTCTTCGCTTGTTTCACCACCACGTGGTGCCATAACTGTTATCCGACGTGTCTTTTCGCCGACCAGTTAGTCAAGGAATATGATGGACATGTTAGGTTCGTCAGGTTGGATAAAGAAAAGAGTCCTGATATAGCAGAGAAATACCACGTGATCGCAGTACCTACCATCCTCATTTTCCAAAACGCTCAGGAGGTCAAAAGGCTCCTCGGCTTTCAGGACCGTAGTTCCCTGAGGCCCCTGATGAATAGTGTTACAGGCAACAATGAAACAACAGAGCGGGTCCGGCACCTGGGAGTAATCGAGCTTTCCACTGACTTTGGAAATGAGGCGTAATGGTGACCATGCAGCAGGTTGAAAATGAGAGTCTTATTCGCCGGAGAATAGCCGAAGAGGAGACTCTTCGTGAGAAAGTGGATGAGAACGGCAACAGGTGGATAAAAGTCTACTTCGGAGGTGGTGCCCATTTAAGGAACTGGCTGGATCAATTCATAGAACTGAGGGGCGAAGAGAATGTGAAGGTGGAGGAAACTGACTCACGGGGCTTTCAGTGCTATGAGGAAAGTGGTGAGAAAATGTGTCGCATCTGGGTAAAGGACACCAACATGAAATAGCCAGCGCAGCAGGGCTGGCGATAGACCCTGCTAATGACAAAAGGAGGCTAATAAAAATGGCGTACAAAATTACGGAAGACTGTATAAGCTGTGGAGCCTGTGAAGCTGAATGTAAAAATCAGGCAATTTCAGAGGGAGAAACAAGTTACGTGATTGATTCCAATAAGTGTACCGAATGCATCGGGAACCACAGTAAACCGCAGTGCGCTGAAGTCTGCCCGGTAGAGGCCTGCGTTCCCGACCCGGCCCACAATGAAAGTAAAGAGCAGATGCTGGAGAAATGGCACACTTTACATCCGGGCAAAACTCCGGTTATAGAAACAGGAGGTGAATAAAGACGGGCAAAAGAGACAAGGATAACAGCGATAACAGTTTACAGGTATATGAATAATAAGATTTAAAGGAGGAAAGTAAAACATGGCAACCGGAGAAGAGAAAAGCATTGACCAGGCGAGCATCGCGATGATAGAAAAGGCTATTGCCGATGAGGTTAATACCGCCTTCGACCGGGCTGAAGCGATGAAACCCTGCCCGATAGGCGCTGTAGGCAGCTGCTGCAAGCACTGCAGCATGGGGCCCTGCCGGGTGCCGCTGCCCAAAGGAAAAGAGGAAACACCCCAGGAAAAGCAGAAAAGACGCGGGGTCTGTGGGGCAACAGCGGAGACAATCGCTGCCCGTAATTTCATCAGAATGATAGCCGGCGGTGCCGCTGCTCACTCCGACCACGGGAGAGGAGTAGCCGAGCTTTTCCTGGCGGTGGCCAAAGGCGAAGCTCCCGGCTATGAGATAAAAGATGAACAGAAACTCCTGCAGGTAGCCCTGGACTGGGGTATTGAGATTGGCGACCGGAGTAACAACGAAATAGCGATTGATATCGGGGAAAAGGCTCTGGCGGAATATGGCAGGCAGGAAGGCGAGTTGCTTTTCCTGAAAATGGCCCCGCAGAAGCGTCAGGCCTTGTGGCGGCAGCAGGGAGTGGCTCCTCGGGGCATCGACCGGGAAATCGTGGAGATAATGCACCGGACCCATATCGGTGTTGACCAGGACTACCGGAACCTGCTCAAACAGGGGGTCAGGGCATCCATAGCCGATGGCTGGGGCGGAAGCATGATGGCTACCGAGCTTCAGGACATTCTCTTTGGCACCCCGGCACCGGTCCTGGGCAGAGTTAACCTGGGAGTACTAAAGAACGATGAGGTCAACCTCATTATTCACGGTCACGAGCCATTGCTATCTGAGATGATTGTCGCTGCGGCACAAAGCCCAGAAATGGTCGAGCTGGCGAAGTCTAAAGGAGCTAACGGGATAAATATAGCCGGTATTTGTTGTACCGCCAACGAAATACTGATGCGCCATGGCGTACCCATCGCCGGCAACTTCCTGCAGCAGGAACTGGCGATAGTCACCGGTGCGGTCGATGCCATGGTGGTAGATGTCCAGTGTATCATGCAGTCCATAACTACCGTGGCTGAATGCTACCATACTAAAATTATCACCACCTCGCCCAAGGCAAAGATTCCTGGCGCCGAGCATATAGAGTTTGACGAGCACAAAGCGATGGAATCGGCCAGGACTATAGTCAAAACTGCTATTGAGAACTTCCCCAATCGCGGGAGTAATGTCCATATTCCAAGCCAACAGGCTGACCTGATTGCCGGCTTCAGCCACGAGACTATCAACTACCTGCTGGGCGGTCTGTTTCGTGCTTCCTACCGTCCGCTCAATGACAACATTATCAACGGCCGTATCAGGGGTGTAGCGGGAGTCGTCGGCTGTAATAATGCCCGGGTCAAGCATAACGAGGCTCATGTTGCTATGGTAAAGGAGCTGATAAAGAACGACGTGCTTGTTATCACTACGGGCTGTAACGCCATCGCCTGCGGAGAGGCGGGACTCATGGTACCGGAGGCTGCCGTCGAGTATGCCGGTTCGGGTCTGGCCGAGGTATGCGAAACCGTAGGTATTCCGCCGGTACTGCATATGGGTTCATGTGTGGACAACAGCCGCATCCTGATAGCGGCAACCGCGATGGTCAAGGACGGCGGTCTGGGTGATGATATCAGCGAACTGCCGGTGGCCGGGGCAGCGCCGGAATGGATGAGTGAGAAGGCGATATCCATCGGCCAGTACTTCGTTGCCTCAGGGGTGTTCACGGTATTCGGCGTAACCTGGCCCACAATCGGCAGCAATGAAGTCTCTGACTTCCTGTTTAAGGACTTCGAGCAGATGTACGGCGGGATGTGGGCCTTTGAGCCCGACCCGATCAAAGGCGCTCAACTGATGATTGCTCATATCGATAAGAAGCGCAAGGCTCTGGGACTCGACAAGGCACGGGAAAGGGTTCTCTACGATATGGCGATGAGGCGTGAGCTTGACGCCGCTTAACTCATTGTCTTAGCTCTCGAGGGAGGAGGCAAGATGAAGGTATCAGTCTGTGGCAAGGGCGGGAGTGGCAAAAGCACTATAGTTGCCCTGCTGGCTAGTGAAGCACAAGCCAGGGGTTACCGTGTGCTGGTTGTGGATTCAGACGAGTCAAATTCGGGGCTGTACCGCGTGCTCGGTTTTGACCAACCACCCGTGCCGCTCATGGAACTCGTCGGGGGCAAGAAAAGCCTGAAACAGAAAATGGCTCAACCCGATATTTTCGCTGCAAGTCATATCTCTCTGAAGGATATATCGCCTCAACATCTGGTCAGGAGAGATGGTCTTATGCTGGTCAGCGTAGGCAAGATACTTCAGTCTCTGGAGGGCTGTGCCTGTCCCATGGGGGTATTGAGCCGCGAGTTCTTGAAGAAGCTCACCCTTCAACCAGACGAATTGGCTATTGTTGATATGGAAGCGGGGGTGGAGCATTTCGGACGTGGTGTGGAGACCAGCATTGATAGCGTGCTTATTGTGGTTGAGCCTCCCTTAGAGTCAGTAGAGGTAGCTCAAAAAATATATTACATGGCTAAAGGACTGGGCATACGAAATATATGGGCAGTTCTTAACAAGGTAACGTCGGATGATATCGCTATAAAAGTAGGGACTGGAATGAAAAGGCAGGGGATTCGAATAATTGGTCGCCTCCATTTTGACATTAATCTGTTTGAGTCAAGTGTGGAAGGCAAAGTTCCTGCTGACGGGAGAGCAGCAGGGGAAATCAAAGGAGTTCTGGATGTTATTCTTTCCAATTCAGCTGAGGAACTACGGTAGTAGAGTGAATGTTATCCCTGCGCCCTGTTGACTTGAATGGAGGTATACCGGGATGTGTCTGGCCAAGGCATTCGTAAACAACTTGAGCGGGCAACCCATCTTCCAAGATATTGCCCGCGTGCAGATAAATGGCAATAAAGTGAAAATGGAAACCCTCTTCGGGGAGGAAAAGGTCGTGCCGGGCAGAATCATCGAAATAGATTTCACAGCATCCAAAATATTGATGGGAAAGCACCGTACGATCGATACAAAGGACTAACGATGTCACAAACCGGCAGAAAGCCAAAGACAAACGCAAGAAGTCCAACCGGGGAGAAAAGCGTTTGTTCACCCTTCGATGAGCTGGCTTCGGAATATGATGCCTGGTTTGACAAGGAGGGGAGTCTCATCTCTTTCATTGAAGTGCAAGCTTTCAGGGCACTGCTGCCGTCTTTGCCCAAACCATGGCTCGAGATAGGAGTTGGAAGCGGGCGTTTTGCTCAGGCTCTGGGGATAGAGACTGGCCTTGACTCTTCAATAAAGCTCGTTGAAATGGCAAGAAATAGGGGGATAAATGCCTCCCTAGGACGTGGAGAACAGGAGTTGTTTGATGAGGAATCATTCGGTACGGTCTTTATGATTGTTACCCTGTGTTTCCTCGATTCACCCTTGGATGTTTTAAGGGAGGCCAGCCGCATCCTGACACCTGGCGGCAAGATAGTCCTGGGGCTGGTTTTGAAAGAGAGCCCATGGGGTCGGTTTTATCTGGCAAAGAAAGCGGGAGGACACCCCTTCTACAGATATGCTACCTTCTATAGCTTTGATGAGGTGGTCAGATTTCTAGCCAGAGCAGGTTTTCTTACCGAGAAGATTGTTTCAACACTTTTTCAGGTGCCGGGAGAGGTGCATCGTGTGGAAGAGCCTAGGGAAGGCTATTCCACCGATTCTGGATTTACGATAATAGTGGCTGGCAAGAAATGATGGTTAAATGCAATCACTGCGGTCGCGAAATATCCGTGGATAATGGCTATCAGCACCTTGGCCAAACGCTGTGCGAGGACTGCTACATAGACATCAGGTATCCGCCCAAAGCCTGTGACCCGTGGGCGGTTTATACTGCTACCAAATCGAGAGGAACCCTGGGACAAAAGGGGACTGATGGGCTGACTGACTTACAGCAAAAAGTCTATGATTTCATCAAGAAAAACGACAAGGTAACAAGAGAAGAAATATTGGCGGAACTTGACGTCGAAGAGACGGCACTACAGACGCACCTTGCTACATTGAGACATTGCGAACTGGTAAAAGGATACAAGGATGGCGACAGCATATACCTGGTTCCTTTTGACTACAATGAGCACAATGCTGACTCGGGGAGATAAGGTGCTGGGGGTAAGAAAAGACCAGTGCCTTGGCTGCGGACTCTGTGCCGAAAGCTGTCCGCGGCAGGCTATTTCAATCGTCTCGGCTAAGGCTGAGATAGACCAAAGCCGATGTAACCAATGCTGCCTGTGTCTTGATATCTGCCCGCAGGGAGCAATTATAGAGTCGATGCCGATGTCAACACGTGAGCTTCAGACAACTGTTACCAGATTGAAGGACAGGACACAGGACATCATCACCAGGATTGAGAGGCTGAAGTGCACGTAATTAAATAAGATGCGGAGGATATGATGGTAATAGAAGTTAGTGACCAGAGCTTCGAAACCGAGGTTATCAAGTGCGACATACCTGTTATAGTCGATTTCTGGGCACCCTGGTGTGGACCGTGTCGTATGATTGCTCCAGTGACCGAGAAGCTGTCGGAGGAATATGCCGACAGGGTCAAATTTTGCAAGCTAAATGTGGATGAAAATCCCGAGATGGCTCGTAAATACCAGGTGATGAGTATCCCGCTCTTACTTTTATTTAAGGGTGGGCAGCAGGTTGATAGTGTCCTGGGAGCAGTCCCGGAAAGCATGCTCCAACCGAAGATCAAGGCTTTACTTTAATTATTCGGAGTGTATAAGTGAACTTCAACGAGTTAGAGGAGGCGCGAAGGTTGCTGGGGCTGGGTGAGGCAGCGACGCTTAGGGAGATTAAAAATGCTTACCGGAGGCTGGCTCATCTTCATCATCCCGATAAGCATGACAGCGCCAAAGAAGAGAATGATGAGATGATGAAGAAGCTGAATCGGGCATACAAATCGCTCCTTGACTACTGTACCGACTACAAGTACAGCTTCAGGGAGGAGGACGTGGCTAAAACATATCCGGGCGAAGAGGACTGGAAGAAATGGCGTGAAAGATGGTTCGACAGTATTTAGTCAGCTAGACTTCGTCACTAGGGGTGAGAAATAGGTGGGCTGATGTTGGGGGAAAAGGCTGGTCAGCATAAAAGCCTGCGGAGGTGAAGATATGGAGAAGCGCGTCTCATTTCAGGACTATGCCATTATCGGCTGCGGGACGCTCAACATGGAACTAAATTATCTGAAAGATACCGGCTTTCTGGATGCGAGGAAACTTCTTTATACCAAGCCCGGCCGTCACGAGGTGCCCCGAGAATTGGAGAGTCAGCTTATAAGGCAGATAGGAAAAGCCAAGACACACGCGTCGAATATCATCGTTGTCTATGGCGGTAAGTTCTGCTACGTTAATGCTGATGACCCCTACCGCAAGATTGATACCATAATACAGGAGCAGATAGAACCTGGCGTCAGGATTTCCAGAATTAAGGCTACTCACTGTGTTGATATGTTAGCCAGCGAACAGGAAAGGGAGCGAATAAGTCAGGGGCGAGATGTTTACTGGCTGACGCCGGGCTGGATGAAGTACCGCCATTACGTATACCAGGGTTGGGACAAAGGTCTGGCGAATGAGAATTTTCCCAAGCACACCGGCGGAGCAATCATGCTGGATGCCGTGGGATATTACGGCGAGATTGTGCAGAATTACCCGGAGAAGCTTCTGGAGTTCTCCGATTGGATGGGGATTCCATTGGAGCCTTGCCCGGTAACTCTGGACCGTTTACTAGGCTTGCTTTCAGATGAGGTCAAAGCTTAAATGACCGGGGCGGCCGAAAGCAGGAGACAAAATAACTATTATCAGGCGGCCACTGGAGGCGCCAGAAATACGAGTGCTGGAACAAAGTAAATGAGAGGAGGCAGCAAAATGGCGGAGATAACAGTGGATTGTGAGGTATCCTGTCAGCTATGCGGCTGGCACACTGAGGCTTCAATGTCTGTAGATGAGTCTAATCTGTTTACTGAGATTATTCGGTTCTTAGCTCAATGCTGGCAGCAACACACAGACCGGGGGCCGTCCGGCAAACTTCAGGTTACCTGGAAGCCACTCGAAACGGCAGCGTAAGAGAAGGAAAGTAGTTGTATTCAAAGTATTCATTACGGGAAGTAGATGTGTAATATCTTGGACAGGGATTTTGGTCAAAGGATTAATATCAAACGTGATCGAACTTGGTACATTCATATGGGTGACGATTTTTGCGACTGGCGCAGCGATAGTCAATAGTTTGGGGATTCTTACAGTTCATAAAGGCAAAGAATGGGCTGAAAAATTGAAGCCACATTTTATGTGCTTTGCGTCGGGAGTTTTAATCTCCGTCTCTTTAATGTTTGCTTTACCAGAAGCTATTGAAAAAAATTCCTATGCAGGATTCGCCGCTTTAACGGGATTCCTATTTATGTTTTTAAGTAAAAGCCTGATAGAAAGAAAAACAGGAGAGAAATCTCTGGCGTTCGGGATTGTGGCTGCAGAGGGAATCGGCATACATTCTTTATTAGACGGAGCCATTTATGCTGTCACATTCAGCGCGAGTATAGTTGTCGGATTCCTATCTGGAATCGGACTGGTCGTTCATGAATTTGCAGAAGGGGTAATTATTTATGGTCTCCTGATAAGCGGAGGGGCGAGCAGGACAAAAGCAGCATGGTTTGCTTTTTTGGTAGCTGCTCTAACCACTCCCGTAGGAGCATTCATAGCCTATCCCTTTATCAGTAAATTGACTGTTCCTGTCTTAGGGTTAGCTCTCGGTTTTGTATCAGGAGTTTTGATTTACATTTCGGCTGCCCACCTTTTACCTGAAGCACGGGGGTATGAAAAGAAGCATTCTCTTTGGGCTTTTGGGGTAGGGGTTGTTTTGGCTCTATTTATAGTGATGACGAAATTTGTTTAACATTTGTTATGCTCTCTCTGATTACTCAGATAATAACAACGTACACGGCAGTAAAACTCATGCGTTAAGGAGGAAAAACCATGTCGTCCGTACGTATCACCACTCTCAGTGAAAACACTGCCGGTAGGGGTAACCTGCTCGCTGAATGGGGATTAAGTATTCTGGTAGAGACCGAGAAGACATTGGCACTTCTTGATGCCGGAAGCAGCATTTCGGGTACCCATAATGCTGACGCACTGGGCATCGACCTCAGTAAGGTTGAGAAGATCGTCCTGAGCCATGGTCATTACGACCACACCGGCGGTCTGAGGCAAGTCCTGCAGAAGATGAGGAAAAAGATAGAGATAATTGCACACCCGGATATATGGCAGGCCAAATACGCACGGCGAAAGGATGAACCAGACAGATATATCGGCATTCCTTACCAGCGGGACGAACTGGAAAGCCTCGGAGCCATTTTTAATCTCACCGCTGAACCGGTAAAAATAGATGACTCCATTATGACTACCGGTGAGATTCCAATGGTAACCAGCTTTGAGCAGGTGGATGCTGGCCTTTTTGTCAGGGATAATACCGGCTGGCAGCCGGATAAAATTATTGATGACCAGGCACTGATTGTAAATACGGAATCCGGCTTGGTTGTTATTCTTGGGTGCGCCCACCGCGGCATTATTAATACTTTGTACCATGCGCAGAAACTTACCGGCACAGAGACAATATACGCGGTGGTCGGTGGGTCACACCTGATAAATACCTCTGAGGAGAGACTGTGGCAGACAATTGCCGCTCTGCGAGAGCTTGGCGTCCAGAGATTGGGCTTATGTCACTGCACAGACCTGCCTGTAGCCTGTGTCTTGGCTCAGGAGTTTGGAGAGAGCTTCTTTTTTAATAAAGCTGGCAGTGTTATCGACTTTCCCGAAATCCCTTAAGTGGAGGAAAATGAAAGACGTGTAATATGCATGGTAGGAAAGCAAGAGGAGACCGTTATAAGTAGACTTGGAGCAAGTTAACAGGTGAAGATTGCAATATCGGCTGATAGCTCCAACTTGGGTGCAAAGGTAGCGCATCGCTTTGGCGCTTCCGAATATTTGCTGATTATCGATGTGGATAGTGGCTATTTTGAAGCTGTGCCTAATCCCGCTAACATACGCCAGCATGGTGCCGGCGTGCAGGCTATTGTGCTCGCTGTTGGTAAAGGGGCAAAGGCGGTTCTGACAGGCTATTGCAACCCTGCCATCGCCAATCAGCTCGGGGCAAATGGCATAGAAGTTCTGACCGGTATAACTGGCACAGCAAGAGACGCTGTGGAGCAATACAAGGAGGGCCGTCTTGAAAGATTGAGCTCACGTCAAGCGCAACTCCGCTCCGCGACAGCCATAGGTGACAAGGCTGTTCTGATTCACGCAGTCCGAAGTGCAGCAAGGCAGTTCGTCACTTTGTTACCCGTCCTGATTGGCGTCGTGTTGCTTATAGGCTTGTTCGATATGTTTGTCTCCGAAGAAATGCTGACATCTATCTTTTCGGGGAACGTGGCACTGGATACCCTTTGGGGAGCGTGCTTTGGCAGTATTTTCGCCGGGAACCCAATCAATAGCTATGTCATTGGAGGAGAATTGCTGAAATATGGCGTTAGCCTATTTGCTGTTACCGCCTTCATCGTTACATGGGTGACAGTGGGCCTGGTACAAATGCCAGCGGAAATAGCGGCTTTCGGTAAAAGATTTGCCCTCTTGAGAAACGGCTTGTCCTTTGCACTAGCGATACCGGTTACTATTCTCACGGTCGTAATTCTGAGTCTTGTGGAAAGGTGGATTTCTTGAGTAACAGCAGTCGGCAGCGATCTATCACCCGACGGATTTTCAGAGGCATGGCTCTTTTCCCAGTCATAACGCTAGCAGTCTACGGGATTATCGCCGTCATTATGCCCGATAAAGCCTTGCTCGCCATCAAAAGCAGTGTCAATATCTTTTTCAATATGCTTATTCCTCTTAGTATGATATTCGTTCTTATGTTGCTCATAAATCTATTCGTTAAGCCAGCACGAGTGGCGAAGTTCCTCGGGAAGGGTTCTGGAATTAAGGGCATCGCATTGTCAGCGGCAGCAGGCATTATCTCCACGGGCCCTATTTACGCCTGGTATCCCTTGCTTAAGGACCTCAGAGAAAAAGGGGCAGGAGACTCGTCAATCGCGATATTTCTATACAACAGGGCTGTCAAGCCGTTTCTATTGCCTGTCATGGTTGCCTATTTTGGCTGGTTATACGTGGTGATATTGACCATACTGACGGTTTTAGCGTCGGTTGCTATTGGGTACTCCGTGGGTATTTTCATGAAAGCGGAACAAGCCTAACTTGTGATTAACGGTAATTTACTCTCTATTTTTCTTATAGCTATAGGCCTATCTGCAGACTGCTTTGCCGTAGCCCTGATTAAACGCCCCTCAGGATTAAACCGACCAGATGAACAACCTTTTAGGGTTTAAAAGCTAACTATTAGCTCGAAATGTTCATAAACGATTGGTTGGAAAGTGTGATTGAGCACAAAAAAGCCCGGGGCGACTCCCCCGGGCTTTCCTGCTCTTTTATTGGTGTTGGTTTAAACCAGTTCCATCTTACTCAGACACTTGCTGATTGTAGTGCGGCTTCTACCTAGAGCTTTAGCTATCTTTGTTCGGGATAATCCCTTCCCCCATAACCGCATTATCCGCTCCGTCTCGGTATCGCCGACGCTATAGTTGTAGTCCTGTAATAGTTTAGCCCTCTGCCTTGAGAGGTATGATTTATCGGCATGGTTTAGCCTCTCCCCATTGACTAGCAGTTCCCCTATGCGTTTCAGCCTCTCAGGCAAAGTATTCAGCACGGCTCTGGTATCCAGTGAATAATCCGGGCCGAAATGAGCCATAGTTCCGGAGTTTGAGAGCCACGGTTCCGGCGATGGGGAGCCACTGTTCCGGAGCAAAGAGCCACCCGCATATCGACTTTCCTTAGAATGTATTTGTGCTAAAGGCACAAATATTTTTTAGGAGGGTCATAAAAATGACCAACTATCGGGAGATTCTCC
>Ga0209269_1000915_pt1 | contig 19484 bp, 20 predicted proteins | sample MTBAKMMethaMetaG_FD_187455 | JGI IMG/M metagenome (GOLD analysis project Ga0209269, IMG submission 187455) | Enrichment culture microbial communities from Arthur Kill intertidal strait, New Jersey, USA, that are MTBE-degrading - MTBE-AKM (Arthur... | ecosystem: Environmental > Aquatic > Marine >... | reverse complement strand
GCGAGGCGCAGAGCGTCGGCGGCGAGATCGCCGAACTCTGCGGCGCAGTCGTCGACAACACCGCAACCGTCTGCCACGGCACCACGCTGATCGCCGTGCAGGACGTCGGTGTGCCGAGCTGCACCCTCGGTGAGGTGAAGAACCGTGCCGACCGGATCATCTTCTGGGGATGCAACCCTGCCCACGCGCACCCGCGCCACATGAGCAGGTACTCGATCTTCCCGCGCGGCTTCTTCACCGGGAAGGGCCACAAGGCACGGAAGATGATCGTCGTCGACCCGCGGACCACCGACACCGCAAAGATGGCCGACATCCACATGCAGATCGAGCAGGGCCGCGACTACGAACTCCTGAGCGCTCTGCGTGTCGCCCTCCGCGGCGCACCGCTCCCGGAGAAGGTCGCCGGCATCCCGAGAGAGACGATCATCGATGCTGCCGAGACGCTCAAGAGCGGCCGGTTTGTCGTGATCTTCTTCGGTATGGGCGTCACGCAGTCGCTCTCGAAGAACCACAACATCGACATCGCCATCATGCTCACCAAGGACCTCAACGAGCACACGAAAGCAGCCATCATGCCGATGCGGGGCCACTACAACGTCACTGGCTCCGGCGAGGTGCTTGGCTGGCAGTTCGGCTACCCGTTCTCGGTCGACCTCTCGCGCGGCTTTGCCCGTTACAACCCGGGCGACTCGTCTTCGAACGATCTCCTCCGCCGCGACGAAGTGGACGCCGTCTTTGTCCTTGGTTCTGACCCGGGGGCGCACTTCCCGATCTCGTCGGTGAAGAAGATCGCGAACCTCCCGTCAGTCTGCGTCGACCCGCACTACACGCCGACCACGGCAGTCTGCAAACTGCACATGCCGGTCGCATTCGTGGGCGTCGAGGTGGGAGGCTGCACCTATCGGATGGACGCCGTCCCGATCCACGCCCGCAAGGTCGTCGATGCTCCCGAAGGCATGCTCACCGACGAAGAGTTCCTGAAAATGGTGCTCAAGCGCATCAAAGAGATCAAAGGGGTAGCATAAGATGGCAGAATACCTGATCAAGAACGGATTCGTCTTCGACCCCGTGCTCGGGATCAAAGGCGATAAGACCGACATTGCCGTCAAGGAAGGCAAGATCGTCGAGTCGACGGCCCTTTCAAACCCGCAGGTCATCGACGCCGCGGGCAAGACCGTCATGGCGGCCGGTGTGGACATCCACGCCCACGTCGCCGGCCCGAAGGTCAACGCCGGCCGGAACTTCCGTCCTGAAGACAAGCTCTTCACCTACAAGGCCGGAAAGGGCGCAATGAGGATGGCGGGCGGTTTCTCGATCCCGACCACCTTCAAGACCGGCTACGAGTACGCCCGCATGGGCTACGGCACCGTCATGGAAGCGGCAATGCCGCCCCTGTACGCCCGCCACGTCCATGAAGAGATGCGCGACACCCCGATCATCGACGAGGGTGCATACCCGGTCTTCGGGAACAACTGGTTTGTCCTCGAGTACCTGAAGAACAACGAACTGGAGAACACGGCGGCGTACATCTCGTGGCTGCTGCGGACCACCAGGGGCTATGCGGTCAAGATCGTCAACCCCGGCGGCACCGAAGCATGGGGCTGGGGCCTGAACTGCAACTCGATCCACGACCCCGTCCCGTACTTCGACATCACCCCGGCCCAGATCATGAAGGGCCTGATGGATGCCAACGAGTACCTCAAGCTCCCGCACTCGATCCACGTTCACACCAACAACCTGGGCAACCCGGGCAACTACGAGACCACGCTCGACACCTTCAAGCTCTTTGAGGGTGAAAAGCCGAAGGACTCGTTCGGGCGCAGCCAGGTGATGCACCACACCCACGTCCAGTTCCACTCCTATGGAGGCGACAACTGGGGCAACTTCGAGTCGAAGGCCGACGTCATGATGGACTACGTCAACGCCCACGACAACCTGACCATCGATATCGGGCAGGTCACGCTGGACGAGACGACGACGATGACCGCAGACGGGCCGTTCGAGCACCACCTCACCGAGCTGAACCACCTGAAGTGGGCAAACCGCGACGTGGAACTCGAGACCTGTGCAGGGATCGTCCCGTACATCTACTCGCCCAACATCAAGGTCTGCGGCATCCAGTGGGCCATCGGTCTTGAACTCGCCCTGATGGCGAAGGACCTGATGCGGGTCTTCATCACCACCGACCACCCGAACGCCGGGCCCTTCACCAGGTACCCGCGGGTCATGAAGTGGCTGATGAGCCAGAAGGCGCGTGAGGCCCAACTTGACGCCATGAAGTACGGCGACAAGGTCAGGGACGCCACGTTCATCTCGGGCATCGACCGCGAGCTGGATCTCTACGAGATCGCCCAGATGACCCGCGCCGGAACTGCAAAGGCCCTCGGCCTCAAGGATATGTACGGCAGCCTCAAGGTCGGCATTGAAGCCGACGTTGCAGTCTACGACTACAACCCCGAGACCGCCGAAGACCCCGAGCTGATCGAGAAGGCCTTTGGAAACGCCGCATACCTCTTCAAGGCCGGCGAGATGGTCGTCAGAGACGGCGAGATCCTCGGCAACGGCAGGAAGCGGACGCTGTGGGTGGACGTAAAGGTCAACGACAACCCGCAGGTCAGGCGCGATATCACCGAGAAGTTCCTCAAGTACTACACGGTCAGCGAGGCAAACTACGAGGTGCATGAAGAAGGCTACATCAGAAACCCGTTCCGCATCGAGGTGGACGCGACCCAGTGAGGTGATGATGATGGAGACAGTAACACTGACCATTAAAAAACAGCCCGAGCTCCGTCTTGAGGCTGAAAAAATCACCCCTGACGCCTTCGCAGGCAAGAGCGCTGCCGAGATCGCCGAACTCCCGGTCTTTGAGGGCAGGGAGACCGCAACCCTCGGAACCTACTTCGATGTTGCGGGCAAAGGCGGCGAGACCGCTGCAGAGACGAAGATCGTCGTCAAGGGCGACGCCTCCCGCGTGAAGTACATCGGCATGAAGATGACCGCTGGCGAGATCCTGGTCGAGGGCTCGGCCGACATGTACGCCGGAGCCTGGATGGAAGGCGGCAAGCTCGTCGTCAAGGGCGACGTCGACGCCTTCTCAGGCACCGGCATGAAGGGCGGGATCTTCGAGATCGGCGGCAACGCCGGCAACTACCTCGGCGCCGCATACCGCGGCGACTGGAGAGGCATGCAGGGCGGCACCATCCGCGTGAAGGGCAACGCCGGTTCTGATACCGGCTACTTCATGAACGGCGGGACCATCGTCGTCGAAGGCGACGTCGATGTTCACGTCGCCACGCACGCCGAGGGCGGCACCATCATCATCAAGGGCAACGGCAAGTCTAAGATCGGCGGCCAGATGGTCAAGGGAGACATCTATGTCTTCGGCACCATCGACGTCATGATGCCGGGCTTTGTCTACCGCAAAGACGTCGATCTCGAGGTCGACGGCACCAAGGCAACCTTCGCTCTCTATGAGGGCGACATGGGGGAGCGCCACGGCAAGCGGAAAGGCGAGGTCATCTACGGCAAAATTTATCAAAAATACTAATTCAATCTCTTTTTTTCAAAAAAACGAAGCGCAGGCAGAGGTAATATACTCTGCACATAAGCATATCATTACGTAACACCCGCATAGGTGGAACTCACACGTTGGAGCGGGAGCGCCAGGCGTATAAAAACTCTCTCTGAAGATTCTTTCAATTTCACCATATATCAGAATCCATATAAAATGTCACGAGGCCCCGTGAATGACAACCCTTATATGGCGAGATGAGGAATATGCAATTGTCCCCTGAGGGACGTGCAGTAATACCATCAGCGATTGTCAGCGATTCATTTAGTGTTCAGCGCACAGTAGCCGTATTGTATTGTAACAAACCCAAATCTGGAGGAATTATATGGCAAAATATTCAGACACGATCGACCTTTACGACGATGAGGGCAAGCTCCTCAAGAGCGGTGTCGCTCTCGAAAAGGTCAGCCCGGTTGTGAACCCTGCGATCAAGAAGATGATGGACCTCACCAAGAGGACCGTCGCGGTCAACCTCGCAGGCATTGAGAACGGTGTGAAGACCGGTGCGGTCGGCGGCAAGGCAAACGTCATCCCCGGGCGCACCCTCGACCTCAGTGTCGTCAAGGACAGCGACGCTATCATCGCCAAGATTAAGGACATGGTCTCGGTCGTCGAAGGCGACGACACCGTCATCAAGAACTTCGGCGGCAAGCTGCTCCTTGTCGAGGTCCCGAAGGCGCGTATCGAGGCGGCAGCCACCTACGACGCTGCGATCACCTCGGTCGCCGCGGCCACCACCTACGCCCTCATCGACCAGTACAACGTCGGACCCTTTGACGCCGGCATCATCAAGTCGGCGGTATGGGGCACCTACCCGCAGACCATGGACATGGCCGGCGCGAACGTCCAGTCCATTCTGTCGATCCCGCAGAACAACGAAGGCCTCGGCTTTGCCCTGAGGAACATCCCGGCGAACCACACCGTCATGATCACGGGCAGGAACGCCATGCAGGGCGCCGCTCTCGCCGCGACCTTCGAGCAGGCCGGCCAGTGGGAGATGGGCAACTCGATCGGACCCTTCGAGCGTGCACAGCTCCTCGGCTATGCCTACCAGGGCCTGAACGCCAACAACATGGTCTATGACCTTGTCAAGGCGAACGGCGCAACCGGCACCGTCGGTACCGTCGTCCAGTCCCTTGTCGAGCGTGCGATCGAGGACAAGGTCATCATGCCCGGCAAGAAGGGCGGATACTTCCAGTTCTACGACACCAAGGACCCGATGCTCTGGAACGCCTACGCTGCCGCGGGCACCCTCGCCGCCACCATGGTGAACTGTGGTGCCGGCCGGTTCGCTCAGGCCGTCTCCTCGACCCTGCTGTACTTCAACGACCTGCTTGAGCACGAGACCGGGCTGCCCGGCTGTGACTACGGCCGTGTCATGGGTACTGCCGTCGGGTTCTCGTTCTTCAGCCACTCGATCTACGGTGGCGGCGGTCCGGGTATCTTCAACGGCAACCACGTCGTGACCAGGCACTCCGCCGGTTTCGCGATTCCCTGCGTGGTCGCCGCCTGTGCCCTCGATGCCGGCACCCAGATGTTCTCTGCCGAGAGCACTTCCAAGATCTACGGCGAGACCTACGGCAAGATCGAAGAGTTCGCAAAGCCCCTGCAGCACATTGCAAAGGCAGTATAAGGTAGCAGTCTGATGACAGAAGCCGTATATCCCCAGTGTAGGATAGTGCCTGCGCGTTTCCTCAACCCGGAGACAGTTGAGGCACTCCTCAGCCGGATACTTGAGGTCGGCGGGATCAGGAAACTGATCCTCAACGGACCTCGCCTCCCCACCACCGTCCCATACGGTCCGGCCCGCGGTCTGCCCAACCCGCACCAGATGCGGAGGGTGATCCGTGCCGGGGACCAGGACGTCGAGCTTCAGGTGCAGGTCGGGACGATCCTGATCGAACTTGAAGACCGGTCCTTTATCGAACCCATCAGGAAAGCATGCGATGAGGTATTTACGAACTTCACCTACGGATTTTCCGAGGGGAAGTTCATGAAGACCCAGGCGACCGTATCAGATTATGCAAAGTACGGGCCCGATGCCGATGAAGTAATTCTCGGCACCACCGATCCGAAGAGCCGCAAAGGGCCCCTGATCATCCAGGGAACTAAATAACCATGCCAATCGGAAGGGTAACCCAGGTAGTGGACTGCAGGGAGAGCATGGGAATGGGCAAGGGCGGAGGACTCGCCCAGAGAGGTACCATTTCCGAATGCCGTCACCCTGATGTGATCGTCGTCGGCATGTCGCCGGGACGCCGGCACGTAACAAAGCCGGTCTGCGACATCACATCCGCTCTCAGACGGGAGGGGGTGGAGTTCTCCGTGAGCACGCTCGTGCTCAATGCGGGGAGCGGCGTTCCACCCGACTCTCCAAAGATTGCCGGATCAGTCCTTGGCGCCTACTTCGGGCTTACCGAGAAAGAGATTGAGCAGATCGAAGAGCATAAGGTCGCAATCCTCCACCACGGCAACGTCAGGTCGCATGTGGTGCAGAAGGTCAGGTTCATGCTGGAGCATGTCGACGTGAAGGCCGTCGTCGTCTCCCAGGCACCGATCGACTACGAGGATCTCGCAAAGGAAGGCGTGAAAACCGCCTTCGTCATGCCTTCCCCTGATAAGGTGAGGACCAGAGGGCGCGTGGAGGCAATCGTCTCCGGGGTCACAAGAGGTCAGACACCTACACGGGAGAAGATGGCCGAAGTCATTGCAGCCGTTACCAGACTAATGAAAGAAGAAAAGTATTGAGGTGAAATTATCTATGGCATATAAACCACAGTTCGGACCGGGAACCTCTGTTGTCGCCGAAAACAGGCGCAAGCAGATGAACCCGGGCTACAAGCTTGAGAAGATCCGCGACGTGACCGACGAGGACATCGTCCTGATCCTTGGCCACCGTGCACCAGGTGCGGCCTACCCGACCGCTCACCCGCCCCTTGCCGAGCAGCAGGAGCCAAACTGCCCGATCAGAAAGATCGTCACCCCGACCGAGGGTGCAAAGGCCGGCGACCGCGTCCGCTACATCCAGTTCGCTGACTCGATGTTCAACGCCCCGTCCCAGCCGTACCAGCGCACCTACATGGAGTGCTACCGCTACCGTGGCATCGACCCCGGCACCCTTTCGGGCCGTCAGATCGTCGAGTGCCGCGAGCGCGACCTTGAAGGATACTCCAAGGAACTGATCAACACCGAGGTCTTCGACCCCGCTCTCGTATCCTGCCGTGGTGCGACCGTGCACGGTCACTCCCTCCGTCTCGCAGAAGACGGCATGATGTTCGACATGCTCCAGCGCTGTGTGCTCGGCGCTGACGGCGTGGTCAAGTACGTCAAGAACCAGATCGGCGAGCCCCTCGACCGTGCGGTCAACGTCGGCAAGCCGATGGACAGCAACTGGCTCAAGGCGCACACGACCATCTTCCACTCGCTCGCCGGAACGGCGTACCGCGATGACGCCGAGTACGTCGAGTACATCCAGCGGATCCACTCGCTGAGAACGAAATACGGCTTCATGCCGAAGGAGGACTGATTCACATGGCAAAGATTGAGAGAACCCAGAAGCTCTTCCTGAAAGCGCTCAAGGAGAAGTTCCAGGGACAGGACGTCCAGTCCGAGAAGGCAGAGTTCTACAAGTTCGGCGGCCTCAAGCAGTCCCCGAGAAAACAGGAATTCCTGAAGGAGTCCCGCGCCGTCGAGATGCAGCGTGGCATCTCCATGTATGACCCCGAGCGCTGCCACCTTGGCGGCATCCCGATGGGCCAGCGCCAGCTGATGACCTACGAGGTCTCCGGCACCGGCGTCTTCGTGGAGGGCGACGACCTGCACTTCGTCAACAACGCTGCGATGCAGCAGTTCTGGGACGACATCCGCCGGACGATCATCGTCGGCATGGACCTCGCTCACGCCACCCTGCAGAAGCGCCTGGGCAAGGAAGTCACCCCTGAGACGATCAACGAGTACCTGCACATCCTCAACCACGCCATGCCCGGCGCAGCCGTGGTCCAGGAGCACATGGTCGAGACCCACCCGGCGCTCACCGATGACTGCTACGTGAAGGTCTTCACCGGCGACGACGAACTCGCCGACGACATCGAGCCCCAGTTCCTCCTCAACATCGAGAAGCTCTTCCCGGCGAAGTCCGCGGAGGCCCTCAAGGCGGCCGTTGGCAAGTCGATGTTCCAGGCCGTCCACATCCCGACGATCGTCTCCCGCACCTGCGACGGCGGTACCACCTCCCGGTGGTCTGCGATGCAGCTCGGCATGTCCTACATCGCCGCGTACCGCATGTGCGCCGGTGAAGCGGCAGTCGCCGACCTCTCCTACGCTGCGAAGCACGCCGGCGTCATTCAGATGGCCGACATCCTGCCGGCCCGCCGTGCACGCGGCCCGAACGAGCCCGGTGGCATCAAGTTCGGCCACTTCGCCGACATGATCCAGGCCGACCGCAAGTACCCCAACGACCCCGCAAGGGCGTCCCTTGAGGTCGTCGGTGCAGGCACGATGCTCTTCGACCAGATCTGGCTCGGATCCTACATGTCCGGCGGTGTCGGTTTCACCCAGTATGCGACCGCCGCGTACACCGACAACATCCTCGATGAGTTCACCTACTACGGCATGGACTACATCAAGGACAAGTACAAAGTCGACTGGAAGCACCCGAACGCCGCGGACAAGGTCAAGCCGACCCAGGAGATCGTCAACGACATCGCCGGCGAGGTCACCCTCAACGCGATGGAGCAGTACGAGCAGTTCCCGACCATGATGGAGGACCACTTCGGCGGGTCCCAGCGTGCCGGTGTCATCGCCGCCGCTTCCGGCCTGTCCACCGCCATCGCCACCGGCAACTCGAACGCCGGTCTCAACGGCTGGTACCTCTCGATGCTCATGCACAAGGAAGGCTGGAGCCGTCTCGGCTTCTTCGGCTACGACCTGCAGGACCAGTGCGGTTCGACCAACTCGCTCTCCGTCCGTCCGGACGAGGGTGCGATCGGCGAGTTCCGCGGCCCGAACTACCCGAACTACGCGATGAACGTCGGTCACCAGGGCGAGTACGCCGCTATCGTCGGCAGTGCGCACTACACGCGCGCCGACGCATGGTCGATGAACCCGCTGATCAAGATCACCTTCGCGGACCCCTCGCTGAAGTTCGACTTCGCCGAACCCAGGCGCGAGTTCGCAAAGGGTGCGATCAGAGAGTACATGCCGGCCGGCGAGCGCTCCCTGATCATCCCGGCAAAGTAAAACCCACTACACAATTTTTTTTTACCTACTGCAATTATGCATTCGGAAAGTCGCAGTATTTCCCCTGTTTGGGAGTTTTAAACAAAATAATGGGAGTATTCCCAATACTTTCCGAAACATTTAATTAAATCATAAACGACTGTTAAATGAACCACAAAGAGTTTGTACTCCATCTGTGTGGTAACGCGAATGTGAAAACTCTCGTGCATCATCGTGCGCTGGGAGGGAGATGAATGGAAAGCATATTATTAGGCGTAGGAGTAACAGCATTGGCAGGTGCTCTTGCTACCGTTGCCGGCGCTGCCGAGGACACTGAGTCCAACATCGGATCACAGGGTGACCCGAACTCTCAGGTCCAGTTGGCTCCGCAGATGGGCTATATTCACCGGATTTACAACAAGGCTGTATCCGGCGAACCGCCCGCATATGGTCTGTGGGTCACTATCGGCGCAGGCGTGGCCTGGGCATTTATGGCAACCGGCATGAACCCGGTGCTTGCTATTGTTATTGCGTCCGCACTTGCGATCTTCGTGCAGGGCGTGTATGCGGCGACTGCCTACCTTGGCAGGACGTCGAGTCTGGCAAAGTTTGAACAACCGGTATACATCGACCTACTCAAGTCGGTGACCTCCGTTACGATGGCGCACGCCTTTGTTGCGGTATTCACGACCGTATCGATGTGTTACCTCCTGAACGCGGCTCTCGGTCACCCGTTCCCGCTGCCTCTTCTTGGCATCGTCTGGGGTATCGCTCTCGGTGCCGCTGGTTCTGCAACCGGCAACCCCTTCTATGGAAAGGAGCGGCAGTACCAGTCCCAGATGTTCGGCGCAGGCGTTCCGATCTCCGCATCCGGCAACATCGTCCGGTATGCCGAGGCCGGTCAGCGCAGCTCCCTTGACAACGGCTGGTTCACCGCAAAGCTCGGCGGCCCGGCATCGGGTGTCTGCTTCGGTCTGATCGTCTTCCTCGAGCTCTGGAGAACCGTCCTCTTCGAGGAGGCCGTCGGCGGCTGGGGCGCCATCATCGTCGGTGTCATCATCATCCTGATCTTCATGATCATCGACCGCTACATCGAGACCTGGGCCCGCAAGAACTACGGCCCGTACGTGAAGGCTGAGGAGGCATCAGCATGAGCGCACTTGGAGCAGCATCGGGCGGCGGCGAAGGTATCAACCCGACCGCGTCCATCATCGGCATTGTCATCATCATCGCAGCCCTCGCGATCACCGCAGTCATGGCGGCGCCTGCCCTTGCGGCAGTCATCGGCGTGATCATCGGCGGCGCTCTCATCGGCTTCGGTGTCCACTTCGTCCCGGTCGGCGGCGCACCTGCCGCTATGGGCCAGTCCCCCGGTATCGCTACCGGTGTGGCGATGCTCGCGGCCGGTGCCGGTCTTGCCGGTCTTTTCGGCGGCGCATGGGCCGCGGCAAACCCCGCATTCGGGATTGCCATCGTCATCGCGGCAGGCGCCGTCGGCGGCGGCCTGATGATGGCGATCACCTGTCTGATGGTCAACATCGTCTACATCTTCGGCATGGGTATCCCGGCCGCCTCAGGTAAGGTCGCAAAGGACCCGATCACCGGCGACTCCCAGGCGGAGTACAAATCGCAGGGCACTGAAGGTCACGGCCTGCCGTTCGTTTCCTACGTCGGCGGCGTGATCGGCGGTCTGCTCGGCGGTGCCGGCGGTACGCTCATCTACTATGAGCTCCTGCAGGTCTACTCGGCCATGCTTCCCGCAATGTTCAACGCAAGCGCAGAAGAGATCCTGCCGATCGCAGTCTCACTCGCAGGCATCTTCGCTGTCGGCATGTTCCTGGTGAACGCCGTGCTTGCCGCGTACAACATTACGGGCACGATTGAAGGGCCCCACGACCCGAAGTTCAAGCGCTTCCCGCGTGCAGTCATCGGGTGCGCCGTCGCTTCGGCAGTCTGCGGCCTGTTTGCAGTTCTGATTGTGGTGGTGTAACATGACAGTACAAATTACCGCTTCAACCGGCGGCATACCCCACGACAAGCTGATGGCAGCCGGCCTCGTTGGCTCGGTCATCTGCCTGTACCTGACCTATCTCAACAGCGCCACCGGAACCGAGGTCTTCTCGTTCTTCGGCGGGCTTGCTGCTGTTTTCGCTCTGGTATGGGGCACGAGCACCATCAAGCACCTCTGCAGCTACGGTATCGGCACCGGCGTGCCGTCCGCAGGCATGATCGCCTTCGGCTCCGGTGTGATCGCCATGCTGCTTGCAACCCAGTTCAACAGCATGTACCTCACCCCGATCATGGCCGTCGTCTTCGGCGCCATCGTCGGCGGTGCCTGCGGTTTCCTGGCAAACAACGTCATGCGCATGAACATCCCGGTCATGGTCCGCTCGCTCACTGAGATGGCCATCATCGGTGCGATCGTCCTCCTCGGCCTTACGGCCGTCATGGCAGGCGGCTTCGGTTTCGACGCCCTCTCCGTGAAGACGATCTCGATCATGGGCATCCTTTCGACCACGTCCTTCGGGGCTTCGCTGCTCGGCGGGTGCCTGATCGCGGTCTCGTTCATGCTTGGCGGCATTGCTCTCCAGCACCCGTTCAACGCCTGCCTCGGCCCCGGCGAGAAGCAGGACCGGACGCTCACGCTCGCTGCAGAGTGCGGCTTCCTCTCGATGATCGTCGTCGCTGTCATCTCGTTTGCCTTCGTCGCCTCGTTCGCAGCGATCATCTCGCTCGTCGTCGCTATTGCAGGCTGGTACTACACCTTTGTCAAGTACATCGAATACAGCAAGCGCGATGCGTACGCATGGCTCGACGCTAAGCCGATTCTCGAACCCAAGGGTGAGGACTGATGGGATACGTACTCGTACTGCCCGAATTCGGGCTTGTAGTAGACCCGATGGTCGGCGTCGTCACCACGGCAGGTGTTTCGTACCAGCCAGTGATCGACAAGGTCACCGAACTTGAGAAGTACACCGACGACCTCGTCGGCATGCTCTCTGGTGAAGGTGCCTTCGCTGCCTCGTTCCCTGGCAGAGAGAAGTCACTGGTCATCGCCGGTGGCGTCACCGCCCTCTGGTATGGTATGGCTGTAGGACTGCTCATTGCGGGGATCATCGCCTTCGCACTGATCTGAGGTGGAAAAAATGGCAGACAAGACATCACCGGCAAGTGGATGGCCCATTGCAAAGGGCGACTTCCACTCAGGCGACGCCAAATCATGTGTCGCCGTCGTCACCATGGGGTCCCACCTCGATGAGCAGGGGATCTGCGATGCAGGCGCCGCACTCTGCGGCTCGTGCAAGACAGAGAACCTCGGCCTTGAGAAGGTCATCGCAAACATCATCTCGAACCCGAACATCAGGTTCGTCCTGACCTGCGGTACCGAGGTCAAGGGGCACCTTTCCGGACAGACGTTCCAGGCGCTCCACGCCAACGGCATCGAGGGCGGCAAGGTCGTCGGCTCAAAGGGTGCGATCCCCTTCATCGAGAACCTCGATGATGCAGCGATCAAGCGCTTCCAGGCCCAGGTCGAACTCGTCGACATCATGGAGACCGAAGACCTCGGCGCAATCAAGGCGAAGATCGCCGAACTCGCCGGGAAAGACCCGGGAGCGTTCGGAGAAGCGCCCATGGTCGTCGAGGTCAAGGAGGCCGAGGGCGGCGCCGAAGAAGTAGGCGGCGAAATTGCCGAGATGAACGGCGACCTGGCGCTCATCCATGCCCGGTTTAAGATCATTGAGAAGATGGTGACTGACATCGGATACCGCGACAGACTTGCCGCGGGCGTCTACAGTGGAAAGATCGAGGGCCTGATGATTGGCCTGATCGTGTCATTTGCCATACTCGGTTTCCTCTTGCTGGGGTGAAAAGAACATGGCAGAAGAAGAGAAGAAGACATCTGGTGCAATCAGGATGGCTGCGATCGACACGATCATGTCAGACATCAAGTTCAAGTCCCAGATCATTGCCAGGACGAACAAACTCGATTCGGGCATTATGGACTCAGGTATTCCGGGCTTTGCAGCAGGCATGCTCATCGTCATGGTCCTCGTCCTGGTGCCGGTATTCCTGATCTGAGGTGAGAAACATGGCAGACAAGAAATCACCAGCAAGTGGATGGCCCATTGCAAAGGGCGACTTCCACTCAGGCGACGCCAACTCGTGTGTCGCCGTCGTCACCATGGGGTCCCACCTCGACGAGCAGGGGATCTGCGATGCAGGCGCCGCACTCTGCGGCTCGTGCAAGACAGAGAACCTCGGCCTTGAGAAGGTCATCGCAAACATCATCTCGAACCCGAACATCAGGTTCGTCCTGACCTGCGGTACCGAGGTCAAGGGGCACCTTTCCGGACAGACATTCCAGGCGCTCCACGCCAACGGCGTCGAGGGCGGCAAGGTCGTCGGCTCAAAGGGTGCGATCCCCTTCATCGAGAACCTCGATGATGCAGCGATCAAGCGCTTCCAGGCCCAGGTCGAAGTCGTCGACATCATGGAGACCGAGGATCTCGGCGCAATCAAGGCGAAGATCGCCGAACTCACCGGCAAAGACCCGGGAGCGTTCGGAGAAGCGCCCATGGTCGTCGAAGTCAAGGAAGCCGAGGGCGGCGCTGCCGGAGCGGCAGTTGCCGGCGCAAACCCGCAGTTCCTTGAGATCGAAAAGCGGCTCGACGAGGTTGAGACAAGGATTGAGTTCGTGAACGCCGAGGTGGCCCAGCGCATCGGTCGGAAGATCGGCAGGGACATCGGCATACTCTACGGATTAGTAGCAGGACTGTTCGTCTTCATGATGCTCATATTCCTGCTCCCGAAATTGATGTAAGGAGGCAAGATCAGTATGTTCAAGTTTGAGAAGGAACAGGCCGTATTCGACTTCAACGGCATTAAGATCGGTGGCCAGCCTGGAGAGTACCCCCGGGTTCTCGGCGCATCCATCTTCTACAACAAGCACGAGACCGTGCTCGACGACCACACGGGCAAGATCGACAAGGCAAAGGCAGAGGCGCTCTGGAACCGTTGCCAGGAACTCTACGACCAGACCGGCAACCCGTATTTCTGCCAGATCATCGCAGAATACGGCGAGGCTTTTGAGAGCTACTTCGACTGGTTCTGCTCGATCGACGACAAGACGCCCTTCCTGATGGACTCCTCGGCGGCACCGGCACTCGCCCACGCCTGCGAGTACGTCACCGAGGTCGGCATCGCCGACCGTGCGATCTACAACTCGATCAACGGCTCCATCACGCCGGAGAGCATCGAGGCCCTGAAGAACTCCGACGTCAACTCGGCAATCGTTCTCGCCTTCAACCCCGGCGACCCCTCGGTCGCAGGCCGCGAGAAGGTGCTCGCCGAGGGCGGTGTCGCAGGTCAGGCACAGTCCATGATGGGCATTGCCGAATACTGTGGCATCACCCGTCCGATCCTGGACACTGCGGCGACCCCGCTCGGCCTCGGCTCTGGCGGCTCGTTCCGTGAGATCCTCGCCTGCAAGGCGATCCACGGCCTGCCGACCGGCGGCGCATACCACAACATGACCGTCTCCTGGACCTGGCTGAAGCGCTGGAGGAAGAACGTCCTCGCATCCCAGTACGAGGGCAAGGACGTCCTCCTCGAGCAGATGGCCCACCACCACTTCGGCGGCATGGAAGGCATCAGGCAGACGGCATGGGCGGCCCCTGATATCGGCTGCAACATCATGGCCATGACCCTGGGTGCAGACCTGATCATGTTCGGTCCGATCGAGAACTGCGAGGGCATCGCCACGGCTGCCGCGTTCTCCGACATCGTTCTCGCCGAAGCCTTCAAGGAACTCGGCGGCACGGTTGCAGAGGGCAAGCACCCGCTGAACATGCTCGTCTAAATCCAACAACTTTTTTTCTGCGCCGGAGAGTCGGGAAACACCATTTCCCGGCAACGGTGCATATCAAGACCGGATTTCGCCCCATCATAACCGGGTGCGATCAGGAGTGCCGTTCTTCCTGGTGGACTGTCCGGCGCACCTGAGTTTCCATTCAGAATAGATCTTCAGAGGGGCGTCCTGACCCCCGGAGGTTTCTCCCGCGATTCCCATCCCCGCACCAATCGCAGTTCTGTGAGGCAGCAGGCCCTCCCGACATCGGTGCACCTGACGACGCGATCGACATTTCGGCAGGAGCGTACACGGGGGGGCGCGCCGCATCTCCTTCGCTCACACGCCGTTCATGTATGCCAGACTCGGACGGACCGCACCGAGATCCTGCACCTCGATCACCGCCGTGGTGCGGGGCGATACCGAATCCAGAACCGCTGAAAAGTCGATGGTGCCGGTGCCGCAGGCGGCGTGCTCGTCCAGTGCGCCGCCGTTGTCGTGGAGGTGGAGGTGGACGGGCGATCCCGCACGGAGGAATGCCTCCAGATTTCCGTTGAGATGGGCATGACCGATGTCCAGGACAAAGCCCAGACCGAGGTCGTCGAGCACCGGCAGGAGCGAGGTGTCCCTGAAGTGGCAGCAGGGCCACGAGCCCATATTCTCGATGGCGATGGTGACGGCACACGCCTCCTGGAGGCGGGAGAGGTCATCCAGGGACCGGCGGAGCGCCCGCTCCGACGCCGTCATCAGGTGGGGGTCCATGCAGACGCCCGGGTGGACCACGAGCACCGAAGCCCCGATACGGTCGCACACGCCGACAAGGTCTTCGACCACCTGGATCGACGCCCTCCGCATCCGCTCGTGTTCGAGGGCGATGTTGAGGTCGGTGGTGGGGGCATGGACGGTGTAACGGAGATCGAAGGAGGCGCAGACCTCCGCATACAGAAAGAGCGAGTGCAGGGAGTCGGAGAGGATCTCGATAAGCCCGGTCTCCTGCGAGAGTGTCTCCAGCGCATCGCCGAGGGGGCGGTGCATCATACAGTAGGTGGAGACGCCGATCGCTCTCATGCGCGATCGGCCCTGCGCGCAGCCAGACGGTCCAGAAGTTCAGAAACGCTTCCGACCCGCACCGCACCGTTGTTCAGCAGCGCATCAAGAATGGCCGTCGCCTCGCCGCCGGTGTAGTCGTGGTCCGCCGGATCGGCTCCACCGGGAGAGAGCAGGAATACCATGAGGCCGGCATGGCTCAGAAGGGCGCGCAGGTTGTCGATATTGCCGGGGCCGACCGGCATCCCGGTCACGACGACTACATCAGACACCTGGAGGACGGCCACATACTCCTCCAGAGACCGGCGAGAGATCGGGGCGAAGGGGGGTTCCCGTATCACCCTGATCCCGAGGCCGTCCGCAGTGGTGCAGTCTGAATCGTTCGCCGAGAGCACACCGACCGTCACCTCGTGACCGGCAGAGCGCAGGGCGTAGAGGGTCTCAGCCCCGGTGCCCCCGCCGCAGACCACGTGCACCCGGAGGGGACGCTCTACGACCGGGCCCGGCTCATAGCGCGGCACCACATAGGGGCGCCCGGTGATGGGATGGGTGCGGACGATCATCTCCACACCAAAGACCTCCCTGATGTTCCGGTCGGTGATCACCGCCGCAGGCGTCCCGACGGCGGCGATACGCGCCTGCTCCATCAGGATGATGGTATCGCAGAAGTAGGCGGCAAGGTTGATGTCGTGGAAGACGCCGATCACCGTCACCTGCGGGACGAGCCCCCTGATGATCGAGAGGATCTCGATCTGGTGGCTGATATCCAGGTGCGAGGTCGGTTCGTCGAGGAGGAGCACCCGCGGCCTCTGGGCAAGGGCGCGGGCGATCAGCACCCGCTGCCGCTCGCCGCCGCTGATCTCGGTGATCAGGCGGTCGGCAAGGTACGCGGTGTTGGTGATCTCCATCGCATGCCGGCAGATGGCGTAGTCCTCCTCGCCCATCGAGGAGAGGCGGCCGAGGTGGGGGTGGCGGCCCATCTGCACGATCTCCTCGACGGTGAAGTCGAAGGTGACGGCGGTCTCCTGCGGAACGGCGCCCATGATAGTGGCAAGGCCCCTGATCGAATACTCGCCGATCTCCCTGCCGTCGACCATCACCGTCCCGGCTGCAGGCTCGATGATCCGTGAGAGCGCACGCAGGAGCGTGGTCTTTCCGCAGCCGTTCGGCCCGAGGATGCCGATGAATGAGCCTTCCTGTACTGCGAGCGAGACCGCCTCGAGCACGCGGGTGTCGCCATAGGAGACGTCCAGACCCTCTGTCCTGACCATAATCCCTGTCATGTGCACGTCCTGCTCCTGAGAAGGTAGATGAAAAACGGTGCGCCAAAGAACGACGTGACGATGCCCACCGGGATCTCGGTCGGGAGGATGCGGACCAGGGTGTCGGCCCACACCAGGAGGGCGGCGCCTGCCATCATCGCCGAGGGGATGAGGATGCGGTGGTCGGGCCCCACGAGGATGCGCATCAGGTGGGGGACGATCAGCCCGATAAACCCGATCGAACCGGCCACCGAGACGGCGATGCCGGTGATGAAGGAAGAAATGAGAAGGAGACCGAGTTTGAGTTTCTCCACGTCCACGCCGAGGTGCAGGGCATCCTCCTCGCCGATGGAGATCACGTTGAGGTCGCGCGCACAGAGAAAGAGGACCAGGCAGGCGGGCAGGAGGAGGAGGCCGGTCCAGACGTCGCTCCACGAGACGTTCCAGAACCCCCCCATCAGCCAGAACATGATCTGGTGGAGGCTGTTGCCGGAGATGTACATGATGAAGGAGAGGACGGCCGAGAGGAACATCGAGACGGCGATACCCGAGAGGAGCAGGGTCTCGACCGTCACCCGCCCCTTGCGCCGTGAGATGAGGTAGACGAGCATGGTGGATGCAGTGGCGCCGACGAAGGCGAAGACAGGTAGGCCGAACCCCATGAGGAAGACGATCGAGAGGGAGGCCCCGAGCGCCCCGCCCGAGGAGGTGCCGATGATGTAGGGGTCGGCCATCGCGTTCTTGAAGAGCCCCTGCATCGCCGCACCGGCGACGGCGAGGCCGGCACCAACCAGAAGGGCGGCGAGCACCCGCGGCAGGCGGACGTCGAAGAGGAGCATGCGAACCGTGTCCGGGTCGAGGTCAAGAAGGGAAAGACCGCTTGCTCCGATGGCCGTCGAGAGCACGATGCTCAGAAGGAGAAAAATGCCAAGAAAAACCGGCGTAATCCATCGGCGTACGTGCATAAGCAATCAATATTTTTTATCTTAACACAAATAAACTTTCTTAAAATGGTGACAGAACGGGCGAAAGAGGCAGAGGAACAGAAGAATTGTAGGGGTAAGAAGGGAGAGGCGAGAATAAAGGGGATCCTGAATCTCCTGATCGCCATATAGGCCGCTCGCGGAGGTGATCAATTTATTTGATCTTATGATCAGATCACTTGATCAAATTTCAACACTATAACGAAAGGAGATTGATGTTATATGCACCACTTTACCAGGGCAGGGCTACTCTGCATCCTTCTGATCTGCATCGCCGCACCTGTGGCGGCCGACTACCCGATGTTCCACGCCGATGCGGCGCGCACCGGGGCGGCATCGTCACCCGGACCCCTGAACGACACGCTCCTCTGGTCGACAGAGATCGACGAGTTCCCTGACGGCGCATCCGCCGTCCATAACGGACTGGTCTACATCCCGACATGGCCAGATATGAACTTCACCGACAACGATCCCGCCGGACTTGTCTGCTGCAACGCCTCGACCGGGGAAATCCTCTGGACGAACGAACTCGGCGGCGCCGCCACAGGATCGGTCTCGGGCGTCGCCGTCGCCGACGGGAAGGTCTATCTCGGCGGGACCGACGGACGGCTCTACGCCGTCGACGCCTTCAGCGGCGCCACCCTCTGGTCGAGCGACCAGATCGACACGACAGCCTACTTCGGGCTCTCTTCCTCACCCCTCGTCTATGACGGAATGGTGTACGCCCTCTCCGCCGGAGATGGCGTGCTGCATGCGTTCACGCCCGAAGGCAACGATTCATGGTCCTTCCCCACCGGTGGAGCCGTCGGCTACTTCACCTCGCCGGCAGCCGCAGAAGGAATGATCTTTGTCGCCGGGAACGGGAGCAGCCTCTTCTGCATCAATGCCTCGACCCACGCCGCGGCATGGAACGCCACCTTCGCGGCCGCCGTGAAATCGACGCCGGTCGTCGGCGACGGGAAGGTCTACGTGACGACAGCAGACCACATCTACGCCCTCGATGCGGCCACCGGTGCAGAGGCCTGGAACACCTCCCAGACCGGGACAGCCTCGACCCCGGCCGTTTCGGGCGGCACCCTCATCGCAGGATCGGCCAACGGCCTCCACGCCTACAATGCCTCCACCGGCGCCCCGCTCTGGACGTTCCCGAGTGCGCGGGTGGACGTCTCGCCGGTGATTGCCGGTGACGTCGCGTATTTCGGAACGAACGAGAAGACCGGCACGGTGTATGCGGTGGACACATCCACCGGGGCCGCGGTATGGTCGTACGCCCTCCCCGACCCGGGCGACGGCACTTTTGCCGCCTTCTATGCCTCTTCTCCGGCCGTATCTGACGGCGTGCTCTACATCGGCGCCGAGAACAACCAGCTCTATGCCTTCGGTACAGAAACGCCGGGCGCCACCGTGATCTGGGACGGCACCGTCGCCCTCGCCGACACCACCTTCACCTTCGTGCCCTCGAACAACGCATCCGCCTCGTACCAGATAAACCGCACCACCGACCTCGGCGCCCTTGACGCCGCCGCAACGGCCGGAGGGTTCGCCTTCAACGCCTC
>Ga0209269_1000914_pt1 | contig 19485 bp, 15 predicted proteins | sample MTBAKMMethaMetaG_FD_187455 | JGI IMG/M metagenome (GOLD analysis project Ga0209269, IMG submission 187455) | Enrichment culture microbial communities from Arthur Kill intertidal strait, New Jersey, USA, that are MTBE-degrading - MTBE-AKM (Arthur... | ecosystem: Environmental > Aquatic > Marine >... | reverse complement strand
TTGACCACGGTGCGCTTCTTCCCCTTGAAGCTCTCGGTGAAGATCAGCGCGTTCTGGTCCTCCACGTCGCCGCTGTCGAAGGGCAGCGTCTTGCCCTGCCAGCCGAGTTTGCGGGCCTCCTCGACCAGGGCTTCCTCGGCGGAGGAGAGCAGCTTTTTCTTGCCGGTGGCGGCGCTCAGCTTGTCGAAACGGAAGCCCCGATCCCCCAGCACATCGGCGTAATAAGCCTCGAAGTCCCGCCGAAGATTGTGCTTTCGTTCCAGGGCCAGATCGTAGAAATGCCTCAGCCCGGCCGGGTCCTTGGCGAACCGGCCCTCGGCGTAGGGGCGCAGCAGATCGAGATAATCCTCGTCGGCGATCTTTTCGACTTCGTGGATGTAGCGAAGCGTCGCGTTCGGATCGACCCGCACCTTCCCTTCCTTAGCCGCCCGGAATACCTTGTTGTAAAACGGCTCTTCCTCGCCGCACACCCCGTTGGGGTGATAATCGAGCGAGAGTTTGTCCTGGCCTAGGAACTTGAAGGCCTGGCCTTTGTCGATGCCGTAGACGCGACCGTCCCGGGCACGGATGAACTGCTTGGAATGTCCGTCGTGGTTGGCGATCAGCCAGTCGACCACATGCTCGCGCTGGATCTGTTCCAGTTCGATGGTGGTCAGATCCTGCGGCAGGATATTGCGAAAATCGAAGTCGTCCCGCAGATCGGTGCGCCATTTCTGGATGGAGCCGGTGCGGCCGTTCAACTGGATGGTCCGGACCTCGATGGCGTGGGGATCGAGCAGACGGCCGATCTTGTAGGCGGCTTCCTCACCGAAGGCGATGAACTCGTCGTCCTTGCGGCCATTGGGTTTGAACAGCCATTTGTCGCCGTTTTCGTCGGTCCAGAACTCCTTTTCGTGTGCGCCACCGACAGCGGCCTTGCCGGATTTCTTGAATTTTGACGGCAGTCCCTTCCGCTGCCATGCGGAATCGACGTCTGAGAACTCCGCACCTTTCTTGCCGATCTTGGCCTCGGGCGGCTTGACCGGACTCGGCGGCTCCTTTTTCGGAGTGATGGGCTTGGCTTGCGCGGCTTTCTTCTTGCCACCATGTTTTTCGGCCCAGGCGGCGTGTTTGGCGTCGATGCTCTCCTGAACCGCTTTGATTTTCGCGGGATCGGTCTCGGTAAAGAGCGTGGTCAGCTCATCCTTGTTGGCCCATTGCCAATGTTGGACCTTGGTCTCCTTAGCGAGTGTCTTGAGCTCGGCCGATTTCAGCTTGCCGATCTGGTCCTGGAAGAGCTGTTTCTTGAAGGCGATTTCCTTGCTGTGGTCCGCGAGCATCTCCTGGGGCAGATCGGTGCCGACGGAAACCGCCTGTTCCGCCTTGGCAATCGCGTCGAGGAAATCCTTGTAGCCGGTCGGCGAGTCGGGAACGACCACTGCCTTGGCGGCGTCTTCGAGGGCCGTTTTCTGTTTCTGGATCAGCTTCTGCTTGGCCTCGTCGACTGCCTTTTTCTTGACCGACTCGGCCATGTCGGTACCGGCCTTCTTCTGCAGCGCCTCGACGAGCTGCTGTTTGTTCTTGAGAATGCCGATACCGTGCTTCTGCTTGGCTGCCGCGAGTTCCTTGCCCATCAGTCCGCTGTGGTCCACGCCGGACTCCAGCTTATCCAGCAACTCGATGGTCTCCTGCTTGGTCATGTTGAGGGAGATGCCGTTCTCCTTCGCCATCTCCTTGAGCTGCTGGGCGGTCATGCCCTCCAGCCCTTGGGCGGGCGGAATCTTCGCCATCTGAGCGGCGAGCAGCTTGGCTTGTTTGAGTTCCGCCTGCTTCAGTCCGAGCAACTCGATCAGTTCGTCCTTGGTCCGCAGCAGGCCGATCTTGTGTTCCTTGAGCTTGGCGCTGAGCGCCGCTCCGGCCAGGTCACCATGATCGATTCCCGGCTCGGCCAGATCGAGCAGCTTGATGAAATCGGCCTTGGTCCGGGCGATGGCCACGCCGTTCTGTTTCGCCAGGGTCTGGAGGTGTTTGACCGTCAACGAGCCGAGCTCGGCGATGTCGCCATTTTCAAAGGCGCTCTTGAGCTTGGCGTTCTCCTTGGCCTGGGCATCGGCCATGCCTTCCAGCACGTGGGGCGGGAGAATGCAGGCGTCCCCCTGCGATGCCTGGGCGGCGGCCTTGGCAACCATCTCGCTGCCGCAAACGGTCATCGGCCAGGCCACGACGTTGGTGCAGCGGCAATGCGGATGCGCGGGTTGCTGGGGGAACTTGTCGATGGGAAAGGTCTTGCCGTCCAGGCCGCCACAGACCGGGCACATGCGCTCGTCTTCCATAGCCAGCCATTCCAGCTTCTGGATGCCGACCCGCTCGTGGAACTTGAGCCTGCCCATATTGTGGGCGCGGAGGACCTCGGTGCGGGCGATCATCTCCATGCGGTACTGGGCCTTGCTGAACACCCGGCTTCCGGCCTGGCGAAAGGAATCCTTGTCGACGATCACCTTGCCCATGTCCCGGACGATGTCGTCGGCTCCCTTGCCCGTGGCGATGCCGTTCAGGATGGTGCGCTTGATGCCGCCTGCGAGTTCGCGGTGAACGTCACCAGCGAGCGTGAGGTTGTACTGAGCCATAAAATCGAGGGCGTTGGTGTCGACGATGGTAAAGACCTTGGTGGCCAGCTTGTCGATGCCTTCGGGCTTCAAGTCGGCATAGAACGGCAGCGCCGCGTCGGCGAGTTCCCCGATGCCCTGATTGATACCAAGCCGGAAGGATTCCTTGGTGCTTTTGCGATAAACCAGGGTCTGCTCCCGTTTGAGCCGCTTCATGGTGTCGTCGAGTTCGAGCTGAAGCTTTTCCAGACCCTTGAGCGCGGCGAGTTTGTTGTCCGGCAGCGAGCCGAGGGAACGGTACTGGAGAATGGCGCGGGCGACCTCGTCTTCGGCCTGTTTCAGTGCCTGGGTGAGCTGGGCCGTGACCTGATCGTTGTAGCGGTTGCGTGCCGTCAGACTCTTCAGGGTGGCCGCCTGGATGCGCTGCTTGAGGTCCGAGGGCATCAGTGGGACTCCCGGCGGTCGATGAAGCGACAAGCCGGGGCATCGAAGGTGCGCTCGCTGTTGTGGACCCGGCAGTGGTTGGTGGCAGCGATGAAATGACTGCACTCGTCGCACATGGCCGCGTCGCCGGTGGATTCCAGATCTCCTGACCAGACCAGCCCGGCCTCTGCCGAAGGCTCGTTGTCCTCGGCCGGAATGCCGAGCATCTTTCTGGCGCGAGGCACACTCAGGATGCCCGAGACAACCATGTCCACCACGGGCTTCACCTGCTTTTCGTCCATCAGGTCGATCTTCTTACTCTCGGTTTCGCGATTGGCTGCCTCGATGTCCGGGTCCAGATCCATCTTGAGCTGGAGGCTGGAACGGCTGATGAGCTTGCGGTCGTAGAGTTCGATGAGGAGTTTCTTGAAATCGACGGCGTCACTGGGGTCGAGGTCGTTGAAGATGAACTGGAGAGTTTTGTCGCCCTGGTCGCGCAGCTCCATCCAATCGTCGAACACCCAGTCGAGGAGCTGGCGTGCGGCCTGCTTAATCTCGCGGATCATGACCATCATCTTCTGCATGCTCACCGAGGCGGTGGCGAAATTGGGGCCGTCACCGGTCACCAGCGAGCGCGACAACCCCAGGGCCACCACGATGTCTTCCTTCACTTCCTTGACCTTGTCCTCGACGTTGAGGACCTGGCCGTCGGTGCCGTGAGTTTCGACATTGACGTAGAACGGCACGACCAGCCCGCTTTTCATGTCCATCTTGTTGACCATGTCGCGGACCTGCTCAAGCATCCTTTGGTCGGGCATGACCATCTTCTGGCCGAACGCGCCGCCCACCTTCAGCAGGCGAAACGGCGTGGCCCAGCGCTTGGCGATGGCCTGTTCGGCCCGGCGATAGTCGCGCAGCAGTTCGATGGACTGAAACGCGGGAAGCACCAGGGAATTGCCACGGGGTGAGAAGGCCGGAGCGTCCCACTTGAGATGCACCACCTGCTCGACGGGCAATGAAATGGATTCGCTACCGCCGGAGGTATCCTCGGGATATTGACGAGCCTCGATCAGATCGCCTTGGGCGTATTTCACCTTGACCGAGACCGGATTGACGCAGACCAGCTCTTCGATGTCCTGGCCGGACTGGGTGTAGCGCTTAAAGCCGATGGCATCGCCTTTCACCAGGAGCTGAAGAATCATGTCCTTAATGAACTGCGAGACATTCAGTCGCCAGGCCGCTTCCAGTGCCTGATCCTTGAGGGAATCGTCATCACTGGAGATCTTAATCTCGTCGCCCACTGCGAAGGTGCGCCAGGAGTTGACGCAGTTCTTCACCAGCGGCTCTTCGACGTAATATTCCCAGGCCTTGCGGGCGCGTTCTTCCCAGGTGGCCGGGATCGCCTCGGTAGCGTTGACCTTGCTGAAGGCCGCCGAGTCCAAGGCAGCCGCTGCGGCCATGGGTGCGATGATAAACCCGGTGGTGTCCAAGCTTTCTGGTTGTTCGTCCTGATGGGAGGTGTTTTCCACGTGGTCCTCTCGGTTGCTTGGGCCATGACAGCCACACATTCGGCCCCTGTGGGCCGAACCTGGCTCGATGCCAATTACTTACCGGATTGAGGTGGAAAGCGTCGGAGGATGCGGTCAGATAAAGACCGGATTGGTGAGCACTGGCTTGAGAAAGACCAGCTCTTCGCCGACTGGGTCGAGATTGCCTTCCTCCCGAACCAACATGGCGCAGCGTACCGCGTCGATGATGTGGTCATTGCCCTTGGAATAGATGATCTTGCCGTCCCGCAGGGTGTAGGTGTGGGTGGTGAACTGGTCTTCTACCTCCAGGTCGTCCAAGGGGAAGATGAATTGCTTGCGCTGTAGAGCTCCGTTAATGAGGCTGGTCATCAGCTCTTTGGTCCGTTTCTTGATCTCCTTTCCATCACGCACCGCAAGCCTGGTCATCCCGCCGAAGTCGTATCCCTTGAGCCTGCCTTCCAGCTCCAGCACTTTGTATTTGTCCAGGGTGAGCAGCTCCTGTACCACTGCCAGACCGTTGCCGCCATTATCCACGCCGATGCCCGCTGGGGTGTAGTAGCGCTCCAGCAGCGCGATGATCTGAGCGATATGCGGATAGGAAATGTGCTCCAGATGGAGGCGCAGAATCATCTTCAGTAGGCTGCGTTCGCCAACTTCCATCTCCTGAAAGACGATGATCTCGGTGGGGTCGTTGGTGTATCCCAGGTCGCCGCCAATCCAAAACTGGCCGCTGCGAGGCGTGAGGTTGAGCAGCATCTCCATCCGGTCGTGTGCAGATTCCTCGGTCTCGCAGTCACGCAGTTCAGAATCGGTAATGACGATCTTCTGGTACTCCAGCAGATCCTGGCGACAAAGGTTGAACTGTTCGACGTTGAAGGCACCATAGGAGGGCTTGCCGTGTTCACCGGCCACCTCGTGCTGCCAGCCGGAGCTGTCCCTGCCGCCATAGAATTCCAGCAGTTCAGACTCGCGGTCCTCGGTCCAGAGCGGATTGAGCCAGGACGGCCAGCGGAACACATGGAACTGGTCGGACGATGTTAGCCGGTAATAGGTGGTGTCGCGTAGCCCGTTGGGTGTGGAGTAGATACGCAGCGTCCCCCCGGCCTTTAGGCATTGCCGCAACGCCTTCCAGGCCCGCTCGGTCAGCCACGCGCCCTCATCGACCCAGACGCGACCCACATGCAGGGAGCGAAAGGCATCGCCATAAGCCCCGGCCGGGCGGAAATAGAGCACCGAACCATTGGTAAACTCAAGGCGGAAGTAGGGTTTGCGATGGATCTTGGGTTTGCCGTACTTGGTCAGTGCGACGCTGTTCATCAGATCCGGATTGGTGTCGAGCTGGTATTCGATCTCCTCGATGATGGAATCGAGGTGGCCCTGGTGCGGGGCCGCTATCAGGCCCTGGCCACCCCGCGTGGTGAATGCATAATGGAGCGCGTCGGTCGAGAGCACGATGGATTTGCCCACGTCCCGGCCGTCCAGATGGATGATGTTCTTGGCCGAGCAGCGCAGGTCCTCCACCTGGTGCGGCCAGTAGTCGCGGCCTGAGCCATCCCGGTTGTAGAGGTAGGCTTGCCCCCACAACACGGGATCGCTCAGGGTCGCCGCGAGTTTGCGCTCCTTGTCGGTTACCGCCATCAGTGCATTCCCGTCCTCAAGGCGTTACCGAGGATGGTGCCCACCAGTTCCGTCAGGATCTGCTGCACAGCCAGGGTGTTCTTCCGGTCGTGGACAGCTTCCTGAATATCGATAATGGCCTGGTCCAACTCCGTCCAGGCCAGATACTGCTGCTGGGCTACTTCCAGACGGCCGAGAGCGTTCTCGATCCGTCCCGCCGCCAGCTCGGTTCCGATTTCGACCAGGGCCTCACCGGCCTGGCGAACGGCATCGCTGTTCTCCTGAAGAATCTCTTTCATTGGCCTGCCTCCTGGTTGGTGCCGTTGGCCCACTGGTCAAGGGCGTCCACGGCGGTCTGCAGGCGCAGGCCAACACCGGTCAGGCGCTCAGCGTCCGGGTGGCCGACCTCGCGCAGCGCCTTGTTGGCCTCGGTCACATACTCGGGTGTGTGGCGGTTGACGGTGGCCACCGCCGACTGGATCTGGGCCGGAGGCCGGTAGGTGGCGCAGCCGGTCATGATCCCGGCCAGGACCAGCGGGATGGTCCATTCGAGGGTCTTCTTCAACATGTTGATCTCCTTTGGGTTATGGGTTTGGGGTACATGCAGAAAGATCTCTGCAAACACTTGATTTCCAACGAAATAGAAGCGTCATTGGATGTGACGCGGGATGGTCCCGCATCCACGAAAACCGGAACCGGAGGCAGGCCATGCCCTACGACAGAAACCGCCAGCAGGCACTCAAGGCGTACCGAGAAAAGCAGGAGAGCATCGCCCGGCTGATCGACGGCATTCGCGGCAAGCTCGAAGCTGACGCGAAACAGTCGGACATCAACTGGGCGAGCGTCGGCTCCCTCGGTCACGTCGAGGAGCTGCTGCGGGAGCTGGACGAGTTCCTGTCCTGAACACGCCGGACCACCCTGAAAGGAGACATAGACATGACTGACTGCACCGTTCATCAGGCCGCCGAGGCCTTCATCGGCCACTTGCGGGAATCCGGAAAGAAAGAGCGGACCCTCTACACCTACCGGAAGGACCTCGACGTGGTTGATGCCTTCTTCGGCGCGGATCGCCAGCTCGCCGAGATCCGGCTTCCCCAGGTCGGCAAGTTCTACAAGTCCGACCTGCTGCTCAAACTCCCCGACGGCAAGGAGCGAGCCGAGCGCACCGTCGCCAAGACTGTCCGGGTGTTCCGCATGATGATGGTCTGGGCCAAGGAGTCGGGTCGCATCGAGGAGTTGCCGCTGCCCAAAAGCACGCCCATGGGCCACAGCCGGGTGAAGGAGTCCAGCGATGAACAATCGAACGGCTGACCTCGATCTGGCGGGCGCGACAGAGGCGTTCTGTGCCCGCCTGTCGGCCGAAGGACGCTCCCCAGCGACCATAGCCGCATACCGCAGGGATCTTGCCCTGTTGGCCCGTGTGGCGGAGAAGCTGGCTCCCGGGATTATCTGCAGGGAGATTACGCCCGGGCTCCTCGACCAGGTGTTCTCCTCCGAGGCGGTGGCTGACAGTGAAAGAGGTCCGCGCTCAGCCGCGTCGCTCCATCGCATGAAGGCGGCCGTGCGGTCCTTCTTCGCCTGGGCCGTCGAAGCGGGCGTAGTCGATGACAATCCGGCCCGGTCCATCCGCATGCATCGGCTGCCGAGAAAGCTGCCGGTGTTCCTGACCTCCGCCGAAAAGAAACGTCTGCTCAAGGAGCTCAAGGGGTGGACCGACTTCTCCACGCTGCGCGACCGCGCCATGATCGAGGTGCTCCTTGGCACCGGGATCAGGCTTGGCGAGCTGGCCGCGCTCGACATGGATGACATCGACCTTGACGCCAAGCATCTGCGGGTGCGGGCCAAGGGGAATGTGCCGCAGGTCAAGTTCATCAAGACCGACCTCCGCACGTTGCTGCGCCGCTACCTGGCCGAGCGCCGTCGACGCGGCCGCCCGGAAATGGAAGCCCTGTTCCTGTCGAACCGGGACAGCAGACTCTGCCAGCGGCAGATCGCCAACCGGCTCGCCCACTGGCTGCGGAAAGCCGGGATCGAAAAGGAACTGACGCCGCACGGTATGCGGCACACTTTCGCCACCCACCTCTACGGCGCGACCAACGACCTGCTCGTGGTGCAGCGGGCCTTGGGGCACCGGGACGTGTCCACCACCCAGATCTACACCCACCTCGTGGACGGCCAGCTCGAGGAAGCCCTCGAACGCCTCTGATCTTTTCGCAATCGATGATGGGAGCGGCCTTGGCTGCTCCTATTTTCGTTGGGCGAGACAGTGTCGAAGACAGTGAATGACAGTGCCCGCAGAAGAACACTTCCGCCGATGATGAATGATCATGACAGTGGGTTGCATCCTCCCGGGCGGATCGGGAAATTTCGATTGACCGGAATTTCTCCTTCGCTGTCTGTCGGCCGCACATGCCAATAACTGCTTGGCTTGTGCGCTCCGGGCGCGGAACACACATGGCAATATCTGCTTGGCTTATGCGGCTCGGCTTATGCGCACACATGCCAAGCGAATATTGAGAGCTGCTGGAGGATACTGAGAAGTGGTAATGATGGTCGGCGGCTGGGGAACGCCGATTCTGAAAGTGCAAGGAACACGTCTTATCCGCAATTCCACGTGAAGTTGTCTGCTGCAAGTCGCCGTGTGACGGGGTCATCGGAAAAGCCCTCCATGGTGTTATCCGCAATTCTTTCCACGTTTTTTACGGCTGGAGGTCTTACCGGACGGAGCAGCGGCGGCTTCGGCCACCTTCTCGAGCAGCGCCGCCGCCCATTCCGCCGGAGAGGTCTGGGGACCTTGCGGCTCCTCACCCTCGCGGGCGATCTTGGTGGTCTTGAGATCCTTCATGTGGCAGCGGATCATGCGGTCGAGGCTCTCGGCCGCTTGGGTGTTCCCTTCGATCTGGGCGCGGACCAGCTTGACGGAATAGACGCCCACCAGTTCGACCTGAAGGAAGTCACTGGACTTGTTGAACACGAAGTCCTGGTTGAGACGCTCGATGATCACGTCGAACATGACCTTCTCTTCCGGGGTCAGACAGCGGTCGGCAAAGATGCCGTGACGCAAGCGGTTCTGGTTGCCTTCAGGCGCACCAGGGCCGCGCCGGGGAGGTTCTGTCTTGCCCTCGTTGCGGTGCCAGCGGTCCATTGTCTCTTTGTCAGGTTTGCTCAAAGTCACATCGATTTCCTGCCAATGTTTGTTCTTTTATGCCGGGATGCCGGGCGGGAGACCGATTTAGCCTCCAAACACGCTCCCGCCGGTTCTGCGATTACTTACCGGAAACGACGTCCATCTGTCGGGTCTGATCCTGTTTTCGCTCGGCCGCAATGATCTGATTGACCCGGCGGGTGGTCACTCCCGCGAGGTTGGAAATCTCCTGACTGCTGATGCCTTGCAGATGAAGGGCCAGCACCAGATTGCGGCGCTCCTGGTAAAAACGGCTGGGCGCGGGAATCCAGAGAATCCCGGTGTAGTGCTTCTGGATCTGCTCGAAGAGTTCCTCGGGCAGGACATCCTTGGCGTTGGCGTAGCGTTTCTTTTTTTTCACGGCTCAATCCTCCACTTTCTTCATCCACGGCTGGGGCACGTCCGGGTTGAAAAACCTCAGCGTGCTGGGGCGTCCTGACTTCGGCCCGTGGACAATCTCGATAAAACGCTCGGTGACCTCGCCAATCTCCTGGTCGCCATCGACGAAGCAGACCAGCCCGTAGTCCTCGCCGCAGGGAAACCGGAATCGCCCCTGGTTCTGATAAAGGCGTGCCTCGGACCAGCCCTTGGCCAAGGCCTCCTCACGGATGGCGTCGACCTTGGCGACAGCCCGGGAAGTCACCGGCTGCTTACATTTCCAAGCTTGGTTCCCGGGATAAATCCAGTCCTTTCTGGGAACTTCGACGGGTTTCTCCCTTAACTCGGGACGAAGCGCGGGCGGTCGGTAGTTCTTCGGAGAAAAGGACCGCAGGATTTCCTGGAGGCTTTCCTTGCCGAACTCTCGGATGGCCAGCTCCTGCAGGGCGTTGAATCGTTGCCGCAGCGTATTCCATGCCTCTTCGGGGAGCTTTCCGGCCTTGTGCGCGGCTCGGGCAGTGACCGTGCGGGAACGTAGCCAGGCGAAGTATTCTGGCGACAAACGGCGAAACACTTTGCCGCCGCGCTCGATATCGGTCTCGTTGGTCCGGACCCAGGCGAATTCTTTGATTTCAAGGTCTGTGGCGACGAAGACCACGTGGCAGGATGCTGGTAACGAAAGGACGTCAGGACTTGTTCGATTTGCGGATTTGGCGGAATCCGTCCCAAGATGACGGATCATGGTGGTCAGCAGGCTCATGGCAATTCTCCGGAAACGGGGTAGTCATCGTTTCCCGTTACTTACCGGAGTTGGGCCATGGGTGTCGGATAGCCGAAAGCGTAGAAAGGGGTTTCTACGCTTGGCGACCTTTCTACACCCCCTTTCTACATATTAAAATAATTGCAATATCAGTTAGTTATATAAATATTTGTAGAAAGAGTAGAAAGGTATAGGAATATTACTCTTGTATAGCCCGATTTTTTTATGTGCAGCTCTCATTGAGGTCATTGAAAAAAATCAGAGTAAGGGGGGAGTAATCTCTGAAACCTTTCTACCCTTTCTACGCTTGCCGCGTAACCCCTTAAATAACAGCAGGTTGCGCTGTAGAAAGGTGCCCTTTGGACATTCTACATTGTAGAAAGGTCTTTCTACACAAATGGTCCACGTAATGATTTTGCCAGGCACCGGCTGCTTTCTAATTGTTTCGCCAGCCGGATAACTGTTTTGCCAACCAGAAGCCGATTTCTAAGCGTGACGCTTTCATGGTTAATGATTTTACCAGACATGAGTCGCTTTATAATTGTTTTGTTGACAAATGGCTGATTTTTAACTATATTGCCAGCGTAATAATAATTTTACGAGGATGCCCTATGGAAATAAATGTTTTGGGATCTCGGCCTGCAGGCTATGCATATCTGCTTGATAAACTCGGGCTGACAGGCATGCCCCATTGGCATACCTCATTTGTGTCGTCATCGGGAACTCTCAGATCGAAGGTTCAGGATGGTGCAATTGAAGACATATACCCGACAAGGTATTGGCCCGGAGAAAGAGTCGGTGACCACCTTGAGTTTGCGCTGAAATATGACGGAGTCAACCTGGGCTTGCTGGCGCGCATTTTCGAACATACTTCTCAGAAAGACCTCGCCGAATATATCAATTCCAAGCCGACAGGAAAGTATGCTCGAAGGATTTGGTTTTTCTATGAGTTCCTGACGGGTAAGCAACTGCCTGTCGATAACATCTCTTCCGGTAACTATGTCGATGTACTGGAGGCAAAAGAATATTACACAGTTCAAAACGGAGAAAAATCCCCACGCCACCGCATTGTCAACAACCTCCTTGGCCCCAAAACCTTTTGTCCGGTCGTCAGGCGAACTGAGAAACTTTCCAAACTGGATTCAGCCGATCTGCGTAAAAGGTGTGAGGATATTGTCACGGCATATCCACCGGAACTCCTTCGCCGGGCGTTGAGCTACCTCTATAACAAAGAAACGAAATCATCCTTTGAAATTGAACACATAAAGCCCAATGCTTCCCGGACTGAAAAATTCATTGCCTCTTTGGAACTTGCCGAAAAGGAGGATTTTTGCGAGAAGGAAAGGCTGATAGAGCTTCAGAACCGCATCGTTGATCCACGTTTCAAGGATAGTGACTACCGGTCGAGCCAGAATTACGTCGGACAGACGGTCGCTTATCAGAAAGAGATTATACATTTCATCTGTCCAAAGCCTGATGACCTGCCAAGTCTGATGTTGGGTCTAATCGATTCCCATAAACGGATGAAGGCGGGAAATGTTTCTCCGGTCATCCATGCAGCGGCGATTGCCTACGGTTTTGTATTCCTGCACCCGTTTGAGGATGGAAACGGACGAATCCATCGATTCCTGATACATAACATCCTTTCGCTGCAGGAAATGGTACCACGCGGACTCATGTTCCCGGTTTCGGCAGTCATGCTTAAGAATCCTGCGGATTACGATGCATCGCTGGAAGCGTTCTCACGGCCTTTACAGGGGCTCATTGATTATCGGCTGGATGAAATGGGTCAAATGACCGTCGAGAATGATACTGCATGCTGGTATCAGTATATGGATATGACATCTCAGGCAGAAGCCTTGTACGAGTTTGTAACCAAAACAATTGAAGAAGAGCTCGTGGAAGAACTCAGCTTTCTGGCTAACTATGATAATACCAAGAAGGCGATACAGGACATCATTGACATGCCTGACCGCCTGATTGACCTATTCATCCAGTTGTGCCTGCAGAACAACGGCAGCCTTTCAGCAAGAAAGAGATCGGCTCACTTTGATTTCCTGACCGATGAAGAACTTGCGGCCATGGAGCAGGCTGTAAGAAATGGCTATAACAGGCCTGATTAATCAATAGCCTGGATGGTGTAGAGCTTGGTTCCGTATCGCTTTTGGCCTATTTGAATATCAAATCCCGCTCCCCTGATGGTCTCCAGATCATTCACCAGCCGCTGGGCGAATTGCCGGGATGAGTCCATCTCGAAACGCAGACCGAAATCCCGAGCGACTCGCTTGAGGGCCACGAATAGGTCCCGGGAAAGCACCTCCCGCAAACTTCCATCGTCTTCAAAGCGGATCTGATAGCGCTGGACGAATTCCTGAACAGTGTCCGTCCGACTCTCTCCATAGACATTACGTTCATTGGTCTCGGTGGCGGTGCGCCACGCGTTGAACAAAGTTGACAGCGCTGTCGCCGTATAGTTCGACTCCCGGGCCGTATCCCAGCTGGTTCGGTTGAGTGACTCGATCTGCCGTGCGAATGCCGGTGCCAGATGCTCCAGCCCCTGTTCCATCTCCTGGCGGCTCGATCCGGCCAGCATCATCAAGTACATCAGGCTAAGATATTCGTTGCAGCGGCGCTTATCGTGATTGCCCAGTGTTCCGTGCAAAAGCTTCATGGCATGTCGTCTCATACCATCCCGCATCATCGCCAGCACCACCCGGGTCCGCTTCATGATGGCCGAGATGATTAGATCGCGATGCTGCTGGATGCCTGCAACTACCTCGGACTCAATGAAACAATCATTGCCCTGGTTGGCGACATCAAAATTGATCACAAAGCTCCGGGATTGAATCTCCGAAAGCTCCCCGCACAGCGGTTCGATGCCGGTGGTGTTCAGCAGGCACTTGGTGCGCTCGGTAATGGTCTCGCTGTCGGTGCCGCTCTTGCGTTTCTCCTTAGCGATGCCGGTGATGCTGGTCAGCATGAAAGTGGTCAGATCCTCGGTCATCTGCTTGACCTCGATGTTGTCGAGGACGATGAGCGGGTTCTGTGAGCCGTCGGTGTAGTTTGCCGCGTCGGTGGCCTTCTTGTGCTGAGGCTCGCCGTAGAGCAGTGTTGAGGTGATTTTGCTGGCGGTGGTCTTGCCCGATCCAGCCGAGCCTTCGAAACGGGTCATGGGACGCGTCCCAGCAAAGTCGATCAGCAGAAAGCAAGACAGCCAAGAGAGGATCAGAAACCGATCCCCCTGCGGACAGGTCATGTTGCCGACCAGCAGATCAACCAGGAGTTTATCCGCTTCTTCGAGGTCGGCGTCCGGCAGAAACTTAAGCGGTTTCATCTTGCGGGAGCCATCAAGAATAATGCCGTCTTCGTTCCCGCCATTCTTCATGATCCGGATTTCGTCCGGGGTGATCCTGGCGATCTCGTGTTCCGGATTGTTCAGGTTGAAATAGACGGTGTATGAGGCGACGTCGGTGTGCAACCAGGAAAAGTGGTCGCGAACTTGCCCACGGATCATGGCCAGGCTGGGCAAAACCTCGAAAAAGGTCCTGCCGCCGCCCGTGGTCGGAACCATGCCGGTGTGCTTGTAGAGCATCGCCGCATAATGCCGCTTGCGTCCTCGATCCGGCGAGTCCATCCAGTAAATTGCGTTGTCGAAATACATAAACGGCTCGCCCGGGAGGGTGTGAAAGAACTGCGCCCCGTTGGTGGTGAACCAGTCGTAGGCTGCCTCAGCCGCCAAGGTGTAGTCGGGTGCGCCGTTCTCCAGTTCGGTATCGATCAAAACCTCGTCGACCCGGGCACGACAAGAGCCGGGCATCGCGCCGGACATCCGCTTGGCCTTTTTCTTCTCGTTCTTAAACTCGTCCTTGCGGTCTTTCTGGATGGAACGAATCTGCTCTTTGAGCGTGGCCATGGAGACACCACCGCCGATGCGTTCCTGTACTAACTTCAGCAGACGACTTTGTTCCAAAGGCGACTGTTCGGAAATCTCTCCCAGTATCGGCTCGAGCAGGCGATTGCGATCCTCCTCCGGGATGTCTGTTGGTAGTGAGCGCACGCCAAACTCGATGGGCGTGCTGGCTTCCACAAGAAGGCGCTCGAAATTCTCCCGGGTGTGTCCGGCGGCGATGTAATCGTTGACGTCGATCTTGGCGGTGGCGAGAAGCGTCTCGGCCACCTGAATTTCATCGGCGGGGCGACCTGCCAGGTGCTTGGCCAGCTCTTTCGGCCCCACGCTCATCGTCAGGCCGAACCGTTCGCTCAGCTCCTGCCGGGCTGTGATTTGCATCTCCGACAAGGGCAGCGTCACCAGCCGGGTGTCGATCTTATGTTCGGCCAGGGTACGAGCGGTTTGCAGCGCTCCTTTGAGACCGGCCTGGGAGAGTTCGTTGTCCTGGCAGATGTAGACGGTCTCCACACCTCGCAGCTTCGGGATCAATCGTTCCCAATCGGCAGCCCGAATACGGACGGTGACCGGGGAAACGGTTGGCAATCCCAGTTGCATCAGCGCCAGACAATCGGTCACTCCCTCAGTGATGATGACCTTGCCCGGCCTGGCCAGCAGACAGTCTTCGTTGAACAGCAGTGCGTTGTTAATGAAGTCGGCGACGTAAGGCCGCTGGTGTTCGTCGTGAACTGGCAGTTTCTTGTATTTCCCTTGCTCCCAGTTGGCGTCCGGGGTCCACGGGGTCTTGCGGCCGATCATGAACACGACGCGCCCTCGGCTCCAGTACGGAAAGACGATCCGGCGCTCGAAGAACGGTGTCAGGCCGTCCTGGCTGGTCGGGCGAAACGCGCCGGTGGCAGCGAGCTCCCGCTTCGAGAAACCGTCCGTACCACCCGTCAATTGGGCGACCACGCCGGATTCGTTATCCGCGTAGCCGATCAGGAGATCGTCGATTGTCTCGTCGTTCAGGGCGTACTTGGACTTCAGCCAATCGAGAACCTCCGGAGACTCCTTGAGCCGGGCGTGATAGATCCTGGCCAGGCCGGTCAGCGCATCCTTGACTCGCAACTCGAAGGCGCGGTCAGCCTCCGTTTGGACCAGACGTTCCTGGCTGAGACCGTAACGCGACAGTGGCGGCAAGCCAGCCTTCTTGGCGAGGTAATCCCGGGCCTGGCGGTGGCTGTCCGGCATCGGTCCCGATTCTCCGGCGGTCACAGTACCCGACTGAATGAACTCCACAAGCTGAAGCACGTCACCGCCCACGCCGCAGCCGAAGCAGTACCAGCCTTGCTTGTCCAGCATCACATGCAGCGAGAGACGCGACTGGCTTTGATGGTTGGGGCAATCGCACATCAGGCGCTGCCCTGACTCCTGGGTGATCCGTCCAGATAGGAGCTCGCGAGCCACATCACCAATGTCCATCTCGGTGATGAGCCGATAATATTCCCTGACGTTATCCGTTCCGCTCATGCTCATTCGGCCCCCGCATGTTGAGCGGCATCCAGGAACAGGGGCAGGAAGGTTCTGCGGTCGTCAACCTGGCAGCGTTTTGCGCAGTTCTGAATACCCCAGTGGTCACCCAGAACAATGGTTGTGCGGCGGGCGCGAGTCACCCCGGTATAGAGCAGATTGCGATGGTGCATGAAGGAATGGGCCTTGTGGATCACGACCACGGCGCAGGGAAACTCGGACCCCTGGGTTTTGTGGATCGTGAGCACATAGGCGAGCTGCAGGTCCTGTAGGTCGGAAGAACCTTTTTCGATCTCCACCGGCAGGCCGTCGAAGTCGATGACCAGGGTGCCGTTCGGAAGAACATCGACCACAAAACCGATGGCTCCGTTCATCACGTTCAGGTCGTAGTTGTTCCGAGTCTGGATGACCTTGTCGTGCTTGAGAAACGGAGCGCGGCGGCCCGTGGCGATGGGCGGCACTTCGGTATTCCAGCGCTTGCGTTGAATCAGTCGCTGCAGTTCCTCGTTGAGCTCCTTGGTGCCGAGCGGTCCCTTGTGGGTGGGCGTCAGTACCTGCACGTCCTTGATGATGTCGAAACCCAGGGCGTCAAGTCGCTGCTGGAACAGCTCCAGCAGGAAAGAGCGTGCCGCCATCGGATCGGTGAACTGGTCCACCAGATACCAGTCCCGACGTCCGGATACGGAAATCTCGCTGGTTTTTCGCACCTCGCCTTTGAGGATGGCGGTACAGTTTTCCTTCAACACGCCAGCTTGGCGCACGACCTTGTCGAGAATGACTGTGGGAATGGCGCGTGTCTGGATCAGATCGCGAAGGATGTTCCCGGGTCCCACCGGCGGGAGCTGATTGTGGTCGCCTACCAGCAGAACCATGGTGTGCGTAAGATCCACTGCCTCGAAGAGGTGCCAGGCCAGCGACACGTCGACCATCGAGAACTCGTCGACCACCAGGACGTCGGCATCGATGGGATTGCCCCTGTTGCGCGAGAAGCCCTTGCCGTCATAACCGAGCAGGCGGTGGATGGTGGTGCCGCTGCGACCGCTGACTTCCTCCAGGCGCTTGGCCGCCTTACCGGTCGGCGCGGCGAGCACGACCTCCAGATCGCTCTCCTCGCAGATGGTGTTGATGACCGAAATGGTGTAGCTCTTGCCCGAACCGGCTCCCCCCGAGATCAGACTGATGCTGTGCTTGAGGGCCGAGCGGACTGCGTCGAGCTGCTTCTCGTTCAGCGTTGCCGCGCAGCGTCGAATCAGGGCGTCGAGTTTTTTGACGGAATGGAAATGAGGGTTGGGCGTTTCGGCCTGGCCGAACAGCGAAGCCAGCTCCCGCTCCATGCGGACGACCTCCGGCAGAGCGACCACGAAGCGTCCGCCGTGGGAATCGCAGGCAAGCACCTGTTCTTCGATGAGCGCATCGAGGGCGCTTTCGATACGGCCCCGGCTGTCCAGGGAATCCATAACCAGCAGCAGATTGGCCTGGTCCACCAGGTTTTCGTATTCGATCCAGCAGTGACCATTGTCCAGGGCTTCACGGATGCAGAACTGCAGTCCGGCCCTGACGCGTGGGGTGTGGTCCTTGGGGGTGCCCAGCTTGCGGGCGATCTTGTCGACCTTCTTGAAGCCGAATCCCCGGATCTCCCGAATGAGGATGTACGGATCTTCCTTCAGAACATCGAGGCAGTTGCCGCCGAGACTTTCGACCAAGGTGGTTACCTGATGATGGGTCAAGCCGAATGCCGATAGCCAGGCCATGACAGTGTTGACGCTGCGGTTCTTCAGCCACTCGTCACGCAGCCGCCGGGCGGCATCCAGCGGCAGCCGGGCCTTGAGCGCGATGCGCTCGGGGTCACCCAGAAGGGTTTCTTCAAAGGCGTCACCGAAGCTCTCGACGATCAATCTGGCCTTGGCCGGACCAATGCCCTTGATCTCCGGGTGGTTGGCCAGATAGTGGATCAATCCCTCCGGATCGAGTTCAAGGTCGTGCTCCATACCATCAACCTTGAACTGGCGGCCGTACTTGGGATGGGTGGACCACGACCCGAGCAGGACCACAGGCTGATTCTCACGGGCGAACAAATTACCCGCGAACTGGACTTCATCACCGGTCGGGGCGAGCAGTCGGCCTGCGGAGAACTTGGGTCCGGCATAATAAACGCGCTCTATTCTTCCCCGGATTCGCGCCGGGGTACTTTCACATCTTTTTGGCATCTCGCGATCCTCCGGTGAAAACGTGTCAGGAACTCCTCGACAAAACGGCAGGCGGCCTGCCGGTCCGAGCAGAAGTAGATGGGGACACCGAAGTCGACGACGATGGAGGCGACCGTTCCGATCAGCGCGTGCGGGTGGGCATCGCTGCGGTAGCGGCCATCGACCAGATCGCGAAAGTTGCACTCGACAACCACGCAGGCGGCTTCATAGGCGGAGAGCTTTTCCAACTCGCGGTGGAACCGCTTGCGCCCCCGAATGACGGTGGAGACGAAATCCGTCAGGGATTTACGCTCCACCGCCACCCGGTCCTCGAGGCCGACCAGCGAGTAATCACCGGCTGGCAGCGCCTTGCGAACCGCCGCAACCTTGTCGGCGTCGAAGCTGTAGGGCTCCTGTTCGCGGGTGTCGACGACAACGGTGATCCGGTCCATCATCAGAACGGGATCATGTCGTCCATCGCCGCGCCGGGAGCCCCGGCATCGTCGGCAATGACAATGCGACGGTTGAAGTAGATGTTTTCGTTTTCACCGCGAGTGCGCTTGGTCACCTCCAGCTTGATGTTGAGAAGCTGCTCGAGGCTGCCCGGCAGGTCGGAGAGCTTCTGGAGCTGCAGCCCGCAGGTGTAAAGATCCTGCTTGAGCCACTTGATGTTCTCGCTGCTGGCCATGACGTTGTTGCGCCAGAGCAGACGTCCCTTGTGGGTCGGTGCGAGAATGCGCAGCGTCCATTTGAGCATGGGGTTACCCGAGGTCTGGGCGCGGGTCAGTTCGACCCGGTCGACATTGACCTGGTACTTGCCGTCGGGTACGGCCTCGAACTCACGTTCCTCGACTTCAGCAGTTTCGAAGGCGTCATCGAACTGCGCCAGGTCGAGGTTGCTGTTGGATTGGTTTTCGTACTGTTCCATGGTCGGATCTCCTTACTGTTGAGGTTTCGCCGCCGCACTCGCGGTCGGCTCCGGCTTCGACCGTGCGGCACTCGCCGCAGCTACGGTTGCCGTGCTGTTGAACGCTTTTATGAAGCTCATAAAATCAAGGGGGATGACTTCGGGGAGTCGGCCGGTGCGGTCACCGGCGTCGTAGTTGGGACTGGGCTTGGTGCGCATCACCCGTTGCCAGACAGGCTTGCCATCTTCACCGGGTTTCATGTCAAGGTCGCAAAAGAGGATCAAATCGACCAGTCCGGTGACCAGCTTTCGCGCTTTATCCGGCAGCGTTGGAACAATGCGGGTGTGCTTGCCGGTGCGGGTTTCGATATCCCGCTCCTGTGAGTGCGAAATCAGGATCAGCCCGTAGGGCAGGAAGGCGAGCTTGTTGATGACGCGCTGGAACTCGTTGTTGATCAGCGCGTAGCCCTTGCCGTAGCCCAGGTCGGATTCGTGCTCGA
>Ga0209269_1000913_pt1 | contig 19487 bp, 16 predicted proteins | sample MTBAKMMethaMetaG_FD_187455 | JGI IMG/M metagenome (GOLD analysis project Ga0209269, IMG submission 187455) | Enrichment culture microbial communities from Arthur Kill intertidal strait, New Jersey, USA, that are MTBE-degrading - MTBE-AKM (Arthur... | ecosystem: Environmental > Aquatic > Marine >... | reverse complement strand
TGGAAGGGCTGGAGAGGATTCTGGTGACCAAGTCACTTTATGGGCCGCTGCTCGTCGGCATGTTTATTCCGGTCCTGGTGGCTCTGACACTTGGGCGAGTTTTTTGCGGCTGGATTTGTCCGATTCATTTTTTCTCCGAGCTATCCGATCGTCTGCGTACAACGTTCGGCGGAAAACTTTATCCTCCTGACTGTTGGCGCTTGCCCCGGTTCACGTTGTGGTGGGCGCTGGCCGGGGAATTGTTGTTGGCCATGATTTTAGGCGCCCCCCTGTTCGTCTTCCTTTCACCTCCTGGTCTGGTTGGGCGTGAACTGTTGCAGCTGGTTTTTTTTCAGACGTTAGCACTTGAAGGGTTGATCATCGTTGCCGTGTTGTTGCTCAACCTGCTGACCCGGCGTTTTTTCTGCCGGTATTTGTGTCCCCTCGGCGCTTTGTTGGCGCTGTTAGGGCAAAAAAGACGGTTGCGTATCGAGTTGCAGTCGGCAGCCTGTATCCAGTGCGCGCAGTGCGATCAGGCCTGTCCTCTTGGCCTTACGGTCAGTTTGGGCGAAGGAGCTGGACTGCATTGCTGGAATTGTGGAACCTGTGTCGATCAATGTCAGCACGCAGCCTTGCAACTGACCCTTATGTCATCTCAGAAGCCTAGCCAAGGTCCACCCCCGAATTAAATCCTGCGAGTTGATTCCTGCTGATTGCGCGTGGACAACACGAATAATCAGCACTATTATGGTGCCGCTTGGAGGTGATGCCCCTAATGCCGGTCGGTGTTGGCGTTTGTAAAGGGAGTAACGCTGGACCGACAGAATGATTTCAGCGGATTGATTGGATGTTTGGTAAAGGATCTGTGCATGGTATTGAACGCTGCAGAAGAGAAACTATGTGCCGCACTCCTCGTTGGAGGGAAGAGTCGTCGTATGGGGCGAGATAAAGCCTTGATCGAAGTGGGGGGCCTCCCCATGTACGAACGCGTACTCAATGTCTTGCGCAGTTGTCTGCAGCCGGTTTATCTGATAGGAGATGCCCCGCAACGTTTTGAAGGGCTCCCAGAAGAGGTTGTCCCCGATGTGTTTCCAGGGAGCTCTCTGGGGGGAATCTATACCGCGCTGTTTCACTCCAAAGCGGATTATGTTTTTGTTGCGGCCTGTGATCTTCCCTTTGCCAGCCCAGAGATCATGACCTACCTCCTTTCTTTGCGCCATGACTATGATGTGGTCGTCCCGAGCGGTTTTTCCGGGCTGGAGCCTTTGTTTGCAGTCTATTCCAACTCTTGTCTGATCCCTTTTCGTTCGGCCCTTGAATGCGGTTGCCTGCGTATCATCAGTGCGTGGGAGGGGTTGCGGGTGCGGGAGGTCGGTGTCAAGGAGTTGGCACCGTTGGCTGATCTTGATCAGGCCTTTTTCAATGTTAATTGCCTCACCGACCTTGAACACCTTAATAGCCAAACCTGAACATCTCATTTAAAGACATTTTTTCGGTCTGCCTGCAGCTTCTTTTTATCTTGTTAAATTCATTAAAAAATCATGGATTCTGTAGGTTACGGGTATCCTTTTGATTCTTAAAAGAAATTTTTTTGTTCCTGCTTGACAAGGAGCAGGTCATTGTTAACCTAAACAACAAGAGGAAAGAGTTCCTCCTCTTTCTTCCTCCCTTGGCGCGCTGATCCCTTTTCCAAGCGCGCCTTTTTTTTGGGTAAATGCTTTCTTAATCCTCCCTATTACTGTTTATTCCAGATTTTTTGTAGGTGACTATGGCTATCATTCAATGGAAAGATTGCTACGCGACCGATGTCCCAGAGTTTGACGAAGAGCACAAAGACCTTGTGTCTATGATCAATGCTTTGTATGAAGCGATTCGTGACCATAACCAGGCTGAAATAAAAGAAAAAATTCTGACGTCACTCATGGAATATGTCGCCACCCATTTGGCACATGAAGAGGCGCGGATGGAAGAGTTGGGGTACCCGGATTTGGCTGCGCATAAGCAAGCGCATGATTCTTTTCGGAATGATGTTGCTGCTCTTGAGGAAATGGCGAATTCAGGAGAGGCTTATTTAGTTAGCGATATGTATCACCTTCTTCGTGGTTGGCTGCTGGCCCACATCGTTGAGGTGGATAAGAAATATACTTCCTTCTTTCTTGAGAAAACAGGCTCTTGAGTCAATCTGGAGGAGCTGTCCCCTGTAGCTTGCGAGCCTTTGGACAATGGCAACGAGCCTGCCCGTGGTCAATCAATTGACAAACTCTAAATGTTCTATTCGATATCCTTTGTCTGACCCTGATATCTAGAGGGAATTAAAAGTAACCATGGTTGATGTAGCAATTGTGGTTGCGCTGTTGAAAAATATATAGCTTTCAGTTGCTTGAGGCGTTTTTAAAAAAGGGGTGCAACTATGGTTGCACCCCTTTTTTGTTGCAATAAACCAATGAGGACGAAAATATTCTAAAAAGAGCGCGAAATCTGGTTCAAAAGAGCAAAAATAAAATAATTGGTATTGGGTTTGCTTCCTGGTGCTTGTGTTAGTTCTTGTAACATCTGTGGTGGAAAGCAAAGAGGTGATGTTTTCTGCGCCATTTACTTGGAGGGGAAGGGAAAGTCTAGGATGAAAAAAACTACCGATTCCAAATTCTCTAGCGGTCGTACTTTCAGTACTGCTGGAGCATCTCTGCCTCTGCTGTTGCCGCCTTTGGTCGTCACTGTCGCCGGTTGTGCATCTGCCCTCGCGTGGCCCGGTTCCGGCGTCTGGCCGGTCCTCGGCACGGCGGCAGGCTGGGGCGTCAGCGGACTGTTGCTGTGGCGGCGCCGGCAGAAAAATGCTGTTCAGCGCTGGCAGGCTATCGACAGCCAGGTCATGCAGCTCACCGACCGCACCGAAGAACTGTTTCGCTACCTGTCTCAGCAGTTCACCAGCGAATTCTCCCATATCGAGCAGGAAAACCGTCAGGTGCAGGACATCCTGGCCGACGCCATCGACAAGCTGATCAACAGCTTCACCGGCCTGGAAAAGAACGCCGGGCAGCAGCAGGAGCTGGCTCTGTCCCTGGCTGGTCGCCGTCGCCTCGGCGACGGACAGCAAGGGCTGGAAGGATTCCTCAAACAAATCACCGATGTGTTGCAGACCTTTGTTCAGGCCGCACAGCAGAACAGCCGGGTGACCCGGGAATTGATGGAGCGTGTTCAACGTACCAACAGTGATTTTCAGGATGTTCTGCAGATGCTGACCGAGGTGCGCAAGATCGCGGACCAGACCAACCTGCTGGCGATCAATGCAGCGGTGGAAGCAGCCCGGGCCGGCCAGGCCGGACGGGGATTCGCCGTGGTGGCCGAAGAGGTGCGCAATCTGTCGGTCCGCTCCAACAAGTTTTCCGAACGGATCGAAGAGTCGGTGGAACGCATCGCTCAGGCCCTGCGCCAGGCGCAAACCGGTATGGAAAAACTGGCTGAGGAAGGGACTGCCGCCACTCAGGATGCCCAGCAGCGCATGGACGGGTTGCTGGGACAGACCCAGACCTTCAACTCCCAGGTGGCGCAGACTGCCGATTCCCTGGGGCTTTTGTCCGAAGAGGTCGGGCATCAGGTGCGCAGCGCCGTGACCAGCCTGCAATTCCAGGACCTGACCACCCAGGTGCTCGGTCATGTGACCCAGCGGGTGCAGACTTTAGGTGCGGTTCTGGAACAGTTGGCTGACCTGGCTCTGGCTGAGAGCAACGGCGCGAATGATGCCGCCGAGGGCTGTCGGCAACGGCTGGAAGCGTTCCAGGTGGGTCTTGAACGGGCCTCGCATTTGATCGAACAGGCACAGCACAGCCCGGTCTCGCAGAAAAGCCTGGCTGAAGGCGATATCGAACTCTTTTAGACCATAACGAGGCACGACCATGGCAAAAACGATTTTGGCAGTTGATGATTCCCGCTCCATTCTGCAGATGGTGAGTTTTACCTTGAAAGGGGCTGGCTACACGGTGGAGGAAGCCGGCGATGGCCAGGCCGCGCTGACCAAAGCCGCCGCGCAGAAGTTCGACCTGGTCCTGACCGACCTGAATATGCCGGGCATGGACGGGATCACTCTGGTGCAAAAGCTGCGCACTCATCCGAACTACAAATTTACCCCGATCCTGATGCTGACCACCGAGGCCGGTGATGCGTTCAAAGCCAAAGGCAAGGCTGCCGGAGCGACTGGCTGGCTGGTCAAACCGTTTGATCCGCAGAAGCTGCTCGGTGTTGTCAAAAAGGTCCTCGGGTAGAAGAGAGGAGAGCCAGTTATGGAATGGGAAATTAAACCTGAAGGCAACGGCAATGTCCTGATTTTGCGCGGAAGCGCAACTCTGCCCTATGCCTCTGAGTTGAAGGATGCCCTCGCGGCGATTATCGCAGCCAGCGGTGACGTCACCATCGACGTTCAGGATATCCAAGAGTTCGATCTTGCCGGGCTGCAGCTCCTTGGCTCCGCTCATCACAGCGCCGTTGCACAGGCCCGCACTTTTCAACTCCTGGACAACCAGGCAACTTTTCGCGAAGCCGTCTTTACCGCCGGTTTCAACCGTAAAAAAGGCTGCAATGCCTGCCCAGGAGAAGCCCCCTGTCTGTGGGTCATAAACGATCAGCCAGAGGCTTAACCCAGGGAGAACCAATGATGCAAAACGATCAACGGGCAGCGTTTCGCGAGGAAGCCTACGAACTTTTGGGGGAACTGGAAACCTCCCTGCTCGAGCTCGAAGAGCAGCCGGAGAATATGGACCTCATCGGGCGGGTGTTCCGCGCCATGCACACCATCAAAGGGTCCGGCTCCATGTTCGGTTTCACCGAGGTGAGCCGCTTCACCCACGAGGTGGAAACGGTGTACGACATGGTGCGTAACGGAGCTTTGAGCGTCAGTCCTCAGCTGGTGTCCCTGTCTCTGGCCGCCCGTGACATGATCAAAGAGCTGCTCGACGCCGACCTGGATGACGGCAATGTGGACCAGCAACGGGTTCAGGAATTGATCGACGGTTTCCGCGCTTACCTTAAGAGCGACTCGTCTCCAGCCAAGGATGAGGTCGTCGCGTCCTCCTCGGCCAACCTGCCCAAGAACGAAACCCTGCCGCGCGTCTATCGGATTCATTTTCAACCCGCTGCCGATATCTTCCTCACCGGAACCAATCCCCTCGGATTATTGAATGAATTAAGAGAACTTGGTGATTGTCATGTGATTGCCCGCACCGAGCAGTTGCCCTGTCTGGATGAGCTTGAGCCGGAGAAATGCTATGTCGGCTGGGACATCATCCTGACCACCGAACGGAGCGTGGACGAGATCCGCGACGTGTTTATCTTTGTCGAGGATGACAGCAAACTCTCCATCACCTTGATTGAAGACGGTTCCGTCGAGGCGGAAGAGGGCGGTGGCAGCTACAAGATGCTCGGCGAACTGCTGGTGGAGCGAGGTGACCTGGATAAGGAAACCCTGCAACGTTTCCTCGACGGTCGCAAGAAGATCGGCGAACTCCTTATGGATGCCGGCCTGGTCAAACCCGGCAGAATCGAGGCGGCCCTCAAGGAACAGGAACAGGTTCGCAAGGTACGGGAGAAACGCCAACCCGCCACACCGGCATCCAATGAAAACCAATCCAGCCTGCGGGTCCCGGCGGACAAACTGGACAAGCTGGTCGACCTGGTGGGGGAACTGGTCACTGTGCAGTCGCGCTTGAGCCAGACAGCGGCTGTGCGCCAGGATGCCGAACTGACCGCCATTGCCGAAGAAGTCGAACGGCTGACCGAAGAGCTGCGCGACAACACCCTGAACATCCGCATGCTCCCCATCGGCAGCACCTTCAGCAAGTTCAAGCGGCTGGTGCGCGATTTGTCGCAGGATCTGGGCAAGCAGGTGGAGATGACCACCAGCGGCGCCGAGACCGAACTGGACAAGACCGTGCTGGAGAAACTCAACGATCCTCTGGTGCACATCATTCGCAACAGCATTGACCACGGCATCGAAACCCCTGACGTCCGGCGTGCCGCCGGCAAGCCGGAGGGGGGCACCGTGCACCTGAGCGCCGAGCACTCGGGGGACAGCGTGCTGCTGACCATCCGCGACGACGGCAAAGGGCTGGATGCCAACGCGATCCGTGCCAAGGCTGTTGAAAAAGGGCTGATCAGCGAGACCGACACCCTGAGCACCAGCGAACTCTATCAGCTGATCTTCGCCCCCGGCTTCTCCACGGCCAAGACCATCTCCAGCGTGTCCGGCCGCGGCGTCGGCATGGACGTGGTGAAGAAAGCCATCGAAACGCTGCGTGGCAGCATCGAGATCGACAGCGCCCCGGGCCTGGGCACCCTGCTGAAGATCAAGATCCCCCTGACTCTGGCGATCATCGAAAGCCTGCTGGTGCGCATCGGCGACGCCCACTTCGTGCTGCCGCTGGCCCTGGTGGAGGAATGCGTGGAATTGACCGCCGCCGACGTGGCTGCCGCCCACGGCCGCCATCTGGCCAATGTGCGCGGCCAGCTGATCCCTTACATCCCCCTGCGCCAGCGCTTCGCCATCGACGGCGACGTCCCGGCGATCCAACAGGTGGTGGTGACCCAGGTGGATCAGCAGCAGATCGGCTTCGTGGTCGACCATGTGATCGGCGAACACCAGACCGTCATCAAATCCCTGGGGCGGATGTACAAAGACGTGTCCGGGATCAGCGGCGCCACCATCCTCGGCGACGGCTCCGTGGCCTTGATTCTCGACGCCTACGAGCTGCTGCACAGCAGCGCCGCCGAAGAAGCCAGACAATGCGCCATCAAGGTGGCTTAACGAATACGACTGTCAAGAGCGGGAACAGACAAGGGAGAATGTTATGAGTGAAGAGATCAATACCAATCAATACCTGACCTTCCGCCTCGGCGACGAAGTGTTCGGTCTGCAAATCGCCAAAGTGCGCGAAGTGCTGGATTACACCACGGTGACCCGGGTACCGCAGACTCCGAACTTCATGCGCGGGGTGATCAACCTGCGCGGCTCGGTGGTGCCGGTGGTGGACATGCGGCTGAAGTTCGGCCTGGCGTCCACCGAACGAACCGTGAACACCTGCATCATCATCGTCGAAGTGGAACTGGAGAACGAGATCACCATCCTCGGCGCCCTGGCCGACTCGGTGCAGGAGGTCTTGGAACTGGGACCGGAGCAGATCGAGCCGGCGCCGAAGATCGGCACTAAGCTCAATACCGATTTCATCAAGGGGATGGGCAAAGCCGACGAAAAATTCATCATCCTGCTTAATATCGACCGGGTCTTCTCCTCTGAGGAACTGGCCTTGGTTTCTGGCTCTCAGGATATGAATGCTGCAGTTTGATCAATGCAGTCCTGTAAAATTTAAAGCGATTGACTCTTAAATATAAGAATCGGATTTATTCCCGTGGGTTTATCGGAGCGACATTTCAATCAGATTTGCCAGTTCATTTATTCCCATGTCGGGATTAAATGTTCGCTTAAGAAGAAGTCAATGATTGAAAGTCGCCTCGCCAAACGGCTGCGGGCTCTCAATTTTGTTGATTACGCCGAGTACTGCGATTATCTGTTCAGTGATCGTGGGTTGGAAGACGAACTGGTCCATCTGATCAATGTTGTTACCACCAATAAAACTGATTTCCTGCGGGAACCGAAACATTTTGATTTTTTGACTCAGACGGTGTTGCCGCTCCTGCGTCAACATCGTCGGCTCGATTTGAAAAAGAAACTAAGCTTTTGGAGTGCCGGCTGTTCGACTGGAGAAGAGCCTTACACGCTAGCCATGGTCCTTGCTGATTACAATGACAAACAGGCGAACGGTAAACTCTCCTTCGATATTCTGGCAACCGATGTTTCGACTCGGGTTCTCGATATTGCTCGCCGGGCGGTTTACCATCAGGAAAGGATCGAACCTGTTCCTCAGGAGTGGCGCAAACGTTATTTGCTCCGTAGTCGTGATGCAAATAATCCGTTAGTCCGAATTGCCCCTGAACTTCGTAAGAAAGTGACCTTCGGCCGGTTGAACTTTATGGACGACGAGTTTGGCTTGCCTCACCTGGTCGATATTATTTTCTGCCGGAATGTTATTATTTATTTTGACCGCCCTACCCAAGAAAAATTGATGAAGAAATTCGCCAAAAACCTGACCCCTGGCGGATATTTGTTCATCGGTCATTCCGAATCACTGCATGGGTTTGATATCCCTTTTGAACAGATTTCACCAACAGTGTATCGAAAATTGACCTGAGTCCCGCGAGAGGGTTTTGACGCGATGTTCGGTTTGTGTTTGGCCACGGCAGAAATGGTTTTAATATTTCGTCTGCCCTTTTGATCGCCTGCTTTAAGTTGGGGAGGTGTCATGTCCCGTAAAATAAGAGTTCTTATCGTTGACGACTCCGCTGTCGTTCGGCAGACGCTCTCCGATATCATTTCCTCCGACCCTGATCTGGAAGTTATGGGGACGGCGTCGGATCCATTTGTAGCCGTTGATCGAATGCGGACTGAAAAACCTGATGTCATTACGCTTGACGTCGAGATGCCGCGCATGGATGGCTTGACCTTCCTCAAGAAGATCATGAATCAGCATCCACTGCCTGTGGTCATGTGTTCCAGTTTGACTGAAAAAGGTTCGGAAACCGCTTTGAAAGCCCTGGAATATGGGGCGATTGAAATCATTGAAAAACCGAAACTCGACATCAAGCATTTCCTCGAAGAATCGCGCATTCGAATTTGCGACGTCGTCAAGGCGGCGGCCCAGGCAAGGCTCAAGCCACTCTCTGTCAGCAGCCTTAAAGGACAACCCAAACTGACGGCAGATGCCGTTATTTCCGCCCCTACAAGTAAAGCCATGATTCAGACTACCGAAAAGGTTGTCGTGGTTGGGGCTTCGACCGGTGGAACCGAGGCTTTGAGGATTTTTCTTGAGGCGCTGCCAGCCGACACACCCGGAATTGTCATCGTACAGCACATGCCTGAAAACTTTACTGCTACCTTTGCCAAGCGTCTCGACAGCCTCTGCAAGGTGACCGTGAAGGAAGCTCAGGATGGCGATACGGTTGTGCGTGGCCGCGCCCTGATAGCCCCAGGCAACCGTCACACCTTGCTGAAGCGAAGCGGTGCCCGCTATTACGTTGAGGTCAAGGACGGCCCGTTGGTTTGTCGTCACCGTCCTTCCGTCGATGTGCTGTTCCGCTCCGCTGCTCGTTATGCGGGGAAGAATGCTGTAGGGGTGATCATGACCGGCATGGGAGATGACGGCGCCAAGGGGATGAAAGAAATGAAAGAGGCAGGGGCGGTCAATGTCGCTCAGGATGAAGCGACCTGTGTTGTTTTCGGCATGCCCAACGAAGCGATTAAGCAGGGCGGGGTCGACCATGTTCTCGGCCTGGATAAGATTGCCTACAAAGTTTTAAACCTCTGTAACTAAAAAGGCTTGTATCAGATGAAAAAGGCCGAGTCGTTATTGATTCGGCCTTTTTTTCTGCTCTGGCGGTATCCTGATTTCTTTTTGTAATCGTCAATTTTTTCAAGTTTTTCGGCAAACGGCAGTGGACTGTTTCATATATGTTTATTGGCCTTTGTCCTCCTGCGGAAGAGAAGGGGAACTCTGTAGAAAAAAAGGTTGCATTTTTCTTATAGGTTTGTTAGAAACCGTACTCTTCAGGGCGTAGCACAGCCAAGTAGCGTACCTACTTTGAGACTCGAGGGTTTGTTGACGCAAAATGTTGACAAAGCTGAAAGCAGGGTAGAGTTTTGCAGGGTTGATGTCGCCATGAAAGAACAAACTTGTTAAAGTCGGGGCGTAGCGCAGCCTGGTAGCGCACCTGCCTTGGGAGCAGGGGGTCGCTGGTTCGAATCCAGTCGCCCCGACCATACGCGCGCCAGTAGCTCAGGTGGATAGAGCAACGGCCTTCTAAGCCGTTGGCCGAGGGTTCGAGTCCTTCCTGGCGCGCCATCTTTGCCCACTGAATTTGTCGTTGACAAGCAGGGGGCTCGTGATTAATATAGCGTGGTTTTGTGGTGGGTGTAGCTCAGTTGGTAGAGCACTGGATTGTGGCTCCAGTTGTCGAGGGTTCGATCCCCTTCACTCACCCCATTTAATACCCCAAGGTCCGGTCGCGATGACCCCAGAGCAGCCAGCGAATCATGGGCTGGCGTGGAGGGCTCGGTCGGACCTTTTAAGTATCATATGAAATTTTGCCGCCGAGGGATGAACTGCTGTCGGTATTGGGGTGCCATCCGGTACGGTTTGCCTTCAATGACAGTAACTGGCGATGGATTCTCCCTTCTAAAATTCATGCGTTACTCCGGGGTCCTCGTCCTCAGCGAGAGTGGCGGAATTGGCAGACGCACTGGATTTAGGATCCAGCGGGCAACCGTGGGGGTTCGAGTCCCCCCTCTCGCACCACAAATTTCCCCAAGGGTCAAACCAGCTGACAAATTTTAACAGTCTGTACTGGAGCCGTAGAAGAAACGTCTGCGGGCTGCCACATTTTTCTTTAAAAAACGGGTTAAAATTTTTTTCTGTGAGGTAATGGCATGAACGTCCAGGTGGAAAACATTAGCAGCATCAAGAAGAAACTCCTTTTCGAGGTCGCTCCGGAAACCGTCGCCGCTGAAATTGACAAGGCCTACACCAGTATTGCCAAGACCGCCAAGGTCAAAGGTTTTCGGCCTGGAAAAGTTCCTCGTAATATCCTGGAAAAATACTATGCCCCGCAGATGGAACAACAAGTCCTCTCTCGTTTGATAAACGATACTTATTTCAAGGCGGTAAATGAGCATAATATCCCCGCACTTGGTGATCCTGAAATTGTTGAAAGCAGTTCTCTGGCAGTTGGCAGTCCTTTTACTTATGAAGCTCATGTGGAAATCAAGCCTGAGGTTGAAGCCAAGGACTATTTCGGGCTTGAGTTGAAGAAGGAAATCCTCGAGCTTGACCCGGGCTTTGTTGACAACCAACTGAATGATATGCGTTCGGCACGCGCTGAGCTTCAGGTTGTTGATCGGCAGACCGCTGAAAATGGCGATTTCGTGATTATCGATTTCGAAGGCTTTGTTGATAATGTGGCCTTCGAGGGCGGCAAAGCCGAAGGATATACCCTGGAGTTGGGCAGCAACTCTTTTATTCCCGGATTCGAAGACCAATTGGTCGGCATGAATGTTGAGGAATCCAAAGACATTGAGGTGGCTTTCCCTGAAAATTACGGAAATGCTGAACTTGCTGGCAAACCTGCCACCTTTAAAGTTAAACTGCATGAAATCAAAGCTAAAGTAATGCCGGAGCTGGATGACGAATTTGCCAAAGGTTTTCAAGAAGAAAATCTGGAAGGGCTGAAAGCTCGTCTTCAGGAACACTATGAATCTCAGGAGCGCGGTCGTGTTGACGGCGATCTCCGCGAACGTCTGATTGAAGGATTGATCGAACGGAATCCTATCGAAGTTCCCGAGAGCATGGTGGGGCGGCAGCTTGAGTATATGCTCAACAACATTAAAAACCGGTTGCGCTCTCAGGGAATGTCCTTGGAAATGATGGGCATGAATGAAGAGTCCTTCAAGCATATGTACCAAGAAAATGCTGTGAAGCAGGTACAGGGGAGCTTGTTGTTGGAAGCCATTGGCGCCCAGGAGGGGCTCAAGGTGGAAGACAGTGAAATGGACTCTCGGTTGGAAAAGATTGCTGAAATGTCTCACGCGCCTTTGGACGCTGTCCGCAAGCATTTTTCCCAGCAGGAAAACAAGGAAGGGCTGATTGCCCAAATCCTTGAGGAAAAGGTCATCGAGCTGTTGCTGGAAAAGGCACAGCTTACCGAAGTCACTAAAGCTGAACTCGCCCCGGCCGAGGAAGAAGCTGAGCAGGAGTAATGCCATGAGCCTTATCCCGATGGTGGTGGAGCAGACTGGGCGTGGCGAACGCGCCTACGATATATATTCACGTCTGCTTAAAGACCGAATTATTTTCTTGGGTGGTGCCATTGATGATCATGTCGCTAACCTGGTGATTGCCCAGTTGTTGTTTCTGGAGTCGGAAGACCCAGATAAAGATATTTATCTTTACATCAACTCTCCTGGTGGGGTGGTCACTGCCGGCTTGGCTATTTACGATACCATGCAATATCTTAAGCCTCCTGTATCGACCATTTGTGTCGGTCAGGCCGCGAGTATGGGGGCTGTTCTGTTGGCAGCCGGGCATTCTGGTAAGCGCATGGCCCTGCCCAATGCCAGAATCATGATCCATCAGCCGCTTGGTGGATTCCAGGGACAGGCAACGGATATCAGTATTCATGCTCAAGAAATTTTGCGTATGCGCGAGGTTTTGAATGGAATTCTGGCCAAACACACTGGCCAGTCTCTGGAACAGGTCGGACTTGATACGGAGCGTGATTTTTTCATGGGTAGCGAAGCAGCAAAGGGTTATGGTATTATTGACAACATCGTAACCCAGAAGAAATGATCCGTTTAAGTGGAGGAATTGCGTGAGTCATAATGATGATCGTTCAGGACAATTGACTTGTTCCTTTTGCGGCAAAGCCCAGGATGAAGTGAAAAAACTGATTGCCGGGCCGGCCGTTTACATCTGCGATGAATGCATTGAATTGTGCAAAGACATCATCGCTGAGGAGGCCAAGCTGGACGATGCTGAAAACCGCAGCAACCGTCTGCCTCGGCCGACGGAAATTAAAGAAATCCTCGACGATTACGTAATTGGCCAGGAACGGGCAAAAAAAGTTCTGGCAGTGGCGGTTTATAATCATTACAAACGCATCGAGTACTCTGCCAAGCCTGGCGATGTCGAAGTTCAGAAAAGCAACATCCTGCTACTTGGCCCTACAGGCAGCGGAAAAACCTTGCTCGCCCAAACTTTAGCTCGGGTGCTAAACGTTCCTTTTGCCATTGCCGATGCCACCAATTTGACCGAGGCCGGCTATGTGGGTGAGGACGTTGAAAATATTATTCTTAATCTTTTGCAGGCTGCTGATTACGACCTAGAGCGCGCCCAAAAAGGGATTATCTACATCGACGAAGTTGATAAAATCGCTCGCAAGTCCGATTCGCCCTCAATTACCCGCGACGTATCCGGAGAAGGGGTGCAGCAGGCGCTATTGAAAATTATTGAAGGAACCATGGCAAGTGTTCCGCCCAAAGGCGGGCGGAAGCATCCTCAGCAGGAGTTCCTCAAGGTTGATACGACTAATATCCTGTTTATCTGTGGCGGTGCATTTTCAGGTCTTGAGGATATTATTTCTCAACGGTCCGGTGCCAAGAGTATGGGATTTGGGGCAAATGTGCGCCAGAAAGAAGAAAAGAAACTAGGTGAACTGCTGTCACAGGTTGAGCCGATGGATTTGCTCAAATATGGCCTGATCCCAGAGTTCATTGGTCGTTTACCGGTGGTTGCTACCCTTAATGAACTGGACGAAGAATCTCTCATCCAGATTCTGAAAGAACCGAAAAACGCCCTCATCAAGCAGTACCAGAAGCTGTTTGAGATGGAAAAAGCCAATCTCAAATTCACCGATGGGGCACTGGTCGCCATTGCCCGGGAAGCCATCAAACGGAAAACTGGGGCTCGCGGTCTACGTTCCATTCTGGAAAATGCCATGCTCGAGGTAATGTACGACATTCCATCACAGGATCGTGTCAAGGAAGTCGTCATTAATGAGGATGTCATTCTCAACAACGCTCGGCCAATTATTCTTTACGACTGCGCCGAGACTGCCTGATCCTTGCCATCTGACCGTTGCGCGGCTATCTTTGTAGGGTAGCCGTGCAACGCTTTTGCCTCCCTGAATCCATTTCAGTGGATGAGTAGCTCTTCGGGAGAACAATGACCGACATTCTGTATAACGATTCTATTCCTGAGGACGAAAAAGGGCTTTATCCGCTTCTTCCTCTTAGGGATATCGTCATTTTTCCTTATATGGTCACCCCTTTGTTTGTAGGGCGACCGCCGTCTATCCAGGCCCTGGAACTGGCCATGGAAAAAGACAAATTAGTTTTTCTTGCCACCCAACGTGATCCGAAGATCGATGAGCCGAACCGCGAAGACATCTACGATATCGGTGTCGTCGCTCAGGTTATCCAGCTCCTCAAGTTGCCGGATGGCACTGTCAAGGTTCTGGTCGAAGGGAAACGTCGCGGCAGAATCGAATCACTGGTGCGGCAGGAGTCTTGTCTTTTTGTTGAGATAGAGCCTCTTTCTTCTCTGACTGTGGAGACCCCCGAAATCGAGGCGCTTATGCGCAGTATTCGGGAGGCTTTTGAAAATTACATCAATCTGAGCAAAAAAGTTCCCCCAGAAATGGCAAGCTCAATTTCAGGCATTGTCGAGGGAGGGAGACTTGCCGATACTATCATTGCGCATCTCAATGTTCGTATCAGCGACAAACAAGATATTCTGGCCCTGATCGATTCTCAACAGCGCTTGGAGCGACTGTTGATGCTTATCGAAAGGGAAGTTGAAATTCTGCAGATTGAGAAGAAAATCCGCAATCGCGTCAAAAGTCAGATGGAGCGGAGCCAGAAAGAGTACTATCTCAATGAGCAGATGCGCGCCATTCAGAAAGAGCTTGGCGAAAAAGACGAATTTAAGCAGGAAATCCGGGAACTCGAAGAAAAGATCGAGAAACGGAAAATGTCTAAAGAGGCCACTGAAAAGGCCATGGGAGAGCTGCGTAAGCTGAAGATGATGTCACCCATGTCCGCTGAGGCCACTGTAGTCCGCAACTATATTGACTGGTTGGTATCGCTTCCTTGGAAGAAAGGAACCCCTGACCGCCTCGATCTGGAACGGGCTGAGGTCATCCTTGATGAAGACCATTTTGGTCTGGAAAAAGTTAAGGAACGTATCCTCGAATACTTGGCAGTTCAGGCTCTGGTCAAAAAAATTAAAGGTCCTATTCTCTGCCTCGTGGGTCCTCCTGGGGTCGGTAAAACCTCATTAGGGCGGTCCATTGCTCGTTCGCTCGGTCGTAAGTTCACCCGCATTTCTCTTGGTGGCGTGCGGGATGAAGCCGAGATTCGTGGACATCGCCGTACTTATATCGGGGCCATGCCCGGCAAAATTATTCAGAGCCTACGCAAAGTTGGGGTTCGCAATCCGGTCTTCCTGCTCGATGAGATAGATAAAATGAGTACTGATTTCCGCGGCGATCCCTCCTCTGCCCTACTGGAAGTCCTTGATCCGGAACAGAACAATACTTTCGGGGACCATTTCCTCGATGTCGAATATGATTTGTCCAGTATCCTCTTCATTACGACCGCCAATACCCTGCATACAATTCCTCGTCCTTTGCAGGATCGTATGGAAATTATTCGTATCGAGGGTTATACGGAAGAGGAAAAATTGAATATTGCCCGGCGGTATTTGCTGATTAAACAACTTGAAGCCCATGGTCTTCAGGCTGATCAGGTTCATTTTGCCGATTCTGCTTTCTACGAAATTATTCGGCGTTATACACGCGAAGCAGGCGTGCGTAATCTTGAACGAGAGATTGCCAATATCTGCCGTAAAATCGCTCGAGAAGTGGTGCGGTCCAAAGATAAGAAAAAAAATTATTCTATTGGTGTACCGCAAATTAAAAAATATCTCGGGGTGCCGCGCTATAGCTATGGCGTCAAGGAAGAGCAAAATCTCGTCGGTCTGGCCACTGGCTTGGCATGGACCGAAGTCGGTGGTGAAATGCTGACAATTGAGACGACCGTCCTTCCTGGCCAGGGTAAATTGACGGTGACAGGTAAGCTCGGCGATGTTATGAAAGAGTCTGCCCAGGCGGCTTTGAGCTATGTTCGGTCCCGCTGGGAGGCATTAGGGCTGGAAAAGGAATTTTATTCGCGCCTGGACATTCATATCCATGTTCCTGAAGGTGCGATTCCCAAGGATGGCCCGTCTGCAGGTATTACTATGGCCACGGCCCTTGCTTCGGCGATCACTGGCCGGCCCGTAGATCGAGATTTGGCCATGACTGGTGAAATTACCCTGAGGGGGCGGGTTTTGCCCATTGGTGGCTTGAAAGAAAAGCTTCTGGCTGCTAAGCGTGCAGGCGTTCAGAAGGTCCTCATTCCTCAGGAAAATGAGAAGAATTTGGAAGAAGTCCATCCTCAGATTCTTAAGAGTTTGACCGTGATCCCGGTCAGCCATATGGATGAAGTTTTGCAGGAAGCTTTGCTTCTTGATATGCCTATTGTAAGTCTTTCCGGTCGGAGTGATGTCAATCCCATCGGAGACGAGCAAATCCGGCATTAAACCTGGATTTGACAGAAATATTCTCTTGACACTCTTTTTGCTCTTCTGATATAAGTATCGCGGTTTCAGCAGGGCTTTTAATAATCCTTAAATTGTGGAGGTTTATTGTGACGAAAGCGGATCTTGTGAATGCGATTGCAGAGAAAGCTGGACTCAGCAAGGCGGATGCAGAAAAGGCACTGAAAGCCTTCACTGATGCCGTCGGAGAAGCCCTCAAGGCCGGAGAGAAAGTTGCTCTGGTTGGTTTCGGAACTTTCAGCGTTGGTGAGCGTGCTGCTCGTACCGGTCAGAATCCCCAGACTGGTGCAAAGATTGAAATTCCTGCTGCAAAAACTCCCAAGTTTAAAGCAGGTAAAGCTCTTAAGGACGCCGTCAACTAAGTTGGCAGTCTGAAGTCGGCTTCGTTTAAGCAAAGCCGGTTTTCAATCGCGGGGCTGTAGTAGAGTCGGTTACAACGCCGGCCTGTCACGCCGGAGGTCGCGGGTTCGAGTCCCGTCAGCCCCGCCATCATTACATACTTTGGGCGAATAGCTCAGCTGGGAGAGCATCGGCCTTACAAGCCGAGGGTCACAGGTTCGAGCCCTGTTTCGCCCACCATTTTATAAGCCAAAGTTTGGCAAACAACCATTGGGGCTGTAGTAGAGTCGGTTACAACGCCGGCCTGTCACGCCGGAGGTCGCGGGTTCGAGTCCCGTCAGCCCCGCCATCATCAAAACAAAAAAAACGGTACCTAAATGAGGTGCCGTTTTTTTTGTTTTTTGATTGGGTCATTCGTTTGGCTTTTCTTTGAAAGCCCTGCAGCGATTGCCGCCTTGCCGTTTTGACTCGTACATGGCACTGTCGGCTTCAGTAAATAGATGATCTAATTGGCCGGTAATGTCTTGGTTCAGGTTGCTGTAATCATCTGCAAATTTGAATGTTGTTATCCCAATGCTGACAGTGACACGTAATTCGCCATGAGGCGTCGGCCAATATATCCTGCGAAGAGCTCCCAAAAGACGCCGACCGAGTTCTTCAGCCCCTTGGCCATCTGTCTCCGGCAGACTGATGGCGAATTCTTCCCCTCCCACACGAGCCAGAATGTCGGTTTCCCGCAGTTCTTCCAATAGCGCTCGAGAAATATCCCGTAGTACCGTGTCTCCTTGAGCGTGCCCATAGGTGTCATTGACATTTTTGAAATGGTCAATATCCATAATCAGCAAAGAGAAGGGGTGACGGTAGCGTGAAGTCCGACTCAGGGCCAATTTGCTTTCCGAAAAGAAATATCTTCGGTTATACAGGCCCGTCAATTCGTCAACCAACGAAAGAGCTTTGTAATGCTGTTTAAGTTGGCGCGTTTCTTCCAGTACTGAGTGGAGTTGACTGGTGCGTGCTGCGACTTCCTCTTCCAAACGCCGCAACAGGCGATGCGCGGTCAAAATCTGGCCGAGGAAACTGCTGAACAGAGGGAGCAGGCGTTTATTCCATTCATTGAAATGATGGGGCTCAGGGTGCGACATGTTGACGACCCCGATCACATCATTACCAGACTTGATTGGAGCTGAAACAACGCAGCCTATGGGCGGATTTGAATATTTTTCAGCGAATTCCGAAAAGCGTTTATCTGAGCGGCAATCGTTGCAGAATTGCGTTTCCCCACTTTGGACTGCAAGGCCCATAAGTGACTTTTCAATTTCAAAAGTGCTTGCCGATTTAGCCTTTCCCTGCTCAAGGTTATCTTCCCCTTGCCAGTCCTGCCAGTCAATGCCGACGACATTGAACAAACGTCCATCACGGTTGAGGAAAATTGAGCAACGCTCAATATCGTAATTGTCGACAAGAGCTTTCAACGCTTCACGTAGCAGGGCTCGTTCATCAAGAAGATTGAGTTCGATGCTGCCGAGGGATTGCAAGGTGGAGAGTGACGACAAAAGTTCGTCAAAAACCTTGGATAAATCGAGGAGGTTTTGAGCGATAAATGGTTTTTCCATGGTTTAATTTCCATTGGCCAGAAGTGAAGCCAAGTCCTTAATTGCCTCGACGTGCTCGGCGAACTGATTAACAACTTTTTCTACGTCTTGGTCGGGAATGAGAACTTCAGGGAATATTTTTGTACTTGGAATGGGTTGTCCCGAATAGAGCCCTTCAGCAAGCAATGAGGTTAAGCCTATCAGGTTGACGAGGGGCCATGATTGACCACGGTAAGATGGGTCTCTGTGGTGCAGAATGACCAAGATCAGTTCCTCGGGGAGACCCCAGCGTTGGGCCAGCCATGCGCCGGCAACAAGCTGATCCATTCCTAACAGCTTAAAGATGTTTTCTTGAATCGTAACGGGGTCGTCGATTTCAAGAGCATTGCTCATTTCTTTGGGGAAGGCATGAACCAGGGCAAGGAGTCCAAGATTATGGATCAACCCGGCTGTGTAGGCAGAAGCTGGATCGGGTTTTTCTTTTATCGCCAAATGTTTGGCAAGTTCTTGGCTCAGACTGCCGCTGACCACGGAAACGAACCAATAGCGTTGGGGATCAAAGTTTGGACACCTAGAAAAATCGAAAGGTCCAGCAAGTGCCATGGCCAGCACCAGGCTTTTGGTCAAGGAAAGTCCCATGACTCGGATAATCGCTTCCTTGACAGTTGCGATATGTTTGCGTTGGCCATAATAGGCAGAATTGGCACAACGCAAAATGCGCGCGGTCAATTCTGGGCTCTTTTCAATAACGTTGACCAGTTTGGAAATATCCACCATGTCATCAGCGGCAATACGAATGACTTCTTGGGCCATGCCGGATGGCGGCGGAATTTCCTTAAGCTTGAAGAGGCGCAGTCGCGCCTCCTGGGTCATCATTTCAAGGACGTGGTTCTCCATATAAACACTCGTACCTGGGCATGTTTGACAGATTAAAGTCAGTGGTTCTGACGCCTGGCATGTTTTTGTCAGAAAAACGCCAAAATCAAATAAAACAACAGATGGAATTGCTAGGTAGTGCAAAATTCATGCGCTTTTGAGGCTGCTTAACTTTATCAAAAAAAACAGCAATTCCAAGAGGGAAGGCAGTTGCTCTATAAGAGAAAAATCTCAAGTCAGAGCACCCGAGGTTTTCTTCGAAACCCTTTGGGGTTGGAGTTCAGACAGAATACGGCGAGCAATGGCTTTCGCGTCAATTCCACACAGGGTTCTGAGTTCTGTCTGACTCCCTTGTTCGATGAAGCGGTCCGGAAGTCCGATACGGATCAGGCGTGTCATGACGTTTTCGTCTGCAAAAAGTTCGGCTACTGCGGAACCAAAGCCGCCTTGA
>Ga0209269_1000912_pt1 | contig 19546 bp, 14 predicted proteins | sample MTBAKMMethaMetaG_FD_187455 | JGI IMG/M metagenome (GOLD analysis project Ga0209269, IMG submission 187455) | Enrichment culture microbial communities from Arthur Kill intertidal strait, New Jersey, USA, that are MTBE-degrading - MTBE-AKM (Arthur... | ecosystem: Environmental > Aquatic > Marine >... | reverse complement strand
CTCAGGTGTTCGTAGTGCTTCTTCATGCAACATCTCCTCCTTTGGAAATGTTGCACTTGGTCCTTGAAACCGCCTTACTTCTCTTTTGGCGAAGCAAAAGAAAGTAACTAGCTGTCGGGCTACCCCCGACACCTAAATCATCCCGCGCGAAGCGCAACAAAACAAAACCAAGAGCAGGCGAGGTCGCCTGCGCTACGCCTACTCCCACAGGGCCGGCACCGCCGCCCCTTCTTCTCCGCGCCCTTCGGTCCGCACCACAATTTCCCCCTCACCCGTCCAGCCCCGCAGCACCTCCAGGTTATGCCGGATGCGCTCGTCCCCGGGAGACAAGCGCGCCGCCCGCTCCAGCAGGATCAGGGCGGTGGCGGTGTCGCCTTCCTTCACCCGGGCAATGGCGTACTCGTTCAGGGCCGGCGGGTTGGTGTGGTCGGGGGCTTCCCCCCGGGCAGTCAGGGGGAGGAGGGCGGCGATCAGGAAAAAAGCGCGGCGCATGGTCAGAACTGGGAGGTGGGGATGACCGGTTCCGGCGGCAGGAACACCGGTTGGGCGGCGGAGCGGTCGGGGGAATAGCGCATATAGAACAGCAGCCGGTTGGGGGCGTAGTAGTCGGAACGCTCGATTTCCAGCCGGCCGCCGAGGAACAGTTGGGACGTCACCTGATATTCCCCGGCGGCGAGGAAGGAGTGGCCCTTGCCGGGGCCGGAGCCGGCGGCGTAGTGGGGGTCCACCCCGTTCAGCGGCGCCAGGGCTTCGGCCTGGGCCTGCATGCCGCCGTCGGTGGGGAAGTAGGGGGCGGCGTCGGTGCGGGACCAGGAGGAGGAAACCGCGGCCCGCACCTGGTAGGAGAAGCGGGTGAAGCGCTGGGCGTAGCTGATGGGGAAGGACAGGGAGCGGTACTCCTGGGGGCTGTAGTAGCCGCCGTGGCCGAAGGTGTACTCCCCGGCGTTTCGCTTGAAGCGCCAGGCCATGCCGGTGAGGCCCACGGTGAACAGCCGGTCCTCCTCGTTGATCACCCGCCAGTAGCCGCCGGCCATGAGCTGGGTGCGGTCGTTGGACTGGACGTTGCGCCCGGTGAGCTTGTGGACGCCCAGGGAGGACCAGAAGCCGAGGGGGCCCCCTTGGTCCAGGCTCAAGCCGAGCCGCACCCCGGTGGCCACCACTCCGCCCCACACCGTGCCGGTGCGGGGGTCCTTGGTGCCGGCGTAGGACAGCAGGCTGCCGGTGACCGGGCGGCGGGAGCCTTCGAGCGAATAGGAGAAGATGCCCAGGTCTCCCTTCTTGCGCACCCCGCCGACCAGGTTCTGCACCGGAAAGCCCAGGGGTGTGGTGCCGATGTCCGCCTGCAGGTCTTCCAGGGCATAGCCGGCGGTGAACGATACCCCGGCGGCGGATTGGCCGGCGTCGCCGGTGGGGCAGGCGGGCTGGCACAGGAGGACGCTGCCCAGGCTGCGGGCCGCGGCGGCGTCGCCGAAATCCAGGGTGCCGGCCCCCACCTTCACTGTGTCGGCGCGGAAGTACAGCTGGTCGTCGGCGCGCCAGGGGGTGCGCCACTCCACCGGGATTTCCCAGGAATCGAATTGGGAGGTGCCGGCGGTGCCGGTGCGGCTGCGCCAGTCCATTGCGGCGGAGAGCCAGGGGGTGCGCTGGTCCAGCAGTTCCGCCAGCTGTTTGCGCCGGTAGGGGGAGCCCTGGTCCGCCGGGGCGGGGACGGTTTCCACTTCCAGGGCATCCCCTTTCCGGTTGAGGCGGGAGAGGGCGGGGAGGCGTTCACCACCGCCCGCCTCCCGCTGCTCCGCCGCCAGGGAGCGCTGCAGGTAGCCGATGGCCTGGTCGAAGCGCCCGTCCCGGCGCGCCAGCTGCCCGGCGTAGGCCAGGGCGCGGGCATTGCCGGGGGCGTCGGCCAGCAGGGCGTCGGTCTGTGCCTGGGCCTGGCCGTATTCCTCCAGGTCCGTCAGCAGGCCGATGAGGGTCAGGCGGTCCTCCACGTCCTTGGGCGCCGCCCGGGTGACCCAGCGGCGGATCTGCTCCAGGGCGTCGTCCCGCCGGCCGGCCTGGGCCAGCATCACCGACATTTCCTCCCGCGCCTTGCTATGGCGGGGGCTCAACACCAGCACGCGGCGGTAGGCGGCCCGGGCCTCGTCCACCTTTCCTTCGGCGCGGAAGGAACGGGCCCGGCCAAGGAGCAGGGGGATGGCGTCGGGATGGGCGGCCAGGGCGGCGTCCAGGACTTTGCGGGCCGCCGCCGGATTTCCGTCCCGGACCAGGGCCTCGGCGCGGCGCACGGCGGCGTCCTGGCGCAGTTCGGCCAGGGTGGTGCGGTCTTCCGGGGTGAGCCTGGGCTGGGCGGCAATGGCGTTCAGTTCGGCCCCCTGGGCGTCCTCCGCCCCTTGCAGGCCCAGGTATTCGGCGTAGCGCAGCCGCCAGGCGGCGGGCTGGGCGCCGCTTCGCCGGACGCCTTCCAGCAGTTCCCGGCCCCGCTCCGCTTCCCCCAGGTCGAGCCACTGGAAGGCGAGGGTGGCGGCCAGGTCGGCGTCGCCCTTGGCGGCATTCTCCGCCCGGGCCAGGCGTTCCCGCGCCGCCGCCCCCTGGCCGGCCTGGAGCAGGCGCCGGGCCTGCTGTCCCTGGGCGCGGACCCACAGGCGGCGCTGCAACCGGGTCATGTTGGCGGAACGCTCCCCGGCGGGGATACGCGCCAGGGTGGCCATGGCCCCCAGGTCCTCGTCCTGGCCGGACTGGTAGAGGGCCAGGGCGTAGAGGGCGGTGGCATCGTCGGGATGGCGGGCCAGGAGGCGGTCGAACAGCGCCCGGCCCTTGGCCTTTTGCCCCTGGCGGGCGTAAAGCCGGGCCAGGTCGAAGCGCAGCCAGGGATCGTCCGGGTCCGTTTCCACCGCCCGTTCCAGCACCGCCTGGGCTTCGTCCTGGCGCCCCGCCGCCAGGAGGCGGTCGGCGTCGCTGCGCAGCAGCGCTGCTTCCAGGGCGTTCAGGTCCCGGCCCAGGGCCTGGCGCTGGGCGGGGGAGAGGGCGGCGATGAGGGCCTGGGCGTCGGCGGTGTGCTCCTGGCGCTGATAGAGGGCCAGGAGCCCGTTGAGGGCGCCCCGGTGGACCGGGTCGAAGGCCAGGGCCCGGCGGTAGCTTTTCTCCGCCTCCTCCGGCCGCTCCCGGTCGAGCTGGAGGCGGGCCAGGGCGGTGTAGGCGTTGGGTTCCCTGGGGTCCAGGTCCAGGGCCGCCTTCAGCTTGTCTTCCGCCAGGGTGAATTCGGCGGCTTCCCGGGCTTCGCCGGCCTCCTTCAGCAGCCCCCAGAAGCGGGCGGTGTGGAGCAGGGATTGCCATTTGCCGGCGTTGTCCGGGTCCAGCTGGATGGCCTGGAGGAAGTAGCCCTGGGCTTCGCTGTGGTGCCCCTGGCGCAGGCGCACCAGGCCCATGCCCCCCACCGCTTCCGCATCCCGGGGGCGGCCCGCCAGGGCCTGGTCCAGTTTTTCCTCCGCCGCTTCGATCTTGTTGCCGTCCAGCAGGGCGAGGCCTTCCATTTCGGCCTGGTAGGCCGGGTCGGCCAGCAGGCGGCGGTGGGTCTCCGCCGCCTGGAGGGTGGCGCGCAGGCGTTCCTGGGCGGCGCTGTCCCCCGGCTCCTGGGCCAGGTACTCCTCCAGCAGGGGCACGCTGGCCTGGGTGGGGTCCAGGCGCATCACCGCCCGGTGCCAAGCGGTCCGGGTCTGGCGGGAAAAGGCGGGATTCTGGGCGAGGTCGGCGAACACCTGCATCACCTGCCGGTCGTGGGGGCGGCGCAAGGCCTCGTGGTCGGCCAGGGCGAGGCGGTACTTGAGGTTGTCCGGGTTTTCCCGCGCCAGCTTCGCCAGGCCGGCCCGGGCCGGCTCCCAGCCGTTGGGGGTTTCCGCCACCAGCTGCCAGTATTCCATGGCCAGGTCGCCGGCAGGGGGGCCGCCGGGGTAGAGGGCGCGGAAGGCGGCCAGGGCGGCGTCGGTCTTGCCCGCCCGGGCCAGCTGGCGGGCCTGGCGCAGCCTGCCCTTGTCGCTGCCGGTGGCCCGCAGCAGGGACTCGATCCGGGGGATGGCCGGATGGCCGGGCTGGACCCGGCGCAGTTGGGCCAGGGCCTTGCGGGCGGCATCCGGCTGGCCGGTCTGGGCCTCCAGGAGAGCCAGTTCGGCCAGGCCGTCGGGATGGCCGGGGGTGATGCGGAATAGCTTGTCCAGGGCTTCCCGGGCCAGATCGGGGCGGTTGCGCCCCTCCCACAGGCGGGCGCGGTTGAGCAGCGCCGCGGCGGCGGGGTCGTCGGCCGCGAGGGCGGGCGGAAGCGTGGCGCCGAAGGCCAGGCTCAGCGCGAGGGGGAGGAGGCGGAGGCGCATGTCCAGTTGGGAATCAGGGAGCCGTCGCGGCCGAAGCGGAAGCGGCGTTCGCTCCAGCCCTGGCCGAAGAGGGTGAGGACCTGGTCGTAGTAGTTGTCGTTGCGCGCCAGGGGGGCCTTGGCCTCCAGCCGCAGGCGCTGCTGTTTGAGGGCCTCCTGGGCGCCGGAAGCGGCGAGGAAAGGCAGCAGGGCGGCGGAGAAGCCCGCCGGTCCGCTGCCCTGGGTATTGCCTTCCCGGCTGTGGGTTTCCAGGGGCGGGGTGCCCTGGTCCGCGGTGGCCCGGGCCATGGGGGCCAGGGCCTTGAGCAGGACCGGGCGCGCCGGGTCGTTCTCCGCCAGCATGCCGGCCCACAGATAGACCCGGATGGCGTTGTAGCTGCCGACGCCGCCGCTGTCCGGGTCCGCCTGGAATCCGGCCCCCGCCTTGTAGGCCAGCCAGTCCGGGGCGAAGCCCCTGGGGGAGCCGCGCACGATTATTTCCACCGAGGTGGGCACCAGCTTGCGCCAGTCGCTTTTCGGGTACAGGGCCGCCAGGCGGCGCATGAGCTGGAGGGGAACGTAGCTCGGGTTGAGGCGCCACAGGTCGGCCTGGGGGTGGAAGCCCCGGGGGCCGGGCAGCAGGGTGCGGCCCAGGCCCGGCAGTTCGGCGGTTTCCTCTTTCAATATCCGCGCCGCCAGCAGCTCGGCCAGGGCGGCATAGCGGGGCTCCTGCCACAGCCGGCCGGCTTCGGCCAGGGCGTAGGCGATCCACAGGTCGGAGTCGGCGGCGGCGTTATCGTCCAGCAGCCCCCAGCTGCCGTCGTCCTTCTTGCCCCACTGCCAGGCCGGCAGGCGGGCGGTGAGGTCGCCCGCCGCCAGGTTGTCCTCGGTCCAGCGCAGCAGGCGGTCGAAGGCGGCGCGGTCGTTGGCGGCCAGGGCGAAGAACAGGGCGTAGGACTGGCCCTCCGACGTGGTCTGGCCGTTGCTGGGGTCGGTCACCCGTCCGCCCTCGTTGACGAAGCGGCTGCGGAAGCCTTCCCAGGCCGGCCACACGGCGCAGTCGGCGGCGGCCAGGGCGGGAATGAGGGCGAGGAGTCCCGCGATCAGAAGCCGGGCCATGATCACTGCTCCATGCGCTTGGCGGCGATGGAGCGCAGGGTGCGCCACAGGGCGAAGGCGAACACCAGCACCGCCAGCACCGCCATCATCGCCAGCAGCACCGGGTGTTCCGACAGGGGGAACCAGATGGCGGTCCAGATGGGGAGGTGGCCGATGTAGTAGGTCTTGCCCACCAGCAGGCTTTCCACCTTGCCGGGGTGGATGAACACGGCGCTGCCCGACATGTTGCGCACCAGGCCGGGGTTGTCCAGGGCGTCCAGGGTTTGGCCGAGTTGTTCCGGGGCCACGGCGGTGACCGCCACCACGCTGCGCCCTTCGCTGACCGGGGATTCGAAGCCCAGCAGGGCGGCGAGGGGACCGCTGCCCTCGATATTCTCCTGGGTGGAGACGGCGGGGTCGGGGGCGGTGCCGAAGCCGAGCCAGTCGTAAAGGAAGCTCACGCTGCGCACCGGCTGGCTGATGCGTCGCTGGGAGCCGGCGATCGTCGCCGGCAGTTCCCCGCTCCAGCGTTCCAGCAGGCCCTGCTGGGGGGCGGCGCCGATCACCAGCAGGTCGGCGTCCTTGAACAGGGCGTCGTCCTTGGGGCCGGCGAGGCGGACGCGGGTGGCGGGGTAGCCGGTGGATTCGCCCATGCGCCCCAGCAGGGTGAGCAGGGTCTCGATGTCGGCGGCGGCGGGCTGCTCCGGCAGCACCACCACGGTCTGGGACAGGTCGGCATACTTGGTGAAGGGGAAGCCGGCAGTGGCGAAGTAGTTCAGGTTGGGCAGCTCGGCGTAATGGGGGTAGCCGGAGAAGTCCACGGTGGAATCGGCGTCCACCATGGCCCGCACGTTTTCCACCTGGGTGTCGCGGCAGTGGCCCTCCTTCTGGTAGGCGAAGGAGAAGTTGAACTGGAGCTGGTTGCGGGCGCCCAGCTTGAAGGCGGGAAGGAACACCTCCCTGCCTTCCCCCTGGAGAACGTCGTCCAGCAGCGGCAGGCGCACCCGGGCCGATTCGCCGCCCTGGCCGGAGGCACGCAGATTGAAGGACTGCACCAGTTCGTCGTTGATGCTCATGGTCAGGCGCGATTCGCTGGGCCGGATGGGCGGCGTGTAGCGGTATTTCAGGTCCACCGGCACGCCGCGGCTGCGCCAGGTGAACAGGTCGGGGGGGATGCGCAGGTTGATCCGCACGGTTTCGGGCACGTGGCCGAAAGCTTGCAGGTCCTGGGGGGAGGCCACCAGCTCGCCGAACTTCATGGGCCGGTCCAGGCGCACCCAGTTGGGGGCGTCGTAGGGCTGGCGCGGAGCCTCCTCCTTCGACGCCTTTATCAGCACCCGGGGGCCGGACAGGGCGGCGTTGCCCAGCACCAGGGCCTGGGCGGCGGCCTTGAGGTCGGCGCTGTCCCGGCCCAGCACCAGCAGCAGCTTGGAGCGGCCGTCCGCCGGGTTGGTCGTCATTGCCAGGGTGGGGCCGGTGACGGCCGGATGCTGGGCGAGGAAGGCGGGGCGTTCGTTGTTGGTGGCGAACACCACGGCGTGGCTCTGGGGCAGATGGTCCAGGCTGGCGGGGAAGCGGGCACCGCGCCAGGCAGCCAGCTTGCCGAACCAGGAGGATACCGTTCCCGCCGCATTGAGGGTGGGACGGGAGGGGGCGGCGGCGAAGACGAAGGGCAGGGTCAGGCGGTTGAGGTCGCGGCGGTCGAAGAAGGGCTCGGGCAGTAGGGCCAGGTCGTCCTTCAGGGCCAGGGGGCGGGAAGTCAGCTCCAGTTCGCTGCTGCCGCTGACATCGGTCCACAGGCTGGTGTGGAGGGGGTCTTCGCAGTCGGCGGAGTAGTGGCCGACGAATTGCAGCTTGAGCCGGTTGAAGTCGGCGATGAAACGGGGGTCGAACTCGATTTCGTGCACCACCTGGCGCCCGGCGGTTTCCTTGGTGATGGGCACCACGCCGATGACCTCGTCGTTGAGCAGCACCTTGATGTGGGACTGCCCCGGGATCAGGGCGGGCGAGGCCGTGTAGCGGACGCGCAGCAGGGCGCGGGTGACGATCTCGTCGGCCCGGGAGCCGAAGTTGAGGACCGCGCTGCCCTCGGTGGTGCGCAGGGCCACCGTGGGCTGGCCGTTGAGCTGCTTCAACTGGATGCGGCGGGTTTCCGCCGGGGGAGCGGCGGGGTCGGCCGGCGCGGCAGGGGCCGCCGGCGTCGCCGGGGCGAGGGCCGGCAGGACAAAGAGCAGAGAGGCGAGCAGGGGCGTCAGGAGTCGTTTCATCGCTTAAGGCGCTAGAGTGGTAGGGGTGCGGGGAAGCCAGCCGGAGAGCCAATCCCAGAATCGGGTCAGGCGGCGGCGGACGGGGATGAAAACCGGCAGAGCGTGCTCCGTCAGGCGGCGGTAGCCGGTGAAGCCCAGGGACAGCACTTCGCGCATCCCTTCCAGGGGCTTGTCGGCTTGGCGCCCGTCGGACCAGGAAACCCAGGCGTCGGCCCGGGCGAAGGTGCACTGTACCAGGGCCGCTTCCTGTTCCCGGGTCTGGAGGTCCCAGCGCAGGCGCAGGTAGGGGGCGGCCACCCCGGCCACCTTGGCCGGGAAGGCGTATTCCTCCTCGCCGCGCCACAGGGAAACCATCACCGGCTCGTCCCGCTTGAGGTCGGGCAGGGCGGTGGGAACCAGGGCGGTGCCCCCTTCGGAGAAATCCTCGGTGCGGCACTGCACCGTCTTGCCGTCGGGCAGGTGCAGGATGGCCGGCAGCCTGAGCTGGACCCGGTGGGCCAGCCGCACCTGGCGCGCCTCGGAGGAAACGGCGATGGCGCCGCCGAGGATGACGGTGTTGTAGAGGGTCCAGATCAGGTTGAGGATTACGGTGGGAACTTCGTCCCCGGGGCCGTAGGCGATGCGCCAGACGCCGAAGAAGTAGCCGGCCACGTTGAGCCCCACCAGGGTGAGGTAGGGCAGGGAAATGGTCCAGTCGAAGAAATTGCGGTCCACCAGGCCGCCCTTGGCGGTAACGTTGAACTTGCCCTTGTGGGGGTTGATCAGGGCCAGGGTGGTGGGCAGGGCGATGTACCAGGCCAGCACCGTTTCGTACACCTCGGCCCAGAAGGAGTGGCGCACCCCGCCTTGCATGCGGGAATTGGTGATGTTGGCGTGAACCATGTGGGGCAGCACGTAGAGGGCCACGGAGATGGCCGGGGCGTAGATCACGTAGGCGTGGAAGATGAGGAAGGCCAGGGGCGCGGTGAGGAACACCAGGCGCGGGATGCCGTTGAGGAAGTGGAGCATGGCGTTGCTGTAGCACACCCGCTGCATCCAGGACAGGCCCTTGCCCAGGAAGGGGTTGTCCAGGCGGAAGATCTGGGCCATGCCCCGGGCCCAGCGGATGCGCTGGCCGATGTGGGCCGACAGGCTCTCGGTGGCCAGCCCCGCCGCCTGGGGAAGGTTGATGTAGGACGAGCGGTAGCCCAGGCGGTGCAGCTTGAGGGCGGTGTGGGCGTCCTCGGTGACGGTTTCCACCGCGATGCCGCCGACTTCCTCCAGGGGCTTGCGCCGCAGCACCGCGCAGGAGCCGCAGAAGAAGGCGGCGTTCCACAGGTCGTTGCCGTCCTGGATCAGGCCGTAGAACAGCTCCCCCTCGTTGGGCACCCGGCGGAACAGGCCCAGGTTGCGCTCGAAGGGGTCGGGGGAGAAGAAGTGGTGGGGGGTCTGCACCAGGGCCAGCTTGGGGTCCCGCAGGAAGCCCCCCATGTTCACCTGGAGGAAGGAGCGGGTGGGAATGTGGTCGCAGTCGAAAATGGTGATGAATTCGCCGTCGGTCTTGGTCAGGGCGTGGTTCAGGTTGCCCGCCTTGGCGTGGCGGTTGTCCGGGCGCACGATGTAGCCCGCGCCCACTTCCTCGGCGAAGCGGCGGAATTCCTCCCGGCGGCCGTCGTCCAGGATGTACACCTTGAACTTGTCCGCCGGCCAGTCCATGGCCAGGGCGGCGTAGACGGTGGGCTTCACCACCTTGAGGGGCTCGTTGTAGGTGGGAATGAAGACGTCCACCGTGGGCCAGCGCTCCAGGTCGTCGGTGAGGGGCGTCGGCGTCCGCTTGAGGGGCCAGGAGGTCTGGGCATAGCCCAGGAGGAGGACAAGCCAGGTGTAGACCTCGGCGGCCAGGAGCAGGAGGCCCCACAGCAGGTCGAAGGGCTCGTCCCAGTTGAGGGTGAAGGCCACGCGCCACCACAGGTAGCGGGTGGAGGCGGTGACCGACAGCACGATCAGCAGCAGGGTGGCCACCGGCCCCGGTACCCGGCGGATCCACAGGGCGATGAGCCACAGCAGGGCGACGAAGACGGCCTGGGCGACGGTGTTGAAGGGGGTGCTGATGCACAGGAAGGCCAGGGCCGCCGACAGGCCGTAGGCCGAATAGCGCACGGTCGGGCTGTCCCAGAAGCCGTGGGTGGCCAGGGCCTCGCTCATGGCACCCAGGCTGCGCACGTCCGGAGCCAGCCAGCGGCCGGCCCGCGCCAGGGGCCGGGCGAGGGCGGGGGGCAGTCGGGACGGCAGGCGCCGGCCCAAGGCCTGCCGGGCACCGGCCAGGCGCTCCCGCCAGGAAGGGCCGGGAGGGGCGGGCCGGGGCGGGCGCACCAGGGCCAGCCACAACAGCTGCAAAGGAATGCGGAGAGCGTCCCCCGGCCGCAGGCGGTGGAAATCCACCTGGGGAAACCAGGGCGACAGCCGCTCTTGCCAGGGGCGGTCCGAAGCGCCGGATGGGGAGGCCAGCAGCAGGGATTGCCAGGGGTGGCGAGGGTCAAAGCCGCCCGCTGTCAGCAGGCGCAGGCCCCGCTCCGCCAGGAAGGAAACCACACCACCCCTCATGCGGCAATTTTCTGGGAATGGGCCAAGTGTGCCACCAGCCACATGGCCAGGGCGGCGAAATCGTCGGCGCCCTGGCCGGAAGGGGCATATTCGAACACGGTTTCCTTGGCCGCCAGGGCCTCCCGGACCGCTTCGTCCCGGTGGACGGTGACGGGAACCAGTTGGTCGTGGAAATCGGTGCGCAGCAGCAGGGCGATGTCCCGGTCCAGGGAGCGGGTGGGGTCGAAGCGGTTGAGCAGCAGGCGCACCTCCTCGGCCCCCGCCGCCGCTTGCCGGGCCGCTTCCACGCCGGCATAGGAAGCGGCGTCGGGGTTCGCCAGCACCAGGGCCAGCCGGGCCAGGGGAAGCACCTGGGCGCAGAAGGCGGGCAGATCCCGGGGGCAGTCGCAGACGACGAAAGCGTCGGGGGGCAGGTCCAGTTCCGCAAGGCGTTCCGCGAACCAGCCCGGGCGCGTCGCCAGCCAGGGGGCGAATCGGGCCGCCGTGTCGCCGCCCTCACCCTGCCCGAAGGGAACGAAATCGATCCCTGCCGGGCTGCGGTAGGCGGCTTCGTTCCACGGCTTGCCTGCCAGGACCTGGGGGGCGAGACCGGTGCCGTCTTCCCACGCCATGCCGAAATGCAGGCGCAGCAGGTTGGCGGGGGAGAAGTCGAAGGCCACCACGGGCCGGCCCTGGGCGGCCAGTCCGGCGGCCAGATGGGCCGCGACGGTGGTGGTTCCCACGCCCCCGGCGGCACCCGTGACGGTGACGATTTTCACGGCTGGGGTTTCCTCCGGCGGGCGGCACGGATTTCTTCCAGCAGGGGGCGGCGGACGAGAATTTCCTGGGCCGCGCGGGTGCGCTGCAACTCATGGTAGCGCTGGCTGTTCGGGGGGAGCCGGGAAAAAAGGCTGTCGATGTCGGTGACGGTGCCCGCCATCCGGGTGCGGTTTCCCATGTACGTATTTCCCCTTATCAGTCTGATATCTAAAGCGTTTTTATTTCCGTATTATTACATTCTGAACTACCATACGCAACGTTTTGGTATGATGTAACTCTATGATTATGCAATATAACTATGACACGGGCATCGGAATGGGCGCCGGGGCCGCGCTGACTGTGGAGGGCATGCCGCCGGCAGTGTCCTTGCTGGAACCCGGGCGGCTTTACGCCGTGGTGCACGACGAGGGCACTCCGGTGGCGGCCATTGCCGGCGCGGCCTTGCTCGGGGCGCCGGAGGGGGTGTGGATATCCTCCCTGAATCCGGAGCGGGAACTGGCTGCCGCCACGTCCCTGGCCCGGACTCTGGCCCAGGCAGTTGAGAGCGGCCGGGTGCGGATTTTCCGTCGTCTCGACGAGGGGGCGGGAACCCCGTCGGAACTGGTCTCCCGCCTGGGGGAGGAACTGGACTATTTCGCTATCGCCGCCGGCGCCCTGGTGGTGTTGGACGGCGCGGACCACCTGCTGGACGATACCGGTTTTCCCCTCGGGGGCCTGAAACGCTGGGCGGAAGCCCACGGCTCTCCCCTCCTGCTGCTTTTTCCTTCCCGTTCCGGTCGCCCCGACCCGGCTCTCCGCCTGACGCGGGTGGCGGACCACTTTGCCGGCTTCGCCCGCCTGCGCAAGGCCGATTCCGGACTGAAGTGGGAGGCGTACCACTGGTTCGGCGCGGCGGGGGCCAGCACCGGCCGTTCTTTTCCGCTGGCGCTGCGGGAGGACGGGCGCCTGGTTGTCTGCGATGGTGCCGGAGCGCCCGAAGCGGCGGCCGGGCCTGCCGTCGACGAGGGGGCGGTGATCGCCCTCGCCCCGGCCCTGGCGGGGAGCCAGGCCCCGCCCGCCTCCTGGGTGGTGGCGGAAGGCTTCGACGCCCTGTGGCCCGCGGTGGAGGGGGCGGTGGCGGCCACCGTCATCCTGCCCTACGGCCGGGACTCGAATCTGGACGAGCTGGCCCGGGCCGTGTTCCGGCTGCGCCGCTCCCGGGGCCCCCGGATCAAGATCGTGGTGCGGGAAGTCAGCGTGCGCCTGCGCTACAGCCAGGAACAGCTGCTGCTGCGCCTGGGCACCAACCTGGTGGTGCCGGCGGAGGTGGGGTTCTCCCGCCTGCAAAGCCTGCTGGGCACCGTCCGGCACCAGGTTTTTTCCCGCCCCCTCGAAAGCGATTACGAGGCGGCGGTGGCCCAGGTCATGCCGGTAGCCGAGCAGGGCTACCTGCCCCCGGCCGCCTTCGTGCGGGCGGTGGAGGGGGCGCTGAAGCGCTCGGAGGCCTTGTCCATCCAGAGCGTGCTGGTCCATCTGCCCCTGGTCGCCGGCCTGACCGCCGCCGACGCCCTGCGCTACTGCACCATGAAGCGTCCCGGGGACGTGGCCACGGCGGACGGGGAGAGCGTCTACCTGTTCCTGTTCGCCTGCCGGGAGAACGACATCGCCATAACCCTGGACCGCCTGTTCCGCCTGCCGGTGACGGAACTGTTCGAGGGCGAAGTGCGCCATCCCTCCCCGGAAACCATACGATCCGCCCTGGAAGCGCTGCCGGTGGGGGACGATGCCCCCGACTACAGCGCCGCCCTGGCCGGGGCCGGGCCGGACAGTCCGGCTGCCCCCGATGGCGCGACTTCTCCTGCCACGGAACCGGGTTTTTCCCGCCGCGCCGCCCTTTCGGCGGTGCCGCGACCCTTGCCTTTACGCCTGAAATCCCCATGACGCTTTTTTTTGCCCTCCTCATTCTGTTCGCCGGCATGGCCATCGGCTATCGCCTGCCTGCCCTGCTCGCCCGCTGGCGGGCGTTTCTCCGTGCCCGGGCCTTCAAGCCGACGCTGCTGCGGCCCTATCGCCCCGACTCGGGACGGAAGGAGGGGGGCGAATGAGCGCGCCGGAAAACAAACCCGCCATCCGCCTGGGGGGCTGGAGCTTCTATTTCCTCGCCAAGCTGGCCCTGTTCTGGAAGGAATGGATCGGCTTCCATCCCCTGGAAAACCTCGCCTTCGCCGCCTTCCTCCTGCTGCCGGTGGCGGATTCCCGCTGGCGGCGGCTGCGCACCGCGGCGGCGGTGCCCATGGCCCTGGCGCTGCTGTATCACGACTCCTGGCTGCCGCCCATCCGGCGGGCGCTGTCCCAGGCGTCCCTGCTGTCCCATTTCAGCCCGGCTTATCTCGCCGAGCTGCTGGGCCGTTTCGTCAATTGGCAGGCGGTGGCCCTGCTGTTCATCGTGTGGGCGGGCTACTGGATCGTTTCCCGCCGCATACGGGTGGGGGTGGTGGTGGTGGGAGCCATGGCCGCCCTGCTCGTGGCCCCGGGCACCTCGGGCCCCCTGCCGGCCGCCCCGGCGGCGGCCCAGCCCGGCGAGGCGGCAGCGGTGGACGATCTGAATGCCGCCCTGGACCAGTTCCATGCCCGGGAGGCCGCCCGTTACGTGGATTTCCCCGCCCCCGAGGCGGGGGCGTCCCCCTTCGACGTGATCTTCGTCCACGTCTGCTCCCTCTCCTGGGACGACCTGAAGGCGGTGGGGCTGGAGAACCACCCGCTGTGGAAGCGCTTCGACATCACCCTGACCCGCTTCAATTCCGCCTCCTCCTACAGCGGCCCGTCGGTGCTGCGCATCCAGCGGGCGGCCTGCGGGCAGACGCCCCACGACGCCCTCTACGCCCCGGCGGCGAGCCGCTGCTACCTGATGGGCGACCTGCGCCAGGCCGGCTTCGAAACCAACCTGGTGCTCAACCACGACGGCCACTTCGACGACTTCCTCAAGCTGGTGCAGGCCCAGGGGGGAATGCAGACGCCCCCCATGCCCCTGGCCGGGGTGGCGGTGGCCCAGCATTCCTTCGACGAATCCCCCATCTACAGCGACCTGGGGGTGCTGTCCCGCTGGCTGGAGCAGCGGCAGAAGTCCGACGCCCCCCGGGTGGCGGCCTACTACAACACCATCAGCCTCCACGACGGCAACCAGCTGTCGGGGGCCGGCGCCAAGCGCAGCAGCCTGGACACCTACAAGACCCGCTTGGCCAAGCTGCTGGACGACCTGGACGCCTTCATGGGCAAGCTGGAAGCCTCCGGGCGGCGGGCGGTGGTGGTGATGGTGCCGGAGCACGGCGCCGCGCTGCGGGGCGACAAGCTGCAGATCGAGGGCCTGCGGGAAATCCCCAGCCCGGCCATCACCCTGGTGCCGGTGGGGGTCAAGGTGATCGGCCCCGGCGCCGAACGGCAGGGGGAGGCGGTGCGGGTGGACACCCCCACCAGCTACCTGGCGGTGTCCCACATCGTCGCCCGCATGCTGCAACAGTCCCCCTACGGCGGCTTTTCCCCCGCCGACTACCTGGCCGACCTTCCCGCCACGGAGCTGGTGTCCGAGAACGAGGGCATGGTGGCGATGGGCCGGGGCGGGCGCTATTTCTTGCGCCAGGACGGGGAGTGGAGCCCCTACGAGCCGGGGGGAAGACCTTAGCTGAAGCCACGTTCGTCTCCCTCCCCCTGGCAGGGGGAGGGTAGGGGTGGGGGTGATTTGCATCAAGAGACATGGATGCCTTTATCTCACCCCCATCCCAGCCTTCCCCCTGCGAGGGGGAAGGAGTGCTCCCGAGCCGCCTTGGGCGGCCCATGGTTTCATCGGCGCATTTGAGGCGCTCACCCAATCGCCGTTCCCTGGCGTGTTCGTGCTTCGATATCTCAGCACGAACGGTTTCAATTAACGGCCGACACGAACTTCCCAAGCCTTGATGGAAGTCAAAGCCCCGCCGGCAAGGTCGGCTTATTCTCGGTTTCATCGAAAGACGGAGTCGAGGGATGTCCAAGCTGCCCTTCTACCACCCCCACGGCAACGAAATCGCCCTGTTCGAGCACGCCTGGCATAACCGCCTGCCCCTGCTCATCAAAGGCCCCACCGGCTGCGGCAAGACCCGCTTCGTCGCCCACATGGCGGCGCGGCTGGGGCGGCCCCTGTACACCGTGGCCTGCCACGACGACCTCACCGCCGCCGACCTGGTGGGGCGGCACCTGATCGGCGACGGCGCCACCTACTGGAGCGACGGGCCCCTGACCCGGGCGGTGCGGGAGGGGGGCATCTGCTACTTGGACGAGGTGGTGGAGGCGCGCAAGGACACCACCGTGGTGCTCCACCCCCTGTCCGACGACCGGCGCATCCTGCCCATGGAGCGCACCGGGGAGATGCTTTCGGCGCCGCCGGAATTCATGCTGGTGGTGAGCTACAACCCGGGCTACCAGAACTTCCTCAAGGGCATGAAGCCCAGCACCCGCCAGCGCTTCGTCAGCGTGAGCTTCGACTTCCCGCCCCCGGGACGGGAGGAATCCATCCTCGCCGGGGAAACCGGCATCGATCCGATGCTGGCGCGGCGGCTGGTGAACCTGGCCCAGGCCTTCCGCGCCCTCAAGGAGCACGACCTGGAAGAGGCCGCCAGCACCCGCCTCCTGGTCTATGCGGCAACGCTTATCCAGAGCGGCCTCGACCCGGTGGAGGCCTGCCGCGCCGCCGTGGTGGAGCCCCTTTCCGACGACCCGGAAACGGTGGATGCGCTGATGGAGGTGGTCCATGCCACATTCGGGCGATGAGGGGGAAAAGCTTGAACCGCAAAGGACGCGAAGGAACGCAAAGGAAAATCTCTTGCCTCGGGTTTCCTTGGCGAACCTTTGCGTCCTTTGCGGTTTAAGAGCCGTAGTTCAATGAACCTCCAGCGCTACCGCCTGCTGGCCCAAGCCGGCTTCTTCATCCTCTTCGCCCTGGCGCCGGTGTTCGACCTGTTCCGCCTCGACCTCAACCTCAAGCACCTGATCTTTTTCGGCCTGGACTGGACCCTGGGGGTGGACGATTTCGTCGCCGGCAAGATCGGCGCCGGCCAGGTGACGGTCAACCTCTTGCTGCGGGGCCTGCTGCCCATCGTCCTGATCGTGGGCGGCGGGGTGTGGGTGTCGTGGAAATACGGGCGGCTCTATTGCGGCTGGTTGTGCCCCCATTTCTCGGTGGTGGAGACGGTCAACCACCTGCTGCGCAAAGCCGCCGCCAAGCAGAGCATCTGGGACCGGCACCCCATCCCGGAGCGCAACCCGGACGGCAGCGTGACCAAAGCCAACCCCGCCTATTGGCCCCTGGTGGTGGCCGTGAGCTTGGCCTTCGCCTTCGTCTGGGCGGTGGTGCTGCTCACCTACCTGCTTCCCCCGGCGGAAATCTACGGCAACCTGTGGCGCGGCACCCTCACCCGCAACCAGGGCGTTTTCATCGCCGCCGCCACTCTCGTTTTTTTCATCGAATTTCTTTTCGCCCGCCACCTGTTCTGCCGCTTCGGCTGCGCCGTCGGCCTGTTCCAGAGCCTGGCCTGGATGGCCAACCGCCGCGCCCTGGTGATCGGCTTCGACCGCCGCCGGGCCGAGGCCTGCATTGCTTGCGACGCCGCCTGCGACAACGCCTGCCCCATGCGCCTCAAGCCCCGCACCATCAAGCGCCACATGTTCACCTGCACCCAGTGCAACCGCTGCGCCGAAGCCTGCTCCCAGGTGCAGATCGCCAGCCCCCAGGGCACCCTGCTGAAGTGGGTGCAGGACGAGTGTGCCCTGGACAAGTCGGCCCGGGACTTCGGCCACCGCATCGACATCCCGGGGCATTGTTTTTCAAATCTTGAACCGCGGAGGACGCGGAGGGGCGCAGAGGAAAAACCTGTCAGTGATTTTGAAGTTCCTCTGCGTCCTCCGCGTCCTCCGCGGTGAAGGCTTTGGGGGGTTGAATGGAAGAACACGTCGGCGCCCTGTGGCATCGCCTCATCACCCGGGCCGCCGGCCGCCGTCATCCGGAGGCGGCGGTGGGGCTGGAGGAACTGGGGCGCACCGCCGCCATCCTGTTCCGCGCCCTGGGGGGCGACGGGGGCTTGGAGGTGAAGCCCGCCGCCTCCTTAAGCCACGGCGCCCGGCGGGGGATGCTGGCCCGCATCGCCGGCAGCGGCGACAGGGCGGAGCTGGCGTGGCGGGACGACGCCGTCCTGGCCCTGCCCGGCGCCGTGGACCTGTTCCCCGAGCGGAGCCTGAACCGGGACCTCTACCTGTGGCTGATCGCCCTGGCGGCGACCCGGAGCGACGAACCCGACTGGTTCCGCGCCAGCCAGGCGGCGGCACTCCAGGTGTTCCAACGCTTCCCCGGCATGGCAGCCCGCTACCGGCGGCTGGTGGAGCCGGCCATCGGCCTGCGGCCGAGCCTGCGCACCCTGCCTTTCGACGAGATGGCCCGGGAAGAGGCCATCCGCGCCGCCCTGCGGCAGCCCGGCAGCGTGGCCGAACTGCCCCCCGCCAACCGCCCCCCCTGGCCGGTGCCCCTGTGGCTCCATCCCCAGCCGCCCGTGGCCCCGGCTGCCGGGGCCGCCGGAAAGGAAGGGGGCGGCGAAGGCGGCGGCTCCCGCCGCAAGGGCGACGGCAAACGCCGCCAGGCCGAGCGGGTGGAAATGCCGGACAACAAAAACCCCTTCCTGCTGTTCTTCCGCGCCGAGAGCGTGCTGTCCTGGGCCGAGTACGTGAAGGTCAACCGGGCCACCGAGGAGGACGACGGGGAAGGGGCGGAGCGGGCCGCCGACGACCTGGAGGTGATGTCCGTGGCCCAGGACGGCCAGACCACCGCCTCCTCCGTGCGCTTCGACCTGGACCTGCCCTCCGCCGCCGTGGACGACCTTCCCCTGGGGGAAGGCATCCTCCTTCCCGAGTGGCACTACAAAAAGCAGGTCATGCAGCCCGACCACTGCCGGGTCCAGCCCATGGCGGCCCGCAACGCCCCCCCCTGCGACCTGCCGCCAGCCCTGGCGAAAACCGCCAAGCGGCTGCGCAGCCAGTTCCAGGCCCTGGCCCCCGCCCGGGTGTGGGTCAAGGGCCAGCACGACGGCGCCGAGCCGGACCTGGACGCCTGCGTGAACCTCATGGCCGAACGGGCCGCCGGAATCCCCGTCGCCGACCGTGGCCTGTACCGGGACCACCGCTCCCGGGACCGGGACCTGGCCTGCTTGCTGCTGGCGGACCTGTCCCTCTCCACCGACGCCCACATCAGCGACCGGCAGCGGGTGATCGACGTCATCCGCGACAGCCTGTTCCTGTTCTCCGAAGCCCTCTCCGCCACCGGCGACCGCTTCGGCCTCTACGGCTTTTCGTCCCTCAAGCGCCACCAGGTGCGCTTCCACGCCATCAAGGCCTTCGACGAGGGTTACGGGGCGGAAGTGCGGGGCCGCATCGCGGCGGTGAAGCCGGGCTACTACACCCGCATGGGGGCCGCGGTGCGCCACGCTTCCGGCCTGCTCACCCGGCAGTCCGCCGGGCGCCGGCTGCTCCTGATCCTCACCGACGGCAAGCCCAACGACCTGGACCACTACGAAGGCCGCTACGGCCTGGAAGACACCCGCATGGCCCTGCTGGAAGCGCGGCGCCTAGGGCTTCATCCCTTCTGCGTCACCATCGACGAAAAGGCCGGCGACTACCTGCCCCACCTCTTCGGCCCCGGCGGCTACGTGGTGATCCGCAACCCGGCGGAACTGCCCCGGGAACTGCCCGCCCTCTACGCCCAACTGACCCGTTAATCCGCTGCTGTGGCCCTTCTCCCTCCCCCTTGACGGGGGGGGGCGGGGTGGGGGGATACGTAAATCTACGCACTGTTTCCCCGCCGGAAGAGTGGTTATATTCGGTCAAAAGCCATTCTCGGCGAGGAAAAGGGGTTTCATCTCATTGAATCGCGCCCGCTCAAAATGAGGAGACGTATGTATAAAGCTTCTATTAAAGAGGAACAGTTAAAGGGCGCTGATGGAATAGTGCGCCGTGGGTGGGTGGTTTACGCGGGGGGTAGGGGCCACTTCTTTACGAATAAAAACGAGGCGATTGGGTTCGCACGATGGTTTGATGAGCAATGTTTTCGGGAAGAAAACGACCAGATGTTTCAGTCTGTCTACGAGAAACTGCTCGGTTTCAATCCATCTCCTGACGTGATGATTCATCCCGATCTAGAGGCGGAGATCGCTAGGATTAATAGTGTTGGTCCCGGTGGCCCATAATTTTCCGGTGGGGTTTAGGCAAGTTTCTTCGCCTATTGTCGCTCAAACGCTATACGCATTTTAGGGACCGAAGATTTAGCCAGACCACGGTTTTCTTTTGTTGGGCCAAGAAATCGAAGAGGAAACCGTGGTCTGTCCCTGAGGTTTCCCCTCAAAACCATCAAGCCACTCAGTTGGTTAATGCAGAAACGCAGTCAAGTAGTGCATGCATGGCACCGATAAGTCCTCCATCTCGGTGACCAAACGTCGATGGGGGGGATGCC
>Ga0209269_1000911_pt1 | contig 19581 bp, 13 predicted proteins | sample MTBAKMMethaMetaG_FD_187455 | JGI IMG/M metagenome (GOLD analysis project Ga0209269, IMG submission 187455) | Enrichment culture microbial communities from Arthur Kill intertidal strait, New Jersey, USA, that are MTBE-degrading - MTBE-AKM (Arthur... | ecosystem: Environmental > Aquatic > Marine >... | reverse complement strand
CAGGATTCAAGCCCCAAACTGCCGACGGCCGACTGATGACTGCAAACTCCCGGCGTCAGCCGGGTCCCGGCGCAGCCGGACGGCCAGAACCTCCCGCATGACCTCCAGGGGAGCTTCCCTGCCGGTCCACAGTTCGAACTGGGCCGCGCCCTGGTAGAGCAGCATGGCCAGCCCGTCAACGACTTCGCAGCCGGCGGCGGCCGCCTCCCGCAGGAGTCTGGTTTGCAGCGGCGCATAGACGATGTCCATGACCACGGCAAATCCGGACAGCAGTTCCCGCGGGACGGGAGTCCGGTCCGTATCCGGGACCATGCCCACCGAGGTGGCGTTGACCAGGATGTCGGCCGAGACCTGATCAATTCTGTCCAGTGGGTAAAAGGGGCAGTCAAGCTGTTCGGCGAGCTTTTTGCCCGTATCAACGGTCCGGTTGCAGATCACCACCCCGGCGCCGGCCTCCAGGAGGCCAAAGCCGATGGCCCGGGCCGACCCTCCGGCCCCGGCGATGAGCACCCTGCTCCCCCGCAGCCGGATCTTCTCCTCAAGGGCCCGGTTGGCCCCAAGCCAGTCGGTGTTGAAGCCGTGGACAATCTTTTCCCCTCCGGCCTCCCTTTCCCTGACCAACAGGGTGTTGACCGCGCCGATCCGGCGGGCAACCGGGTCAAGAACATCGATGAACGGGAGAACGTCCTGCTTGTACGGGATGGTGACGCTGGCGCCCCGGAAGCCGAGGGCCTTGAGACCGGCAATCCCGTCGCCGATGCTGCTGGTCGGCAGCGGCACGTAGATGCGGTTCATGCCCAGGGCCTGGAACGAGGCGTTGTGCATGGCCGGGCTCAGGGAATGGCGCACCGGCCGGCCGATGATGCCGAAGGTCTCGGTTTCGCCGTTGACGTTGCAGGGGAGGTCCGTCATGGCCGGTGGTCACATGTCCATGGAAATATCGCAGGCCGGAGCGGAATGGGTAAGGCGTCCGACCGAGATGAAATCGACGCCGGTTTCGGCGATCCGGCGGACCGTCTCCAGTGTCACTCCCCCCGACGCTTCCACCAGGGCCCGGCCGCCGATGCGCCCCACCGCCTCCTTCATCAGCGCGACATCCATGTTGTCCAGCATAATGATGTCAACTCCGCAGTCCAGGCATTCCCTGACCTGATCAAGGCTTTCCGCCTCGACCTCGATGCGGAGCGTATGCGGCGCCCGGGCCCGCACCCTTTCAACCGCCTCGCTGATGGAGCCGCAGGCGGCGATGTGGTTGTCCTTGATCAGCACCCCGTCCGAGAGGTTGAAGCGGTGGTTGCGGCCGCCGCCGACCCGCACCGCGTACTTTTCCAGCATCCTCAGGCCCGGGGTTGTCTTGCGGGTATCGGTGATTTGCGCCTTGAGGCCCGCAACCCGGTCCACGTACCGGCTGGTCAGGGTGGCGATGCCGCACAGCCGCTGCGCCAGGTTGAGGGCCACCCGTTCGCCGCGCAGCAGGTCCCGGGCCGGTCCCCGGAGCCTGAGAACGACCTCTCCGGGTTCGGCCCGACGGCCGTCTTCCAGGGCCGCCTCGACAACGACGGCCCCATTGAGCAGCCTGAACGTCCGGCCGGCAACGAGGGCCATTCCGGCCGCCACCAGCGGTTCCCGGGCCTGCAGCACCGCGGCCGTCTCCAGCCCGCCGTCCAGCACACCATCGGTGGTGACGTCGCCGCTGCCTATATCCTCGGCCAGGAAATCTCCGATCAGACGGTCGAGCAGCAGTTCATCCATTACAGCAGTTTCTTCATCCGTTCGGCTGATTCGGCGTTTTTCTCCAGCCGCACCTGCAGTTCAGCCAGTTTCCGGCGCTCCTTGTCAACGACCTCCTCCGGGGCCCTGCCCAGGAACTTTTCATTGCCCAGTTTGCCTTCGACCCGCCGCAGCTCATCCTCCAGCTTTACCCGCTCCCTGTCGAGCCTGGCCAGTTCTTCGGCGGCATTGATCAGCCCCCTCAGCGGCACCACGACCTCCACCTCGCGGACCAGGGCATGGCCGGCATCGTCCGGCACCACCCCGTCCTCGAGAATGTGCAGGGTTTTGGTCCTGGACATCGACCTGATGGCAGGGGCAAACTGTTCGAACAGGCTCTGTTTCTCCCTGCCGCCGCCCATCAGGGAGGCTTCTATCCAGGCGGTGGGATGGACGTCGGCCTCGCTGCGTATGGTGCGTATGGCGGATATGACGCCCATGAGCAGGTCCATGTCGGATTCCGCCTCCAGGTTCCGCCAGGAACTCCGCTCCTCGGGAAAAGATTCGGTCATGATCGTCCTCCGCTCGCCCGGGAGCACGCTCCATATCTCCTCGGTGACAAAGGGGGCCACCGGATGCAGCAGTTTGAGAATGGTTTCCAGCACCCGCAGCATGACCCCCCGGGCCTGGTCGCGTGCCGTTTCATCCTCGCCGAACAGGTCGGCCTTGATCCATTCCAGGTACCAGTCGCAGAATTCATGCCAGATGAACTGGTACAGGCCCGAAGCCACCTCGTTGAAATTGTAGCCCTCCAGGGCCGCGCGCGTCCCCCTGACGGTGGCGTCGGTACGGCTGAGAATCCAGCGGTGCGGCAGGGCCAGGCCGGCCGGTTCATCAGCTATCCGGGCGATGCCGGGGCCGCAGTCCCTGACATGCATCTGGGCAAAACGGGCGGCGTTCCACAGCTTGTTGATAAAGTGGCGATAGCCCTCGATCCGCTCCTGGTCCATCCGGATCTCCCTGCCCTGGGCGGCAAAGGCGGTCAGGGTAAAGCGGAAGGCATCGGTGCCGTATTGCTCGATCATGTCGATGGGGTCGATGACGTTGCCGGTGGACTTGGACATCTTCCTGCCTTCCTTGTCCCGGACCAGGGCATGCAGGTACACGTCGCGGAACGGCACCTCGTTCATGAAATGCAGCCCCATCATGATCATGCGCGCCACCCAGAAAAACAGGATGTCGAAGCTGGTGATCAGCACCGAGGTCGGATAGAACATGGCCAGTTCCCTGGTCTGCTCGGGCCAGCCGAGGGTGGAAAAGGGCCACAGCGCGGAACTGAACCAGGTGTCGAGCACGTCGCTCTCCTGAACCAGATCGGTGGAGCCGCAGTTGTCGCAGGCTGCCGGATCGGTAACCGCGACGATGAACTGCCCGCAGGAAGCACAGGTCCAGGCGGGGATCCTGTGTCCCCACCATATCTGGCGGGAGATGCACCAGTCCCGGATATTGTCCATCCACGCATAGAAGGTATTGTACCAGTTGGACGGATAGATCCGTATCCTGCCCTGGCGAACAGCCGCCACGGCCCTGTCGGCCAGGGGACGGACCGAAACGAACCACTGTCTTGAGGTTGCCGGCTCCACCACCGTCGCGCAGCGGTAGCAGCGGCCCACCGCGTGCTGGTAGTCTTCGATCTTTTCCAGAAAACCCTGCTCCTCGAGATCCCGGACGATCCGCCGGCGGCATTCGAACCGATCGAGCCCGGCATATTTTCCGGCATTTTCGTTCATGATCCCGCGATCGTCCATGACCTTGAGCCGTTCAAGATTGTGGCGGAGCCCGATCTCGTAGTCGTCCCGGTCATGGGCCGGGGTCACTTTCAGGGCGCCTGTGCCGAACTCCCGCTGCACATGGTGATCCAGTATCAGCGGAATGACCCTGTCCGTCAGCGGCAGCTTTATTCCCGTTTTTTCCAGGCCCCGGTAGCGCTCATCGTCGGGATGGACGGCCACGGCGGTATCGCCGAGCATCGTCTCCGGCCTGGTGGTGGCGACCACCACAAAGCCGCTGCCGTCGGCAAAGGGGTAGCGGATGTGATAGAGCTTGCCCCGGGTCGGCTCGTGCTCCACCTCGTCGTCGGAAAGGGCGGTATGACAGCGCGGACACCAGTTGACAATGTAGTCGCCCCTGTAGATCAGACCCTCATGATACAGGCGGACAAAGACCTCCCGTACCGCCCGGGACAGGCCCTCGTCCATGGTAAACCGTTCCCGGTCCCAATCGCAGGAGGCGCCGATGCGCTTGAGCTGGTTGATGATGGTGCCGCCCTTCTCTTCCCGCCATTGCCACACCCGTTCAATGAACTTTTCCCGGCCCAGGTCGTGGCGGGAAACATTCTCCGCCGCCAGCTGCCGCTCCACCACGTTCTGGGTGGCGATGCCCGCGTGGTCGGTTCCGGGCACCCAAAGGGTGTTGAAGCCCTTCATCCGGTGATAGCGGACCAGGACATCCTGCAGGGTGTTGTTCAGGGCGTGGCCGATATGCAGCACTCCCGTCACATTGGGCGGCGGGATGACGATGGAAAAGGCTTCTTTCCCCTCGATCATGGTGGCGGAGAAGGTTTTCCGCTGTTCCCAGAAGGAATACCACTTCTGCTCCACCGCGTGGAACTCGTAGGCCTTGGGGAGGTCGTAATGATTCGCCGGTCCGGCTTGCTTGTCAGGTTCCATTGATTTGTTGTCGTAAAGTGCCCCGGTCCGCGGGATTCCTTTCAGAACACGCTCCACGGTTTGGGCATGAAAATATGGTTATACAGATCCAGGGCATAGCGGTCGGTCATGCCGGCGATGAAGTCGCAGACTTCCCGGTGCACCTTTTCCCCTTTATCGTTCCGCGGTTCGAATTCCCCTGCCTCGCAGAAGCAGGTGCCGCCCCTGGGAAAATCATGCTCGAGAAAAAACTGGTACAGTTCCCTGATGATCTTCTGTGCCTTGACAAATTCGTTGTGCACCCTGTAGTTCCTGTACACGTGATCATACAGGAACATTCGCAGCTTGGAAATGGTTTCCTCCATCAGGCCGCTCAGATGGAGATTCCCGTCGTCGCAGCGCAGGGTCTCCTCGACGAGGTCCTTGACCATGGCATCGATGCGGCTTGACGTATCGTCTCCCACCACCCGCCGGATATCGGCGGGCAGATCGGATTCCCGGATCATCCCGGCCCGGAGGGCGTCGTCCATGTCATGGTTGACATAGGCCATGATATCCGCCACCCGCACAACCTGGCCCTCCAGGGTAGCGGCAAGCTGCGATTTGTCGCCGGGCAGGATCGCCCCGTACCCTTTGGAATGCTTGATGATGCCGTTGCGGACCTCCCAGGTCAGATTGAGGCCGCGGCGGTCGTTTTCCAGGACATCAACGACCCGGAGGCTCTGCACGTTATGCTTGAAACCGCCCGGGTGCAGTTCATTGAGCGTGAACTCCCCGGCATGACCGAAGGGCGTGTGGCCCAGATCATGGGCCAGGGCGATGGCCTCGGTCAGGTATTCGTTGAGGCGGAGGCAGACAGACATGGTCCTGGCGATCTGCGACACCTCCAGGACATGCGTCAGCCTGGTCCGGTAATGGTCCCCGGCCGGGGACAGGAAAACCTGGGTCTTGTGCTTCAGACGGCGGAAAGTCTTGGAATGGATGATGCGGTCCCGATCCCGCTGAAAAACCGTCCGCAGCTCGCAGGAGTCCTGTGCTGCGTGCAGCCTCCCCTTTGACTGGGCGCTCAGGGACGCATGGGGCGACAGCAGTTTCCGTTCGGTTTCCTCAAGCTGGTGTCGAATGTTCAAACCCATCTTTTCCGATGCCGCTGCTTTCCTTATTACCGTTCAGTCCTTCATAGCAGTACGGGGGGATGAGGACAAGGGTTTTCTTTGCCAACCCCCCGGAATCAGGAATCATTATCAAGACAATCCGCCAACAGTACGGCCGGGTGCAGGACCCGGACCGGAGCATGCCGGATATCCAGGCCGGTGCGCCACTGCAGGAGGCAGCCGGAACAGCCTGTGGCGAGCACGTCCGCCCCGGTCGCCAGCGCGGCCTCGCAGGCCCTGGAAAAAATCCTGTCGCCCAGCTCCGGGTAGCCCAAATAAAACAATCCTCCCTGGCCGCAACAGTGCGGCCCTCCCTCGGGTTCGACAATGACCGCGCCTTGGAGCTGCCGCAGCAGTGCGGGCGGTGCCTCCCTGTTTTCCCCGGAAAAACGGAGATGACACGGCTCATGGTACAGAATCCGCTCCCTGCCGGGGGAGCGGAACACCGGGGCGGGATCCAGTTCAAGCATGAAGGCGGAAAATTCCCTGACCCTGCGGCTGAACCACTCCGCCCGCTCCCGCCACCCGGGATCGTCGGAAAAAAGTTCCCCGTACTTCTTCAGGTGGGCGAAACACGAGACGCAGGAGGTCAGTACCGGGCCGGTCGAGGATTCAAATGCTTCGATATTCTGCTTGGCCAGCCGAACGGCCTCCTCCCTGTCGCCAGCCGACCACGCCGCCAGGCCGCAGCATCCCTGCGCCCGGGGTTCGACCGTCGGGCTCCCGGAAAAGCGGCGGACAAGCCGGCGGGTGGCGCCGGCAATGGACGGCTGCAGATAGCGGGCCAGACAGCCGACAAAATACTGGATCCCGGCGGCAGCAGTATCAGGCTCGATGGCGGTCTCCTGTTGCGCCGCAGGTCCGGCCGCCGGTTCCCCGTCCAGCAGGGCAAGCTTGAGCCGCAGGCCGCTGTCCCTGGGGATCAGCGGCAGACGCTCCAGGGCCAGTCCTGTTTTCACCAGTCTTTCCAGCAGAACCGGACGGGCCAGAACAGTGCGGACCAGGCTCCGGCGCAGGGGATGGCGGCCGTACAGAAAGGAAAAACGGGAACGGGCCTCAACGGTCAACCGCCGAATCGGCAGGTGCCGGGGACAGACATTTTCGCAGGCCCCGCAGAGCAGACATTGGGCAAACAGGTCCTCATACGCTGCGGATGGCCTGGCGGCCAGCTCCGTTCCCAGCAGGTGGAGCCTGCCCCTCGCCGTCAGGGATTCGCGCCCGGTCACGCGGTACACCGGGCAGACAGCCGTGCAGCTTCCGCACTTCGCGCATTGCCCCTGCTGTCCGGTCAATGGCAGTCCATGGTCCCGCATCCCGTGGGCGGCATCAGGGCTGCCAGAGAAGATAAGACTTGATGAACTGATCAAGGCGGCCGTCCAGGACGGCGTCCACGTTGCCCTCCTCGTGGCCCGTCCGGTGATCCTTGATCAACCTGTACGGCTGCAGGACATAGGAGCGGATCTGGCTTCCCCAGGCTATTTCCTTTTTGTCGCCGTGCAGGTTCTTCTGCTCCTTCATCTTCTCCTGCCGTTCCAACTCGTACAGACGGGCAGCCAGCATTTTCATGGCCATGTCCTTGTTCCGGTGCTGGGAGCGTTCGTTCTGACACTGCACGACAATGCCGGTCGGCAGATGGGTGATCCGGATGGCCGAATCGGTCTTGTTGACATGCTGGCCGCCCGCGCCGCTGGAGCGGAAGGTGTCGATGCGCAAATCCTTCTCATTGATGTCGATGTCGATGGTATCATCGAGCTCGGGCATGACCATGACCGAGGCGAAAGAGGTATGCCGGCGGCCGCTGGCGTCAAAGGGCGATATCCTGACCAGGCGGTGAATACCCAGTTCGGAACGGAGGAGTCCGTAGGCATGGCGGCCCTTGACCATGATGGTCACACTCTTGACTCCGGCTTCGTCGCCGGGCAGATAGTCAAGAATACTGGTTGAAAATTCCTTCTCCTCGGCCCAGCGCAGGTACATGCGCATGAGCATGGACACCCAGTCCTGGGCCTCGGTCCCTCCGGCCCCGGCATGAATCGTCAGGATGGCATTGTTGGCGTCATGCTCGCCGCTGAACATGCACTCAAGCTCAACCTCGTCGATGCGCCGGCGGAGCTCCTTGATGCTGGCGGCGACTTCCCGCTGGGTATCCAGGTCCTGCTCATCGACGGCCATGTCCAGCAGCATTTCAGCTTCTTCCAGTTCGCGGAAATTCTTTTCCCAGGCGTGGACGATTTCCTGCAGTTGGCCGAACTCCTTCTGGATTTTTTTTGCCCGGGGCTGATCATTCCAGAAATCATGGGCATGGGTCAGCTTCTCCAGCCGTTCCGCCTCCAGTTTCTTGCCGGGCAGGTCAAAGATGCTCCTTCAGGGCCAGCATGCGGTCCTTCAGATCCAGAAGCTGTTGTTTCGCCTCCCCGGATTCCATTATTGCTTCCGCCATTGTTTTTTCCTCGCTCAATTCCCCGGTCCGGAAACCAGGAGTATTGCCCCTTGGCGGGGCGATCTGCTCACGTTCGTCCCTTAGCAGCCGGAAACGGCCATGCAGAGACCGGCCGACCACCTCGGGATAAAACAGGCCCTCTCCCCTTATCAGGGGCTGGACGGGGGATGTGGATTAACCTTCGATTTTTCCGGCAACCATATATTTTAAACGCTCTACCGCCAAGACTCAAGGGGGCAAGAACTTTTTTTTCAGAGTCGCGGCCGCCGGAAGAGGAAAGAGATGCCCGCGGCAGACACCAGCACCAGGCAAACCTGCCCGAAAAAACGGCCGAAGAGGGCATAGACCGTCCACCCCTCATAGAGGGGAACTTCCGCCGCCAGGGCCGCCGGTTCAAACAGGTCGGTTTGGCTCACCACCCTGCCGAGGGGGGTGACGAAACCGCTGATCCCGGTATTGGCGGCCCTGACCAGGGAACGCCTGGTCTCCACCGCCCGGAAAACCGCCATGGCAAATGACTGATGCGGTGCGCTGGAGCGGCCGTACCAGGCGTCATTGGTGAGGTTCACCAGCAGATTGGCTCCGGCGGCAACCGTCCTGCCGGACAGGCCGGGAAAAATGGACTCGTAGCAGATGAGCGTTCCCAGCCGCAGGCCATTGACCTCCAGGGGCTCTCCGGAGACGCCCGGCGAAAAATTGCCGACGCTTTCCACCAGCGGCTCAAGAAAGGGCAGCAACCGCCGCAGGGGGACATATTCGCCGAACGGCACCAGGTGCTGCTTATCATAGCGCCCCCGCGGTTCGCCGTCGGGGCCGATCAGCAGAGCGCTGTTGTAATAGGCGGCGGCCCCCGGGCCCGATGGGTGCCGGGCCTCCTCAAAGGTATAATGGGGAACGCCGGAAAGCAGCCATATCCGGTGACGGACTGCCAGTTCCGCAACCTCGGCGAAAAGGGGGTCGACGGCGGGATAAAAGGGAATGGCCGTCTCCGGCCAGACCAGCAGGTCCGGTTTGTTCCCGGCGATAAGGGTCTCGGACAGGCGCCCATAGATGTCGAGGGTCGTAGACTTCCTGTCCGGGGTCCATTTTTGGTCCTGGGCGATGTTGCCCTGAACCACGCCGACCCGCACCCGGTCCTCCTGGGCCAGGACACTCTCCAGCTGTGCCTGTCGAACCAGGGAATACCCGCCAACCAGCACCAGGAGCGACAGCGCCGCGACGGCAGCCTTTGCCTCGCCCGGTGCCGGCCGCCGGCGGGTTCGCCCCAGTGTCAATGCATGGACAAGGAGAACGTTGACCAGCACCAGGCAGAAGCTTATCAGGTGGTGGCCGCCGAGATCGGCCGCCTGCACAAGCCGGGGCGCGGAAGCAAGGCCGTAGCCGAGATCCATCCAGGGAAATCCGGAAAAAAGGACGCTCCGCAGCCAGTCAAGCCCGACCCAGAGGACCGGCGCCAGGTAGAGGAGGGCCATCTCCCGGGAGGGTCCGCAACGCCCCCTGAAAAAGGAAAGTAATCCTGCAAAAACAGCCATGTATATCCCCATGTACATGGCCAGCATCAGCAGGGCCGGGACCGAGAGCCAGGGGGGCAGGCCGCCGTAGCGCCCCAGGACGATGACTATCCAGTACAGCAGGCAGATATGGTAGAGGAACCCGGTCAGCATCCCTGCCGCCGCGCTTTGCGCGGCGCCGCGCCGTGAAACGATGAGCAGCAGGGGCACCAGGGCGGCAAACAGAAGAGGCCACCAGCCGAGACGACCGGGCATGGCCGCGGCCAGCATGACGGCGGTGGCGAGCGAACCCGGGACCACTCCCCCGGCATTCCGCCAGAACCGGCCCGGCTTTTCAGGCATCGATGCGTTTGACGCGGATCGTTTTGATCCGCCGCGGATCGGCGGCAAGGACCTTGAATTCCAGCACTCCCTCCTTCACCACCATACCGATCCGGGGGACCCGGCCCAGTTTATGGATGAGCAGGCCGCCGATCGATTCATACGGCCCCTCCGGCAGTTCAACCTGAAAATATTCCTCCACATCCTCAATATCGATCCTGGCCTTGACAATGACCGTCTGCTCGTCGACTATCCTGAGCTCGTTCTCGTCTTCATCATACTCATCGTCGATCTCGCCGACAATCTCCTCGATGACGTCCTCCAGGGTGATAAGTCCGCGCACCCCGCCGAACTCGTCCGTCACTATGGCCATATGGGTCTTCCGATTCTGAAAATCCCGCAGCAGGTCGACAATGGGCTTGTGCTCGGAGACAAAAAAGGGCGGGTTGAGGAAGCCTTCGAGCCCCATGGGTTCGTCCGGCTTCAGGATGCAGATGCGCAGCAGATCCTTGGCGTGCAGGATACCGATGATATGGTCCTGGTTCTCTCGATAAATGGGAATCCTTGTGTACCCTTCCTCGGAGATGATGCGGATCAGTTCGGCGACGGAGGTCTTTTCCTCGGCGCTGACTATTTCCGCCGACGGGGTCATGATCTCCGATGCAAGGGTGTCGCGGAATTCGAATATCCGGTTGATGAGTTTTTCCTCCAGGCTGCCGATGAGCCCCTGGCCCTCCCCCTCCTCGAGCAGCTCCTGGATCTCCTGTTCCAACTCCTCGGTTGTGTCGGGCCCGCGATGCAGGTGCAGCAGCGTCTGGATCCGCTCCCAGAAATTTTTTTCCTGGCCCTCCTCTTTTATTGCCTGATCCGCTCCTTCCTTGTTCGGTTCCCTTTCGTCCTTTTCGTGAGGCTCCTCGGCCTGACCGGAATCAGGGGAATTCTTTTCCGTTCCCACTCGTTTTTCGCTCCCTGTGTTTGTTGATCTTCAGCTCACTTTCTCCCCCGATTGCGCGGGGCATGTCAAGTACGTTTTTGCCGGGTCCCGCAAAAAAACACCCCCTCAGGTTTCTGTATTTTATTCTCCGGCCTGCCCGGAAACAGAAAAATACCGGCCCTCCGGGTGATTTTCCTGCCGGTCGTTGCACTTTCTGTCTTTCAAAGTCGATAAAGGTGGAGTAAAGTGTTCCGTTTAATTATAAGCTAGTCCTGCCGGAGTATTGGTGCCGGCGGCGGAACAGTCCTGCTCCCCGGCGCTTTGGCGCGACAGGGGCTGGATATTCCTGCGCATGACTATCCTGATTTTATTATGTCAATATAATAAGAGGTTTCTGGTGCAAGGCAAGGTTCTCATCGCAAATCGTGGCGAAATCGCCATCCGGATAATGAACGCCTGCAAAGATCTGGATCTTGACTATGTGGTAGTGTATACCGACGCCGACCGCGACTCCCAGCACGTGCGGATGAACAGGAAGGAGGGCCTGGACAAAAACGCCTGGCGGGTCACCAGCTACACCGATCCCAATGATATTCTGGCCATTGCCGATCACACCCTGTGCACCGCCATTCATCCCGGATACGGTTTCTTTTCCGAAGACTACCGTTTTGCCCGGCGGGTGACCATCCGGGACCGGCCCCTTGTATTTATCGGTCCCAGTTGGGAAGTCATCAAGGACCTCGGCGACAAGATCAACACCAAAAGACTGGCCAACCGCCTCAACATTCCCACCATACCGGGCACCGACAGCCCGATCTACAACGAAATGGAAGCCGAGGAGATCGCCCAGAACCTGTTCGACGTCCAGCTTGAACAGGGCATTGACAATCCCTCCATCCTGGTCAAGGCCGCAGCCGGGGGCGGGGGCATGGGTATCGAGGAGGTTCAACGGATCGAGCAGTTCCGCCGGGTGTACAGGCAGGTGCAGAACTACGCCAAACGGCAGTTCGGCGACGGCGGAGTGCTCATTGAACAGTGCCTGCGGGATTTCAATCATCTCGAGGTCCAGCTTATCTGCTCCCGCCACAATGAGCGGCTCCACTTCGGCTCCCGCAACTGCACCATTCAGTCAACCGGCCGCCAGAAGCGCATTGAAGCGGCTCCCGGTTTCGACAGATCCTGCTTCGCCTACGAATTTGACTCTCAATCGGTCCTTGACAAGATCGTCAAATATTCCCTCAAGCTTGCCAACCATGTCCGTTACGACAACGTGGGCACCTGGGAATGGATCGTCAACCGGGCGGGGCAGCCGTATCTGCTGGAGGTGAACGCCCGCATCCAGGTCGAAAACGATGTATCGGCCAGGATCAGTTATATCAAGGGCGAACAGCCCAACCTGATTCGTGAACAGATACGGCTGGCCCTGGGCGAACCGATCGGGTACAACCAGAAAGAAGTCAAATTCAACGGGGCAAGCATCGAATTGCGCATAGTGGCCGAGAACCCCCAGCGGGATTTTGCCCCCTGGATCGGCACCATTACCCGGTTCGATCTGCCGCAATTCGAGTGGTCATCGGTGTACACCCACGTGCCGAGTGACCGGCCCTATTCCATTCCCAGCGAGTATGATCCAAACCTGGCGCTCGCCCTGGTCTGGGGGGATTCCATGGATGAAGCCAAGCAGAGGGCATTGCAGTTCCTCGAGCAGACCGTCATCGAGGGACAGGACAATGCCGGCAACGGAATCATTACCAATCTCGACTACCTGCGCAGCCATCTGGACCGGTTGCTGACCTTTTAATCCAACCCTATGAATGACCTGAACAAACGACTGAAAAAAATTGAGCAGCGCATAAGCTACCTCATCCATATCAAGAATACCGGCAGCTGGGGTAACCTCTCCGGCTTTCAGGCCGACTGCGAGAACCTGAAAAAGTCCATCTACGATATGGACGGGGAGAGTCTTGCCGCCAAGCTGGAAAAGCTGGAAAACGGCATATCCTTCCTGGAGGAACGGTGCGAGGAGGGACTGACCCCCATGGAGCGGGTCCGCATCGTCCGCAGCCCCCTGCGTTTCACCCTCAAGGATATCCTGGAAAACGTCTACGAGGAATACACCGAACTCGGCGGCGAGGGGGAATTCAATATCGATCCGGCCATGATGGTGGCCAAGGCCACCATTGTCCGGCGGATCAAGAAAAAGCCCTACACCTCCTCGGTCATGGTCATCGGCCAGGAAACGGGGCACGGCGAGGAGTTCCGCAACGGTGGATCCTGCAAACCGTGGGGCAACGAAAAGGCGCTGCGCTACATGAAGGTCGCCGAGACCGAGGGCATACCCATTCACTTTTACATCTTCACCCCCGGCTCGTACCCCATTGAGGATTATCCGGGCGCGGCCCAGCAGATTGCCCGCAACATCTACGCCATGACCAAGCTTGCCGTGCCGATGATTTCAGTCATTTCCGAGGGCGGCTCTGGCGGAGCCGAGGCGATCGGCCTCAGCGACCTGCGGCTGATGTTCTCCCATGGCTACTATTCCGTCATCTCACCGGAAGGGGCGGCCGCCATCGAAGGCAGGGTCAGGGAGGGCGGCAAGGTGCCGGCCGAACTCATCGAAAAATGCGCGCGGCAGCTCCATATCACCGCCGAGGAAAACCTGCAGATGGGGACCATCGACCGCATCATCCAGGAGCCCCCTCTCGGCGCCAGGAATGACGACTTCGGTTTTTTCACCATAGTCCGTTCGGAAATCATCCGGGCCACGGACGAAGTTGTCCTGCGGACCAAGAGCGTCCGCGGTTTCAGGGCCTACGAGGTCAAGAGGAAAAAGGCGGGCAAACCCGAGGAGGCACCGCAGATAGACATCCCCTGGGCCCTTGACAGAGGAGAGATCAAGAAACTGCTGGCCCAGCGATCCAAAAAATACCGCAACATGGCACTGAACGGCTTTACCAGCCAGAGCATGCCGGCGGAAAGCGTTTTCCGCACCCTCCAATCGGCAACGGAAAAACTGTATTACACCCTGCGCTACGATGTGTTGAAAAACCAGCAGAAGCAGGCCCAGAAAGTGATCAAGGAGGTTTCCGGCGAAGGGTCGGCCTTCCTCCGGGGAGTCACCGCTCCGCTTACAGCGGTGTACGGTCTTTTCAGCCGTTCGGAGAGCAAGAAGCCGGCCGCGCAGCCTGTGGTCATCACCCCCTCCTCCCCCGCCACCCAGGATCCCATCGAGCTGACCGACACCTATACCAGCCCGCTGGCCAACGTCGACCGGACCATTACCTGTCCCAACGCGGAGAAAAACAACTGTCAGGACCACTGGGTTCCCGACCTGTACGGCGAATTCGGCGGCGTGTGCGACAACTGCGGCCATCATTTTCCCCTGGAATACCAATGGTACCTGAAGAATATCTTCGATGCCCGCTCCATCCGCATCTTCAACAACGACATCGCTTCGCAGAATACCCTGCAGTATGAGGGATTTGACCTGCGGCTGCAGATGGCCAAGAGCAAAACCGGGATGAACAGCGCCAACATGACCTTTCATGCCAAGGTGATGGGCATCAACCTGGTGGTCTCCATGTTGTACTCGGACTTCCGCAACGGTACCGTCGGCGCCGCCGAAGGAGAGAAATTCGTCCTGGCCTGCGATACGGCCAAGCGCAAAAAGCGGCCCCTGCTCGCCTACATCCACACCACCGGTGGAATCCGCATCCAGGAGGGAACCCTGGGGGTGATCCAGATGCCCAAATGCACCATGGCCGTCCGCGAATACATTGACGCCGGAGGCCTGTACATCGTGGTCTACGACAACAACTCGTATGCCGGACCGGTGGCGAGCTTTCTCGGCTGTTCGCCCTACCAGTTCGCCATCCGCTCCAGCCGGATCGGCTTCGCCGGCCAGCGGGTCATTCGCGAAACAACCGGTACCGAGATCCCGCCCGACTACCACAAGTCGCGCAGCGCCCTCCGGCGGGGACATATCCAGGGCGTCTGGGACCGGCGCGACTTCAGGAAAAACCTGCACAAAGTCCTGCAGACCATGGGCAGTCCCAATCTCTATTACAGGTAGCACTTGACGCTCAACGCATCCTGTGCTAAAGAGAGGTCGATTTCTTTCACCCCGCCACATCAGGGCCGTTAGCTCAGTCGGTAGAGCAGTTGACTCTTAATCAATTGGTCCGGAGTTCGAGTCTCCGACGGCCCACCAATAAAATCAAGGGCTTATGCGTTATGTATAAGTCCTTTTTTCATGTAAAATTTATTTTTTAACCCTTTTTTTAACCTATCAAGCTCGCGCTTGAACCAAAAAATCCGCAGTCAAAAAAAGTTTTCTCTCGAAAAAACAAGATAATGTTCCATAACTCCCTTTTCCGAAGTCGGGCGGGGGGTTGGCCCAGCTCGTCACTGTCACGGGAGTTTGTCTGTAGTAATTTTGTTGCGATAAGTTGAAATTTTCGGTGGAGGGGAACGGCGGTGGGATTCGTATTATCCCTTGCTGGTCGGTTTCCAAGATGAAATGTTTGTCTTGTTGTTTATTGTTTCAAATCTTTCTATTTTTCCAACTTGGGAAATGTCAATGTCCATCAATACTCCTGATTTGTTTTTTATTATTATAGAATCTCCTTGTCTTTTCATACTTTCACAGTCAATCTTGCCTCCATTATTTAAGTGAATTATATATTTCAGATATACAATATCTTTTTTTTCTTTACTTTTTATACTTGAGATCGGTTTCGTTTCATTATCTACATGTTTCTTATTAGTTAATTTATTAATTTCTCTATTGTAATCTCTCACTACTACATTTCTTATTTCCTTCGTTGTAATATTGTTCGGGTTTATCGAGTTAGTTACAAATGTCCAAAAAATTAGCATTCCTATAAAATAGAAAATAGGCGATACAATAAAAGTTGCCAATAGTTGAACTATACCTTGTTGTGTTTTGCCTCCAGCTAGAGTAACAATTGTCATCACCAAAGCACCAAGAGTTATAACTGATGCTATATAACTGGTTCCAGGAAATGGTATAAGGTATACAAACCAAGCAATAAATAACAGAAGCCATGTATTCTTTATAAAATTATCAGCATGTTTCTGTGTTCTTTTTCGGGGATGTTTTGTGGAGTCGGGATTTATCTGTATGTCCATAAATTCACCATCGGAAACTTTCTAAATGTCCAACCCCGCAGTGAGCCATTCGATGGGCGTCGGTTGTTTTGCGTCCAGCAGAAAAATGGGGTTCGGTTAATTTTTTTTTCTACACAGGTCATTAACAGGACTTGTCAAGCAATTTACAAATTGGGATTCCCCCTTAAAGCCAAGCATATATACATATTGCCATTTGCTAAGACCTGGTGTTTCATACAAGACATCATTGGCTTTAAACACACTACCAGCCAAAGTTACCCCATCCGCCGGTATTAAACTTCCTTCTATATAGTAATAAGCAGCTGTCATTCGACCGTTTGTGTTTGGTAGATTTTTTGAGTGATCTCGTATTTCTTGTTCAGTAACGCCTTTTTTGAATGAATAAGTAAATATTCTATTGTTGCTTTTGTCTTTTAGATATCCAACCCTATTAATTGAATCCCCTGCATAAGCAATGGTAACAGTAAGTAATGCAATCACTGTTGTTATCATGTATTTCATGCCAAATCCCCCTGTACAATGTAAATAAACCGAAACTTGAAGCATTGACTGCACCACAACAAATAGACTAAAATTCAACTATTTTAGCCGTAATAAAATTTTTCAATTTCTTTGTCCAAGAGGAGACACTCTTGAAGTATATAAATACAGCATTTGAGTAGTTCTTTATCTCTACCAGGATCATCAACTGGCATACTCTCAAATTTACCACCATGAAATAAATTGTTTCGCACTCTCCTCACTGAAAGCATAAGCTTCTGAAGCAAAGGGATACTTTGCTTTTTGGTGGATTTCCAGTCCAGAACACCATTGTTTAGTACTTGCTTGAGCGGTGGTTTTTTTGTTAAATATTCCACAGCGTATTCAAGCTGTTTAGTTCTTTTTGGATTAAAGGAAGCATCATGATCTATCGCGAAGTCATCCCATTTCGCTTCTACTCCATTTTTCTTGTCTGATGCATATTTTGGTATACGTTTTAAGCAATATTCTATTCGTGAAAACATTATTAAAAAACCTGTGACAATATCTTTTTCGATATTTAGATGAGCATATAAGTCATTTGGCTCCATGTCATTTTTCCTTTTATAACCTATTTTTATCCAGATCCAGCTATCACTACAAAAGTGATGATATTCATACACAGCATTTATTTGTTGGGAATATTGTTAACATTGAAAATTAGGCCCTATTTTTCTCTTTCAAGTGGTAGTAAAGGAAGTTGTTCCCTTTTACTTCGTTTTATGACGTTCCAAACTTCTAATATTTGATAGCTTTCACTAACAAGTTGACCTTGTTGATCAACGTTTTCCTGGTGACGAACAAGACCATGAAGCGAATCGCCAGGTAAAACAGATACCTTTTGTTCTTGAAATGCTGTAAGCCATTTTTGATCTGTAATCTTAGCAGAAATGGCTTTCACCCCATCTTTCATGTCCCACATTGATTGGCCAAGAAAGTCTGGTTTCTTAACTTTTAGTATCATCTCCTTGTCACTACTGAAAACTCTATCAGTGAGAAGGTTTTCAATTGATTCTTGAGAAATTTTAAACTGTGGATTGATTAGCAATGGTTTCAAATCACTAATGAATAGTGCCTTGTCGTCAGGCAATAAAGGAGATATGGAGTCACATATTTGTTGAATATCAATTAATAATTTCCATGCAGGTATGGGAGAGTAGGAAGGGATATGGAGAACGTTGGTATCCTTGGCTAGCTCTATTAATTCCTTTTGAATTTCTTCAATTTGTTTTAAGCTATTGATTGTTTTTTTGTTTTCTAAATATTGAACCAAGCGATATTTTCCTTTTACGAGAAAACTGCCAACTATTTTTTTCCAATTTAGTTCTTTTATCGCAGAATCATCGATTGCCTTGAGCATTGAAACTAATCTGGTTCTTATTGATCCAGTTTCAATTTCTTGCAAAAGCAGAATTGGCTCTATGTCTGTGCAAACTGATCTAGCCAGTGCAATATCTATATTGCGAAATGACTGGATTAAGTCAGCCATTGATTTAAAAACACGTTCTGGTTTTTCAGAATTTTTCTGAAAATCGATTTTTAACGTGTATTCTGAATTCATTTTTCAGCCTTAAATATACACGCCCATGATTGTTATTTGAAAAGAATGGTTTCCAAATTAATAATATCTTTAAGATATGTACCTAATGCTGCTCGACCCCTTCTCATGTCAATATTGAATACTTGACAACATTTTCTACTTTAAAGTGGTCTACCAGCGACAATACCAGATAATTCTCTACATGTTGAGCATATGTTAAGCAAACAACACCGTTTATGTAGTGTGATATGGGGATCGTAAATACTTGTCCGTGTATTTTTCTCTAATATGTTACATATCAAGTATTTTTGCGGGTATCCCTTTATCCGGTTGAATAGCGAGCCGGAGGATTTGACTCCTTTCTTCCTTATCTTAAATCTTCTACGGCATCCCAAAAATCGAACTCATGGACAATTTGGATTGGAAGACCTTCTTTTCGGTAGTTCATAGCTTTTTCGACTTTTCTGCCATAGCATGCAAATGCCCAACATTCACTACCCCTACCACCTATTACCAAATAATCCAGTTCTTTCCGTACAGATTTAGAAACATCGCCACCAAGGTCTATGATTATTTGTGATAGATCATTTTTTTTACCGTTTTCGAATGTACCTGTGAGGCAGAATAATTTGTTTTCGAAGTTTATGACCGGCAGTGAAGAGCAAACACCTGTGCGTAATAGTTCAGTTTCAATTGGTAAGTCAATAATTATGCTTGTGGTTTCAGAAAGGAATTGGTTGCAAAAGTTTACAAGGATGTGATGCTCTTGTTCGTCTATTACGCCGTCACTTAATATTTCAGTTATTAGTGCATTAATTTCATCGAATGGCCATGACATTCGCAAATGCTCATGTTTGTTAAGCCACTTGCGTAAATCTTCTAACTCTTCTTTAGTTATTTTTTTATCCGCAACAATTCCAGCCAGAATGCCCTGTAATCTTTGCATGTCTGAGGTTATAAAGTTGTAGAATACATTTGGTGTGATAAATTTTTGACATAACCAATTTATATCTTCTTTTTCTTCCTCGTCGATACTACCGTCTTCTACTGCCTTTCTGATGAGTGGTATAAATTCGTTAAAGGGACTTTTATGACTTACAAGTTGGTGACGATTGCACCAACCTAACAAAGCATCTATTTCTGCTGAGGTAATTTTGTTGTCAATCGCGATACCCCTAAGAATACCTTCAAGGTAGTGAAGTTCTCTATCAAGCCTTTGGGGGCCAGTAAACTGGATGTATTCCCATTCCTCTTGATGCATGATTTACCTCTTTTCAAAAAATTTACGTAGAGCTAAACTGTCCGAGTGAAGCCATTTTCAAATAATGTCGATAAAGTCGTTCATAAATTGCGCGACGGGGTGGATGCTCAGGTTCTTTGGCTCGTTAGCACATCAAAAATCCTTCTGACAATTGAAGCAGTACGGCTTTCCTCCAAACTTCGACTTATTCTGCCAGCAAAATTTAGCAGCCTTCTCTGATATGGGCTTTTTGCATTTTGCACAGTAGAATTTTGAGGAACCAAATTTCTTTTGATATTCCTTTGCTTGCTCTGGACTTTCCTGTTGCTTTGAGTAGGTCTCAACAGGCAGAC